>Ga0210406_10000921_pt1 | contig 38264 bp, 34 predicted proteins | sample IncBWC30MmetaG_FD_155454 | JGI IMG/M metagenome (GOLD analysis project Ga0210406, IMG submission 155454) | Forest soil microbial communities from Barre Woods Harvard Forest LTER site, Petersham, Massachusetts, United States - Inc-BW-C-30-M | ecosystem: Environmental > Terrestrial > Soil >... | reverse complement strand
CGCCAAAACTTGCGTGCGGTGGCTACGGCGCGATACTCCTGATGTCGCTGAGGGTTGCGAGGCGGCATTAAGAATGATCAATGACGCAACGCGTGCCGCCGAGGTTATCGACAGGGTTCGCTCGCTTTATCGGCGAGATACCTCAGACCGGGATCTGCTTGATGTAAACGAAATTATTCGAGAAATGACTGTTCTGCTGAACGATAAGGCGAATCGGACTTCCGTTTCGATCCGCACCGAGCTCGACTCAGGGCTTCCGCTGATCGCAGCGGATCGCGTACAGCTGCAGCAGGTATTAATGAACCTGATCCTCAACGGCATCGAAGCCATGAAAGATGCGAACGGTGAACTGACCATCACGTCGGAAAGGACCGCAGATGGTCAACTTCTCGTGTCGGTGAGTGATTCCGGCGTCGGCCTGCCTGGGGGAGAGGTCGATCGCATTTTTGAGCCCTTCTTCACCACCAAAGAGCAGGGCACCGGCATAGGACTGTCCATCAGTCAGAGGATTATCGAGTCTCACGGAGGCCGATTGTGGGCGCGCGCCAATACGGGGCGGGGCGCGACATTTCAGTTCACACTGCCCACCGACGTGGCGACGTCCTCACCGTCGGCCGCCTAACCTCGGGGGATCGTCTCGACGGCCTAGTTCGTCCGGCGGGAAAATTCTAGTGCGGTCCTGGGCTGAACCCCACCAAGAGCCCCTCAAAAAAGGCATACGGTGCCGGGAATGAACTGCTCGCCCTCGGTCACGCCGACGGGACAGCACGACGACACCAATCCCTCCATGTCCGCTCATCCACGAGCACCGTTTTCGCCCAGAGCACAACATTCAGAACGGCGAGAACAGCATCCTGGTTCCGTCCAGTTGCTACGCCTCCTAGGGTCCACTCCGACCTGTGCCCTCAGAACTGGGAGACGCAGATCGCTGGTTCAGGGTTGCGAAGGAACGAAGAAACGAAGGAAGGGACGTCACCAGGGCTTCGTCTTTTTCCATTTTTCCATCGCCATTGGTAGCAGTTTCGTTTTCAAGTCAGCTTCGATTTGGCGATCGGAAACCTTTCCCAGGCTACTTCCTTGCAATTCTGATTGTGAGTCTTGCCGTGAGCAGGGCTTCGACCAATTGCGGATGAGCCCCCGCAAAAGAATGTGGACTTGACCCCGGAGAAAACATTCAAGATTGGAGAAGGACAGCATCTGCTCTTCCGAACGGACTTTTTTCAACCTGTTCAATCACCCGTGTTCAATCACCCGTCGTTCGCCAATCCCCCTTCAACAGTGGTTGCGGCGCGGTGTCAGGATTGGCGGCGGTCGCGTCGGTGCTGATCACTTCCGTGGTGGGTACACCACGGCTGATCCCGTTTTCGTTGAAGTATTCGTTCTGAAGACTTTAAGGAGCGCGACAGGCAGAACACGCCGTCATAAAACTTTGGGTTTAAAATTGCAACGCAGCGCCAGCTTGCATGCGCTATTTATTTGCCAACCTGAGGGTCTGCTGACGTAGCAGGCACCGAGGCGAGGCAGGCCATGGATAGGATCGTCCCAATTTTTCTAATGAGAGGACACCTTTCGAAATGCTGACGAAGGTTCAGAGAGTGGTCGCAAAGGGAATTCGGGGTCTCTCCGCTGGGTGGGTAAGTCCTGGCAAGCTGGCAGGCCCAATCTGCATCGTGTTGCTCTCTTTGCTTCTGGAAGGTTGCGCGAGGCAATCCGTTCATGAACCGGTTACATTAACTCTGGTCGAAGAGTGGACCAGCAAGTCGTTCAGCGACGCGCGCCAGCAGGAGTTGCAGCAATTTACTCAGGAAACTGGAATCCGAGTCAATCTTCTTCCCTCACCCGAGTCGGCGCGGCTAAAGCTGGTCTTGTGGAAGGAGTTGCTCGGGGGACGCGCCTCGGATCCTGATGTGTACGGCATCGATGTGATCTGGCCGGGGATTCTGAGCGAGTCTTTCATAGATCTCAGGCCCTATTTCGCCAAAGAGATTTCGCTTCAATTCCCGAGGATAGCCGCTAGCTTTACCGTGAATAACAAGGTGGTGGCCATCCCCTATCGGCCTGATATTGGACTTTTCTTCTATCGTACCGACCTTCTTCGTCAGTATGGATATCGTGAGCCACCGAAGACCTGGGATGAGCTGGAGAGTATGGCCGCTCGGATACAGGCGGGCGAGCGGGCCAAAGGTAAGAAAGAGTTTTGGGGTTTTGTGTGGCAAGGGGCGGCTGACGAAGGGCTGACCTGCGACGCGCTCGAATGGCAGGCAGGCGAAGGCGGCGGGCGCATCATCGAGGATGACCAGACGATCAGCGTGAATAATCCGCAGGCGATCAAGGCGTGGCAAAGGGCGGCCCGCTGGGTGGGTACTATCTCACCCCCAGGCGTAGTCGGGTACAGGGAGTGGGATTCGCTCAACGTTTGGGTAGCAGGCGACGCGGCATTTATGCGGAATTGGCCGTCAGCCTACGTTGACAGCCAAGCAGCAGGGTCGCCAATCCGAAATAAGTTCGACATCGGCCTGCTCCCCGGTGGTAAAGCTGGCCGGGTTGGTACCTTGGGAGGATGGGGCTTGGCGGTTTCCCGGTTCTCGGCTCATCCTCGCGAAGCCATAGAGCTGGTTCGATATCTCACTGCTCGCGACGTGCAGGTGAAGCGCGCCCGCGCGATTTCCCAGCCCCCTACTCTACCGGAACTCTACAAACTGGCTGAGGTGCTCGAATCAAGTCCTCATTCTGAGCTTTTGAGTCAAGCGTTCCGCACTGGCATCGTTTCGCGGCCTTCGAACGTGGCTGGTAAGAAATACGAGGACGTGACGGAAGCTTACATCCAAGCAGTGCATTCCGTGCTGACTGGCGAGAAAAGTGCTCCGGAAGCTGCCGCGGGCCTGGAGAAGGAATTGGTTCGCACCACCGGTTTCAAGACGGGGCCGCCGGTAGAGAAACCAGCGCAACCTGAATAGAGCTCGAACCGGTCCCGTAACGTCCCCTCGCCGGCTGCGGCTTTTTCGGGCAAGCGGCCAGAGGCGTCGCTTCAAGGCCAGCAAGAGTTCGATAGGAACAACCAATGGGGTCTCACAACGCTAAACGATTGATCCGTTGGGTCAAAAGCGCTGAAGCGAAAGCTCTTCATGCCGGTCGGCTCAACATCGGATCGCGTCTGATACTCGGTTTCGTGTTCATCATCCTTTCGATGTTGGCCGCGGATGCCATTATCCTTTGGCAATTCCATGTGGTCCGTACTCAGGCGGGGCACTTGAACGATGTCGATCAGAAACTGGTTGCAGTTTTACGCGTGCATACCAGTATGTTGGAGTTTCATGATCGGCTGGATGCGCTCGCCGATGCCGAAGATGCTAATCGGTTGGCGACAGAAGCTGGACGGCTTCGTACCATGGTTCTGGAGGACATCCGTCGGGCAACGAGCGCCCTCAGTCTCCGATTTTTCGACTTTCGGCAAGATCCGACCATCCTGCCTACGCTTCATGTCATTCAAAGCGCACTGCCGTCGCAACTTGACGCCATCACTACGCTGGCAGCATCCGGCGACTGGCGAGCTGTGCACTTGCGCCTGGCGAACCAGGTACGGCCACTAGAATCATTGACCTCGGCGCTAGTCGAGACGGTTGACCACGAGGCAGCCGAACAGCAGGCCCAAACCGTGCTGAACATTAGGCGTGTGCAAAATCTGGTTTTCTGGATTGTGCCGTTGACCGCCGTCTTCACGTTGCTGACCGCCGCCACCCTAGGCCTGGCCATTACCCGCAGCGTCACCCAGCCACTGGCGGGATTGGTGGAGGGCTCCAAGGCATTGGCGCGGGGCGAATTTCAGCATCAAGTGTCCATTACCGGGGAAGATGAACTCGCTCATCTCGGGCAGGTCTTCAACGATACCGCCCACCGCTTGCGCGATCTTTATTCCACCCTGCAGCGCGGCGAAGATCGTCTTCGGCTTGTCATCGATACGATTCCGGCACATGTCTGGAGCGCTCGGCCTGACGGCTCGGTTGATTTCATCAATCAGCGTTTCCTGGAATTTACGGGCCGATCGATGGAGGACATGTTGGGGTGGGGTTGGGTTTCTTTAGTTCATCCCGGTGATCTGACGAGGTACCTCGGCGCGTGGCACACATCGGTGGCAACCGGGAAGCCCACGGAGAGTGAAGCACGGGTGCGGCGGATGGACGGCGATTATCGCTGGTTGCTGATCCGCAATGTGCCGCTGCAGGATGAACTGGGAAACATAGTGAAATGGTATGGAACCGCTATCGACATCGAGAAACGCCATCGAGCCGAAGATGCCTTACGGCGGAGCGAGGCTTACTTAGCCGAAGCTCAGCGATTAAGCAACACCGGAAGTTTCGGATGGAGCGTTTCGAGTGGAAAGATCCTCTGGTCCGAGGAAACATTTCAAATCTTCCAGTACGACCGAACCACGCAGCCGACAGTGGAGCTTATTCTCCAACGAGTTCATCCGGAAGACGCAGCTCTCGTGCAACAGACAATCGAGCGGGCGGTGCAGGATGGCAAGGATTTTGAACATCAATATCGCTTGCTGATGCCGGAGGGTGCCATCAAATATGTCCATGTCGTGGCTCATGCAGTGAGCGAAGAACTGGGCAGCCTGGAGTTCGTAGGAGCGGTGATGGACGTCACTGCCGCAAAACGAGTGGAACAGACGCTCCGGGAGAGCGAGGCATACTTAGCAGAAGCGCAGAGGCTCTCGCATACCGGGAGTGGGGCCTGGTGGGTAGCAGGAAGGAACGCCGTGCATCTCTCCGAGGAATGGTATCGAATATATGGCTTCGACCCGAAAGAGGGCCTGTCGGTTTGGGAGAAGCGGCTACAGCGCATGCATCCGGATGATCGAGCCAAGTGGCGCGAAATAACCGATCGAGCAATCTTGGAAAAGTCGGATTACGAGGGGGAACACCGAATCGTTCTTCCCGATGGCACGGTCAAATACACTCATACCGTCGGCCATCCTGTTTTGAACGCATCTGGGGACGTCGAGCAATTCGTGTGTACCATGATGGACGTCACCGAGCGCAAGCATGCGGAAAAGGCGAGGGAGGCCCTGCGCCAGGCGCAGGCGGATCTTGCCCGCGTCAGCCGGGCGACCACGATGGGAGAGTTGACCGCGTCCCTGGCACACGAAGTGAATCAACCAATCGCTGCGGCTAGCACCAATGCCAATACCTGCTTGCGCTGGCTCGCGGGCGACACGCCAAACATCGAAGAGGCGCGTGCGACTGCCCTGAGAATCGTGAAAGACGTAAAGCGCGCAGGGGAGATTGTCAGTCGGATCCGCCAGCTTTTCCAGAAGGGTCCTGCGCAACGAGAGCTTGTGGACGTAAACGAGATTATTCGAGAGATGATCGTTCTTTTGCGCGGCGAGATCCAACGCTGCAACATAGTAGTCGGGACGAACCTCGCCGCAGATCTTCCCCAGGTCATGGCCGACCGCGTGCATTTGCAGCAAGTGCTGATGAACCTCATGATCAATAGTATCGAAGCAATGAAAGATGTGGACGGGCCACGCGAGCTCTCCATTACGGCGCAGAGCACCGAAGACGCGCAACTGATGGTCTCGGTCACCGATACCGGCGTGGGTCTGCCACCCCAGCAGGCGGAGCACATCTTCAATGCCTTCTTTACTACCAAGCTCCACGGGACCGGCATGGGACTTCGCATTAGCCGCTCCATCATCGAATCACATCGTGGCCGTTTATGGGCTGACGACAAATCCCTGCGCGGCGCAAAGTTTTATTTCACTCTGCCGACCGAGGCCGAGGCGCCAGAATAACGGCCTGCAGATACGGCAACTCTGTAGAGTACGTTTGTTTGCAACCCACATTCCGTTGAATTACTCCAAGGGAGAGAGGGAGAATGCGATGTCCGGCGCTGAACCCACAACTCAACGTCCTCCGTTACCGCCATTTACATCTGCAACTGCTATTCACAAGGTTCGACTGGCAGAAGATGCCTGGAACTCTCGCGATCCGGAAAAAGTGGCACCGGCTTACACCGTTGACTCACGTTGGAGAAACCGCTCGGAGTTTCTGAATGGAAGACCAGAAATCGTCGCCTTTCTCAGGCGCAAATGGACCAGAGAGCTGGACTATCGCCTGACTAAAGAGCTTTGGGCGTTCCAGGGAAGCCGTATTGCTGTGCGCTTTGCCTATGAATGGCACGATGACGCCGGGAACTGGTTCCGTTCGTATGGCAACGAGAATTGGGAGTTCGATGAAAACGGGCTGATGCGTTTGAGGCTCGCGTCCATCAATGATCTGCCCATCAAGGAGACGGAGCGCAAGTACCACTGGGCACTGGGGCGCCGACCGGATGATCATCCCGGACTGAGCGATCTTGGCTTCTAAGGGCCGGGTGCATTCCCGTGCGGGCACGCTAAAAGCGCGCTATGCTTTTGATTCGAATCGATGCCATTAGAGGAGAGAACTATGCAAATCGGCATGATCGGTCTTGGGAGAATGGGGGCTAACATGGCGCGGCGACTCATCCGTAAGGGTCATAGTTGCGTGGTGTTCAACCGGTCCCCACAAGCGGTGAACGAACTCGTTAAGGAAAACGCGATCGGCGCCACGTCTCTCGCAGACGTAGTGAAGAAACTTGAGCGACCACGAGCGATTTGGTTGATGGTGCCAGCGGCGGTTGTCGATGATACTATCGCCGATCTTTCCCCACATCTTGAAACCCGGGACATCCTGATTGACGGGGGCAACTCGTACTACGTCGATGATCTCCGGCGGGCGAAGCAACTCGCCGCGCAAAAGATTCATTACGTCGATGTGGGAACCAGCGGAGGAGTTTGGGGTCTGGAGCGTGGTTACTGCATGATGATTGGAGGAGAGACGGAGGTCGTCGAGCGACTCGAGCCAGTTTTCTCAGCCCTCGCTCCGGGAATCGATGCGGCTCCGCGCACCGCAGGACGGGAAAAGATCGACGGTACGGCCGAACAAGGCTACCTTCACTGCGGCGCAAATGGCGCCGGTCATTTCGTCAAGATGGTTCATAACGGGATCGAATACGGGATTATGGCTGCATATGCCGAGGGTCTCTCGGTTCTGCGAAGCGCTAACGTCGGCAAAAGGGGAACCAGCGCCGCCGATGCGGAAACTACGCCTTTGCGCGACCCCGAGCACTATCAGTACGACATGAATCTGCGAGACATCGCGGAGGTGTGGCGCCGGGGAAGTGTGATTGCGTCCTGGTTGCTCGATCTTACCTCTGCCGCGCTGCTTCAGGACCCGAATCTTTCGAAGTTTGCGGGACGAGTCTCCGACTCCGGGGAAGGACGCTGGACGATTAAAGCTGCGGTCGACGAAGGAGTACCAGCCACCGTCCTCACTACAGCGCTTTACGAGCGATTCAGTTCTCGAGGTGAGGCTGACTTTGCCAACAAGCTCTTGTCCGCAATGAGGTATCAATTTGGCGGGCACGTTGAGAAAGCCGAGGAGAAATCGAAAGTTGCTTGAGCCGAACGCCGCTTGGCGCGTGGTGAATCTTCTTTGTGGGCCTTTCGTCCCAAGCAGAACGAATATGCGTGGGTCGTTAGAGCCCACACGAAGCCGGGAGGCGAAGGATGTTTGATAGCATTCTGTGCCAGGTAACGGAATGTGATCCTGAGGTGAGTCTCTGATTGGGCTCGCGGTCGAGATTGCTCGTGAGGGTCGAGAGAGGGAAGACGCGTAGGCGCCCTTATCGGGACATCCGCAGTCTTCGCGGCGCGTCACTCATCTCAACCACCGCGGAACCGTCAAAGAACTGGCGCAAACCGGATGGAGGGTTCGTGGTGGCCGCCCGCCGAAGCCAAAGTTTACTCAGCGCGTTGCCACTGAGTCATCATCATCAGTTTACGACCGCAAACTTTACGTCGCAGAAAAGCAGCGTGGATCTGCAGGCATTCCCACATATTTATGTTCGGCTTTTCAAGCGGGCGTCGGTGCATTTTGTTCTATCAATTTCTCAGTTTTTAGCTCGACCCAGAATTCGGCCGGAATCTTGGTTTGCATCGAAGTATAGTCTGCGAGAATCTGTTGTTCACTGCTGGCGCCGACCACCAAAGCTGCGGCCACGTCTGGTGACGCGGAGAACTGAAGCGCTGCTGTGCGAAGATCGACTCCGTGATTCGCTGCCACTTCAAGCAACCTCTTTCGCTTTGCTAGGAACTCGAGAGGGATCTTGTAAGACTCTTTTCCGTAGTTGTAGCGAGGGCTCCCGGAGATGAATCCGGCGTTTAGAGAGGAGCCAATCACCAGAGAGGCTTTGTTTCTCCGCACCGCAGGAAAAAGCTGGTTTAGCGCATTCTTGTGATCAATCAAGGAATACTGCGACGCCATCAGGCAAACGTCCGGATCGGCTTCCGCAAATACCTGCAGAATCGGCTCTGGCGTATTGACGCCAATTCCCCAGCCTTTGATCAATCCCTCTTCGCGCATACGTGTCAGTTCTGGAAACGCACCCTTTACGGCGATTTCGAATTGCTCCTGCCATCTGGTCGGCAGCAATTTGTTATCCGACGAAATGTCGTGCACAAAAGCGATGTCAAGGCTGTCGATGCCGAGTCTTTGCAGACTATCCTCGATCGAACGCCTCACGCCCGACGCCGTGTAATCGAAAACTACGTCGTTGGGTGAAGGCGAGAAAGGGAACAGTTCACGATCCTTGGCTGTCTTCGACGCCTTTAGCAGTTTGCCCACTTTGGACGAGATTATGTATTCACTTCGCTTCTTGTTGTGAAGAAAGCTGCCATACCTTCGCTCGGCAAGACCGAGACCATACCAAGGAGAAACGTCATAGTAACGAACGCCCGCACTCCAGGCAGCTTCCAGGATCGCGTATGCATCTTTATCAGTCACCACGGCGAATTCATTTCCCAGCGGAACGCCTCCCAGGCCAAACTTAAAGGCTGGCTTGTAATGGACGCTACCGCTGTTTGCGTTATTTTGCATATGATTCCTGCTCCTGATATCGGCTGGGTTGGCCTGCGCTGACTTGGTCCACGGTGGAAGGGCCGCCGCGACGGCCATTGCCGATCCTTTGACACCTAAGTTCAGAAAATCTCTTCTTGTATTCATATTCGGTACTTAGTCTTGGTAAGCCGATAACTCCCAATCGAAAACTCGATTGGAATTGATAGCTTGACTGGCACTGCCGATGGTTCGCGCAATTTTAAAACCATAGTCAAGTCGCCGCGAATCACGATAGCAATTGAACAGCCAAGGCGCGCATCGTTCGATCGCTGTGCAAGGCGCAAATTAAAGACCTCAAAGTGAGGGCCGAAAAGGCAAGGAAGAACATCGGACGGCCGTCATGACCACGGGTCGACACTTGTGTCCGCGACCAGCCATACCCGGTGGAAACAACCGCTGCACCTTGTAGCACGATACCTGGCCGGACATAGGTGCGAAATCTTGCTCACCAGAACCTCACCGCGAGGGCTTGAGCCCGACCAGATGAAAGGGTATTTTTGTCCGAGACTAATGTCGATTGTGGGCAGCCCCAACGGAAACCGCCTCCGCATTGGGACGGCGTGGGATCGTCCTGGGTAATTCCGAGAAGCAAGAGGGGGCCAGTTCTGGCGGACCGAAGAAGGTGGTTCTGGCGACGCGGCCGCAGGCGGAGCAGGCCGCCTGTTTCTCCTGACTATTGCGCCTGAATCTATCGTGGTGCCCCTGAAGCAGAGGCCGGACCTGCTTCTGCTGTTCCGGAGTCAACTTCAGCTCTTCGTAAGATGAGCTAGTTCCTGCTCGATCGATTGCGGCCCATGGATATGCTGAAGCTGCTGGCGCGCTGACGGATGCTGTGAGCTGTTGTCCTGAGCTATGGTCATTCCGGCCATGAGCACGACCCAATATGCATGCGTCAAAGATCGATTGTCCGTGTACAGCAGCCTCCTTGAGGATCCTCGCAATCCCAGTCGAGACTCTGATGTGAATGGATGTGAATAGACCGGCAATTCCACAGAAAAATTGCGTGAGCCGCCGCGGAGCCGCGATTTGCAACGGAAGGGCCGCCTGGGTGCGCGGCAGAACGATCATTTCTTGAAGGAGCTCACTTACATCGACCAATTCGCGCTGCGCGCCCTTCATGAACAGCACGCCGATTCTGCTGATGATTTCCGCCGCGCTGGCTATGTCTGTCGCTCTCGGCTTGGTGAGCCGGTCGGACCGTTCGACGCTGTTGCCGGTAAGTGCGGCACTGCATCGCTCCACGAAGGGACTTCTTTTCCTGTTTCGAAGATCGGTGTCACTTCCTGCATCCTCAGTTTGTAATGCCGGAAAGAGCGCGCACTACCGTTTTCGCTCATAAGTTCGGAGTAAAGGTGGATCCAGCGTAGTCGGCCACCATCAACAGAAGGCTCACTACCATCAGCAAAAAAATAACGGATGCGAACGCCCAAGCCACTATGACGGTAAATAGTTCAAGTTTCACATTGTTCAGGACCATGAGTTTCGGCATGGAATCAGGATGGCCTTCCTTCGAGGAGGAGACGGTTGCCGATTGTTCAACTACCGCAAGAGAGTTTGGCTTCATGAACGTTCCCACGTTTTTGTCGGAGGCGCAATTTCCTGATCAACCCTTACCAGACCAAATGGCAAAGCCCACCAACGGAATTCAGTTTCCTGGGCACCTCTATGTAAGAAAGAAAGCCCGCCCCTCGCCTTCGGAGCGGGCCTGTTTGCCAAAGAACGGGAAAGGGTGGATCGCCTACGATCGAGCGAGAGAACTACATGCCACTCTGCGCAAACACCACCGCTTCTTTGTTGTGACTGAAGTCGATCTCTTTGAGCGTTTTGGTGTTGGAGCTGGTGTCCTCAGTCACAATCTCGTCTTGAAGCACTTGGGCGTCATTCGTCTTCAATGTTCCCGGCACTGTGGCGACAGTTTTTCCAGCGCGGATGAAATTAACCTGTATCTCAGGGCCGGTCCCTTGCCACTCGACCTTGTAGTTACCAGGCGTCAATTGCGCATTACCCACTTGTACGGAGTCCGAAATCTCTACCGAGTGCTGATTCTTGTCTCGTGCGAAAGCGCTGACCGTGGAAAGTAGAGCAAGCATCGATACAAGTGCCGCGTACTTTATTTGTTTCATTACTTCTCCTTTTAGAGTTATTCAGCAGTTCTCATCCTGATGAGATGAAGCTGCTGATGCAACGTCTCTTCAATAGATGCCTGTGAATCGACTTTGGGTGCAACCTTGCTCGTCCTTTGCTGCAACTGTGTGTAAATATTCGTAATCATTATTGGGTCACACAGAAAAAAGTCCGCTCGCGTGTCCCTATGTTGACACGCCATCTCTGCTTCGGGCGCCGCTTGGTTCAAGGGTGCAGCGGGTCTGTAACGAGCACGGTACGGAGCACGCCTTGCTGCAAGTCACCCTGTTACCGCGTTCGAGGGAGTTGCCGCAACACCTGCCGCTTCTTCCATGCGCCGCAACACCGCGGAGAAATCTATTTCAACCTCACCCGCCAGTTCTTCGGAGTTCACGTAAAAAGCAGCTTCTGTCGCAGGCATGGAGACGTGTTCTTTTGCCGCCTCCTTGAGAATCAATTCAAAGTCTTTATTCATCAGGCGCAGGGGAAATTGCGGGCTGTAGTCATTGACCGCTACTCTCGCCAGCTTTCCCACATGAGCCGGAGCGATCACGGCAGTCTTCGCCAAGACCTCGAGCAACCTTTCGCGATCAAGACCAGCTTTCTCCCCAAGGACCACAGCCTCGGCGATCGCCTGCATGCCAACCCCGAGCAGCGTGTTGACGACCAACTTCATCGCCGTCCCTGATCCAGAATCACCCAGGTGGAAATACTGCTTTGCGATAGTCTGAAATATCGGCTTAGCGGCACGGAACAGTTCGCGGTTACCGCCTGCCAGCAACGTCAGAATGCCTTGCTCGGCGGCAGGAGTGCTGCCCGAGATAGCGACATCCAATACTTCGATGCCAGCCTGGGCTCCAAGACTGTGGAGTTCGCGCGAGGTCTCCGGGGAGATCGTACTCATCTCCAGCACTCTGGTTCCTGGTCGTGCCCCAGCAAAAACGCCTTCTGCTCCTGAATATGCACTCCGAACTGCTTCATCATCCGTCAAGCAGGAGAGAACCACATCGATCGTGCTTGCCAGTTCATAAATACTCTTCGCAACGGTCCCGCCCCGTGTAGCGACGGATTCCGCCTTAACGAGATTCACATCGTAAACACAGAGGTGGTATCCGTGATCAAGGAGGCGTTGCGCGATACGGTTCCCCATGTTTCCCAAGCCGATGAACCCTACTTTTACCCTATCTGCCGTAAGAAGTTCCATAAGGTCTCCGTTATTCTTGAATGACAAAAAATCACGCACCCTTTAGCAATCACAGTCGCGGACGCACCAGAGCCAAGAAAGCCATCGAAACACACGTTGGTGTGGAGAAGAAGCGAGGTGAGAAGAGAGAATAATCCCTATCAATTGTCATGCCGGCTCCTCTCACGGGCTCGCTTCCTGGGCGTGCTGTTCTCAGATGAGCACATCAGGTTCCAATTCGCTTCTTGCCGGTTCTGACTCAAGCGATTCAGATTCAGTGAATTAGCGCTCATGAATATTTCATCTGAGCGCCATTCGCGTGGACCTGCCGACTGAAGTGTCGGTATGTTGACTCGCAGCACGCCTATAGGCAATGCAACGGGCGGTTCTAAAACAAAAAGGCGGCCCCGAGCGGGGCCGCCTAACAAAGGCTTGCGGATTAAAAAGTCAGAGTCCCTTTGCGCTGAATTAACCGAGGGAAGCATCGCCCCGAGCAACGAACCCAGATGCTGGTTGGAGTGTTGACCGTACCCATGATCGAACCGGGTTGGTCGAAGTTGGGGTGGTTGAATAGTTGAAGAATTGAGTCCCAACGCCGATCCTTTCGCCTCCCAGTGCGGGACTCTGAAAGTCTTCATCACCGCGGTTCACCTGGGCATTGCTGTCGGCGTTTCTTGCGGGCCCTTACTGAAATACTCGCAAAGGTCGGAGTGGAGCACGTCAATTCCAACCTGGCGACTGCGATCCGAACTGCGATCATTTTGATCTTCGCGTGGTCCATCGCTGTTTTCACGAGGAGCCAGTCCAACTCGAGTATCGAAAGACGAACCTGGATCTTTCTGATCTTATCGGGCATTGCCACGGCTTATCCTGGATGTCGCGACGGTAGATAAGTTGAGTGTAGTGATGGCGATCGCACTCGAGAAACCTCGCCGAGTTCGAAGACTCGGAAGTAGCATGGCCGCAATCCTTCTGCACGAACACGCTCACTTGGCATCACTGGATCGGAGGGCCGCTCATCTTTTCGGGCGCAACCGTGCTGGCGTAGGCGTAATGGCGACCTTGATGCTCCTCCAGCGATATGAACGCCAACTGTCGGGACTGACGAGAGGTGCCAAGCCTGATTGTTCAGCGAGACGCCACCAACTCTGGTACCTCGGAAAGCTCTTCGAATTCTTGCTCAGATAAGCGCAGTGAAGCCGCGGCAACATTCTGCTCAAGATGCTCGACGGAGGACGTCCCCGGGATCGGCAGCATGATTGGAGATCGCCGCAGCAGCCATGCTATCGCTATCTGCGTGGGGCTGGCACCGTGCGCTTTTGCGACTCGACTCAGAACTTCTCCCGCGACTTTGCCAGCTCCGAGTGGGAACCACGGAATAAACGCGAGCCCGTTCCGCTGACAATAGTCCGCTACGTAGTCCCATTCCCGATCTGCAAAGCTATAGCGGTTCTGCACAGAGGCGATCGGAACAATCTTGCGGGCGCGTTCGATGTGCTCTTGGGTGACGTTGGACAATCCGATCAAACGAATCTTTCCTTCGTTTCGCAGTTCAGCCAGGGCTTCTACGGAAGCATCGAAGCTCACAACGGGGTCGGGAATGTGCAACTGATACACGTCGATACAGTCTAGCCTTAATCTCCAGAGGCTGCCCTCAACCGCTTTCCGAAGGTGAGAGGGAGTTGCATCGTGGGTCCACTGGTTGGGGCCGGGACGATTCCACCCGCCCTTGGTCGCAATCACCAAGCCACGCGGATAGGGAAACAGCGCCTCGGCAATCAGTTCCTCGCTTACATAAGGTCCATAAGAATCCGCAGTGTCGAGGAAATTCACGCCGAGTTCGAGGGCGCGGCGCAGAACCGCTACTGCTCCCGTCCGATCCTTGGGTGGGCCCCAGATGCCTTCGCCGGTAAGGCGCATTGCTCCAAAGCCGACCCGGTTGACTGAGAGTTCCCCGCCGAGCGAAACCTCTCCGGCCATGCTTGCTGAAATATTGTTTTTATTCACAAAGGACCTCCAAAAAGTTTTCCCTCTTAAGATATTCGCGCACGAAACCAAGCTCGATGGCGACGGAAATTACGCCGTGTTGTTGGCGCTGTCGCCTCCGGTGACATCGTAGGTCGCACCCGAAACCATGCGTGCTGCGTCGGAGGCAAGGAAGACGACCACAGGAGCAACATCTTCCGGCTCAAGCCATGGCACGCCAAGTGGTGACCTGGCGATGAGAACCTTCCGGGCATCCGCTTCTTCCTCGGCAGTGGATAATCCTGTCGGCGACTGGCCGGCGGTTTCCAGTACTTGTGCGTAACGCTCCTTGTGTCGAGTTAGCGGCGTATCGATGAGGCCGGGAACGAGAGCGTTTACGGTGATGTTGTACTTTCCTAGTTCCAGCGCTGCGGACTTCATTAGGCCGATAATTCCCCATTTAGATACCGAGTAGGAGGCTCCGAATTTAGTGCCGTGCTGCCCTTGGGTCGAGGAGGTCAAGATGATGCGTCCGCCACCGCGCTTCACAATATGAGGCGCGAAGGCACGGACGGCGTTTGCTGTGCCCGTCAGGTTGACGTCGATCGTGATTTGCCAGTCCGCATCCTGCATCTCGAGCAGCGGATGAAAGCTCTGGATGCCGGCATTGGCGAACAAAATGTCGATGCCGCCGAATTCGCGTTCCGCTCTGACTCCAGCTGCCCGCAGAGCGGGCAAGTCGCGCTGGTCGAGTTTGATGCCCAGCCAGCGGCGGCCGGCCATTCCTACTCGTCGCCCGGTTTCGTCCAAATCCGATTGCGTCGACGGTTCAACACCTGAACGCGAGTCCACCGGCGCGCAAATATCGAGACCGACGATGTCGGCGCCTTCGCGGGCGAATGCAACGGTCACAGCGCGGCCAATCCCGCGGGCAGCGCCGGTAACCACGCCTACTTTGTTCTGCAGCCGTCCATGGGGTGGCGATGTGGTTCCGCTGGTCGTCTCAGGCGAATTCTTTCCGGCTCCAGCCTGCGAAATCCCGGCTAGAACTGGAGTGGTGGCCGCAACCGCCGCAATACCCGAGAGAAAAGTTCTGCGATCTAAGTTTTTCATCTCGAATGACCTTGGTGGGGAGATTCCGGAGCGGTTTTTTGTGCGCTCCCCGAATTCTTGAGAGACTTCAAGTAGCTTACCAGCTGCCATCGTTGCCGTTCGGGTAAAGAGCTCCAGGACGGCATGCCCTTGTCGACGGCGCCGGTTGTGATGAACCAGAAGACCTCGCCGTCTGACGCCGATTGCGTGGGTCCTTGGGATAGCGCAGGCATCGCTCCGTTTCCTTGCCCACTACCTCCATGACAGGAGCTGCAGTTCGTTGCGTACAGCCTTGACCCGGCTGAGACGGCTGCCGGCTGTGCTGCATATGGGTTTTTCAAATGAACGCTGGACGAAGGCGCCGCATGAAACTGCGCGTCCTGCGCGTGAAGCCATACCGCTAGAATAGCCCACAAAATAGCAAATATGACTGCAGTGAGAAATGACGAACCGCTACTGTTTTTCAAAGCTATCCTCCGGCGGCTGTCGATCGCCCTTCCCAACTTCATGACGCATAGCAAGCGTTGGACGAGCAACAGCCACCCGCCCCGTGGTTGCAAATCGCTTGCCACTTTGCCAGAACGTGCCCGCACACGAGTAGCTGGTTCGCGCTGACCTTAGTGACCGCGGTTCAACAGTCGCGTCGAAATACTGACATCGCAGGTGAGCTGTCCGGTCTCGTCCTGGAACGAAATGCGAATGCACTTCGAGTTATGTCTCCAATAGGCGCAGCGTCGGGTGGCATGCAGAATGCTGTCTAAGTGGGCGAGGGAACCGTAATGGTAAAGCTCAAAGTGAATGGGATGGATCGCAGCTTCGACGGTGATCCCAAAATGCCTCTCTTATGGTACGTGCGTGACATCCTGCAACTAACGGGAACAAAGTTTGGTTGCGGGATCGCCCTCTGCGGCGCCTGCACGGTACATAAGAATGGCGAAGCAATCCGTTCGTGCATTACACCGATGAGCGCGGCGGCGGATAGTGACATTCGTACGATTGAGGACCTGGGGGCAAACGGCCTCCATCCGCTTCAGCAAGCGTGGATGGAGATGAATGTTCCGCAGTGCGGATATTGTCAATCGGGGCAGATAATGCAGGCCCTTTCCCTGCTAAAGAGCAATTCTCATCCCGCAGATCACGAGATTGATGACGCCATGTCGGGCAACATCTGCCGCTGTGGAACTTATCAGCGCATTCGTAAAGCGATCAAGTTGGCGGCGGGGAAGATTGCATGAGTCAAATCGAAAATGTAAGCCGTCGGAGATTCCTCAAAGGAGCCTTTGGGGCCGGAGCGCTCATCCTGGCCGTTCGCTACCTCCCGCCTATGCTGCTGCACGGACACGCCACAGCCGGTCAAAGCGATGCGGACCGCGCCGCCTTTCACCCTAATCTCTTTGTCGGAATTCAGCAGGATGGAACCGTCTACATCGTGGCTCACCGGTCAGAGATGGGGACGACCATCCGCACATCCTTGCCACTGGTCCTTGCGGACGAGCTCGATGCCGACTGGAAGCGGGTGAAGATCGACCAGGCGATTGGCGATAAGCGATACGGAGACCAAAACACGGACGGTTCGCAATCGGTGAGGCGATTCTATGACACGATGCGAGAGTGCGGGGCCGCGGCGCGTTGGATGCTGATCCAAGCGGCGGCGGAGCATTGGAATGTTGCGGCGTCGGAGTGTTCTACCGAGCAGCATACTCTGGTGCACAAGCTAAGTGGCCGGCGCACTGGGTACGGTGAACTGGCCTCGAAAGCGGCGCGCATTACCGTGCCGAAGAGAGAACAGCTCCAGCTAAAACAGCCGTCGGAGTGGCGATATGTCGGGAAGGGAATGACAAGCGTTGACCTGGAGAAGCTCTGCACGGGAAAGGCGATGTATGGCATGGACGCTCGCCTTGATGGCATGCTGTACGCGTCGATCGAACATCCTCCCGTGTTTGGCGGGAAAATAGAAAGTATTGACGATCAGGAAGCGCTCAAGGTTCCGGGAGTCCACCACGCCGTCAGGATCGATCCGTTCAAGCCCCCCGCTGCCTTTCAACCTCTCGGCGGCGTGGCGGTGATCGCAGACAATACCTGGGCGGCATTTCAGGGGCGCAAGAAGCTGAAGATAATTTGGAACAACGGCCCGAACCAATCCTACGACTCTGTTGAATACAAGAAGGAGCTCATTGAAACTGCGCACAAGCCGGGGAAGCTTATCCGCAGCGTGGGCGACGTCGACAACGCATTCCCTACGGGCAAGAATGTGTTGGAGGCCGACTATTACGTTCCGCTGTTATCCCATGTGCCGATGGAGCCCATGGTGGCGCTAGCGGAATTCAAGGACGGAAAGGTCGCGGCATGGGCGCCTACACAGAATCCTCAAGCCGTACAGGCGATCGTGTCCTCGGAACTGAGCATTCCGATCGAGGACGTGGTTTGCCACGTCACATTGTTGGGAGGCGGATTTGGAAGAAAATCCAAGCCTGACTATGTTGCCGAGGCCGCGGTCTTATCGAAGAAGCTGGGACGTCCTGTAAAAGTTGTCTGGACACGGGAAGACGACGTCAAGTTTGACTATTACAACGCAGTGGCTGCGATGTATATGAAGGCTGCGGTTGACGGCAAGGGAAAACCCACGGCGTGGCTGCAGAGATCGGTGTTTCCACCCATCACTTCCATCTTCGACGTGAATGCCGTCTATGGCGATTCGCCGCATCTCGCGCAGGGTTGGACGGATCTTCCTTATGATTTGCCCAACATACAAATCGAAAACGGTCCGGCACGGGCTCATGTCAGGATTGGTTGGTTGCGATCCGTGGCTAACATCTATCATGCCTTCGCGATTCAGTGTTTTACCGATGAACTAGCCCATCGCGCCAATCGCGATCCAGTGGAGTATATGCTCGACCTTCTCGGGCCGCCTCGCACCTTGGACTTCACCAACGTGGAGTATCCGAACTACGGTGCTGATTACAAAACGTATCCCTGGGAAACAGGCCGCTTGCGGAAGGTTATCGAGATGGTCGCCGACAGGTCCGGCTGGGCCAAGAAAAAGAGCACAAAAGGCCACGGCTTTGGATTCGCCGCGCATCGCAGTTTCTTGACTTACGCGGCCACGGTCGTGGAAGTGGAGGTGGGTGATGACGGGGAGATCCGCATCCCGCGTGTTGATACAGCGCTGGATGCGGGACTCGTCGTTAATCCGGAAGCCACCCGCGCGCAATTCGAGGGAGCGGTGGTCTTCGGCACGAGCATTGTACGCAGCGGAGAGATAACCGCCAAGAACGGCGTCATTCAGCAATCGAATTTCAACGACTATCCCGTGGCTCGAATCAACGAAGTGCCAACCCAGACGAATGTCTACATTACGGAAAGCTCCGCGCCGCCGTCTGGAGTGGGAGAGCCTGGTGTCCCGCCATTCGTCGCAGCGTTTTGTAACGCGATCTTCGCCGCCACAGGCAAGCGTGTCCGCGATTTGCCGCTCTCGAGCAACAGCTTGTTCGGATAAAATTGCAGAGTGCGACCGCACAGGAGGTTCTTTCCATGACTCTCATTGATAATGACTCCAACCATTTTTCCTCTGACCGGTGCGACAAGTTGTCGTCGTCAGACAGTGCGAATCAGAACTCCGGTTTCAGCAGGAGAGAGTTTGTGGGCATGGCTGCCGCATCCCTCCTGATGGCCGGAGGGTTAAACGCGTCTGCACCGGGGGATCGTAAGAATGGCATTCCATATCGAATGCTGGGCAACACCGGTGAAAAAGTATCAGTGATCGGGCTCGGCGGTTATCACCTAGGCAAGCAGAGCGATCCAAATGAGAGCATCAGAATCATTCGTGCAGGAATCGATGAAGGAATCAATTTTCTCGATAACTGCTGGGACTACAACGGAGGAGAAAGCGAAATTCGAATGGGCAAAGCCCTGCGCGACGGTTATCGTGGAAAAGTCTTTCTGATGACGAAGATCGACGGCCGGACCAAGACCGCTGCGGCAGCCCAACTCGATGAATCTCTGCGGAGATTGCAGACCGATCGAATTGACTTACTCCAGTTCCATGAAGTGATTCGAGATTCGGATCCAGACCGCGTTTTCGCCGATGGCGGCGGGATGGAGGCCGTACTCGAAGCCAAGAAGGCCGGCAAGATCCGTTATATCGGCTTCACGGGCCACAAGAGTCCAGACATCCACTTGAAGATGCTGGCCACAGCCTCAAAGCACGGATTCAAGTTCGATGCCGTTCAGATGCCTCTCAACGTGATGGACGCTCACTTCGACAGCTTCGAAAAGAAAGTACTCCCGGTTTTGACCGAAAAGGGTACGGGCGTGCTTGGCATGAAACCCATGGGCGACCAAGTCATCCTTGAGAGCAAGACCGCTACACCGACCGAGTGTCTCTGTTACTCGATGAATCTCCCCACCAGTGTCGTTATTACGGGGTGCGATTCGATGGTGATCCTCGAGCAAGCTCTCCACGCCGCCCGCAGTTTTCAGCCGATGGACCCTTCCCAGGTTGCGGCTCTTCTTGCGAAAACCTCAAAGGCCGCGGAGGCGGGCCAGTTCGAGCTTTACAAGACTAGTCACAACTTTGACGGCACGTACGCCAATCCGCAGTGGCTTGGCTAAAGACAGATGACCGCAACTTTCGGAACGAAGGCTAACCGATAGTGTGGGTGGTCCAGGCCGCCATCCGGATATCGACACGCTCACAACGGCTCGATGTTCTTTGCTCGGCGATAACGTTAGGACGCGGGCATTACGGGATGATGTCTAGCCGTCTGCACGACCAACTCTTAGGGCGAAAGACCCCGGCGAGTCTTGCTGCAGCAATCGAAGGTTAGCTGTCGAGCGCGGCTCGTACACTGTCGAGGAGTACTTCGTCGTCAAAGGGTTTAGTCAAGAATTCCACTGCTCCGGCCCTCAACGCTTGCATCCGCATTTTCTCGTCACCTTGAGCTGTAATGAAGATGATCGGAATCCTGTAGTGACGTTCGTTCAGTCTTGATTGAAGATCCAGACCCGACATCCCAGGCATACGGATGTCGGCAATCAGGCATGCGGTATGCTCCTGTTGGCCGGAGTTAAGGAATTCTTCCGCAGACCCGAAGGCAAGAGCTGGGAAACCAGCCTCTTTCATCAAGCCGCGGAGTGCGCCCCGGATCAACTCGTCATCATCGACAATTGCAACCAACTTCGGTGTTTCCTCGGTGGCCATGTTTTCTTACGAATCCTCTGCCGAACAGATTGGCGATCAAACAGACCTGCCGAATGCAGCAGCCGCCGAATCGGGGAGGTCGAAGACTCCGCATCGGCGTTGTTCCGATTATGTTAGTAATCCCGGTTCCTGCTGCGCAGGGGACATGCCCTCCTGGCTGGGGAGAAGGGGCCTGGAAATTCCCAGCTTCTGCATCTTGTGGATAAGAGTAGTTCGTTTCAGGCCAAGTTTGGCGGCGGCGCCCTTCGGGCCGCCAATCACCCAACGGACTTCCTCGAGTGTTTGCAAGATAAGAGCGCGCTCGGACTCTCTCAGAGTAGTAGTCGCAGCTGTCGAGACGGCAAGAGCCTGACTTACTGTCGCTGGCAAAGGGTTGGGCAGCACACCATCGTTTGAAAGAATGACAGCCCGTTCAACCAGATTCTGTAGCTCGCGGATATTCCCCGGCCACTGGTAGGAGTTAAGCGCAGACATGGTTTCTGCAGGAATATGCTCAATTTGCCGACCCATCCGCCGGCCAAAAATCCCGGCAAAATGTGTCACCAGGGCGGGAATATCCTCGGAGCGCGCCCGCAGCGGTGGCAACATCACGGGGAAAACATTCAGTCGATAGTAGAGGTCGCTGCGAAATTGTCCTCGATTTACCATCTCCGCCAGATCACGGTTCGTGGCAGCCACCAGTCGAACATCCACTTGGTGAGTCCGGGTGCTACCTAGGCGCTCGAACTCCTGTTCCTGCAGTACACGCAGCAGTTTGGGCTGCAGCGGGGCCGGAATATCGCCTACCTCGTCCAAGAAAAGCGTGCCTTTGTCAGCCAACTCGAAGCGTCCAATCTTCTGCGCTATGGCTCCGGTGAATGCGCCTTTCTCATGACCAAAAAGCTCACTTTCCAGCAGGTCCAGAGGGATGGCGGCGCAATTCAGCCTCACAAACGGGCGTCCGCAGCGCGAACTGAGGTTATGAATCGCCTGTGCGATCAGTTCTTTGCCGGTGCCGGTCTCTCCCTCGATCAGAACCGTGGAGTCAGTAGGCGCGACCCGTTCAACTTGTTCGAGCACCGCTTCAAGGGCAAGACTGTTGCCTATGATTTGCTCGAATCTGCGCTCATAAGAAACTTGCTCACGAATCCCGAGTTTGGCGAAAGCTCCCATCAGGGCCTCCTGGCGCGCATGTACAATTTGTTATCGGGGCTCAACTCTCCAGAGCTGCTCGAACACTACCAAGCAGGGCTTCGTCGTCGAATGGTTTTGCCAGGAACTCGACCGCGCCCGCTCTCAAAGCCTGCATCCGCATTTTGGTGTCACCGTGTGCCGTGATGAAGATGGTCGGAATCCAACAATGCTCAGCGTTCAGCTTGGCCTGCAATTCCAGCCCGGACATTCCTGGCATGCGGATATCCGCGATTAGGCATGCAATGTGGTTTAGCTGACCGGAAGCAAGAAATTTTTCCGCAGACTCAAAGGCTTGCGACGGCAATCCCACCGACTTCAACATGCCCTGCAGGGCGCAGCGCATCAAGTCATCGTCATCGACGATCGCCACTAAGTTTTTTTTACTTTGGCTGTCCATGGTTAGAAATCTAGCAGCGCCGCCGAACGCGCGCAATCATACGTTGGTATGCAAGTGCTCATACCTGCCTCGCAGCCTTGGGAATGGCTTGGACAGCCACAAGGCGCAGCTGATGATGCAGACCAACTGGAAGCGCCTACGGCGGGTTATTCATGGGTGTCGGCTTTGCTGGGTAGAGTGAGGTGAAAACTCGCGCCGCGGGGAGGATTGTCGGAGGACCACAAACGGCCGCCATGCGACTCCACGATGGAGCGGCTGATCCGAAGTCCCATGCCGGTGCCGTCGCGTTTGGTGGTAAAGAACGCACCAAAGATCAGATCCGCCTGTTGTGGGGGCAGCCCAACACCGGTATCGTTTACCGAAACCATAACGTTCTCTTTTTCGGCGTGCTGTGACTTGATAGCGAGCTCGCGCGTCCCTTCGACATCCTTCATCGCCTCGATGCCATTCATCATCAAGTTCATCAGCACCTGCTGCAACTGTACGCGATCTCCTGTGATCTGGGGAAGGCCTTCTGACAGTTCTGTCCGCATGGAAATGGAGTGTCGGGCCGCCTCGCTGCGCAACAGGTCGATCATCCCTCGAATAATTTCGTTTACATCAACCGGCTCTCGTTGTGAAATTCCCTTCTTGAAGAGCGAGCGGATTCGACTGATGATCTCGCTGGCCCGGACTGCATCCCTGACGACTCGTGATGCAGCCTCGCGGGCTTCCGCCAGATCAGGTTCAGCACGAGTGAGCCAGCGCAAGCAGGTGCTGGCATCGGTAACGGCGGCGGCTATGGGTTGATTCACTTCGTGAGCCAGTGACGCCGTTAGTTCTCCCATCGTGGTCACCCGACTGACGCGCGCAAGATCCGTTTGCGCCTCACCGAGCGCCTCTTCGGCCTGCTTGCGTTGGGTGATGTCGGTGGAGCTTCCCAGAAATTGCAGCAGATCCCCCGATGCGTTCAGAACGGGATGGCCGACAGTGCGGATGTGTTTGACTGTGTCATCCGGAAGAACGATCCGGAATTCTAGTTCGTAATCCGATTTGTCACTGATTGCTCGCCCAATCACTCCTTGCCATCTGGCTCGATCTTCCGGATGAATGCGCTGCAGCCGTTGTTCCCAATCCGGCGCACCCTGTTCTGGCTCGAAGCCATAGATGCGGTACCATTCCTCGGAGAGATGCAAGGCGTCTCCTCCCGCTACCCGCCAGACCCAACTCCCTGTATGCGTAATTCTTTGTGCTTCGGCTAAATACGCCTCGCTCTGCCGTAACTTCTCTTCAGCACGCTTGCGCTCGGCAATCTCACGGCTCAGATCCTGATTCGTCAGAGTGAGTTCCGCCGTTCGCTCCGCTACTCTTACTTCAAGCTCATCTCGCGTTTGCGTAGCCGCAGTCATTAGCAGGGCAAAGACCAGGAATACAAGGTCGTAGAGAACGCGAGATAGGTTGTTGATTTCACGATCGAAGACATAGCTGCGAACAAGCGCTGAGAGCACAGCCGCGAGAATCCCGGGCTTTGTGCCGCCGTACCAAAATGTTATCGCGATTGCACACAGTGCAAATGCATTGAACGCCAAAGGCAAATGGAAATATAGAAAAAGCTGAGCCAGGCCGGAAGCCGCTGCGACCGAGAGCAAAGCTAATCCATAACGCATGGGGCCGGAGGCAGCCGGCCGTGCAATCCAGTTCGCTTTATGCGGATTTCCCATCGATTGAACGTTCTTCAAGTCGATACAAAGACTGTCGCGGAGTGGCTCGCCATTACCGGCTCATAGCTGTAACTCGTCGCGGAAGGATCTTTCCCTCTCGACACCTGAGCATCCGCTACTTCTTGTCGGGTGAAATTCCAAGCTTTTCCGCCATTCTGACCAAGTCCGCCAGTGATTCCGCCCGCATTTTCCGCATCACGTGCCCCCGTTGAATCTTTACCGTGATTTCGCTGGTTCCGAGATCGAAGGCGATTTGCTTATTAAGCAGACCGGAAACAACCAGGGCCATGACCTCGCGCTCGCGCGGAGTGAGTAATTCGTAGCGTTTCCCTAACTCTTCGAGTTCGCTCTGCTGCTGGCGCATCACCCGGTCACGATCCAGAGCCTGATGGATCGCATCGAGCAGCTCCTGATCCCGGAACGGCTTGGTGAGGAACTCGACCGCTCCTGATTTCATAGCCCTTACCGTCATCGGAATATCTCCATGACCGGTGATAAAGATAACGGGAATCCGAATGCCTGCGTCAATCAACTGGTGCTGGAAATCCAGACCATTTACTCCAGGAAGGCGTACGTCCAGAACCAGGCAGCTCGGGCCATCCATCCGCTTGCTGCGTAGGAATTCCTGGGCTGTCCCGAAGGTCTCGGAACGTAGGCCCACCGACTTCAACATGCCTGCGATGGAGGCGCGCACTAAGTCATCGTCATCGACGACGAAGACGGTGGGGGCGGCTGCCGGGCTCATGTGCTAGCCTCTGTTCTGTTGGGTAAAGTAAAGCGCTCTGCGACAGGGAAATATGATAGCGCAGTGGAGGATTCGTGTGGCCTGCTTGCGGAAAGTCGGCCCGGTAATTAGGGCCAGCATAGCGGAGATCCAAACTTCAACAAACAGAAGCTGCATTGCAGGCGGTTCGAACCTCACACCGAGCTCAACCAAAGTCAGTCCATCTCGAAGGCCAGATATTGCAAAGTTCCGCCGCGTTCGATTTGAAGCACGACCGGATCACCAGATTGGACGTCGCGGACGATTGCCTGAAATTGTGAGATCGACTGCAGCGGCGTGCGATCGACTGCCCGAATGATGTCGCCCGTCTGCAGGCCGGCATCCGCGTTGGGTCCCGCGGTCTGGGCCACGACTACGACTCCGGAGTCGCTGCGATTGCTCGCCAGCAGCGGTTTTATCCGGTTGTCCAGATCAGTGACAAAAACGCTCAGCTTCCGGATTAAGGTTTTCTGCAAATTCGGAACCTCCGCCAGCTCGCCTATCTTCTCGCGGTACACCGTAACCGGAAGGTTGAAAGACATTTGCCTCGTACCTCGAAGCACGTCGATTTTCAAAATCTGGTCGATGGGATGTAGGTACAGGGCGGTGATGAAATCAGGAAGGCTCATGATTGGGCGGTCATCGACGGCGAGTACGATGTCTCCTATCTGCAACCCTGCTGCTTCCGCTGCTCCTTCGGGAAGGGTGTCGGAGATAATCGCTCCCCAACTCCTCGCGAGTCCAAGCCCCGCTGCCAGCCTGGGCGTGATGTTCTGCGTTTTCGCACCGATCGCAACTCTTTCGACATGGCCGAACTTACGAAGGTTCTGATAATCGAAGTTGACAAGTGCCGCAGGAATGGCAAAGCCTAGGCCCTCGCTTCCGCTTTCGCTCAGCTTCAGGGTGTTCATACCTACAACGTTGCCATCGATATCGACCAGTGGGCCGCCGCTGTTCCCCGGATTCAGCGCGGCATCGGTCTGGATGTAGACCATGGGATCGTCCGACTCGAGTTGCCGCGCCACCGAGCTGACCACGCCCATACTGACGGAGTTGCGCAGTCCCTCGGGACTGCCCATGGCAAATACTAATTCACCCTGGCGGACTCGCAGGTCGCTGCGCAGAGATACGGCCGGCAAGTCCGTTGCCTCTATCTTCAGAAGAGCCAGGTCTGTTTGTTTGTGTGTGCCTAACAGCTTGGCTTCCAGGATCTGCCCGGCGTGGACGGGTTGGAGACCCTGCGGTGAATCCGAAGAGGGGTGCGGCAGAATCACGCGGATGCGCTGGGCGCCTTCCACTACATGCGCGTTGGTCATAATGTAGCCCTCAGGATCGACAATGATCCCGGCGCCAATGGCATGCTGCCGAACGATTCGCGCTGCGGTGTGCTCATGATCCTCGGAGGGAGCATACCCTGCAACCACTATTTGGACTACCGAGGGAGAGACTCTGGAGACGACGGTCTCCAGAGAATCGTCCAGAGCTCTTAGTAGCTCCGATGTTCTGGGAAGTTTTGACTTGAGGGCAACTGCGCCTGCGGGCACGGACGGCGCTCCCGACTGGGCGTATGCATAGGTCGCCATTAGCAGAGAAGCAATTCCACACCGAATGCCTTGTAATTTCGTCATAGGGGGCACACTTTCTAAATCCAGGCTTTAGCGCCCAAGGCCAAATCTACGGTCATGGCATACGTGCAATACATCAGCCAAATACTAGTCATGAATTGAAACAGCCCTACCAGGCGACCACCTGGATTCCATGAAAGCAAGCGTGTAGGAATTTCGGTCGCATAGATCAGGGTTAGGCCGACAAAGATGAGCATGACGGGGATGTCTCCGGCACGCCGAAAGACATCAACGCCAAGAATGCTGAGAAACAGAAAGGCGATGGCCATCCAGCCATCTGGCTCGGCACTGGAATCGATATATCTCCGGTAGGCCATGGCGAACCAGTGAATGCCGTAGGCGATGAACGCGAGACTCGCCATATAGAGGGGAGCCGCCTTGCCGAAGACGTTGAACCATGTCAGTCCCGTTAAGAGATAGATGCCCGTGAGGAACTGCATGAACCCCGGCATCCAGAAGCCCCATAAACCCAGAGTCCGGTTGACTTCTGGACTGTTTTTGGGAAAACCAAACAAAGCCTGACCACCCCAGATGAAGTAGCCAGCGCCCAAACCGAAAAAGCCGATCGCGACCGGTACGAAGGGCGAACTAGCAAACGTAAATGCCTGTGTCTCCATTTCGATCCCTCTCCGAAGTGGCGGGTGCAAGTCTTGTTCCAGTCAGGGAAAGGGAGTGAAAAAGAGTCCACAGGTCAGTAGATCCGCCCACTTGCGAGACTGACGTCCCCTGAATCTCCGCTCAATTCCGACCCGAGGTCGGCATTGAAACAGTCCGCATACCGACACTGCTATCAGCCAGTCGACAGTGTGATCGCTAGTTTCTCTTCGTTGCTAAGCCAAACATCCTTAAAAAGCCTTGGCTTTGGGGCAAAGCGGGATTGGACAGCGGCATGCAGACATCCGGCATGACGTAGTTGCCGGAACTCGCCCATCGGAGTGGATCCCCTCAAGCTTCCTCCGAGCGGTGCAGCGATGGCGCTACGTCAATAGTGCGGCACTTCAAGCGATCGGAGAAAGCGAAGGTCGAGAGTCATGGCGAATCAAAAGATGGCCGTAATGGCGAATCCAAAGAAGAGAATGTGTGCACACATACCGTGCTTTTGCGTGGTGCCCGATGGAGAAGAGTACTGCGGGGAAGCGTGTCGTAATGCGGGAAGCGACGACGTGGAAATCGCGTGTCAATGCGATCACGCGGCCTGTCCACTCACGATCCTGCCGTTTTCGGCGCACAGTACTGACTTGCACAACATGTAAGCGTTTCCAGTCACTCCGACTTAGATAGTCTCACGCGCGTCAATGGGTCCGGGATTGTCCGGGATGTTCTGTGACAGAGTGTTGCGAGCGGGATTGGAAAGAATGGAACTGTTTATGACAGATCAAAGAAAGTGCAAGGGCATCCTGCTCCTAGGCGTGCAGATGATCCTCGCAGCTTCCAGCTTGGCCCAGACTGTTTCGATGCCGGAGCCTCCCCAGGTGCGAGGTCAGAATCGCGTTGTATCCCTTACGCTTGATGCAGTGAATGAGGACGGCCGGGATACCTTCGCTTTCAACGGTGCCACGGTGGCTCCTATAATCCGCGTTTCTCCGGGTGACGTTCTCAAAATTACCTACATCAACCATCTTCCTGCGAAGTCCGAGGAGACATGCGCGGTTAATCCCTGCATGAACATGTCGAATTTGCATTTTCATGGGCTCACGGTTTCGCCTAATGCGCCGCAGGACGACGTGCTCGGGATGATTGCTATGCCCGGCCAGGCATTGCAATACTCGGTAGAGATTCCGCGCGATCATCCGCCGGGCCTGTTCTGGTACCACACTCATCCCCACGGCGAGAGTCATCGGCAAGTCCTGGACGGAATGTCGGGAGCCATTGTCATTGAGGGAATGGAACGCTACGTCGCCGCGGTAGGGCGCATTCGTGAACGCGTGATCGTGGTGCGCGGACGCTCCATTGAACATGATCCAAATGCTGATGAACTCATGAAATCTGTTGAAATCTCGTCGAAGGTATGCGGAGGGGAAGCCGAGGCGCCAGAAGAGATCTTTACCGTGAACGGGGCCCTTCGGCCGCAAATCGAGATCGCGCCTGGAGAGCGGCAGTTCTGGCGCGTCGTGAATGCGTCGGCGGACCGCTATTTGGACCTGCAACTTGGCTCAGAGCCATTGGAAATCGTGGCGCTCGACGGAATGCCGCTCGCATATCACGATCCGAACCATTCCACGAGGACCGCCGACCACGTGCTGCTGGCTCCAGCGCAACGCGTCGAAGCGATCGTCTCCGGTCCACCCTCGGGCACACATGGTGCTCTGCGTACACTTTGCGTAAATACGGGCCCGGACGGGGATCCCAATCCAGGGATGGTGCTCGCGGATTTGGTTCAACCGAGTTTGGTTCAACCGAGTTTGGTTCAACCCAGCCCAGATCGGGCTAGTCCAGCTCAGCACAAACAAACGAGCCAAGGCCGACGACCCTTCTACAAGCCGCTCAACCTGGAAAATCTGAAGAAGAGTGCACCGACGTTTACGACCATTTTCACTGAAGACAAGAATGGCTTTTATATCAACGGCAAAAAGTTTGCGATGGATGATGGCCCCATGATAAGCGTGCGCGTGGGCACTTATCAGCATTGGCGTATTGTCAATCGAACCGCTGAGCTCCATCCTTTCCACGTACACCAGATCCACTTCCTGGTTTACGCAGAGAACGGCGTCCCACTCGCGCAACCCGCGTGGCTGGATACCGTGAATGTTGCGGTTGGCGGCACCGTGGATGTCATCTTGGACCTCACCGACCCCGTGATCAAAGGTATGGCGGTATTTCATTGTCATCTGCTCAATCACGAAGACAAGGGAATGATGGCCAAGGTCCTCTTCAAATAAACGCGCAGCCGGTGTCGTCGATGGCAGACTAATCCTTCGTTGTACTGGGAAAACATGAACAACATCACCCGTAGATCGCTGATTTCTGGCGCCGCGGCAAGCTTAACGACACTCGGCCTGTTCGGAGGTGCGCCCCACACGGCGGACTCCCAACTTGTATGGAGAGCTTCAGAGTGGAATCTCAACGAGTTCCAGAAACTTGTCAACGATCCGGCCAGGATCAAGCAGATGTTCGATATCGTGCAGGTCGGTGACGGGAAATTCCTGAACAACATCAAGAATTCTTTCAATGGCCTGCGTTTCGGTTTCGGCATTCCAGAACGGCAAATCAAGATTGCGGCCGCGTTGCACGGTCCCGCCAATCTACTCAATTACGACGACTACATCTGGGAGAAGTACCAGATCGGCGAGTGGCTGAAGGTGACCGACCCGGCAACCGGGAAGCCTGCGGTCAAGAACCTCTACTACGCTAGCAAAATTGGCCTGAAGCAAGAGTCTGCGGCCAAAAATCCGGACGATCTGGATTCCATCTATCAGGACACGAGCATGCAAGCCCTGCAATCGAGGGGCGCGCAGTTTCTGAGTTGTCATACCGCTCTGGAAGAGCAGGTCCGGGTCCTCATCGCTCGCAAGCAGCTGTCGCAATCGCCGGAAGACATCATGAAGGACATGCTTGCCCACACCATGCCGGGAGTCCTGGTAGTGGCGGCCATGGTCGCCGCTATTGCACTCCTTCAGGCCGAAGGCCACTACACCTACATCACGGTTTAGCCAACCCCGCACGGGGTCGCGATGGTCGTGGGTGCCCCATATCGTCCCTCCACGACTCACGGCGACACCTAGCCTAGCCACCTAGCCGCGGTTTTCACACCTGTCGTTGGGCACGATTGCATTCACAACTGTCATCCAGGGCCTGCGGCCCGCGAAACTTGATGAAAACGAGAGCAGGCCATTACGTGTTTGCAACGGTTTAGCCCACGTTTTCGACCCTGTTGGCGGTGCTGGAAATGCCACTGATGCTGCCCAAGTCTGGACAGGAGGAAGGGACAGGAACAGCGACTGCATGTTTCTTTGTGGAGTGATGTGGTGCGGGTTCGGTCGGCAAGACGCCGGCAAGGAACTTCTTAGGGTCGCCACTTCGATGCATCCGGAGATGAGGGTGCCGGCCCGGGCGATGTGGCGAAGGGTGCCTTTCGCTTGAGGAACTTCGAAGGACGGGAAGAGCTTAGTCTTCGCCTGATCCCTGGCGGAAACCTATGTGGATGACATCGTGCGCTCTTTAAGTAAAGCACTTTTGCCCAAACTCCGATTGTGCGATTCGGTACGTTGTCAATGCGGATGGATCTGGTCAGGGCTGTTAAGGTGATGGGCGCTCGTGCGGACTCGAATAGTCGATCGTCCCGGACTAAATGATCTTGGAGAGAGAGGAGAGGGAGGGACGCGCCTTGATCGATGCCCAGGGAACGGTGATGCTCCACAACAATCCAGCCTCGTATCACAGCAACCGCTACGACGCCCAATCCGCGTGTCAATACTGTGAGGGTGTCATCCGCCATGAGCGTTGGTGCCTGGCACAGAATCCCGCTGTCCGCTATGCGTGCGAGATTGTCGTTTATCCTGAAAAGTTGACCATTGGAGACGCGATTATCCTTCACTCGGCGTGCCGTGGGGCCATCTCCACGGCTGAACACTGGATCCAGCCAGAGGCAAAATTCTTCCCGGCGGCGCCGTTTCTACGGTTTGAAAACTTCCCGTTGGCGCTGCAGACCACTGCTGAACATAGTGTCCAACCGTTGACATCGTTTGCGCCCGACCCATGGCAGCGTCACCAGTGGACCCCTTCGAAGCCACCTAAACGATTGACTTCCCGATAATTCCCAACTCGCACGCGAAGTGGAACTGCGCTTGCTTCGTTTGTCGATGTTCAATGCACGCTTGCGGTCGAATTCATTGAATGAGGACAGAACGCGATGAATGACGAGAAAAAAAACAAGGCAGTGCAAAACGGATTTTCACGAAGGAGCGTTCTGGGATTCGGCTCAGCCGCATTGGCGGCGGCTACGTTTGCAGGCCTGACTGCGAATGCTCAAGAAAGAGTTAGCACGCAGAAGGCGGAGCACGACCATTCCTCGAGCGACCCGGGACCGGAGAACAAGGCTCTTCTGGACCAGAACTCGAATTCCAACACTCCGCCTCCGACCGACCACGGTGACCTAGTGCCTATCTGGTACTCCTTCGATCTGGTGAAGAAGCGGGTTGAAGAGGGTGGATGGACCCACGAGGTGACCCAGCGCGTCCTTCCTTCTTCCAAGGATATTGCCGGCGTGCAAATGCGCCTCACTGCAGGCAGCTATCGCGAAATGCACTGGCACACTGCCGATGAATGGGCTTATGTGCTCTATGGCAATGCTCGTGTCACAGTGATGAACCCCGATGGCACCATGTTCATCGGTGACGTAGGTGAAGGCGATCTTTGGATCTTTCCCGCAGGCTTCCCGCATTCCATTCAAGGGCTTGGCCCGGATGGAACGGAATTTTTGTTGATTTTCAACCAGGGGTTGTTTTCTGAAGATGGAACCATGCTGCTCTCGGAGTTGGTGGCGCACACGCCTCCCGAGGTATTGGCAAAGAATACCGGGCTGGATAAGAGTGTCTTCGCTCAAACGCCCGGGGCGCCACTCTACATCTTCCCCGGCAACCTACCCAACTCGCTCGAACACGACAAAGCGGAGATCGGCGAGCGAGTAGCATCAAAATATCAGTACATCTTCCGCATGAGGTCGATGGAGCCGACGAAAGCCAACAAAGCTGGCGAAGTTCGCGTCGTCGACTCGCACAACTTCCCAGCCTCCAAGCACATTGCCGCGGCGCTGCTCATCATCAAGCCTGGACACATGCGTGAGATGCACTGGCACCCCAACGCCTCCGAGTGGCAGTACTATATCGCCGGCAAGGGCCGCATGACCGTATTCTTTCCTGTCGATAATGCCCGGACAATGGACTTCAGCGCCAACGATGTCGGCTTTGTTCCCACCAACGCACCTCACTACGTCGAAAATACGGGTGATACCGACCTTGTGGCCCTGGAGATCTTCGCAGCTGAGGAGTTCATGGATGTTTCCTTGAACCAGTGGCTCAGCCGCGTCCCCAGCGAAATACTGAAGGCACACCTGAACATCGATAAGGAGATGGCCATGAAGATCCCGGCGGAAAAGCCGGAACTCGTTTAGGGCGGCTCGTGGCAAGAGATCTGTGGGAGTGCCCTAGGAGAAGCTGGCAGTCTTTTAAGGAACAGAAAAACATCAGCTGCGTGCATGGGGCGTGCACGCAGCTCTTCTAGCCGGAGGAGGTCTTCTATGATTGAAGGAATTTTTCAACCCATGCATTTGTTGGTAATCTTTGGAATTGCTTTGCTGGTGTTCGGACCCAAGAAACTTCCCGAACTCGGCAAAGGAATCGGAGAAGGTATCCGTGGTTTGAAAGCGGCGATGCAAGAGGACGAAGAGCCCTCCGCCAAAATCATGAATCCGCCTCGTGATTCTCCCCGCGGTAACGCACAAGACAAGGTCTGAGACGATCTTTAGAGAGGGTCTAGCACATTTCACCGCGTGAGCTCATGCCGCCGTCGCCCATGGTGGCATGATGCAACTATTGACTCGTGCCGGTGCGGGCCAGACTGCTGAATACCATTCTTGTGAAGACTTCCGGGGTTACGTAACCACTACCCCATCGGGCATCGAAATCTCTGGTTGGCGCGGCCGCGACCACTTCATCCACTGTTTTTCCTGCTGCGATGAGATCCTTAACGCTCTGTCGAACCTGTATCAGCATGTCATGGTAATCCTGCAGATCTGCGCGCGTGGCCACCGGACCATGGCCCGGCACGATTTTCGTCTGCGCGTCAGTCTGCGCCAAAATTCGATCGACCGAATGAATCATGCCATCGATTGATCCGCCACACGCTAGATCGATAATGGGATAGAAGTGATTCGAGAAAATGTCTCCTACGACAGCGACATTCACCGGAGCGATATAGGTGACAGTATCCCCGTCGGTATGCGCAGGTCCGTAGTTCTCCAATGTCAGTCGTTGACTCCCCTGATGTAGAGTCATGCTGCTTGAGTACGTTACTCCGGGCAGCGCTTCTGACGGATAGTGACCGTCGCGCAAGCCAACGAAGGGTACGTCTTGCACGGAAGAGAGTTGTTTCTTAACATTCTCCTGGGCGATGATGATAACGCCAGCGGAGCCGAAGTACGTGTTCCCGCCCGTGTGGTCAAAGTGCCAATGTGTATTTACCAACCTCGTGACGGGACGCATCGCGGACTTGAAGACCGCGTCGCTCAGTTCAGTAATCCGAGAAGCCAGTCCGCTATCGATCAACAAGGTACTGCCGCCATCGACGATCGCCGTAACGTCTCCCCCGTCTCCCGAGAAGACATATAGACCTTGGCCCAGGGACGTAGTGTTTAGGGGGGCACTCTCAAACTGTTCCGTAGCCCTTTGGATGACAGTTTCGGACGTTCCCGTCTGTCCAGGCGCTCGCGCAGTTTCTCCCGTTATCAGTACGGCAAAAACGAGCGTCTGTGTCAAAGCAAATGAAGGCCGCATCTTCCGAAGAATATTCATCTTGTTAATCCTTTTCCAATAGTCGGGAACTCGGCTCAGAAGTTTATCGAGCAGAGATCTAAAAACGGAAAGAACTCAGACGGAACTGCCCAGTGCCATCCTGATGACCGCCGAAACGGCATTCGTGGAAGAGAAGATCACGGTGGCCGAAGTAGCAATATCGCAGGAGGATTTGACGAGAAACCTTGCCAGTTTGCGCAAAGTTGAACCGGTCTGCCCTCGCTGGTCTGCCGAATCTAGTCCCTGCTGATCTGTTTCAATTTCCCTAGTTGCCATTGCTTTCGGCATCCTCCGGTAAGCCACAGCAGTCGAGACGGAAGCTCGGCTACTCGCCACCGCCTCTTCGCGCGAGGAGAAGCCGAACGCAAGAATGGAGGATGCGGATATCAGGTCGCGCAGTGATTCCTCGCTCGGGTACGCAATCACGAGGCGTTCAGCACCAGTTTCGGTACGAAGCCCGGCGATTACAGCGTACTTCAAGGAATCCACCACTTCGTTCACGACCGCATCCTCCGTTACGCAAGCGCGTATTCGATATACCTTGAGGAGTAGCAACCGGCGTTCCAAACCAGCGCTTCGAAGCAAGATTGATAATGAATGCGGCCATGGCGGCTGGTGCTCGATTGTTTCGGGCGGTAGAACTTCTAAACCAACGAAATGACGACCGCCCATGGACACAGTGTCCACCGAAAGACATCAGCTCAGTGCAATCGCTGCTCAAAAAAACAATGGCGCCACGAGGACGGCGCCAGAAAGGATCAATTCGAAGCTCGAGTGCAATGTTCGCACCGCTCTGAACCAAAGTTAGGACTCGTTACCCATCGCGAAAGCAATCCTCAGAGTGGCGACACGAACTACTTAGTGGGCGGCGGCTATTTCTGACATTGCGACTTCGTCGCCGCTTGGAGTCACGGCCTTCACAGATGCTTGCTTGATCTGCGCCGCATTCGATGCCTGCTCGTTAGGCATCGAGAGCCGGGCCTGCCTGCTTCGCGAGTCGCCTGGCGCACGTCTTTTTCGCATAAACAAACTCCTCGCCAAAGTTATTTCCGGAGTAGAACCACGATCGAATGGCTTCCGGCTGGCCGGACGGTCTGTCCTCGAAATTAACGATTGTTTTCTCCGGGGTATTCTGACGGTAATCGGGAATAGCGAGAATCGTTGTCACCAGATGGGTGCGGTCCACATTCCACATCGGAATGATATTGCGCTCTGATTCGTTGCCCGCGAGCTTGAACCAATAGGTGCCCGCGGGAAGAACCTGTCCTGGCACCTCGACAGAGCCGCTGATGGTCAGCTTCGTCGCCTGTTCCCACTCATCTGCCATCACTGCTGTCGGAGGTGCCAGCGCGCAAAACAGTGCTACACAGAAGATTACAACTAGCCATTTATTATTTGATTTGTAATCACCTACGTCTTGGCGTTATTTCACTTGTGTTCTCCTTTTTGACTCAGTCGCGCCTCGAAGGGCCCGACCGGAATTGTTTTTGGCACATCCGTTGACGGCTTCACGCGGCAGTCTTGGCGAAAGAAGTTTCGATCTCGGTCACTTCCTCATCGGTGAGGCGCAAGTCGCCGGCGCACATCACTCCTTCGGCCTGACGTGCATTGCGGGCACCGACGATCGCTCCGGTGACGACGGGATGGTGTAGTGTCCAGGCGATTGCGACCTCTCCCGCTGACCTGTTGTGGCGCCTGGCAATCTGCTGCAAGCGGTCAACCAGCGCCAAATTGCTTGAAAGATCTGGCTCGGTAAAGTCGGGATGAGTTTTACGCCAATCGTCCGCGGGCAATTTGGCTGCGCGCTCGCGTGTCATGGCGCCCGTCAGCAGACCGGAAGCCATCGGAGAGTAAACGATAACTCCAATTCCTACCTGCTCGCAGTAGGGCAGAACTTGGTCTTCGATCTCGCGGTGCACCAGCGAATACCGAGGCTGTAGCGATGTAACGGGAGCTATGGCCTGCGCGCGGCGCAGTTGCCGGACATTGAAATTGGAAACTCCAATCCAACGCACCTTGCCTTGCCGCTGCAGCGAAGCAAGCGTTGACCATCCCTCTTCTAGTTCCGCTGAATCCGGATCGGGCGGCCAGTGAATCTGGTAGAGATCAATCGCCTCGACGGAGAGGCGACGGAGGCTGTCTTCGACTTCATCCCGGATTGAATCAGCGCTCAGCGTTTTCCTTACGTTGCCCTGGGAGTCCCATCGCAGGCCGCACTTGGTGAAGACATAAGGCCGCGGACCCGGCCAACTCTTGAGTGCCCGGGCAACTACTTCCTCCGAGTGTCCTAAGCCATAGACGGCGGCTGTATCTATCCAGTTGACTCCGAGTTCGAGCGAGCGGTGGATCGCTGCGACGGAATCATTGTCGTTCTGCGATCCCCATGCGAACTGCCATCCCGAGCCGCCGATGGCCCAGGCGCCATACCCGACGGGAGTGATTTGCAGGTCGGAGTTGCCGAGTTGTCGTGTTTGCATTTCTATCCCCTTCAAAAGTTCCGTTGATTTACTGTGCTGATGGCGGAAGCCCTCACGCTTTGGCAGCCTGCGGAGGGAACTTCTTGAACATTTTGGCCACACCCTTATTCAGGTTCTTTTCGTTTTTGTCGGCATTGTTCGACACCGTGTCTTCGGCACTGCCGCGCCAGATCAACTGCTTGGTTTTTGCGTCGTACAAATCGACGAGCAGAGTTCCTTCTTTGTAGTCCTGCTCAGTAGTAGTCGCCTCGCCCATTCCACCAAATCCGCGCCAACGCCATCCCCCACCCATTCCGTCATAAAAAGTCTGAAGTGTCCTCTCGGTGTGACTGGTCGCAATCGCTACAATCGCCACATCGCCGCCGCTATCAACCTGAGTCCAGCCTTTGGCCGCCAATTGAGCATCGACTGCGCTCTTAATTCGCGAATCCCACAATGAATTCGGCGGCTTGACTTCCTGCCACGAATACGTCTTGTACCGCGAGAAATTGGCTTGGTGATCAAAATCGCTTTTGACCTGCTGTGCAAATGCAACTCCCAGCATGGCCGCGAAAAACAGAGTGTGCACTGCTGCGCTACGGAAAGACTTCATAGATAAATCTCCTTTTCATACTTAGGGAATGCATTTGCATTTCCAAAGAGTCCTTAGAGGGATAAGTCCACTCGGTTATTGTGGTTCAAGGCTTTGTGGGGTGTCGTTCGCCGCGAACTCCACGCAGTACCGGTCCGTATCGTCAACTTGTCGACGGAGTGTCAGCCTGCGGACAAGAAGGTTTTCCTGACCCCGGGACTGGTGCTGGGCAGCTTTCCACTAGGCGAGCGACTCCATCGCGGCATTGGCGCTGGCATACAGATCGCCGTAACGACATTCCAGCAATACAACCATCGCGCCATTCTTTGGGCGCGCTTTCCGTTTCGAGCGGCTGCTCATAGACGCGCTGAACGAATACTTGCAACTGCACGGTAGCTTCTGCTGTCCGGATGTCGTCCATCGTTTCCTGGAAACACTATCCGACCGCGTGGAAGGCGTTCAATGAGTTAGGCAGCCGCTGTCACGAGGCAGGACCGCTCGACGAGAAGTCTCGACGTCTTGGCTGTCAGCACTCTGGGGATGCCGGCCGCGACACCCGCTTTCACCTGGATTCGAAACAAGGGCGATGGCAAATAGGACGGGATCTAGGTCTTATCGGCTACGATCAGAACGAACGCCAGCGGCAGATAGACGATCGAGGCAACCAGGAGTCGGCGTGCGTCCGCAGTTGACCGGCGCAGGCCTAGTTGCGCTCCGTAGTAAGCCAATCCCAAGCTGAGGAGAAAGGTTTCGATCCGGCAAACGAGCCCCGCGGGCGGTGTGGGCGCCAGGCAGAGGATCAGCAAACCTAGAGTGGGTAACGCAGTGACCCACGCCAGGAAACGGTTTCGGCTTTGGGTAGGCAGAACCAGATAGCCAGCGCGAGCATAGTCTTCGCGATACATCCACACAATAGCCATGAAGTGAGGGAATTGCCAAAGAAACAGGAACCCGAAGAGCTCCACCGCCTGCAGGCTCAATCTCCCCGTGGCGGCGGCCCAGCCAATAAGCGGAGGCATGGCGCCCGGGAAGGCACCCACCAATGTGCACATAGATGTTTTCCGTTTGAGAGGAGTGTAAGCGAATAAGTATGTCAACAACGTGAGGATCGCTAACAGGCTGGCAAGCAGTTTCGCCGCCACCGCAAGATAGATAGTGCCGGCGGATGCTAGCAGGATGCCGAACAGGAGAGCGTTTCCGGGACCGATCCTGCCGTCTGGCAGAGGTCTCTTCGCGGTCCTCCGCATCCGACCGTCGTAGAGCCGCTCGATGTATTGATTCAGCGTGCTGGCGCCACTCGCTACCAGCAGGGTACCCAGAAGAGTGTGAATAAGACGTAGCCATGGAAAGTCCTCAGAATTGCTACGACTTCCATTGCTGTCCAAATTCGCGGGCTAACTGCTGGCCGAAGGGGAAGGTGTCGCCGTCGGTAAGAGGCTGAGCCCCCTGATACGCTGGATTGGGTTCCGACTAAGAACCAATTCAACTACAGGAGACTC
>Ga0210406_10000919_pt1 | contig 38301 bp, 39 predicted proteins | sample IncBWC30MmetaG_FD_155454 | JGI IMG/M metagenome (GOLD analysis project Ga0210406, IMG submission 155454) | Forest soil microbial communities from Barre Woods Harvard Forest LTER site, Petersham, Massachusetts, United States - Inc-BW-C-30-M | ecosystem: Environmental > Terrestrial > Soil >... | reverse complement strand
AACTTCCTGCTCGGCATCGCGCTGTATGGCTCGGTGTTCATTCTGCCGGTCTATCTCTCGCGCATCCAGGGCTACAATTCCGAACAGATTGGCTTGGTGCTGGCCTGGACCGGGTTGCCGCAGCTCGTGCTGATCCCGCTGGTGCCGCGGCTGATGCAGCGTTTCGACGCGCGGATTATCATCGGTATCGGCTTCGCGCTGTTCGCCGCCTCGAACTTCATGAACCTCTCCATGACGGCGGATTATGCCTCCGATCAGTTGCTGTGGCCCAACATCGTCCGCGCCGTCGGCCAGGCATTGGTGTTCGCGCCGCTGTCGGCCGTCGCCACCGCTGGCATCGAAGCGGAGAACGCAGGCTCCGCGTCGGGACTGTTCAACATGATGCGCAATCTCGGCGGCGCCTTCGGGATTGCCCTGCTGCAGACCTTGCTGACGAAGCGCGAGCAATATCACTCCAACGTGCTGACGCAGTCGGTGTCGCTGCTGGAGCAGGCGACCCAGACGCGGATCGAGAAGCTGACACTTTATTTCATGAACCACGGTGTCGCCAATCACGACGACGCCGCGCATCGCGCCGTCGTCGCCATCGGAAAGATCGTGCAGAAGCAGGCTTTCATCCTCGCCTTCAGCGACATGTTCTTCCTGCTCGGCGCCGCGCTGATTGCCGCCCTTGTCGCCTCGCTGCTGCTCAAGAAGCCTGATCATCTTGACGCGGGCGGCGCGCATTAGAAATATCAACCCCAACCAAGGAGAACGACCATGAAACCCCGCATGAACTTCTACCAGGCCGCACCCGACACGATCAAAGCGCTCAGCGCGCTGGAAGCCCAGGTGCAATCGAGCGGCCTGGAACAGTCGCTGATCGAGCTGGTCAAGACCCGTGCGTCCCAGATCAACGGCTGTGCATTCTGCATCAATATGCACACCCAAGATGCGCGCAAGCATGGCGAGACCGAGCAGCGGCTCTATCTGCTCAACGCCTGGCGCGAGTCGCCCGTCTATACCGATCGCGAGCGCGCCGCGCTGGCCTGGACCGAAGCGGTGACGCTGATCTCGGAAACCCATGCGCCGGACGATGTCTATAACGAGGTCCGCGCGCAGTTCTCCGAAGCCGAGACGGTCAACCTCACCATGCTGATCGCGACCATCAATGCCTGGAACAGGCTTTCCATCTCCTTCCGGGCAGTACCGCCAGTAAAGGCCAAGGCGGCGACTGCTGCCGCCTGATCAAACCGCCGTCGCCCGTGCGAAATCGACATAGATTTCGCGCAGGCGGTTGGTCATCGGGCCCGGCTTGCCGTCAGCGACCTTCTTGCCATCGATCGAGACCACGGGTTGCACGAACACGGTCGCGCTGGTGATGAAGGCCTCCTTGGCGCGCAACGCCTCCTCCACCGAGAACGGCCGCTCCTCGACGTGGAGATGCCGTTCTTCCGCAAGCGCGACCACCGCCTTGCGGGTGCAGCCCGGCAAGATCTCGCTACCATTCTGCCGCGTCACCAGCACATCGTCCTGGGTCAGGATGAAGGCCGACGACGAGCCACCCTCGGTCACCTTGCCGTCCTCGATCATCCATGCCTCGCCGGCGCCGACCTCGGCCGCGGCCTGCTTCGCCAGCACCTGCGCCAGCAGTGCCACGCTCTTGATGTCGCGACGGGCCCAGCGAATATCCGGCACCGTGATGACGTTGATGCCGGTTTTGGCGGACTCCGCATTGACGATGTCCTTTACCGTCGTGAACATGATCAGCGTCGGCGTGACGCCCTTGGGAAACGCGAAGTCGCGCCCCGTATCGGCACCGCGCGTGACCTCCAGATAGACCATGCCATTGATGAGCTCGTTGCGTGCGACCAGCTCCTTCTGGATCTGCTGGATGCGGTCGATCGTCTCAGGCAATTGCAGCGCGATTTCGCCGACCGATCGCTCCAGCCGCGCCAGGTGCGAAGCATTATCGATCAGCTTGCCGTCCAGCACGGCGGCGACCTCGTAGATCCCGTCGGCAAACAGGAAACCACGGTCCAGGATCGAGACCTTGGCATCAGCAAGCGGCACGAACGAACCGTTGACATAGGCGATCTGGTCCAAGCGAGTTCTCCCGAGAATGCGAAGTGGCCGGCGCGCACCATACGGAAATAGTTCACATCTATGAACCCCTAATCCCCGTCATTCCGGGGCACGCGAAGCGTGAACCCGGAATGACGCGGGCGATTAATGCGACAAGATCTTCGACAAGAACTTCTGCGCCCGGTCGCTGCGGGGCTTTTCGAAGAAATCGCTCTTGCTCGCATCTTCCACGATCTCGCCCTGGTCCATGAAGATCACGCGATGGGCAACCTTGCTGGCAAAGCCCATCTCGTGGGTCACGACCATCATGGTCATGCCGTCGCGGGCGAGATCGACCATCACGTCCAGCACCTCGCTGATCATCTCCGGATCGAGCGCCGAGGTCGGCTCGTCGAACAGCATCGCGATCGGGTCCATCGCGAGCGCGCGTGCGATCGCCACGCGCTGCTGCTGGCCACCGGACAATTCGGCCGGATATTTATGCGCATGCTCTTTCAGGCCGACGCGCTCCAGGAGCGTCATGCCCTTGGCCATTGCCGCGTCATGCGAGCGTCCGAGCACCTTCTCCTGCGCCAGACATAGATTGTCGCGAATGCGCAGGTGCGGAAACAGCTCGAAATGCTGGAACACCATGCCGACGCGGGCGCGCAGCGCCGGCAGGTTGGTCTTGGGATCGTTGACCTTGATCCCGTGGACGAAGATCTCGCCCTTCTGGAACGGCTCCAGCGCGTTGACGCATTTGATCAGTGTCGACTTTCCCGAGCCCGAAGGGCCGCACACCACGACCACCTCGCCCTTGGCGACCGAGGTCGTGCAGTCCTTGAGCGCTTGAAAGCCGCCATTGTACCACTTCTCGACGTGGCTGATCTCGATCATGCGCCCCCGTTATCGAACGATCGCGATTCGCGCCTGCAGCCGGCGGACGCCGAACGACGCGAAACAGGAAATGACAAAGTAGACCAGCGCCGCGAACAGATACATCTCGACCAGCCGTCCGTCGCGCTGCGCGACCTTGCTGGCGGCGCCGAGGAAATCCGGAATCGAGAGCACATAGACCAGTGATGTGTCCTGGAACAGCACGATGGTCTGCGTCAACAGCACCGGCAGCATATTGCGGTATGCCTGCGGCAGCACGACGTAGCGCATGGCCTGCCGATAGGTCAAGCCGAGCGCATAGGCCGCCGCCGGCTGCCCTTTTGAGATCGACTGAATTCCGGCGCGCATGATCTCGGAGAAGTAGGCGGCCTCGAACATCATGAAGGTGATGAGCGAGGACGCGAACGCGCCGACGCGGATCGGCCGTGACGCGCCGGTCAGCCACTGCCCGAGATAGGGCACCAGGAAATAGAACCAGAAGATCACCAGCACCAGCGGCAACGACCGCATGAAGTCGACATAGAGTCCGGCGATGCGGCCGAGCAGCCGCGAACCCGACAGGCGCATCAGCGCGATCAGGGTGCCGAACACGAGGCCGCCGAGTGCGGACAGCGCCGTCAATGTCAGCGTGAACGTCATGCCGTCCAGGAAGAGATAACCCAGCGAGCGGCGAATGACATCGAAGTCGAAATTGGCGAACATGGTGGCCGGCTCATTTCCCCGCGATATAGCCGGGGATCGCGACACTGCGCTCGATGAAGCGCATCGCGGCGACGACGATGATGTTGATCAGCAGATACATCAAGGTCGCGGCCGTGAACGCCTCGAACACCTGGAAGGAAAATTCCTGCATCGAACGCGCGGCGCCGGTCAGCTCGATGAGGCTGATCGTGATCGCGACCGCGCTGTTCTTGATGGTGTTGAGAAATTCCGACGTCAATGGCGGCAGGATGATGCGAAACGCCATCGGCAGCAGCACGTAGCGGTAGGCCTGCGCCGTGGTCAGCCCGAGCGCGGTCGCGGCCATTTTCTGTCCGCGCGGCAGCGCGCCGATGCCGGCCTCAAGCTGCACTGCAACGCGCGCCGACATGAACAGGCCGATGCCGACCGCCGCCGTATAGAACGGCGCGTGCGGAAGCTGCTTCAGCCAAAGCCCCCATGATCGCGGCAGCAATTCCGGCAGCACGAAGAACCACAGGAAGAGCTGCACCAAGAGCGGCATGTTGCGGAAGAATTCGACATAGGCGAAGCCGAACCAGGATGCCGCCTTCGACGGCAAGGTGCGCAGCACGCCGACGATCGATCCGAGGACGAGCGCAATGATCCAGGCGCACATCGAGGTGGCGATCGTGAGCCAAAGTCCCGCGAAAAGCATGTCGAGATAGGTGCCGGACCCGCTCGGGTCCGGCTCGAAGAAGATGTGCCAATTCCAGTGATAGTTCACGGAGCCTTGCCGCCCAAGTATGACCTGTGTTTCCACGAGCGCAGTTCGCCTCCCCCCGCTGGGGAGAGGTCGATTTGCGCAGCAAATCGCGTGAGGGGCTGCGGCATCACGAGAGAGCGCAGCCCCTCACCCCAACTCTCTCCCTCCGGGAGAGGGGGAGCACATGTCGCCCACTTATGCAGCTCAATCTCATCTCACGCAATGCGGTATCACGTCGGCACGGGCAAGGATTTCTACATCGACTTGTAGGAAACAGGGTCCGGCGAGTCCGAAGGCTTGGCGAATTGGGCCTTCAGCTCCGGCGAGATCGGCGCGTTGAGGTTCAGCCCCTTCGGCGGGATCTTCTGCATGAACCATTTGTCGTAGAGCTTCTGCCCCTCGCCGGTGTAGATCGCAGCCGTGGCCGCATCCACCACCTTCTTGAAGGCCGGATCGTCCTTGCGCAGCATGATGCCGTAAGGCTCAGCCAGCGAGAACGCGTCCTTGGAGATGACATAGGTGTCCGGCTCCTTCGAGCCGGCAACAAGACTCGCGAGCAGGATGTCGTCCATCACAAAGGCCGCCGCGCGGTCGGTCTCGACCATCAGGAAGGCCTCGGCATGATCCTTGGCCGGAACGATGGTCACGCCGAGATTGCGTGCCGCGTTGGCCTCGGTGAGCTGCTTGATGTTGGTGGTGCCGGCGGTCGAGACCACCGTCTTGCCCTTGAGATCATCGATCGAATTGATCTTGTTCGCCTTCTTCGAGACGAATCGGCTCGCGGTCAGAAAATGCGTGGGGGCGAAGGAGACCTGCTTCTGCCGCTCGGCATTGTTGGTCGTCGAGCCGCATTCGAGATCGATCGTGCCGTTGGCGAGCAGCGGGATGCGGGTCGAGGAGGTCACCGGGTTGAGCTTGACCTCGAGCTTGTTGAGCTTGAGCTCCTTCTTCACCGCGTCGACGATCTTGTAGCAGATGTCCATCGCGAAGCCGACCGGCTTCTGGTTATCGTCAAGATAGGAGAAGGGAATCGAGGAATCGCGATAACCGAGCGTAATCGCCCCGGTCTCCTTGATGCTCTTCAACGTCCCGGTCAGCTCCTCGGCCTGCACTCCGCTTGCGCAAAGCGCGGCGGTGAGCGCAAGGCCCGAAACCAAGCCCAAAGCTGTCAATCGTTTCATATGTCCGCTCCTCATTTCATTTTCCGGCATGCTTGCATAAACCGGGCCGGAATAGGATGTGCCATTTTGATGCAAACGGGCCCGCCAAAACGGGCGCGTCGGTCGGTCCGGAGACAAACCCTGTTTTCGCGCCAGTCTCCCGGACAATGGCGACAAAATGGATGCTGGATACGCCATTCCCCCCGATAGGCCCAAAGAGCCGCTCCTCCTGACCTTGCCAACGCGACTCACGATGACAGCAAGATCAGAGGCACCAACCCCAACAACCCCAACCCGAGGCGGCGCGTGAGATCGCATGAAAAGCGGTCGTGTCGCACGAATGTCATGATCACATCTCTGCGAAAGACGTGTGAAGATTTTCCCATCCAAGACATCCGCCCTCCGCAGCAGCGACATGATCCAAGCTCTTTCACCTCCCATGTCACAATGGGCGCGGCATCTCGCCGAGATCCCAGTACAAGCCCGCCATGATACCGAGCGCCTCCTCGGTCACGTTGAGCAAAATATGTTCATCCGGCGCATGCTGTGAGCAGCCCGGATAGGAGTGCGGCACCCAGATCGTCGGCAGGCCGAGCTTCTCGGAAAACACGTCGTTGGGCAGCGAGCCGCCGAAATTCGGCATGACCGCGGGCGGCTTGCCCGTCGTCCGCCGGATCGAGTCGGCCGACCATTTGATCCAGGGGCTGTCGAAATCCGTGCGCGACGCGATGAAGCTCTGCGTCGCGCTGACCTCGATCATTGGAAAGCCGTTCGCCGCAAGATGCGTCCGCACGGCATCGACGACCTCATCATATTTTGTGCCGACGACGAAGCGAAGCTGCAGCACGGCCCGCGCGTGACCGGGAATGGCGTTGGCGGGCTTGTCGATATTGCCCGCCGACATCGCAAGCACCTCCAGCGTGTTCCAGGCATAGAGCCGCTCGGCCGCCGACAGCCCCTCCTCGCCCCAATTGTCCGACAGCGCCGGCTCGTCGGCCGACGGCTTGACCTCGACATCGGCGAGGATGGCGCGGATCTGGTTGGTCAACCGTGGCGGCTTCAAGGCGTCTAGCTTCAGCCGTCCCTGGCCATCGACCAGCGTCGCGATCGCGTTGGCGAGGATCGTCGCCGGATTGGCGAGCACGCCGCCCCAATTGCCGGAATGATGCCCGCCCTCGCGTAAGTTCACGTCGAGATGCATGCGGAGGCCGCCGCGGCAGCCGAGAAACACGGTCGGACGATCGGCCGCAAGCCGCGGACCGTCGGAGGCGAGAAACAGATCGGCCCTCAGCTCGTCGCGCAGGCTTTCGCAGACCTTGCCGAGATCGGGCGAGCCGATCTCCTCGCCCATCTCGACAATGAACTTGGCGTTGAAACCGAGCTTGCCGCCGCGCGCAGCGCGGACCGCGCGCAGCGCCGCGAGATTGATGCTGTGCTGTCCCTTGTTGTCGGCGGTGCCGCGGCCATAGACGCGGTTGCCGACCGTCGTGATGCGCCAGGGATCGAGACCGTCGCGCCATTCGCCGGCCATGCCGTCGACGACGTCGCCATGGCCATATATCAAGACCGTCGGCCGCGACGCATCCTCGTGATGCTCCGCGAGCAGGAAGGACGCCTTGCCGCTCGGCGACTCCACCAGCCGGCTCTCGAAATCGAGCTCGGAGAAAGCCGGTTGAAGCTCCTCTTCCAGATAGGCGCGCAAGGCGCCCGCCCGCTCCGTATTCTGGCTTTCCGTCTTGTAGGCCACCCTGCGCGCCAGCTCCTTCAGGAAATCGCCGGATGAAACGAGCGCCTGCGCGCGGGCGATGGCGTCGGCTCTGGTCATGTCGTCCTTCTGCGTTGCGAAAATCGAGAACCAGGCCGCACCGTATCGAGAGATGAGGCTTGCCGGAAGTGGGGTGTGAGGGAGTGAATTGTGCTGCCGGGCTGCGGGCCGGATGGAACAACCCGTTCGCCGCCGGCAGACAGTTGCGGTTCAAGCGGACGGGGCGTTAGACTTCTCCCTCCTGCGGTGTCTCTTGTTGTCGTGTGGGGACCATGACCAAGGAAATCCGGCTCAACGCGTTTGCCATGAATTGCGTGGCGCATCAATCGCCGGGCTTGTGGACGCATCCGCGCGACCGCACCATCGAATATAACCGCCTGCCCTACTGGATCGACCTCGCCAAGACCCTGGAGCGCGGCCGGTTCGACGGGGTGTTTCTGGCCGACGTGCTCGGCGTCTACGACGTCTATGGCAACGGTCCCGACGCGGCGCTGCGCCACGCCACGCAGACACCGGCAAACGAGCCGCTGCTGCTGATCTCGGCAATGGCCGCGGCCACCAGGAATCTCGGCTTTGGCGTCACCAGCAATCTGTCGTTCGAGCCGCCCTATCCCTTTGCGCGGCGAATGTCCACGCTCGACCATCTGACGGAAGGGCGGATCGGCTGGAACGTCGTCACCGGCTATCTCGACAGCGCCGCGCGCGGCGCCGGCAAGGACAGGCAGACCGCGCATGACGACCGCTACGACATTGCCGACGAATATATGGAGGTGGTCTACAAGCTCTGGGAAGGAAGCTGGGAGGATGATGCCGTGCTGCGTGACCGCGCACGCGGTATTTTCGCCGACCCCGCGAAGGTCCATCGCGTCACCCATGACGGCAATCATTATCGGCTCAACGCCATTCATCTCAGCGAGCCCTCGCCGCAGCGCACGCCGCTGCTCTATCAGGCCGGCACCTCGCCGCGCGGGCGGCAGTTCGCGGCGAAGCACGCCGAATGCGTGTTCATGTCGGGGCCGTCGGCGAAGGTGATCGCGCCGCGCGTTGCCGCCATTCGCCAGCTTGCCAGGGAGATCGGCCGTAACCCTGCCGAGATCCTGATGTTCAGCATGATGACCGTCATTCTCGGGCGCACCGAGGCCGAGGCGCGGGCGAAATATGCCGACTATCGCCGCCATATCAGCCCCGAAGGCGCGCTGACGCTGATGTCGGGCTGGACCGGCGTCGATTTCTCTGCGCTTGGTCTCGACCAAGAGGTGCGCCACGTGCAGAACGACGCCGGCCGCAGCGCGATGGACAACATCACGCGCGCCGATCCCGATCGCATCTGGACTGTACGCGAGGTCGCCGAGCATGTCGGCATTGGCGGCATCGGGCCGGTCATCGTCGGCACGCCGGAGAAGGTCGCCGACGAGATCGAGGCGTGGTTCGAAGTGACTGATGTCGATGGCCTCAACATGCCCTTCGCGGTGTCGCCCGGCGATTTCGAGGATATTGCCGACATGCTGGTGCCGGAGCTGACCAGGCGCGGCCGCTACAAGACGGGTTACGGCGACGGCACATTGCGCGAGAAACTGTTCGGCAAAGGCCGCGCACGGCTGAGCGCGCCACATCCGGCCGCGCGGTATCGGCCGCAGCCCGCTGCAAAGGCGGCGGAGTAGAGGCGCACTGGCGCGGCGGCCCATGAACCGGAAGCAGCTTGGATTGCCACATCTCGTTGCTCCTCGCAATGACGGCTGTCGCGACGCTCCGATTCAACTTTCAAAGCGCCATCTCTCTTTTGTCGTCACCCGGCTTGACCGGGCGATCCAGTATTCCAGAGACGGGTGTGTTTAAGCTAAACGTCTCTGGAATACTGGATGCCCCGCATGCGCGGGGCATGACGACCGAGAGGAACGTAAGAACGCATCCTCGCGGCGCGGTTCGCGTCCGAGTTGTTCAACTGATCCACCCTCCTCGAAATCAAGAGGGCGCAAGGAAGGCCGGGCGCCGGCTGGCACCCATGGTCCGCGTGCAGCAAAAAAGCACGCGGCAGAACCACAGGTTCAGCCGAAATCGTCCGGCCTTCCCTGCGCAATGGTTTTACGGCTTATACGTGGTCTCCTCGGTGACCGGGCTTTCTTGCCACCGTCGCCCGCAAGATGCGGAAGCATCTTGCGGACTTAACGCCAGCGTCGGGGCGCCAGGACCACACGACTTCGCCGTCCGCGCTCGATCATTCGTCTCGTGATCGATCGCGTCCATCGCATCCCGCGCCCAACGTTCGTGACGATCGCGAAGCGCCCCTCTTGCGGGCGCGGGACGCAGGGATGATCGCTCTGATTTGGGGTTTACGGCAATACCCGTCGGGATGCGGCAGATTGGCACGACGGGCAAGGCAGTTCTCTCACCGCTCGTCATGACGAGACGCCGCATGCCGCTCTCTCAGCGGTCATTCCGCGGCGATGCGCCAGACCTCGGGTTTACCCGAGGTCGCGCTACAATGATCCAAGTCGGCAACAGCCGACTTGGATGGCGAACCCGGAATCTCGAGATTCCGGGTTCAGCCCTGGCGGGCTGCCCCGGAATGACGAACCATGTTACGACGCGACGCGCAAGCGAATGACGGCAGCGCAAGCGGCCCTATCGCCCCACAAGCTGATCCGCGAAGTACGCAATCGTCTTGCGGTAGATCACCGCGTGATTCCATTCGCGCATTGCGTCGAAATTCGCGCTGCCCTCGCCGTAGCCGCCGCCCATCTGGAAGCCGTTGGTATGCAGCAGGTTGGCAGTGGAGGCGAGCACGTCGGCGACGCTGTGGCGCAGATCGACGCGGCCGTCGCCGTCGAAATCGACGCCGTATTTGATGTAGGAGGACGGCAGAAATTGCGTCTGGCCGATTTCGCCCGCATAGGCGCCGATCAAATCGCGCAGCGGCAGGTCGCCGCGTTGCACGATCTTGAGCGCCGCGATCAACTCCCCTTGGAACAGTTCGGAGCGGCGGCAGTCATGCGCGAGCGTCGCAAGCGTGCGGATCACCGGCAGCTTGCCCATGTCGCCCTTGCCGAAATCGGTCTCCAGCCCCCAGATCGCGACCAGGACTTGCCGCGGCACGCCGTAGCGTTGCTCGATACGTGCAAGCAGCGCGCCGTGACGCTGCAGCATGGCGCGGCCGCCATTGATCCGGCCGGGACCGACGCGGGTTGCGACATATTGCTCGAAGCTCTTCTGGAAGGTGTAGCGCTGGCGGCGATCGAAAGAGAGCACGGCGCCGTCCTGCGACACGCCGCCGAGCGCCGCGCTGGTTACGCTCGCCGATACGCCGGCAGCCTGCGCGTCCTGCGACACGCCGGCAATGAAGGAGTTGAAATCGCCGCCACAGCGGGCGGCGAAGGAGGGCGTGGCAAATGTGAGCGCGAGCAGGAGCACAAGCAAACGAGAGACATTCATGTCGTTGTAGATCCTTGTCGGGGAGGAGAGGATGTCAAGCTGCGGCGTCGCGCGCGAGCGCGTCGGCAGACTCGATCTCCCGGCGAAGCCAGCCGGGCGCGGCATCGTAGCCGTTCGGCCAGACAAGCGCGCCGTCCTCAAGGAACACGCGCGCAAAAAAGGCTGGATCGCGCAACGGCTCGACCATCGGTCCATCCTCATTGACGATCGTGGAAAAATCGTACTCGCCCGCCATCCCGTCGTTGAAGGTCGCGCGGAGGCGATACCCGCCGAGGCACTTGATCCTTACAATTTTAATCATCGTCGAGACCTGCAATCTTGACGAGCGGCATGTTGGCGCGCGCCCGCTGCCAATTATCGTCCAATTCGCGCCGATGCGCCAGCGCCCTGTCCCTCACGAGGCGAGCGGCATTCGCCGGAGGATGACCCTCAATGACTCCTCCGGTATCCGCCACAGACCTCAGACCGAGGCAGGCCGCCACGCCGGCCATCCATCCCTGCCCGATCGCGATCTGTCGTCCCGCTCTCCACTGCCATGACCTGCGGCGTATTGATCAGGCTCACCAGCGTGTAGCTGATCATCAACAACAGAAACCACGAGCCGAGCTTGGCGAACGACACCATGGCCCAGCCGTGATGCTGCGTCGGATAGAGCCACGTCTTTGTATAGGTGCCGATATTTTCCGACAGCCAGATGAACAGCGACACCAGCAATAGCCCAAGCAGCAGCGGCATCGCGCGATATTGGCGCCAGACCTTGAAGTAGATCGTGGCGCGGCCGAACAACAATGCCGCCGCGCCGAACAGTGGCAGCCGCAGATCGATGCCATAATGATCGGCAAAGAAATTGGCGTAGATCGCAAGACTGAGCGCAATCAGATGCGCGCGCCGCGGATGATGCGAGAAACGAAAATCGAACAATCGCCACGCGCGGCAGATATAGCTGCCGATGCAGGAATACATGAAGCCGGAGAACAGCGGCACGCCGGCAAGCCTGAAGAAATTCGGCTCCGGATAGATCCAGGAGCCGGCCGATGTCTTGAAGATTTCCATCACGGTGCCGACGAGGTGATAGACCAGAATGACCTGAGCCTCCTCCCACGTCTCCAGGCCGCACGCGAGCAGCGCGACCTAGACGGCGACCATGCACAGGAACACGACATCATAGCGCGCAAGCCAGGCGGTCGCGGGATAGAAGCGCCAGGTCAGAATCATCAGCGCGACCGCGATGCCGCCGAACAGGCAGGCCCAGCCCTGCTTCACCCCGAAGCGCAGGAATTCGTAAATCGCAGCCGTCCAGCGCCGCCGCGCCATGACAAGCCCGAGGCGATGCTCGCCCACGATAAACCGCCGCAGCGGCGGCCAGATGGCGGCGGCGCTCGCCACATGCGGCCCGATATCGGGCTTATCGGGGGAAATCACGCGGCTTGTCGCCTGACCTTCGGAGCCATTGCCGGTCGCATGTTCTACGATCAAGGCTCTTTCGCAAGCGAAGGGAAGGCGAGCCGCGGCGTCTCCTCTACCAGCGCCCCTTGCGCCTGTTCCAGGCGAACAGCAGATCGGCGAAGCGATCATAGCCAAAGCGCGTGACCGGCCGCATTACCGGATTGCCAAGCAGCGTCGCAAGCCAGCCCTCGCCCGGCGTCAGCCGCCAGACGTCGATCGCAACATCGGCGCCGACGATCAGCCTTCCGGTTTCGTCGGTCGCATGCAGGCGCCGCCGCACATCGTCGAGGGACGCGCCATAGCATGCGAGCGCATCCGGCTGTTCGTTGATGTCCCTGAACGCGATGCGGCCCGCGCGCACGGCCGCAACAAGCCTGTTGCGCTGCCACTCGATCCCGCCACTACAGACCGGACAGCGCGTGTTGTACCAGACGGTGAGGTGCGGGGTGGACATGATGGCCCTCGTTCATCGGACTTGAGGATGCTGGCTCCCGCACTCGTGGAGCCAACGATCCTATCCGGTACCAGACATTCGGTCATTTTCTTGGATTGATGCCGCGATCGCAGAGCAGCGATAGCGATACTGCAGGGGCTTTTTCTTTGACAGTGGCGCGCATATGGAAGAGAAGCCGCTCATGCCAAAAAAGCCAGGAACCAATCCCAAAGGCGAATTCGCCTTTTTCGACGTCATCTATGAGGACAATTCACAACGTTCAAACCGCCGTGTGCCCGCGGAGCTACTTGGCGGCCTAGACGGCGATGAGCCCGCGCGCGGCTACATCATGGAGCAGGATCGCGAGATCGCCGAGCCGGCCGCCCAGCATTGGCGATCAAGAGTATCAGCCGCGTCGGCGCGAAGAAGAAATAAGCTGCGCGCGTCGGCAAGTCTGCGACCATTTTAAAGTCTGCGGACCGGGGAAACGGCAGGCTTGCGGCCGCAGGATCCCCAATCAAGTCGGGGGACATTCGCCTGGGCACGACGATCGGAAAAGTTAGTTGTCCAAGAAGCTCCGCAGCTTCCGCGACCGCGATGGATGCTTCAGCTTCCGCAGCGCCTTTGCTTCGATCTGGCGGATGCGCTCTCGGGTCACCGAGAATTGCTGGCCGACTTCTTCGAGCGTGTGGTCGGTGTTCATGCCGATGCCGAAGCGCATGCGGAGCACGCGTTCTTCGCGCGGGGTCAGCGAGGCCAGCACGCGCGTGGTGGTCTCGCGCAGATTGGATTGGATCGCGGCATCGATGGGCAGGATCGCGTTCTTGTCCTCGATGAAATCGCCGAGGTGGGAATCTTCCTCGTCGCCCACCGGGGTCTCAAGCGACAAGGGCTCCTTGGCGATCTTGAGGACCTTGCGCACCTTCTCCAGGGGCATGCCGAGCTTCTCGGCCAGTTCCTCCGGCGTCGGCTCGCGGCCGATCTCGTTGAGCATCTGGCGCGAGGTGCGCACGATCTTGTTGATGGTCTCGATCATGTGCACGGGAATGCGGATGGTGCGCGCCTGGTCGGCGATCGAGCGGGTGATCGCCTGCCGGATCCACCATGTCGCATAGGTCGAGAACTTGTAGCCGCGGCGATATTCGAACTTATCGACCGCCTTCATCAGACCGATATTGCCTTCCTGGATCAGATCGAGGAACTGCAAGCCGCGATTGGTGTATTTCTTGGCGATCGAGATCACCAGACGAAGGTTGGCTTCCACCATCTCCTTCTTGGCCTGACGGGCCTCGCGCTCGCCCTTCTGCACGCCATGCACGATCTTGCGGAACTCGCCGATCTCGAGGCCGGTGAGCGCCGCCAGCGACTGCACCTCGTGGCGCAGATCCTTGATGCGGTCCTTCTCGTGATGGACGAAATTCTTCCAGCCCTTGGCCGCGAGCTTGGAGACGCGGTTGAGCCAGCGCGGATCGAGCTCCGAGCCTTGATAGTTGCGCAGGAAGTCGTCGCGCGCGACGCCATGGCTGTCGGCAAGCCGCATCAGCCGGCCCTCGAAGGAGACCAGCTTCTTGTTGATGTCGTAGAGCTGCTCGACCAGCGAATCGATGCGGGCCTGGTTCAGGCGCAGCGACTTCACCTCGACGATGATCTCGTCCTTCAGCTTCTTGTATTTGCGCTCCTGCGACGGCGAGAGCGACTCACTTTGAAGCTGGTTGGCGATGTCCTGCTCCTGCAGGCGGCGCAGCTTCTTGTAGTTGTCGGCGATCTTGTCGAAGGTCTCGACCACCTTCGGCTTCAGCTCGGCCTCGATCGCCGCGAGCGACATCTGGTTCTCGAACTCGTCGTCGTCCATATCGGCTTCGGCGGCGGCCTCGCCTGGGTCCTTCTCGTCGGCATCGCCTTCGGTGGCGGCCGGCGCGGGCCGGAACGGCGTCGGCGATGGCGGAGCCGCGGGCGGCGCAACATGAGCAGGCGCGGCCTGGACGACGTGGACGGCCGAGACGTGCACAGCCGACGCTTGGACGGCCGAGACTTGGACGCCCGAGACTTGGGCAGCCGACACTTGGGCAGCCGCCGGCACAGCGACGACGGCTTCCACGGTCGCACCCTCGCCTTCCGCGGCGGGCTGCCCAGCGGCGCCGGCCGGCATGATCTGCGGGTTCAGATTGCTCTTGGCGTCGGGACCGGCATAGGTCGCTTCCAGATCGATGATGTCGCGCAGGAAGATCTTTCCTTCGTTGAGCTCATCGCGCCAGATGATGATGGCCTGGAACGTCAGCGGGCTTTCGCAGAGGCCCGCGATCATCGCCTCGCGGCCGGCCTCGATGCGCTTGGCGATCGCGATCTCGCCCTCGCGAGAGAGCAGTTCCACCGTGCCCATCTCGCGCAGATACATGCGCACGGGATCGTCCGTGCGCTCGCCAGGCTCGGACTTCTTGACCTCGGTGACGGCCTTCTGCGTGACCTCGACAAGCTCGTTGTCGCTATCTTCGTCGCCGCCCTCGTCCTTCTCGTCGTCGCCGTCGGAATCGTCGGCCTCGGTGACGTTGATGCCCATGTCCGAGAGCATGGACATGATGTCCTCGATCTGCTCGGGCGATGTGGTGTCGGAGGGCAGCACCTCGTTGAGCTGATCGAAGGTCACGAAGCCGCGCTTCTTGGCCTGCTTGATCATCTTCTTGACGGCGGCGTCCGACAGGTCGAGCAACGGAGAGGGCGCGTCCTGCGAATCCTTCTCAGGTGCGTCCGCTGCCTTCTCGTCTTTTTCCTTGTCCTTAACCTGCAGCACCTTTGCCTTGCTGGCCATTCATTGCTCCCAACCGCGCTTCACGCGTGCTGCGTGGCGCGCCCGTCTTGATCTACTCGAACTTGCTCTCGACGCGGAAAGGGCGGCGCACATCTGTCGCCACCCCCGAATCTCTCTTGCTGGCTATGCCCCGTCCCGACACCGGCGCTAGAACTTTGACTAATCCTTGCTTTTGCAGCCAAACCATGGATTTGGCGAGTCTTTTAACGGTTCCGGCGGAGCCATTCCGCGGCAAATGTTGCTCAGACGCCTCGCTGGAACCGGCCCGACAGCTCGCCAAAGCCCTCGATCAGAGCCTCCGTCCCGTCGGCCTCCGCCATCCGGGCCTTGACGTCCCGCAGCCACGCCAAATTCACCTCGCTCGGCTCCTCACCCAAAGCCAGCTCGGCGTCTTTCAACTCCCTAAGTAATGAGTGCCATTGACGATGCAAGACAACAAGTTGATGCCAGGTTGAAAGAACGTCGTCCCGCGCCGCGCCGGGGCGCACGCCCCACACCGCTGCAGTGGTGATCGCCCGCTCAACCCTTTGAAGAATTTGTAAAAAACCGGCCGCTTCCAGATCGGCACGCATTCTCTCGGCCCGCTCGCCGGGCTCCGGGGAATGGTGGTGGTCGTTGGCGAAGGCCGCGATGATGGCGGCGCGCAGTTTATGGGCTTCCGGGTGGGCCAATTCGAGCGCCGCCACCTCCTCCAGATGGTCGTGCAGCAGCCAGGGATGGTTAATGAGACATTGCAGGATCAGCGCCTCCCGGCGCGAGACCGCGCCGCGCTGGCCCCGCATCAAGGGGCTTGCGGCAAGCTGCGGGCTCGCGGCCTGGTAGGGGCCGGAGGAGAGCTGCGGGGTGGGATTTATCCCCTGCTTTCGTTGGCCATGGGCTGCGAAGTGGGCCGCGAAGCGGCCGGCGGAACCGCCGCCGCGGGGCTGAAAGCGGCGGCCTGATTCGGCGCCGAAACGGCCCCGGCCGGCCAAGCCCTGACCAAATCCTTGGCCCGCCTCGGGTGCGAAGGCACGCTGCAACCGCACGGAAAAATCCTGCCGATAATAGCGGCGCACCACCTCGTCGCGGACGCCATTGGTAAGCTCGCCGATCCGAGCCTCGAGCGCAGCACGCCGCTCGGGGGTGGCAAAGCTGCCGCCCTCGACCTCGCGCGACCACAGCACGTCGGAAAGCCCGCGCGCCGCCGATATCACGTCCTCGATCGCACCCCGCCCGCCGGAGCGCGCGAGATCGTCGGGGTCCTGCCCCTCCGGCAGCAGCGCAAAGCGCAGGCTTTTGCCGGGCCTCAGATGCGGCAGCGCGAGATCGGCGGCGCGATAGGCCGCCTTCTGGCCGGCGCGGTCGCCGTCGAAGCAAAGGATCGGCTCGTCCGCCATCTTCCAGAGCAGCGCGAGCTGGTTCTCCGTGAGCGCGGTGCCGAGCGGCGCGACGCTGCCGGCAAAGCCCGATGTCACCATGGCGATGACATCGACATAGCCCTCGACCACGATCAGCGGCGCACCGTCATGCGCGGCCTGGCGCGCGGGCGCGAGATTGTAGAGATTGTCGCCCTTGTGAAACAGCGGCGTTTCCGGCGAGTTGAGATATTTCGCCGGCACGTCCTTCTCCAGCGCACGTCCGCCGAAGGCGATGACGCGACCGCGCAGATCGGTGATCGGAAACATCACGCGATCGCGGAAGCGATCATAGGGCACGGGAATGTCGTCGCCAGAGATGAGCAGCCCCGCCTCCACCATGTCCTCGACCGGAATGCCCTGGGAGCCTAGATGTTCCTTCAGCGCGAACCGTTCGCCCGACGCATAGCCGAGCCGAAACTGCAATTGCGCCGCAGGCGTGATCGCACGGTCGCCGAGATAGCCGCGCGCCTTCGCGCCATTGCGCGAGGCGAGCGTGTCGGCAAAGAATTTCGCGGCAAGTTCCATCACGTCATGGAGCGTCTTGCGCCGCTGCTCATGCCGTGCGGCGTCCGGTGTCGCAACCGGCAGCGGCATGCCGGCCATCGCGGCCAGCCGCTCGACGGCTTCCGGAAAGGTGACGCCCTCGGTCTGCATCACAAAGTCGAAGATGTTGCCATGCTTGCCGGAGGAGAAGTCATAGTAGAAGCCCTTCTGGTCGTTGACCGTGAAGGACGGCGTTTTCTCCTGCTGGAACGGCGACAGGCCCTTCCACTCCCGCCCCGCCCGCTTCAGCTTCACGCGCTTGCCCACGACTTCCGAGACTGGAAGCCGGGCGCGCAGATCATCGAGGAACTGGTCCGTAAAGCGCATCGGCTGCTTCTGGCGCGAAACGTGTTGAGTCGGAGCCAACAGGCTTACGCGCATGGGGGCGAGAGCGGGAAAGTTTATCGGCGTTGTCCGAAAAATTCACAGCGGGCAGACCTCCACCGCGAACGTGGAACACGACCGAGGTTGACATTGTATATATGATCGTATATACAGCACCGAAGCAGGAATGCCAGTGGCTAGGAAGAGGCGCACAGGCGGGCTGCGGCAGCAAGCCAGCAAAACTGTGCGGACTCTAGCCAGTGTTGGAAAACTATGATGATGACTCCACTCTTGAGTTCGAGTGGGATTCAGAAAAGAACGAGTCAAATCTTGCTAAACATGGCCTCGATTTCGAAGACGTAAGCCGGATCTTCTACGGGTCGATCCTTGTCCGCCGGTCGAACCGCAACAATGAGGAGCGCTGGATCGCGATAGGTTCTTTGGAACGCAAGCTGGTCGCTGTGGTCTTTGCGAGACGAGCGGGCGTTGTCCGAATTATCTCGGCGCGCCGCGCAAGACAGAATGAAGAAAGAGAATATCGTAACGCGGAAATGGGGCGATCGTCGAAAGGGCCGGACTGATTGGGCCCGCTTCGATAGACTAGTCGACGAAGATATCGCGAAGGCGGTCGCGAATGATCCCGACGCGGCGCCGATCGACATTGACTGGTCGGATGCCGTTCTGATTGTTCCGGCGAAGAAGAAAGCCATCTCGATTCGCGTCGATGAGGACGTGCTCGACTTCTTCAAGCGCGAAGGCGAAGGCTATCAGCGCCGCATCAATGCTGTGCTGCGTTCCTACATGCAGCAGAAATCCAAGCCGAAGAAGCGAGCATGAGCTTGTGGGTTCTCATGGCGGGCATGACTGCCCGGGACAAACCGGCGCCTGACAGCGCAAGCTATTTCTCCAGGAACCGGCCCGACATAATGCGCGTCAGGTGCTCAACCGGCCAGTTGTAGAGATAAGTCCAGGCCTCGGTCGGTGACCCGTCGCCGAGCGCGACGTCAAGCATCCGCCTGATATATTGGGTCGGCTCGGGAAAGCCTTCGCCGCAGGCTTCGTACATGTCGAACTCGCGCAGCAGATCCTCGCTCGCCCGCAGCCGATAGAGCTCGCCGAACGCGGTGTCGGAAGGATCATCCGACAGCACTAGGCCCGGGTAGTGCTTCACGCGATAAAGCCGGCCGCGGCAGCTCGCCTCGCCGAGGAAATCCGCATTCGCCGCCAACAGCCGCGCCATCGGATGGTTGAAGCCGCGCATCAGCGTGCCGTAAACGAAGAGACGATCGCAGGTCATGGCCCTCTTTAGCCCGTTATTATTCTCTTCGGCGTCGTTGCGGGGCGATGCCGGCGCGACGCGCCGGCATCGAACCCGGAATCTCGATGTGGTGAGAGGGAATAAGACAATATCGAGATTCCGGGTTCGATGCTGACGCATCGCCCCGGAATGACGGGATAGGCGACGTATTGCTCAAGCCGTCACGACTTCGTCGCTGACGACGAAGAACTTCGTCAGACTCATCCGTCCGAAGCTCGTGGTCAGCGCGACGTCAGCGGCGTCGCGGCCTGTGGCCATCAGGATGCGGCCGATGCGCGGCACGTTGTGGCGCGCGTCGAATGTGTACCACTGCCCGGACAGATAGGCCTGGAACCAGCCGGAGAAATCCATCGGATAGGGTTCGGGCGGAATGCCGATGTCGCCCATATAGCCGGTGCAGTAGCGCGCCGGGATGCCCATGCAGCGGCAGAAGGTCAGCGCGAGATGAGCGAAGTCGCGGCAGACGCCGCTGCGCTGCTCGTAGACGTCATGCGCGGATTTCATGTGATGCGCATGCTCGTAGCCGAATGTGACGTGGCCATTCACAAACGCACAGATCGCAGCGACCCGCGCCCAGCCCTGCTCCGTGTTGCCGAACAGCGACCAGGCGATGTCGGTGAGCTTGTCGGTCTCGCAATAGCGGCTCGGCATCAGATAGAGCAGAAGCTCGTCGGGGAGCTGATCGATCGGGAGCTGCTGCGCGGTCGGCATCACGACATCAGGCAATCCCGAATCGCGCACCAGCGCATTGCCGCGCAGCGTCACCCCGCCGGCGGGCGCCACCAGCCGGCCGCAGACATTGCCGAAACTGTCGCGATAGAAACCGATCGGCGCATCAGGCTCGGCGACGATGCTTTCGGTGCCGACGATGTCGGAATAGCGCGACGGGTGGATCGACAGCATGATGACCATCGGCGTCGGCTGCGCGGCCGCATAGGCAATCTCGAAGCCGACCTTGATCTCCATGCCTAGACTCCCGTCTCCATGACCAGCGCCTCTCCGTGATCCGACGAGACCACCTTGATGCTCACCTCCATCTCGCGGAAAGCATCGGCCGGGCCGAGATAGACGCCATGCAGCGGAATGGCCTGGCGCGGATCACGCGCCACCGCGACGCGGATGAGGTCTCTGCTACCGACGATGCCATTGGTCGGATCGAACTCGATCCAGCCCGCGCTCGGAAGATAGACCTGCACCCAGGCATGAGTCGAGCCGCCGCCGAAATAGCCGTCGGCGCGATCGCCGGGCGAGAACAGATAGCCCGAGACAAAGCGGGCGGCGATGCCGAGGCGCCGCAGCGCCTCGATCATCAAAAGCGCGTAATCGCGACAGGTGCCCGAGCCCGTCTGCAGCGTATCGAGCGGATGCTGTGTGCCTTGCTCGTGCCGCTTGCGATAGGTGAACGCCTTGCGAATGCCATGCGTCATGGAGCTCAGGACCTTGAACGTCGGCGTCGGCGCCTCCGCGTCAAGAAAATTGCGCGCCCATGCCGAAAGCTCGCCATCGGGATCGCTATATTGCGGTGTTATGAAATGCAGGAGATCGGGAAATTCCTCGCTGTCATAAAGGAAGGGATAGAAATAAGCGGGGTCGTCAGGCGTCAGCGCGAACTCTTCCACCGGCGTGTGCTCGACCGTGACGGTGGAGGTGAAGGTCAGCGTGTCGGCGCGTTCGTCGAACAAGGCGATCGCCACGCTGTTGCCGAACACATCGTGAATCCAGCGCAGGGACATCGGCTCCGGCTCGATGTCGAGCGTGCTGACCAACACGCGCAAATCGTGGCCGTCACGCGGGCGCAGCATGATCCGGTGCTCGCCGAATGCGACGGGGCGCACATAGCGATATTCAGTCTTGTGGTGGATCGTGAGCAGCGGCATCGTCGGTTATCATCGTGTTCGGTTATCATCGTGATTCCAGGCAATCGAATCTAGAGCAATTCCTGCTCATTTCTAGATCGGCGTGCCGCTTCGATGGGAACGGGTTTGACCATTTTGGGTATCTTGGCTCTGGACGACGCAGGCAACATGTCTCGACTCCTGGAAAGCAACGATGTTCCGCCGGTATTTGAACAAAATGCGGCAGGCCGGTCGCCGTTCCTGTTCACTTGTGATCACTACGGGCGGCTGCTGCCGCGGCAGCTCGGCGATCTCGGGCTGCCGGAGCATGAGCTGACGCGGCATATCGCCTGGGACATCGGCATCGCCGGCGTCGCCGAAAGCCTGTCGCGACAGCTCGATGCGCAACTGGTCGCGCAGCGCTATTCACGGCTCGTGATCGACTGCAATCGTCCGCCGAACGCCGCAAGCTCGATCCCGCGGCTCAGCGAAGCGACTATGATTCCGGGCAATGAGGCGCTCTCGCGCGAGGCGGCCGAGACACGGCGGCGGGAGATCTTCGATCCCTATCACCGCCGCATCGGAGAGATCATCGACCAGCGCCAGCGCGACGGCAAGCCGACGGTGCTGGTATCGCTGCACAGCTTCACGCCTGTCTATGCCGGCGTCGCGCGGCCCTGGCATATCGGCACGCTCTATCACCGCGACAAGACCCTGCCGCCGCGCCTGTTGAAGGCGCTGCGCGCGGAGGCCGATCTCGTGGTCGGCAACAACGAGCCCTATGCGGTCAGCGACGAGACCGACTACACCATTCCCATCCATGGCGAGGCGCGCGGCTTGATCAATACCGGCATCGAGATCAGGCAGGACCTGATCGCCGATCAAGCCGGCGAGCAGCAATGGGCGGACCGGCTCGCGCGTATTCTGGGCGAGATCGAGCTGGCGCTGCGCGCGGAGCGGCTGATCTAACGCGCCCGCGTCAGCGCGAGCCAGACGCCGCCGCCGATCATGAAGCCGCCGGAGATGCGCGAGACCAGCCGCGCCCGGCGCGACGAAAAGAATTTTCGCGCGCGGCCGGCGAGCATCGCATAAACCCCGTCGGTCAGGGCGGCGATCACCATGAAGGTGACGCCGAGCAGTGTCACCTGAGAGACGTGATCGCGGCTCATGTCCATGAACTGCGGCAGGAACGCGCCGAAGAAGATCAGAAGCTTCGGATTCGACAGCAGCACCACCAGCCCCTGCAGGAAGAAGCCGCCGCGCGGCGGAGGCGGCGCGGCGGCGGTGCTGATGCCTTCGGCTCGCGCGCGGATCAGCTTGATGCCGAGCCAGACCAGATAGGCCGCGCCGGCAAGCCGGAGCCAGTCGAACCAATAGCCCATGGTCGCCATCAGCGAGGTCAGGCCGATCGCGACGATGCCGATCACGATCGCAAGCCCCGTCTGCACGCCGGCAATGTTGATCAGCGCCGCGCGGGTGCCATGCCGCAGCCCGTTGGCGATCAGCAGCGTGACAACGGGGCCGGGCACCAGCGCAAGCGCGATGCAGGCGGCGACGAAGGCGAGATAGACTTGGAGGGACATGGGATGGGTCCTTCGCGGGAGCGGCGTTCTCGGTTCAGCCAGTCTTGCGAATCCGTGCGGGAGTTGGTCGCTTCTCTTTTTTTACGATCTTGGTCAGAACGGCGTCAATCCGAGCCTGCCAGCCGGGGCCCTGATCTTTGAAATGCGTAACGACGAACGGGCTCAGGCGAATCGATACCGGCACTTTCTTAGGTGCCCTTTGCGGGCCGCGGTGCTTGCCGAATTTCGAGAGGACATCCGCCGGCAAAGCGTCTTTGGGCGCTTTCGCCTTCGCGAAGTCGCCCTGTGTCCATTCGGGATTATCAACGTCGCGTTTTTTTCGAGAGGTCATAGTTCTTGATCTCCTGTTCCGTAGCAGGTCGGAGGCTGATTGCGCGAACTCTCTTAATGCCTGACTTTCTGTCTTCGGTGACCGTGAACGCAAGCGCATGAGCTTTGGTCCCGATGAAGCCGAATCCGCGGTATCTCGTCTCGCCGTAGTTTTTACGCGTGTCCTCCAAGATCGCGGCCGGGAAGAACTCGGAAGCCCGCGCCAGGCGGATACCATGCTTGACCAAGTTCGATGCGTCTTTCTTCGGTTCGAACTCGATATCCATTACTTAATTGTATATACAATTAGGTAACCGGATCAAGCCCAGACAAACAAAAATCATGCGAACTATACTGGAAGTCGAACTCCGTCTACCGCGCGTGCGGCCGGAGCTGAAGAAACAACTCAGCGCCCGTCGAGCGCCGCCATCATCCAGTGGTGCGCGTCGCCGGACGCGAGGAACTCCAGTGCGAAGCGCTGCAATTCGGACCCCGCACCCTCGCCTCGCACCACTGCAACCATCAGGTCGCAGCGGTGGGACAGGGCGATTCCAACGGCAACGTGCTGGGTGCCGTCACGCATTTTCAGCTCGTAGTTGCGTGCGCGACCGGCCATGTCGGCGACGTGCACCACCCTGCCCGGCTCTGTCGGAGCGAAGCGGTCGCTGATCAGATCGAGATCGGCGACGCGGTCGACCTCGTCGTCGTCGGCCACGCCGGTGTCGCAATTGCAGAAGCCGATCTTGGGCCGCAGATAGATTTCGACCGCGCCACCGCAGGACGCGGCATCGCAGCGAAAGGCGCGGCCGGCGGGCCAGGCGTCGCGCGGAAACGGCCAGGCGATGTCGCGCCACAGCGCGTGACGCGGCGTCTCCATCTGCACCGGCAAATCGCGCACCGCAGCCGCACCCGACAATGCGCCGAGCGCCAACACGGCGGCTGCGATGACCGGCAGGCGGCGCATCATCGTCACTCCTGCGGCAATCCCGCGACCGCGCGGGCATCGCCGGTCAATTCGAGAATATGCAGCCCGGTGTTGGCGCGATCGACGATGTAGACATAGCCGCGCTCGTCGGTCTCGACATTGTTGGTCTGGATCGCGACCTTGCAGCGCTCCTTGCCGTCGATGGTGACACAGCGCTTGTCGGTCTTGTCCGTGATCGGCGGAATGAAATAGCCGACCTCCTTCTGGTGATAGGGATCGCGGATGTCGAGCGCGCGGACGCCGGCATTGAAGAAGGCTATGAACGCCATCTTCTTGTAGTAGACCGGCGCCATGCTCTCGTTCGACGAATGCGAGCCGAAGCGCCCGCCGCGCGAACAGAATGAGCCGCTCGCCTCCGGCACGGAGTAGCTTGAAATCACCATCGGCCGCGTCTCGGTCGTGACATCGGCAAACCACACCATCTGCCGCGGCTCGCCGCATTCGTTCAGGATCGCCTCGTCAACGATCATGACGATGTCGCGGCTCTGGCCGTCTTTGTCCTTCGCGAACTCCGCGATCGGCATGCCCTTCATCGGAAAGGTCGTGTGCGCACCGTTGAGGGCCGAGAGCGGCATCCGCGCAATCTCAGGATAGCGCAGATTGTCCGGGCTCGGCTCTTTCGGACCATTGATCAGCTTGTCGCGATCGACGATCTGCAGGAAGCCGCCCTTGTTGGTGCCGTAGCCGAAATAGACGCGGTTGCCTTCCGGCCCGAGCGAGATCGGCCCATGCAGTTCGGTCGGCACCGCGCCGGTCGCGCCCGGCTCCTGCCCGGGAAGCCCGAAATCCCTGATCTTCACCGGATGCGCGGGATCGGAGAGATCATAGACCTGCGTCATGCGCCGGGTGCGCCAGTCCGGCGCGCCGGAGACGAGGAAGGCGATGCCGGTGTCGCACTCCCACCAGCTCTTATGGGTGTCCTTCAAGCGGCCGAGCCGCGTGATCAGCACGGGATTTTCGGGATCGGCGACATTCCAGATCTCATGCGCCTCGCTGCCGAAGGTGCGCAGCATGTAGACCGCGTTGCGGTCGCCCTTGGGCAGAGCCTTGCCATCGCAGATGCGCACCATCTGCGCGCCGCCCGACTCATATTTGCCTTCCTGCCCCGGAATGTGCCGCAGATATTTCGGGTGCGCGGGATCGGTGACATCGACGATCGAGGTGCCGTTCGGCTCGGCCTTGCCGGTCATCGGATTGACCGGATCGGGAATCTCGTCGGTGCCGCCATGGTGGCCGATATAGGCGATCCAGCGCTCGCCCTGGTGATGGATGGTCGGCTGATAGCCGCTGCGCGCCTGCAGATCATTGGCTCCGACCAGCTTCATGTTGGACGCTTCCGGCGGCGCGCCAATGACTTGCTGCCGCGCAACAGCGGCTGCCGATGTGACGAGGAAGATCGAGAGACAGGCTGCCAGCTTGACGTAACCGGTCATGTTGTTTTCACCCCAAGGTGTTTCATCAAGGCGTTTTATGAAGACGCTTTAGAAACCAATCTTTGTTGGTTTCCTCGTTGTTTGCCTCGAAGACATATAGCGGAGCGCACCCGGGTTGCACTACGCTCGGCTGATTGAATTGATCCCTTGTTTTTGAGGCGCAACAATGTCGCCACGTCATATCCGCGTCGCAAGCCGACGCCGCCTTTTGCAATTCCTCGCGGCGAGCCCGCTCATCGCGCAAGGCGCACTGGCGCAGGGATTGCGTTCCTCCGATCCGATGGAATGGGCGCCTCGCGACCTCGACAAGTTGATCACCGAGCCCAAGCAGGCGCTCGACGTCTTCGACTTCGAGCCGGTCATGAAGAAGAATGTTCCACCCGCGCATTTCGGCTACATGGCCACCGGCGTCGATGACGAAGTCACGTTGCGCGCCAACCGCGAGGGTTTTCGCAAGATCGCGCTGCGGCCGCGGCGGCTGGTCGATGTCAGCAGGATCGACATGAGCGCGGACATTCTCGGCACGACATATGACAGCCCGATCGTCATTGCGCCCGTCGGCAGCAATCGCGCGTTTCACCCCGATGGCGAGATCGCGGTTGCCAGGGCGGCAAAGGCCGGAAACCATCTGCAAATTCTGTCCACGGTCGCGACGACATCGATCGAGGATGCCATCGCCGAGCGCGGCGCGCCGGTATGGTTTCAGCTCTACACGACACAGCGCTGGGAGATCGGCGAAGCGCTGGTGAAACGCGCGCAGGCCGCCGGTGCGCCGGCCATCGCGGTCACGCTGGATGTGCGGTCGCCGCCGAAATGGGAAACCTTCGTCAGGCTCCGGCGCACGGACACCAGGGAGTGCGGAAGCTGCCACGGCTTCAATGACTATCTGTCACGCAAGCCGAACTTCACCGGGATCGAGCTTGGCGGGGTAAGCGCCACGGTCGTGACCAACCTGACCTGGGAGCGGATCAAGCGACTGCGCGACATGGTGAAGGTCAAGCTGGTGCTGAAGGGGATTCTCGCCCCCGAGGATGCCAAGCTCGCCACCGAAGCTGGCATCGACGCCATCGTCGTCTCCAACCACGGCGGACGGGTGGAGGACGGCTTCAGCGCGACCATCGATGTGTTGCCGGATATCATCGAGGCGGTCGGCGGGCGCATGCCTGTCCTAGTCGACAGCGGCTTCCGGCGCGGCAGCGACGTCGTCAAGGCCTTGGCGCTGGGCGCGCAAGCGGTCTGTATCGGCCGGCCTTACATCTGGGGCCTCGGAGCGTTCGGACAGCCGGGCGTCGAGCGCGTGCTGGAAATCCTGCGTAACGAGACGCGCAACGCGATGCAGCAGCTCGGCGCACCGTCATTGAAGGACCTCACGCCGGCGATGGTGCGGCGGGCCTAAGTTCCGCGATTGGCTTGCGCGAGTCCGGCTGTCGGCGAAAGTCCGGCCGCGAAAATGCGCGCTTGACAGGCAACCATTTGGTTGCCTATGGTCCCGGCCATGGATGAGGTCTTCAAAGCTCTGGCGGACGCCTCTCGGCGCTCTCTGCTGGACCGACTTCATGCCAGAAACGGACAGACGCTGAACGAACTTTGCGACGGCCTCGACATGACGCGTCAGGCCGTGACGAAGCACCTTGCGATTCTGGAAGCGGCGAATCTCGTCACCACGCTCAGGCATGGCCGCGAGAAACTGCACTATCTCAATCCCGTGCCGATCCATCAGATCGGCGAACGGTGGATCAGGAAATTCGAGCGCGGCAAGCTCGTCGCGCTCAGCGAGTTGAAACGCCAACTGGAGAAGCGCGATGAGTAAGCCCGCGTTCGTCTACACCACCTATATCGAGGCCACGGCGGAACAATTATGGCAGGCGTTGACCGACGGCGACTTCACGGAGCGCTACTGGTTCGGCCATCGCGTCACGTCCGATTGGAAGCCCGGTTCGCCATTTGGACTTGCCAAGCAGGGCGCACCGAATGTCGTCGAAGGCAAGGTGCTGGTGTCGGACCCGCCGCGAAAGCTTGCTTATTCCTGGGACTCCCACAAAACGCGGCCCGAATGCACCTCGCGCGTCACTTTCGACATCGAGCCGCTCGGCAAGGTCGTCAAGCTGACCGTGACCCATGACGAGCTCGACGAACGCGGCGCGACGCGGCGCGGCATCTCCGCCGGCTGGCCCATGGTGATCGCAAACCTGAAGAGCCTGCTCGAGACCGGACACGCCATCGCGCTCGATCCGCCCTCGGCCGCGCAGGGGGAGGCGGCCTGATGCCCAAGCCGGAGTTCGTCTATGTCACCTATATCGAGACCACGCCGGAGAAATTGTGGCAGGCGCTGACCTCCAGCGAATTCTCGCGGCAATACTGGTTCGGCACCGAGCTTCGCACCGACTGGACAATCGGCTCGCCTTTCGCACTGGTCAGGAACGGCACGCCGACCGATATCGGGGAAATTCTCGAATTCGATCCGCCGCGCCGGCTCTCCTATACCTTCACGCACGTTCTGAATGACGAGTTGCGGAACGAACGGCCCACGACGGTCGTTTTCGTCATCGAGCAGCACGGCAAGTTCGCAAAGCTGACGCTGACGCATGAAGGTTTTGCCGGAGCGGACGAGCTTCTGGACGGCATTTCAAAGGGATGGCCGGCGATCCTGTCGAGCCTGAAGAGCCTTCTGGAAACCGGCACAGCGCTTGCGATCCCGACCTCCGCACTCGGCATCGAGGGACTTTGAGCCCAAGGGACTTTAAGCAATGGACATCGCGAAGCTCAGGCCTGCCACCGTCTACACCATCTACATCGCCTCCACGCCCGAGAAGGTCTGGGAAGCGCTGACCTCGGCGGAGTTGAGCCGGAAATACTTCTTCGGCAATGCCGTCGAGATCGAGCTGAAGGTCGGCGGCAAATATATCGTGCGTCAACCGGATGGCGCGCTGCATATCAGCGGCGAGGTCCTTGCATGCGAGCCGCCAAGGAAGCTCACCTTCACCTTCAACGTGAACTGGCCGGCGCTGATCGAAAAGCTCGGCCCGACGCTTGTCTCTTACGACATCGAGCCAGCCGGCGATGCGGTCCGTCTCACCATGACGGAATCGCACGATCGGCCGCTCTCCGACGACATCCTCTCCGGCGGACGCGAGGGCTGGCCTGCAATTCTCTCCAGCCTGAAGAGCCTGTTGGAAACGGGCCGACCTCTGGCGATCAAGATGGCGCCGCCGGAAAAGATGCTGGCCGCGCTGAAAGCGATGGGGATTGCGACGCCTTGATCCGTTCGTTCAGCAAAGGTGCGCCCCCTCGCCCCGCTCTTGCGGGGCCGAGACGAGCAAAGCTCGCTCTGAGAGGGGTTGGGGTGAGGGCTCTATCCACAAACTCGATTCGCGGAGAGCCCCCTCACCCGCCGCGCTAACGCGCGTCGGCCTCTCCCCGCAAGCGGGGCGAGGCTAAGGGGCCGGCGCGACGATGCGGCGATACAGATGCCATGTCGCGTGGCCGAGCACGGGTACCGTCACCAGCAGCCCGAGGAAATAAGGCAGCGAGGAGACGATCAGCAGCACGACGATGATCGCGGCCCAACCGATCATCGGCAGCGGGCTTGCCACCACCGCGCGGACGCTCGTCACCATCGCGGTGACGAAATCGACATCGCGATCGAGCAGCAGCGGAAACGACACCACCGTCAGCGAGAACAGGATCAGCGACAGCGCCGCACCGTCGAGATTGCCGATCGCAAGAAACAGCAGCCCTTCATTCGTGGTCAAGAGCACCGTCATGAAATCCCTCAAGCTCGAAAACGACGCATTGAGCCCGAGGAGGAGCGCGATCAGGAGACGCACCTGGTACATCCAGATCACGAAGAAGAACAGCGTGACAAAGGCCATCCAGCCGATCTCGCTGCGCGAGGTGATGGCGGACCAGATCGCGCCGATCGAGATCGGCTGCTTGGCCTCGCGGCGGCGGCTGACTTCATAAAGCCCGGTCGCGACGAACGGACCGATCAGCGCAAAGCCGGCGGCGAGCGGATAAGCGAGATAGATCATCCCGAACGCCGTGAGGCAAAGCACGATGGCGATGCCGCCCAAGGCGTAAAGCGCGCCGAAGGCCAGCCCATAGAGCGGCAGCGCCTGGAAATCGCGCAGGCCCTGTCCCAGCGCCTCCGCGATGTCGGCGGCCGTGATGCGCCGCACCACCGGATCGACCTTGCCCGAGATCGATGTCATCGGCGTCCTCCTGTTTCCTGTTCGGCTATAGGCGCAGGCGATGCGTCGCAGCGTGTTGATCTGCGTCAAAAAATATCCGTGTTCTGAACTGTCACCGCGGTCGAGGTCGCTCACTCGCCCCGCGTGCGGGGAGAGGGTTGGGGTGAGGGGCTGTCTCTACAAGCTCGGTGCGCGAAGAGTCCCCCTCACCCGACGCGCTAACGCGGGGAGAGGCAAGAACAGCCGGCTCACCCTCGCCCGCGCAATTCGCGGCGCAGCACCTTGCCGGTCGCGGTCATCGGCAGCGTGTCGGTGAACTGCACAAAGCGCGGATATTCGTGGGCGGCGAGACGCGTCTTGACGAATTCCTGGATCTCGCGCGACAGCGCCTCGCCCGGCTCAAAGCCGGGACGCAGCACGATCCAGGCCTTGATGGATTCGGTGCGGATCGGATCGGGAATGCCGACCACCGCGGCCATCGCGACCGCCGGGTGCTTCATCAGTGTGTCCTCGATCTCCGACGGGCCGACGCGGTAGCCCGCGGTCGTGATGACGTCGTCCTCGCGGCTGACATACCAGAAATAGCCGTCCTCATCCTGCACGCCGAGATCGCCGGTCAGCAGAAAGTCGCCGACATATTTCTTCCGCGTCGCTTCCGGATTGCGCCAATATTCGATCATCGTGCACGGGCATGGCTGGCGCACGCCGATGATGCCGCGCGAGCCGAGCGGCAGCTCTTCGCCCTTGTCATTAACGATGCGGACGTCGAAGCCCGGTGTCGCCTTGCCCATCGAACCGGGGCGGATCGGAAACAGCTTCGAATTGCTGCCTATCACAAGATTGCACTCGGTCTGGCCGAACACCTCATGCGCGTCGACGCCGAAGGTGGCGCGCACCCAGTCGAGCAGCTCGCCGCCGAGCGATTCGCCGCCGGTGAAGATGCTGCGCAGCTTCACGCCGTCATGGCTGACGCCGGCCTGCCGCATCAGCTTCAGCGCGGTCGGCGGCAAGAACACGTTGCGGATACCGAGCTCGGCCATCATCTGCATCGCCGCGTGCGGCTCGAATTTGCGCGCGCGATGGCCGACGATGGGCACGCCGTGATACCAGGCCGCGAACAGCGCATTCACCAGGCCGCCGATCCAGGCCCAGTCTGCCGGCGTCCACATCAGATCGCCCGGCTTGGGCAGGAAGTCGTGGCACATCTCGACATTCGGCAGATGGCCGAGCACCACGCGATGGGCATGCAGCGCGCCCTTCGGATTTCCGGTGGTGCCCGAGGTGTAGATGATCAGGCCGGGATCGTCGCAGGAGGTGTCGACAGTCGCAAACTCGTTCGAGGCCGCGCTGATGGACGGCCAGAACGGCTTGGTGCCTTCGGGCGCGCGCTCGGCGATGACATAGATGCTCTTCAGCTCGGGAAGCCGGTCGCGGATGGTCGCAAGCTTCTGCCAGCCGGCCTCGTCGGTGACGATCGCCTTGGCGCTCGAGTTCGACAGGCGGAATTCCAGCGCGTCCTCGCCGAACAGCGCGAACAGCGGAATCGAGATCAGGCCGGATCGGAATGCAGCGACATGCGCGACCGGCAATTCCAGGGATTGCGACAGAAATACCGCGACGCGGTCGCCGCGGACCAGGCCATCCGCCTTCAGCACATTGGCGAAGCGGCGCGACTTGTCGGCGACCTCGTCGAAAGATGTGCGGGTCGTCCTGCCCTGCTCGTCGACATAGATCAGCGCAAGATGGCCAGAACCGTCGGCGTGGCGGTCGCAGCAGGCGGTCGCGATGTTGAAGCGCGCGGGAATGTCCCAGCGGAAGTTCCGGTAGAGCTCGTCATAGGTTGCGGCTTCGGTAAGCATGGCAAAGGCCCTGGCGATCGTCCCTCATGGTCGTCATGGCCGGGCTCATCCCGGTCATCCACGTTCCTTCTTTTGTGACAGTTTGAAAGACGCGGATGCCCGGGACAAGCCCGGGCATGACGGTGGAACGACTTTTTGCGAAGGCGCTTCGGGCGCTTGGCTAAGAGGTCAGCGCCGCCTTCACGAGGCCGCTGGCCTTGGCGAAATCCATCTGCCCGGCATATTTCGCCTTCAGCGCGTTGATCACCTTGCCCATGTCCTTGATGCCAACCGCGCCGGTCTCGGTGATGGCGGCGGTGATCGCTGCCTTCACGTCGTCGTCCGACATTTGTTTCGGCAGATAGGCCGAGATGACGGCGATCTCCTCGCGCTCCTGCGCGGCAAGCTCGGCGCGACCGCCCTTGTCGTAGAGCTCGACAGCCTCTTGGCGCTGCTTGATCATCTTCTGCAGGACGCTGAGGAGATCGGCGTCGGACAGCGGCGGCTTTCCTTCCCCGCGCGCGGCGATGTCGGCGTTCTTGATCGTGGAATTGACCATGCGCAGCGTGGAGAGCTTGCGCTCGTCCTTGGCCTTCATCGCGTCCTTGACGGCGTTGTTGATGTCGTCGCGCAGCATCGCTTCTGGTCCTCTTCAAATCCTTCAAGCCGTTGGTGTAGGCCGTTCGCAGCGCTTAAACAATCGGTTCCGGCCCGGCGTCGCGGCGGGAAATTCCCCTAGCGCTCGGCCGTCCCGCTGGCTCGGCGCTTTAATCATGCGGAAAACGCATGTGAATCCGCCCCGTTCCGCTTTGACGCGGGCCGCTTGCCCGACTATGTAACGGGCTCATGACACACATCGACAATGACGCCGCCTGGCCGGACCACAAGCCGACCGCGCTGTTAGTGCTCGCCGATGGCACCGTGCTGGAGGGCTTCGGCCTTGGCGCCGAGGGCCATGCGGTGGGCGAGGTCTGTTTCAACACCGCGATGACCGGCTATGAGGAGATCCTTACCGATCCCTCCTATGCCGGCCAGATCATCACCTTCACCTTCCCCCATATCGGGAATGTCGGCACCAACGATGAGGACATCGAGACGGTGAACATGGCGGCGACGCCGGGCGCCCGCGGGGTCATCCTGCGCACCGCCATCACCGATTCCTCCAACTATCGCGCCACGCGCCATCTCGACCAGTGGCTGAAGGCGCGCGGCATCATCGGCCTGTCGGGGATCGACACCCGCGCGCTGACCGCGCTGATCCGCTCCAAGGGCATGCCCAACGCTGTGATCGCCCATGCCAGGGACGGCAGGTTCGACCTGCACGGCCTGAAGGAAGAGGCGCGCGAATGGCCGGGTCTCGAAGGCATGGATCTGGTGCCGATGGTCACCTCCGGCCAGCGCTTCACCTGGGACGAGACGCCCTGGGCGTGGGACAAGGGATTCGGCCGCCAGACCGAGCCGGAGTTCAACGTGGTCGCGATCGACTACGGCATCAAGCGCAACATCCTGCGCCTGCTCGCGGGCGTCGGCTGCAAGATCACGGTGGTGCCGGCGACGACGCCCGCCGCGGACATCCTGGCGATGCAGCCGGACGGTGTCTTTCTCTCCAACGGCCCCGGCGATCCCGCCGAGACCGGCAAATACGCCGTGCCCGTGATCCAGAAGGTGATCGAATCGGGCACCCCGACCTTCGGCATCTGCTTGGGCCATCAAATGCTCGGGCTGGCGGTCGGCGCCAGAACCAAGAAGATGCATCAGGGCCATCACGGCGCCAATCATCCCGTCAGGGACGAGACCACGGGCAAGGTCGAGATCACCTCGATGAACCACGGCTTTGCGGTGGACCAGGAGACCTTGCCGGAAGGCGCGACCCAGACCCATGTCTCGCTGTTCGACGGCTCCAATTGCGGCATCGCGCTCGACGGCAAGCCGGTGTTTTCCGTGCAGTACCACCCGGAAGCCTCGCCGGGCCCGCGCGACTCCCACTATCTGTTCCAGCGCTTCGCCGACCTGATGCGGGCGAAGAAGTGCGCGTAAAGCGCATGGCGAGGAAAACCTCGATTTTTCCTCCTGACCTTGACGCTGGAGCATGATCCGGAAAAGTGGAAACCGGTTTTCCGAAAAGATCATGCTCAAACAAAGAGCTAGAGCATGATGGCGATTCCATCATGCTCTAGACCTTAGCCGGGCTTGACCCGGTCGTTGTTCCTCTTTGACAATCGATCGATGCCTGGACACTGCCAGTCGAAGCGGGGCACGCGCGTGCGGGCATGACGGGGCACGGGGCGCTCCATATCGCAACATATAACAACAAGAATAATCAGCCCGGCTGAGGAAACGCGATCATGATCGACGAGACCGCCGCACGGAAGGTCGAGTACGGCGTGACGACGAAGGATGTTCTGGCGTCGATGGTGGGCATCGATTTCGTCCGCGCGATGTTCGACGGCGCCCTGCCGACGCCACCAATCATGCAGACCATCGAGCCGTTCGATTGCAGCGCAGAGCCGGGCTCGGCGGTGATGCACACGACGCCGGGTTTTCGTCACTATAACCCGATCGGCGCGGTGCATGGCGGCTACGCCGCGACGCTGCTGGATGCTGCGATGGGGCTCGCGATCCACACCATGTGCCAGCCGGGCACGGGCTACACCACGCTCGAATTCAAGGTCTCCTTCATGCGGCCCATCACACTGGAAACCGGCACGATCCGCACCGAAGGGCGCATCCTCTCGTTCGGCCGCCGCGCCGCAACCGCGGAGGCGCGGATCACCGATGCCCAGGGTCGTCTGCTCGCGCACGCGACGACGACCTGCCTGGTTTTCGAAATCGCCATGGGCAACAAGGGAACGTGAGCCGCCGCTGATGGTTCGATCCTCACAATAATCCGGAGGTGGCCACCATGCCGGTTGTCAGCGCCAATACTGAACCACAGGCCATCGTCTTCCAGGACGACGGCCTCATTCCGAACAACCCGAAGCCGTTTCTGGTCTACAAGGGCGCGGTCAAGGTCGACAACGACCATCCCGAACGGACCATCGAGGACCTGTTCGCCGCCAATGGCTGGGGCGACATGTGGCGGAACGGCATCTACGACTATCTGCATTATCATGCCACCGTGCACGAGGCGCTCGGCGTCGCGCGCGGCCATGCGCGCGTGCGCTTCGGCGGCGACCGCGGCCGGGAATTTGAGATCAGGGCCGGCGATGTCGCGATCCTGCCGGCCGGCACCGGTCATCAATGTCTTTCGGCATGCCCGGACTTCTCCGTCGTCGGCGCCTATCCGCCGGGACCGAAGATGCAGATCACACGGCCGACACCGGACAATCACGCCAAGGCGCTGAAGACGATTCCGCAGGTGCCGATGCCGAACAGCGACCCGGTGATGGGCGCCGGTGGGCCGCTGGTCAGGCTGTGGAAATCGTAGCCACCATCGCGCCGTCATTCCGTGGCGATGCGCCAGCATCGAACCCGGAATCGCGAGATTCCGGGTTCGCGCTTACGCGCGCCCCGGAATGACGGGCCGGGGTGAGCTAAGCCGCATTGCTGCCCTCCTGGCGACTGGCTTCGAACAGAAACCAGGTGCGCCGCTCGGTCTCGTCGATGAAGGTCTCGAGCAGGCCGGCGGTTCCGGAATCCTCATGGGAGTCGCAAAGTTTATGCGCCTTCCGCATTGCGGCGGCCATGTGCTTGTTGTCCTCCATCAATTCGCGAAGCATATCGCGCGGCGGGACATAGTCCTCGTTATTGTCCTTGATGGTCTGAAGCTTGCCGATCTGGCCGATCGAGCGCACCGTGCTGCCGCCAAGCTTGCGCACGCGCTCGGCAAGCTGGTCGGTGGTGGCGAAAATGGCCTCCGATTGCTCATCGAGCATCAGATGGTAGTCGTGGAAATGCCGGCCGCTCACATGCCAGTGAAAATTCTTGGTCTTCACATAAAGTGCGAAGGCGTCGGCCAACAGCGTGTTGAGTGCTGCGGAAATCTTGTCGACGGCTTCGGAGGACATGTCGGTGGGCGTGTCGAGATCGGGTGAGATTTTATCTGTCTTTGCTTTGCTCACGTTGCACCTTCCTGTTAGGAACCGGACACCGGTGGCGGGGGACCCAGGAACCCAGAGGAAACCCAGGGCAAGCCTCAAAGGAAGCCAGGGAAACCCAGGGTCGCCGGACCGGCACAACGCGCAACCATCTCCCCGGTTCCCGGGCAGGAACCGTTTACCGCAACCTGACAGCCATGGACGAATGGATCGATTATTACGATTCCACGCATACGATCTATGCGAGCAAGCGTCATCGTGACTTGCATTTTCAGATCGTTGCCAAGGACATCATCGGCTATATCGCCGCTCCCGATGCGGTGGTGCTCGACTATGCATGCGGGGAAGCGCTGGCCGCGGCCAAGGTGGCGGATGCCTGCAGCATGCTGATCCTGGCGGAGCCGGCGCCTGGCGTCCGTGGCCGGCTGATCGCGCGCTATGCGCCGAACACCAAGGTCAGGGTCCGCTCGCTGGAAGAATTGAAGAACATGGCGGAGAGGTCGATCGATCTCGTCGTGATGAACTCGGTCGCCCAATATATGACGCCGGGTGAGCTCGATTCGGCGTTCGCCGTGGTCCGCCGCCTTATCAAGCCTGCCGGTCGCCTGGTGGTAGGGGACATTCTCCGGCCCAGGGTCGGCATGGCGATCGACGTGCTGGCGCTGCTGCGCTTTGCGGCGAAAAGCGGCTTCCTCAAGGACGCCATGTATGGCTTGCTGTCGACCGCGCTCTCCGACTACCGGCAATTGCGCAGCCGGCTCGGGCTGCAGCGCTATAGCGAAAAGGACATGATCGCCAAGCTCGCCAGGGCCGGCTTCAGCGCCTCGCGCGCCCCCGCCAATATCGGCCACAATCCGTGGCGGATGACCTTCGTGGCGCGCCACGCGGTGGCGGGCGAGGCGGGGCCCGCGGATTAGGGTTAATCAGCGGCCGGCCTAGCTCACTGCGGCGCGATCGGCGATGATCGTTCCCGGCCCGGTGGCGGAAGCGTCAACGCGAGGGCGGTGCATCGCTCTATATCCTGGTTCAAGTCCAGGCCGGGTCTCCAGCCTTCGCTACTGTGCAGCTCCGGCTCGGCAAGCCAGTCGATACGAAGGCCGCGCCCGTAGCTCAGGGAGCGAAGGCGGGCTTCGCTGCTGCGCAGCTTCGGCTCGGCAAGCCAGTCCGAACAGCCCGTCTTCCCGAGGCGCTTGCGTCGCCGTGGCCCGTCCGCGCCGATGCTCCGAGAGCGAAGGCACGGGAAATTGCCGGTTGATGGGACGTTTTCGGGGTTTCGCGGCTGCGAAATCTGGTCTAAAGACCAACCGCGCGCGGGGTCACGCGCTCTTGATCGTAAGGGACGCGCGTCATGCGCGCCCTTTTTTTGTGCCCAACCATAGCCACGCGCCGCGCTCGGCTCCCTCTCCCCGGCGGGGAGAGGGTTGGGGTGAGGGGCTCGCTGGAGATGGGTGAGAAGGTCAGCGGGAGATGTTGAGCTCTTGAACAAGCGCTTCAAGCACACCTTCGATATTTCCCAGGACGTCGTGGTTCCAGAAACGCACGACATGATAACCGGACTCCTCCAATGCTTTCGTTCGCAAAACCTTCGTTCGAGCCGCGTGCTCCGCGGCTCGCTCGGCGTGCTGTCCACCATCGATCTCGACGATGAGCTTCAAGTCCAACGCAACAAAATCGACGATGTAACCGGCGATTGGTGTCTGCCGCTTGAACTTCACGCCGTCGAGCCGCCGATCGCGGAGCTTGCTCCAGATCAGCTTCTCGGCCTCGGTCATCCGGCGCCGCAATGCGTGCGCTTGATCTCTCACCGCGGAGCCCCCTCACCCAACCCTCTCCCCCATGGGGAGAGGGTTTCACAGCCGTTTGCTGCCGCAAATCGTTGTCCCAACTGCCATTGAGACGCAATGCCCAGACGAACCGACATCTCCACCATCCTGATCATTGGCGCAGGCCCGATCGTGATCGGACAGGCCTGCGAGTTCGACTATTCCGGCACGCAGGCGGTCAAGACGCTGAAGGAAGAGGGCTATCGCATCGTCCTCGTCAATTCCAATCCGGCCACCATCATGACCGATCCGGAATTGGCGGACGCGACCTACATCGAACCGATCACGCCGGAGATCGTCGCCAGGATCATCGAGAAGGAGCGCCACGTCGTACCCGGCGGGTTTGCGCTGTTGCCGACCATGGGCGGGCAGACCGCGCTCAATTGCGCGCTGTCGCTGCGCAGGCAGGGCACGCTTGCCAAGTTCGACGTCGAGATGATCGGCGCCACCGCCGAGGCGATCGACAAGGCGGAAGACCGCCAGCTCTTCCGCAACGCGATGGAAAGGATCGGCCTGCAGACGCCGAAATCGCGGCTCGCCAATGCCTCGGGCCTGAAGAAATCCGATCGCGAGAAATATCTGGCCGAGCGTGAAAGGCTGTCCGGCGCCGAGCTGGAGGCGTTCGAGCGGCAATGGACGCTCGGCGAGAACGAGCGCCGCAGGCGCTACCAGCAGCAGGCGCTCGCCAAGGCGCTGATGGCGCTGTCCGAGATCGGCCTGCCCGCGATCATCCGTCCGTCCTTCACCATGGGCGGCACCGGCGGCGGCATCGCCTACAACAAGGAAGAGTTTCTCGACATCATCGAACGCGGCCTCGACGCCTCCCCGACCAACGAGGTGCTGATCGAGGAATCCGTGCTCGGCTGGAAAGAGTTCGAGATGGAGGTGGTGCGCGACAAGAAGGACAATTGCATCATTGTCTGCTCGATCGAGAACTTCGATCCGATGGGCGTGCACACCGGCGATTCCATCACGGTGGCGCCGGCGCTGACCCTGACCGACAAGGAATACCAGATCATGCGCGATGCCGCGATCGCGGTGCTGCGCGAGATCGGGGTGGAGACCGGCGGCTCCAATGTACAGTTCGGCGTCAACCCGGCCGACGGGCGCATGGTCGTGATCGAAATGAACCCGCGCGTGTCGCGCTCATCCGCGCTCGCCTCGAAGGCGACCGGCTTTCCGATCGCCAAGGTCGCGGCCAAGCTCGCGGTCGGCTACACGCTGGACGAGATCGCCAACGACATCACCGGCGGCGCGACGCCGGCCTCCTTCGAGCCGACGATC
>Ga0210406_10000918_pt1 | contig 38303 bp, 36 predicted proteins | sample IncBWC30MmetaG_FD_155454 | JGI IMG/M metagenome (GOLD analysis project Ga0210406, IMG submission 155454) | Forest soil microbial communities from Barre Woods Harvard Forest LTER site, Petersham, Massachusetts, United States - Inc-BW-C-30-M | ecosystem: Environmental > Terrestrial > Soil >... | reverse complement strand
CCGCGCCTGGAAGCCGAAGTGGAACAGGATATGTATATGCGGGTATTATCAAAAACGCTGGATTCGTAATTACACAAACTATAGTAGCACCTGATTTCGGTGTGCTAAGTAATTTCGGCGGAAGTATATGCGCGTCATCTGATGGATCATATTTGTTTATAGGCGCACCAAATGTTAATGAAGTATATGTTTATGGTCTGGTTCAAGGTGCAGCGTATAATCAAATTACATTGATCGCAGACAATGTAACTACTACTTTTGCATTAGGATTTACACCGATCAGTATAAATTCATTAAATGTTTTAGATAACAGCGGCTTAATCGCATACGTACCTAATATAGATTATACCATTAGCGGTACGAATATCGTGTTTAACGTAGCACCCACAACAAATGTGATTGTTACTCAACCGACACAATTTTATAACTATATTTCAACTATTACAACAGCAGATTCAGCACTAAATGATATGTTTGGATTTGATCTAACATGTAATGCATTGGGTAATAGATTGTATGTTTCTGCTCCCAACAATGTTGGGAATTCTCATGAATTTAAAGCTGGTGCAGTATATTGTTTCGCAAGATCGGGACAGCAATTTGTAATGGACGGTTCGACAACCGTGGTTGTTCCTACGCTTCCTATATCAAATAACGTGACAGTAACCATTGATGGGGTATATCAACCATCAAATATTTTTAATCCTAATACATATAATGTTATTATTAATACTTCTAACAATACTATTGTATTCTTAAATGCGCCAGCTGCGGGGTCTATTGTCAAAGTTGTGTATGGAAACTTTAATCAGATTCAAAAATTGGGAGGAAATACAACACAACAAACTGTCAATTTCGGCCAATCAATTGCATACGATGATTTTAGTGGAAACTTAATTGTCGGCGCCCCGAATGAAACAGATGAAGCAATTTATTATTCTGGTGCAGCTTATCGATACATCGATGCGGGTTCTAGTACCGGAACTTTATCGTCAGTTACAAATCCAACGTTGATAGCAGGGGACATTATTTCCATTAATGGATTCTATGTTACTGTAACGAATGCAACTTTGAGTGGTTTTGCGACTAATATTAATTCTGCAAAAATCACCGGAATCACTGCATCAGCGTTAAACAATATGCTAGTAATTACTAGTAGTTCAGCAGCAGTTTCAAATAAACTTGCGATCGGACCAGTACTAGGAAACACGTATAAAAATTTAGGTTTTGCTCCTATACAACAGATACAACAAATTACTAATCCTATCATTACGTCAAATGCTAGATTCGGATACAAAGTAGCGATACAGGCAGGTGGTACGGAAATGATGGTGGGTAGTCCATTCGCAAGCACATATGAGGATACTACATTTGATACTAAAACAACCACATTTGACAAGACGACTACACATTTTGTAGATGGTATTCCTAGTGGAAGTGTATTTGTATTTGAATTAGAGCCAGATATTGACGGTTCTAATTTAGGAAAGTATGTAGAAGTTCAACAACTTGTATCTGGTGTTCAAGTATCTGGAGACTTGTTCGGATCAGCGATAGATAGTTCAGGCACAGACATTTTTGTGGGATCTCCTAATGCGTTCGATAGAAATCCTCAAGCGGGAACAGTCCAACAGTATGTGAATTCTTCAGGGACTCTAGGATGGGAAGTATTGCGCTCACAATCATCCCCTATCATTCCTAATCCTGTTAATAAGATGTTTGTCTATAGCAAACAAACAAATACTATTTTACAGAATATAGAAACAGTTGATCCATTATTCGGTATGATTCCTGGTGAAGCAAAACAAAACATTGATTTTTCTGCTAGTGTCGATCCAGCTGTATATGAAGTGGTCCAGAATACAGAAAGTGGTTTGATTTTAAATCCTCTAGCTCCATGGGGCAAAGAGCAAGTGGGAATGGTATGGTGGGACTTAGATACAGTCAGGTTTGTAGATTATAAACAAGGTGACTTGGCATATCGTGCAGCAAATTGGGCATCATTGATGCCAGGCAGTTCTATTGATGTGTATGAATGGGTATCTACTATATACCTTCCATCCCAATATGTTTCTCAGGTTGGAGATGGTGTTCCTAAGCATGCAGATGATTCAGTTTATAGTTCTCAAATAACATATGATTCAATAACAGGTAATCAAGTTATTACGTATTTTTATTGGGTAAAAAATAAGACTTCTATAAATGTCACTAGTCCAAAAACGTTGCCTGTCAATTCTGTTGCTCAAATCATTGCTAATCCTCAAGCACAAGGAATTGAATTTGCTGCAATATTGGATACTAATGCACTTGCGTTATACAATGTAATTAATACCGTTTCTAGTGATGACACGATTCTTCACATTGAATATAACAATGCTGTCTCTAACAATTTAATTCATAATGAATATCAATTGGTTCAAAATGGCAATGTTTCTAGTCATATTCCTCCACAAATTATCAGTAAATTAACTGATAGTCTTGTTGGTGTAGATAAGCTAGGAAATAATGTACCTGATTCGACATTACCTGTCAGTGAGAAATATGGTATAGGTTTGCGTCCGATCCAAAGCATGGTGATAGATAGACTCACAGGATTGAAAGTCTTAGTTCAATACGTGAATTCTGTATGTGCTGTTAATCAGATTGCATTCTCGAAAAACTTAAGCTCTATTAAGCAATTTGATCCTATTCCTCCAGCGACTAGTAACAATGGAGTTGTAAATTACAATCAAACAGTGCCGAACTATGAAACACTAACTTTCTTGCCTATTGCTGCGCTACCGGTAGGTTACAAAGTTCTCGTAACTAATGATTTTAATTTCAATGGCTTTTGGGCAATTTATGCTAAAACAAAATCTAATGTATGGGTTGCTGTTCAAATGCAGAGCTATGATACTAGGCAGTTTTGGCAATATGTGACTTGGTATAGTCCAGATTATAATCCTGCATCTACACCAGATTTTGTTGTAGATACCTTAGTTGATATTGCATTTTTAACTACTGTTAAGTCTGGCGATATAATTAAAATTAACGATAATGGATCAGGAGATTCAGAAATCGTCTTGTTCAATTCTGTTGGGAACTATACAACTCTAGCAATAGATAATGCAACGATTCAATTTGATAGTAGCTTATATGATTTTATTGATAACCAGTTGGGTTGGGATAATCAACGATTTGATGTGCAATCATTTGACAAGTTCCCTGTTCAAGAAACAAGGAATATTATTAATTGTATTTTTAACAACATTTTTGTGGATGATCTAGCAATCAATGCTAACAGTTTGTTCTTCAGAATGGTTAATTATATTCTGTCTGAACAAAAATGGGTTGATTGGATTTTCAAGACAAGTTTTGTCTCAATCCTGCACCAAATTCGTGAATTGAGTCAGGTTCCTAGTTATCAAATTGATAATCAGACATACTTCCAAGATTACTTAAATGAAGTATTGCCATATCATACTGTGATTAGAGATTATGTCTTAGATTATACTTGGCAAGATACTTATCTAGGTGATGTTACTGACTTTGATTTGCCACCATATTTTGATTCGAGCTTAGGCTACTACAGAAGTCCCAATGGAACTCAACCTAACGATCAATTCTTGTTAGATACCAAACCACAATATGAAATGTGGAATAATTATCACCTGTCTAAAAATTTACTTAGTATCGAATTGATTAATGGTGGTTCAGGCTTTATTAGCACTCCTACAGTTTATGTTACTGGTGGCGGTGGCATAGGCGCAACAGCAATTGCCATCATGAATGGCTCTGCAGTCGCATCAATCGAAATATTGTCAGAGGGTATTAATTATGTGACAGCACCTACAATCACAATTTCTGGCGGTGGTGGAGTGGGTGCAACAGCAATCGCTATCATAGGAAATAATCTAATTCGATCATTTGATTTGACTATGAAATTTGATCGTATTAGCTATAATACAAATGTTGTGCCATGGACTCCAAATACAAGATTTACTACAAATCAAATTATTACTTTTAATGGTTTAGTGTATGGTGTGAATGTCAATTTCAATGGGTCAGTTGATGATTCATTAGTATCAGATGATAACACATTAATATCATCTGATGAAACAGAAGGATCATTTGTATCAGGAAATACATTTGATGCAACATACTTATTCTTACTAAATGATTCAAGCTATACGAATGCAAATGATAGGATTGCTGCATTATATGATCCTACATCTGGAATGCCAGGCGATTTCTTAAATCAAGTTCAAGCAGGTATTGATTACCCTGGCGTAAAGATGACTGGATTGACATATGAACAAACTCCAGTCTGGGACGTGGGTGGATTTGACTCTGAACCGTTTGATGCAACTAAAATTGGGCCAGAAGGTTTCCCAGTTCCATCTGATTCTCTGTATGACGTAGAGGTTTCTAGTCTATATACAGATTCGGAACTAGGAATTCGTCCAGCTGATATCATTGTTGATGGTGGCGCGTATATTGATGCATTCGCAAGTCATGCTCCAGAAGAATTAGTGCCTGGTTCAGTATTTGATACATTAGACTTTAAGGTTGTCACTAATGATCCCACAGTTAATTCAACGAATCCTAAGGGAGTTCCTGTTGAATTGTTCAGCTACCCAGGAACAGGTTTTACACAAACATATTCATATGCTGCAACGAACTTATTAGGTGATAACGTTTTAGTTTTCACTCAAAATGGTGGTATGCAAATTCCAGGTGTAAATTATACTATTTCATTTAATAGTAAAACAATTACATTTAAATTTCCACTAGCAGCTAGTGATAATGTTTATATATACGTTATTGATGATGCAGGCGGTAATCAGATTTTTGCTGAAACCTTCATCCTGACAGGCAATACGAATGTCATTGAATTAAATGCACCTTATGCTGAAGTTTTGGATAGTTTGGTTCTATTTAATGGATTGACAACTAGCGCTTACACGTTATCAGCAGCGCCAGACGGCAGAAATACTTTATTAACAATTACTGCCGCCGCATTGAACGGTTTGAATGTTCATGTGCATTTGTATAGCACTCATTTGACTAGAGCAGAAGTTCATGTTCAAGAAGTAGTTATTGCAGGCCCGATCACTGCTGGGTCATATGTGATTAACATGGACAGGACTATTTTCAATGCGGGACCGATCGGTGGTTCTATCATTGTAAATCGTAATGGAAATAGATTGATTCCTACTAATACAGCGTATTACACTGGCGATGGAACAACTACTATATTTGCATCACAAGGAACTCAAAATATTAATCCAGCAACCGTTCAACCAGGCGACTTTGATATATGGATTAATAATGTTCCGTATTTTTCTAGTTCTTATACTATATTACCACCGTCAGGAACAAATCCAAGGCAGATTCAATTCCATACTGCACCACCAGTTGGAGCACAAATTTCAATTGGTGTGAATACTGGGGCGCAATATGTAATGACTGGGGGATCACCAATCGGAAACAATCAATTCACTATTAATTCCTCTGAGGTTACACTAGTGCCCGGTGATATTATTTCAATCATCAGTGTCCAATGTGATGATCTTGAATCTATAAGAACCCAAGTGTTTATGGGAGGACAGATCATTGGTGCTTCAACATTAAATGGTTTCTCAGCAGCACCTTATGATACAGCAGGTTTTGATGCACCATCAACAGTTGAGCTTATTGTTCCTAACTATGCACTAAGCAGGCCCGCAGCTAATTTGAATTATTTGATTGTTACATTCAATGGAAGACGATTGATCCCTTATAGCGATTTTTCATTATTGACACCATCAATTATCACATTGAGTTCAAAATTGAACGTTCAGCCAACAGATATTGTTGTGATTACTAGCCTGACAGAAATTGTTCAACAATCTCCGATTGGATTCCGCATGTTTAAGGATATGAGAGACAATTGGTCTTATTTGAGATTAAGTCAAGCTAATACAACTACTCTAGTTCAAGCTTTACATATAACTGATACAGAAATATTTGTTAAGGATGTTTCTACTTTGGGAATTCCGAATGTAGAGATATTAATCCCTGGCGTAATCTTCATTGGCGGAGAAAGAATTACATATTGGCAAATAGATAAAGCTAATAATGCACTTCTACAAATTAGAAGAGGAACAGCAGGAACAGGAGCAACACAAACAACTATTCCTGTAGGAACTTTAGTTGAAGATGCAAGTATGGGTCAAGAAATACCGAATGCTGCGGGAGTTACTTGGTATGCGCCTGGCGCAACTACTCCATCTAACGGTCAATCATTGATAAATGCAGAGACAACCCAGGCAATATTCTTGAAGGAACAACCGACATTTTATATAGGATAAATATTCTTTATGCAAGAAAAACCTATTAAACCTAATGAAGATGTTAAGACCAAAGATCAAAAACCCGACGAGAAGTCGGGTATTTTGACACAAGGCAAAATCAAAATCTTCGATCCACAGACAAATGAAGTTTTTGTCGAAATAAGGGCATGAACAGATGATTAATATTCCTATGAGTGTCCATGGACACATTAAAATTTTTGATCCGATTTCAAAAGAAATTTTTGTTGATAAAGACAACGCTGTGCATTATGAAAATATTTCTAATGCAATGGCATTAACCTTAGCAAACAGAACAACTGGGTGGATTCAAGAAATGCATTTTGGTAATGGCGGAACCAGCGTCAGTTCGACTGGTATCATTACTTATTTGCCGCCTAATGTTACAGGACAAAATGCTAGTTTGTATAATGACACTTATTACAAAGTGGTTAATGACCAAAGTTCATTAAATCCTAATCCAGGAGTGAATTTCATGCAAGTAAATCACTCGCAAGGACAAGTATATACAGATATTTTAATTTCCTGTTTGTTGGATTTTGGAGAACCATCAGGACAATCAGCATTTGATAATTCAACTAACTTTAACGACACATTTACATTTGATGAGTTGGGTCTTAAAAGTTGGAACGGAACACCAGGAGCAGGATTATTATTAACTCATGTTATTTTTAGTCCAGTTCAAAAGTCACTGAATCGTATGTTGCAAATTGATTATACATTACGCATCCAATCATTGACTAATTTAGCATAAATACACTTATGATTATGGAATTTTAAATGCCCTATACAATAACACATTATAATGGTGCCGCTCTAACGACAGTTAATGATGGCACAGTTGATACAACAACCAACTTGACACTAGTAGGTAAAAACTACGCAGGTTATGGCCAGTTCATTGATGAAAACTTTGTTTATTTGCTAGAAAACTTTGCAAATACGACTGCCCCTGTTAATCCACTAGTGGGACAGCTATGGTGGGATTCGAGTCATAACGTTCTAAAAGTTTATACAGGAACTACATTTAAACCGATTAGTAGTTCAACTGCATCAGCCACTGCTCCTGTCGGTGCAGTTATCGGAGATTTGTGGTTCGATACTGTCAATCAACAGTTGAATGTATTCAATGGATCATCATTTACATTGATTGGACCATCATTTACCTCAGCAACTGGTCAGTCAGGCGCTATTGTTAGCACAGTTATTGATACAACATCAACTAGTCACGTTATTGTTTATTTCTATGTAAGTAATATCGCAGTTGGTATTTTAAGTAAAGACTCATTATTTACACCACAGACAACTATCCCTGGTTTCCCGACTATTGCTCCTGGTTTTAATTTAGCAACAACTGGTGCTATTCCAGGAATTCAATTGACTGGAACGGCTACAAACTCTAATACTGTGGGTGGATTACTAGCAACTCAGTTCATGCGCTCAGATACTAATACATCTACGACAGGAACTTTAGGTGTTGTTAATAATACAGGACTTACTGTTGGTGCTGGCAATGATTTGCAGTTTTCTATCGTCGCACAAAATGCATACATTCAAAATACAGATTTGAATGGTAATTTATATATTCAAGTCAATAAAGGCGGAACTCAGACACCTGCACTTACTATTGCAGGTGCAACGTCCAACGTAACATTGAATGCAGCATTATTGCCCACTACCACAAATACACAAACAATCGGTAGTCCAAGTTTAGTATTCAGTAACATTTATGCTACTACATTCAACGGAACTTCTAGCCAAGCACTCTACGCCGACGTGGCAGAACGCTTCGAATCAGATTCAATATATGCGCCTGGAACAGTGGTATCTCTAGGTGGTGTCAATGAAATTACTATGACAAATGAAGATTTGAGTGAAGCAGTTTTTGGAGTTATTAGCACACAACCTGCATATCTAATGAATGCTGGCGCAGGAACTACAGATACTCATCCACCGGTTGCTGTTAATGGTCGAGTGCCAGTTAATGTCACCGGTATTGTTAAGAAAGGCGACCGTCTAGTTTCAGCAGGAAATGGTTTAGCGCGTGCAGCGCAACCAGGTGAGGCATCAGCATTTAATGTTATTGGTCGTTCGTTAGAAGATAAAGATACTACCGGATTAGGCATTGTTGAAGCAATTGTTAAGTTAAATAGTTAAATTAAGAATAGGAACTATACATGACTTACGCAACAGGCCAAATAATCGCAAATGGGGATTACAACACTTTCGCGACTGGATCAGCAAATGGTGTAGCTAACAACTCAGTCGCTAACGTTAATACAATTTGGGGCGTTGGCAACGGAAGCAAGGGTTACGGTCAAGGATCAGTATTATCACCGGTAACCACCGGAACATTAGTAACAGCAGCACAATGGTCTTCTATGTTCTCGAAAATCACTGCATCTGCAAATCATCAAGGCACATCAATTTCTGCACTGACGAATCCAACAACAGGTAACTTAATTCAAGCCGTATCAGTTCTTAGTGGAGATATCAACACAGTCACTAATAATATCGGCAAAGTAACTACTAGAACGACTGCAGCATCTGGATCATCCGCATACAGCGCAGCAAATAATAATCGTTGGCAAAATGCATTAACTTTTCCTGTCACTGTCACTTTTACCTCTGGAGATGCAGCTAGATATTTCTTCAATGCTGGCGGAACAATCAATTTCTCATTCACACATACACCAGTAACTACAAATAATAAAAATACGTCATGGGTAAATTTATGTGCCGCATGCGGAACTATAAGCTTTGGGTATAATACAACGACTGCTTCTGGGAATACTGCTGGTGGAACTGGAACTCTTGTGCCTCCTGTTGCTATAGGTTATTGGCAACAGACAATTGGCGCCCAAACCATTCAAAAGCAATATTCTGCAGGTGCAGCACCATATGCAAACGTCAATTTTATTCAAACAAACGTAAATTCAAACGGACACCAAGGATCAAACGGTGATGTAGGTTCAGTATTGACATTCTCTATCGTTTGGACTGACGCAGCATCTGATACATTTGGACCTCCTACTGATATAGTTGATGGTGTATCGCAACTAAATTGGTCAGCAGGTATGCCGCCTACGACATACCTATCCAACACTTGGGGCACTCCCATAATCTCAGGCGGTACAGTAACAGGTAGTTAAATTTGACATTTCATACAAAACCTGCTACAGTGTTTGTATGAATAACTCAAATATCAATAGTATGGCTCAGGCTGCATTTAATCATGCAGCCAAAAAGCTAGAACTCAAAGAAAAATCTCAACAACAATTATACGTCGCACATAACGGTGGCTTATTTAAGGCTTCCCCGGAACTTATTACATTCCTATCAATTGTAGAAGTCAATGTAATTGAGGATAGTTATGGAAATCCAATCCGAATCGAACGTGAAAAATTATTAGATGAACTAAAGCAATGTTACCAAACAATCATGAATGATTGGGAAGTTGAGTATCAGAAAATTCTGAGGATCAGAAATGGCAAACAAATCTAAGGGATGCATAATTTTCGCTATAAACAACGGCGATTTTGAATACACTAGATTAGCAGATGTTGCAGCTGGATTTGTCAAGAAAAATTTGGGAATACCTACAACTATCATTACAGATAAAGACTGCAACTTCAAACATGCAGAAGATAGTATCATTATAGATAAAGGGTCTTATACGAATAGGGCAATGTTTGATGGGGAGGAATACCAAAATATAAAATGGTTCAATCAATCTCGTCCAGATGCATATGATTTATCTCCTTACGATAAAACATTACTTATTGATGCTGATTATTTTGTTTTGGAACCATCACTGAAAATGCTATTTGCAACGAACAATAAATTCATGTGCTATTCTAAAGTATTCGATCCTACTAACAGAGATTCTTTTGCTGGCAGCAGTCTAATATCAAAATATACGTTACCTATGAGTTGGGCGACAGTATGTTATTTTGACCGATCGTATGCAGCAGGATCAACATTTTACATGATGAAACAAGTAAGAGACAGATATGATTATTATCATAAATTATTTGGAGTAGACCCTCAACCATATAGAAATGATTATGCATTAACTATTGCATTAGCAGCACGAGGTAATGTTGGAGCAGAATCTCTTCCGGGAGAAATGTGCATGCTATCGACGGATGTTAAAATAATTGATTATAAAGAAGGTAGAGGGCTGATCTACACATACGAGAAGAATTCTAAAAAATATGTTGATTACATAAAAAATCATAACGTGCATATCTTAGGAAAATGGTCGTGTCAAGATGAAGAATTACTAGACAAGTTGGAGAAATACGAATGCTAATTAGAGGTGAATTCTCTGCACAAAAAGGATACTTCACATTTGCGAAAAATACTAGCAAATGTGATTACTTGCGTCTAGCATATTTGCAAGCAGCGTCAATTAAAAAAACACAAGAAACTAATTTATATGCAGTTGCAGTTGATTCAGAGACGTTCAAGGAAATTACTGACAAACATAAAAAAGTGTTTGATTATGTGATAGAGATTCCTGATTCAAATGAGAATGAAGACCCAAGTTGGAAACTAGGTGACGAATGGAAAGCTTATTGGCTTACGCCATTCAAAGAAACAGTTAAGCTAGATTGTGACATGACTTTCAATCGCAACATAGACCATTGGTGGTCAGTATATCAGTTGAAAGATGTTTTATTCACAACAAAAGTCGTTGATTATCTGGGAAATGTTTCAAATTCTAGAGCATATAGGCGATTGTTTGATGAAAATAGCTTACCAAATCTATATTCAGCATTTTTCTATTTCAGATATTCAATGCAATCAGCAGAGTTCTTTGATTTATCAAGAAAGATTTATCAAGATTGGGATTACTTCAGAGACGAATTGCTTATTAATTGTAGAGATACATATCCAACCACAGATGTTGTTTTTGCTATTGCAGCAAAGATATTAGGGGAAGAAAATTTTTACATTCCTGACCTAAGCATCCCGAAAATTGTTCATATGAAAGGTGGAATTCAGGGTTGGGGTATCGATGAGGATTGGACCACTAAACTCTATTCACAAATAGATGATGATTGTAATCATACAGTTGGTTTTACTAGACAATTGTATCCATTTCATTATTATCAAAAAGATTACGCAACAGATGAGGTTATACAGAAATATGTCCAATGAGGATGAATTTTGGAAGGCATTAGCAGACTCAACTTTTGTCGCACCGCCACCAATAGAGCATAAAATATATTATGATGCTAAAGGAAATATTACGGATTGCACTATAGAAGATAAAGATGGTGATTATATCGTAGTTGATCTTGACGCATTTATAGCAATTCAGATGGGAAAATATAAAGTAAAGAATGGTGAGATTCATAATATGTCCCTATCTAGTATTAACACTATCTACTTAGAAAAAGTAGAAGATGGAAATTTTAAAACCGTAAAGAATAATATGCTAATTTTAGCAGATGATTCGATAACTGAGAGAGATTCTTATGTTTCAAAATGAATACATTAGTAGTGATAAGATTATAGACGTAGCAGATTTAGATATTATCTTTTTGACCTATGATGAGCCGAAAAAAGAGGAATTTTGGATTAAAGTTCAAAACATAGTGCCCTGGGCAAAACGCATCGATGGAGTCAAGGGTTCAGATTCTGCCCATAAAGCCGCTGCCGCTGTAAGTGAGACAGATAGATTTATTTTGATTGACGGCGACAATATTCCTGATCCTGAATTCTTTAATCTACAATTATGTATTCAGGATTGGCAAGATGATTGCGTATTTCGTTGGAAAGCACGCAACCATATCAATGGTCTTTGTTATGGTAACGGTGGGTTAAGTTTATGGACTAAAGATTTCATAAACAACATGAAGACACATGAAAACAGCGACGGAAAAGACGAAAACAATGTTGAATTTTGCTTTGATCCTAAATATATCGCACTACATAATACGTATAGCACAACATATCCTAATCAAAGTGCGTTTCAAGCATTTCGTGCAGGATTTAGAGAAGGTGTGAAGATGTGTTTGGATAGAGGTTCTAAGCCATCACTTGTAGATTTTGAAAAGAAAGTGCATTCTCGCAATTTAGATAATTTAATGATCTGGATGAATGTTGGTGCTGATATAGAAAATGGCAATTATGCAATTTACGGTGCCCGCTTAGGAACGTATCTAACAATGCTAACAGATTGGGATTATATTGAAGTGCATGACTTTGACAAGATTAAAGAAATTTGGAACCAAGTCCATGATATTAATCACATTACTCCGATGCTCAGGAGTAGATTGAATCTTCCTATAATCGACATGAATGCTGAACAAAGCAAGTTTTTTAAGCATCATTATGCAAACGCACATAAGAATGTTTCTAATGCAATGATTACTGAAATGGATGTTCTCAATTTCAACAGAGGGTTACAATGAGCCAAATGACGATTCCGGTTGGTTGCTCAATATATTCTAAAACTATACACGAGTTTGGAATGATTATAAGGGTCATAGACTCAGATTCAAAATGGCCATATATTGAAGTTCAATATGAAGGTGAAGACTCGTTCCTGTCAGATATTCACGATTATGAAGAATGCTTGCTTGAAGGAAGAATCATAATTTATAATAAAGAATTGACAGACCAAGAAAAATTAGTAGAGAGATTAAAACACAGTTAATGAAATCACCAAACCAGATCAACGTCGATAACATGTTATCGAGAATGACTGAAATAGAAATTAAGGCAGGTAGCGATAGTATTTGTTTAGCTAAATGGCTACAAACGACTATCAACTTACACAACGGTCATACGTCATCCTGTCATCATTGTAAGTCAAATAAAATTTCAGTGGATGAACTTAAGAACAATTATTCAGCACTACATAATACAAAAGAAAAGAAGCTAGAACGATTGGATATGATGGAATCTCGTCGCCCATCTGCATGCAACTATTGTTGGAACATTGAGGATTTAGGTAATGATCATATCAGTGATAGGACATACAAAAGCACAGATGAAAGCTGGGCATATCCGTATGCTGATAAAGTATTAACGAATGGCCCATTAAACAATATAACGCCAACATACGTAGAAATTTCGTTTAGCAGTGTATGTCAAATGTCTTGTATGTATTGTTCCCCTGACGTTTCTTCTAGTTGGATGGAAGAAATTGAGCGGTATGGTGAATATAAAGTTGGGATAGGTAATATAGAATGGATTAAGCAACAAGGGAAGATGCCAATTCCTCACAAAGATCATAATCCATATGTAGATGCATTCTGGGGTTGGTGGCCTGAACTAAGTAAAACGTTAGTAGAGCTAAGAATTACGGGCGGCGAACCATTGTTAAGTAAAGATTTCTGGAAATTGCTCGATATGATTTATCAGAATCCTATGCCAAATTTGAAATTATCAGTAAATTCAAACATGATGGTTCCTGACCAATTAATAGACAAAATAATTGACTATGCAAATAAGCTAAACGGCAAGGTCAAAGAATTTGAATTATATACAAGCTGCGAAGCGTCAGACATTCAAGCTAATTATATCAGATATGGAATGGATTATGATACATTTATAAAAAATGTAGATAGATACTTAGACGAAACACCTAGTAATTACCGTATAAATTTTATGATTACGTTTAATGCATTGAGTTTGACTTCATTCAAGGGTTTCATGTATGATATATGGAGTTTCAGGCGAGCATACAACGAGGATGATGGATTTAACCGCATCCCGTTTGTAATTAGTTATTTGCGGTGGCCACAGTTTCAAGACGTTAGAATTTTACCTACTGAATTTAAGTTAAAGTATCTTAATGATATTGATCAATGGATGAATATGCATGATAGAAATCATAGCGAGGATGCGGCTGGTAGATTTTATCTAGAAGAATTGGATCAAATTGCGCGACTAAAGGAATATGCTTTGACACCACTCGACAATGTTGATTTACAAAAACGATTGGCAGATTTTAAAAGTTTTTACAAAGAATACGATCAACGTAGAGGAACAGATTTTTTAACCACGTTCCCAGAATATAGAGAATTTTATGAATGAATCAAACTCAGATTACAAGAAACGGGTATTGGATGCAATTAGCCCAACTTATTGTGCAGCAAAAGGACTTAACGGAACAGTTTGGTTAGGGTCTGGAACTTCCACTGCATGCCATCATCCACCAGCATCAAAGATTCCTCTTACTGAACTAAAAGCAAGTTACAAAGCATTGCTAAACACAGAATATAGAAAGACAGTAAGAAAAGAAATGATTGATGGCATACAAACCAAAGAATGCGATTACTGTTGGCGAGTAGAAAATTTAGGCAAGGATTTAGTGAGTGATAGAGTTTATAAAAGTATCATTCATTCAGAGGAAGACATTCAAAAGAGCATTGAACAATATAAAAATTTTGAAGATATTGCCCCAAAGACATTAGAAATTTCGTTTGATAATTTGTGCAACTTTGCTTGTTCATACTGCAATGCAAGTTTTAGCTCAACTTGGGCGCATGATATTAAAGTTAATGGCGCTTATCAAAACCTCGTAAGTGATGGTGCAGGTGCCTATCATCAAGATGGAAGTTGGGCAATGCCATATGGAATTAAGAATAAGGACAATCCATATACTGAAGCATTTTGGCAATGGTGGAATAATGAGTTACAGCATAGTTTAGTTGAACTACGTGTTACAGGCGGAGAAGGAACTATGAGCCCAGACTTCTGGAAGCTTATAGACTGGTGGGAACAGAATCCAGATTGTAAAGTTCGTTTAGCAGTCAATAGTAATCTTGGTGCAAAGAAAGAGTTGATTGAACGTCTATGTAATGCAACACACAGTTTTGAAGATTTTCATCTTTATACAAGTTGCGAAGCTTGGGGAGAACAAGCAGAATATATTCGCGATGGACTCAACTATGATGAATGGCTCAATAATTTTGATTACATGCTGCGAGAAGGGAATTGCAAAAACACGCATGTTATGATGACAATAAATGCATTGTGCTTAGGAAGCATTACAGACTTCATGGATGATATGCTTGACCTGAAACGAACATATGGAGACCATCATGCTTGTATGAGTTTCAATATACTTCGTTTCCCTAGCTTTATGAGTGTTAATACACTACCAGAAGATATTCGATTAAAGCAAGCACTGTGGATAGAACGTTGGTTGAGTGCAAACAAATACAGATTAGCTCAACATGAAGTCGAAGGTATCGAACGCATGATAACATATATTCGTGAAGTTGATGAGGGACATAGCAACGTTAGTAGTTTGGAATCTCGCCAAAGGGATTTTAGAACATTCTTTGCTGAATACGATCAACGTAGAGGTAAAAACTTCGTTGAAACGTTTCCTGCATTGAAAGATTGGTATCTAAGTCTTCCGATGACAGAGTTGAAACCAATTAAAGAATTGATTAATGGTGATAACACCAAAGCGATGGAGTTCGTGCATAAGGAGTTGTTAAATAAAGCTAAAGAGGAGGGATGGATTCTTTCACCCTCAAAAGCAAATCCTGGCAGTCAAGAATATGTAGAACCTCAGACTGTCAGGGATATTATTAATCCTGACTCAAATGAATGATGACGATCTAAAAGTTTTAGTTTATACACAAAGCTATGGCATTATTGAAGATAGATATGATGCGTCTTTTTACGATACAGAACATGAATATGATCTAGGTCATATTCGTTTTGTAAATCATGCAGTGCAAAAGATATTATCAACTATAGATTTTTCTATGTATAAAAGTGTAAAAATATTAGTAGAAACAAAGGAAGAGCAAGACGTTAATTGTTCCCCCTTTGTGCAAGCCAAATTCTTTATTAAATTTGAAAATAGGTTAGACGCATTGGCGTTTAAATTGAAGAAATGACTGAAAGAAAACATCTCTGTGTGGCGCCATGGGTCTCTATGCACTTATGGCCAAACAACAACGTGTATCCATGCTGTGCAGTGAATCCTGCTGATTCATTTGGGCAGCTAGATGAGTCTGGCATCGCTATAATGAACAATGAAAAATTTAAGAAATTTAGAATTGACATTCTAGCAGATAAAAAACTAGATGTATGCAAAACATGTTGGAAAGCAGAAGAGGCTGGACAAGTATCTCTTAGAAAATCATACAATCACCAATTTTTAGATCATGCCCAAGAGTTGATAGATTCTACACAAGAAGATGGAACAGCAGATGTAAAAATGTTGAATTGGGATTTTAGATCAAGCAATTTATGCAACTATGCATGCAGAACATGCGGACCACAATTGAGTAGCACATATAAGCAACTGTCAGATAGGGCATCAGGAATTAAAAGTGACAAAGTAACACACATTCGAAGTGCATCAGAAATTGGTCTTAATCAAATTATTGAACAGAATACTAATCAAGTTAAGGCAATGCATTTTGCGGGCGGCGAACCATTATTAATGGAAGATCACTATAAAATTATCAATAAGTTGATTGAAGAAAATAGAACGGATGTGAATATTCAATATTCTACCAATGGTAGTAAATTAACTTATAAATCATTTGATTTCAGGGATGCCTGGCATAAATTTGATTGTGTTACTATGAATTTTAGTATAGATGAAATTGAGGATCGTGCTGAATATTGGCGCTATGGAACAGATTGGTCAGTCGTTAAGAAAAATATTGATGAAATGATGATTTATACTAAAGAACATACAAATGTTTGTGTTTGGTTTGCTCCTACAATCAGTGTTTTTAATATTGCACGTCTAGAAGACATTCATAAATATTTTAGAGAAGCTGGTTGGTTAGATGGTGCAAGACCAGAAATTTTGTTTAACCTTTTGCACACACAAGAATATTATTGTGTTAAGAATACAAGTGATGAATTTAAACAATATGCAAAAATTAAACTAGAAAGCTATGTTGAATATTTGAAGAAATCTAAATTTGAGTTTGATAACAATTTGGTTTCTTCTGCTGAAGGATTGATCAGCTTTATGATGCAACCTGGGCAAGACTTAAGTGACCAATTAACAATTAGCACTGAATTATTGGATTTTCAGAGGAACGAAAATATTTTCGATGTTGCTCCAGAACTAGCTGAGTTGTTAATTAATAAAACTCTTTATGACAAGCAGAGTATTACTCGAAAAAATTGAACCAAACTTCTTGAGGACGATGGAAGTTGGGAAAGTTGTTTATGATAAAAAAGAAATAGAGAAGAATCCATTTTCTCTGTATAAGGAAATATTGTCTCTCGATTGGTTAAAACAAAAATCATATAGGATAATTAGAGAGACAATTGTAAAACAGACTCACACTGAATGGCCTGGCCAAAAGTATTCTATACATTATTATATAGAATTTGATACTGACCAGGATGCGTTTGAATTTAGTTTAAGATACAACAATAGAATGGCGAATTAATGGCAACTGAAGTAGTTTTGAAATCCTGGAATAGAATCAATTTAGACGCCTCATGGCCAGGAGCATATACTGAAATGAAAACAGTAGAAAATGATTCATTATGTTTCGAAACTCGCATGTGGCTAACTACTGCACAATCAAATTTCCTTCAAGGAAAATCTGTAAGATCAAAATTAGAATTAGAAACACCAATTTATCCTCAGGGATTTGCTGGAACATCCCTTTACTCAAGAATTATTTTAGTCTTCGATTGCGAAAAAGAAGCACTAGAATTCATAATTAAACACTTATAATGTCTCAAATACCAAAATCATTTTGCACTGCTTCGGTATTGCATACTATGGCGCATCCTACAGGAGAGCGCAGATTATGTTGTGCTAGTAGAGAGGAACCGCAATTCTTTAAAGGGTATATTGATAAGGGTGAAGCAAAACACTCAGACTATAATCCTATTCCCCTAGATGATTGGTGGAATAGCGAATACATTCGAAGCATACGATTGAAAATGAAAAATGGTGAAGTTCCCTCGCAGTGCGAAATATGCAATGATAATATCTTGAATCTTCATACATATAAACAATATTTTAATGAAACATTGTTTTCACAGAAGATTCAAGAAGCGTTTGATTCTATTGACGAAAATGGATATACTTCATTGAAGCCAATGAGCTATGATTACCGTGTTAGCAATCTGTGTAACTTCAAATGTCGTATGTGTGGCCCAGAACTTAGTTCTGCATGGGAAAGTGAAAAAAGAATGCTAGGCACTTGGAATCCGCAAACTGAAAAATGGATGAATGCTGATAACAAAGCGAAGATAGAAAATTTTCAACAAGTCTTGGAACAAGAACTTTGGGATGCAGTCAAAGAAAATCGTATTGAAGAAATATATTGGGTTGGTGGAGAGCCACTTATGTATCCTATTCACTGGTCGATAATGAATCATCTTGTAGAGTCTGGTCAGAGTAAAAATGTAATCGTGCGATACAATACAAATCTAAGCAATGTAAGAAATCTATATGATTTGTTACCTTACTTTAAGGGGGTGAATGTATGTGCAAGCATGGATGCAACAGGCGATGTTGCAGAATACATTAGAACTGGACTTAAATGGGAGCAATGGTTAGAGAACTTTAAAGAAGGTATGTTCTTAAATAATCTGTTCGGAATGAACGGAATGGTTATTGATGTGACGATAACTTTGCCTGGTCTGTTTGATATGAAAAATTTAATGAGACTTGCAGCAGAATTGCAAGTAAAATCTTATGTTAAGATTACGTTTGATTTTGAAAGTTCTGCAATCATGAGCCCGATGTGTCTTCCGCATGCAATTCTAGATCCAATCTTGGATGATTTGATTTCATATGAAAGCACTTTGAATTCACCTTATACAAAAGTATATGCAGATACATTTAAAGACATGAAGAATCGTCAGACGTTTGATCAAAAATATGATAACTATGAACAAGGTATCAAATGGGGTAAGGAACGATATATGAAGTTAGAGGAACATAGGAAAACAGCTTTATCTATGAATACAATATTGACTGGTGATGCGTTAGAATGGTGGAAAAATGTTTAAATCATGTGCATTGATGTGGAATCATCTTGCATCACATCCAAATGGTTCTGTAAGTGTATGTTGTCAAGGTGATTTTTCTAATTCAGATACATTTGCTAGAACAAACGGGCAGATGCTTTTCTTAGGTAAAAATACATTAGATGAAATTCGCAACAGTGAATCATTTAAACAAGTTCGTCTAAATATGCTTGCTGGAATTGAACCTTCCCAATGCCATAGATGCTATGAAACAGAGCGATCTGGCGGAAGAAGTAAGAGACAGTTAGAAAATCATTTATATAACTGGAAAGAAGATGACACATTTACGTATGTGGATGGTAGCATTGATTCACCTTTACAATTCATCGAGTTACGGTTGGGTAATACGTGTAACCTGGCCTGCATTACGTGTAACAGCATATCTAGTTCTAAGTGGAGTAAGGATGAACAGTTTCTTACAAAGAAAATTGAATGGTTCAAAGCTTTTGAAAATTCTAAGCAAACTCGTTGGTTCGAAAGCGAAGAATTTTACGAAAATCTAGCAGCTATAAGCAAACATGTTCAGAAAATTTATATCAATGGTGGAGAACCACTTCTAATCAAGCAACACAAGGTATTGCTTCAAAAACTTATTGATATGGGAGTTGCTAAGAACATTCATATTGAATACAGTATCAATTTAACGATCAAAGATGAAGAATTTATTGAACTTTGGAGTCAGTTTAAGCGCGTAGTTGTGCAATTCAGTATTGATGCACTAGGTGAATTTAATGATTATTTGCGATGGGGTTCTAAATTTGAAAACATCGTTGCTAACTTAGAATGGTTCATTGCGAATAAGCCTGACAATGTATATTACATGGTGTGTCAAACACTATCAGCAATCAATTATGTAGAAGTTCCATGCATGTATAATTGGTTAAAAAACTATAATTTAGATATGCATGTGAATCCAGTCTATTCACCATCTTATTATTCTGCCTCAGCATTAACGGAGCAAGAGCAAGAGCAAGTTAAAGAAAGTATCACAAAGATTGATAATCAACAGATTGTTTCTACTGTGAATTCTTGGTTAGAAAACAATAAACCTGACTATACTGAACGTAAGAAAATGAAAGAGGTGTTGAATGGATTAGATGAAACGCGCGGAACAAATCATAAATTATTTAGGTAATTTTCTCTTAGGGACAGTAACGTCAATCCCGCAATAACAGAATGGCGTCCGACATTTGGTAGAAGTGGATAAGAGTTTTTCTAAATCCACTTCATTAAATCTTCCCTCCCATCCATCATTGAAGCAATTCCCCCGCTTCACTTGGCCATCATAATTTATAAACAAACTCGCTTTACCGATATCACATTCAAATCCTACAAATGAATTCTGCTTTGAATTAACTAAATCAATCGTATTGATCTTTTTGAATTCACTATCATTGAACTTGGCGAATGCATCAGTTGTATTGACTTCGGTTTGAATCCAATTCTTACGTTCTACTCTTGATACGCTGTTTAACCATGCGTCTTGTTCATCAATATAACCCACATCCTTCCCGTCTGCCCCTAGACTCATACCTTCATGTCTATATAATCTGACAGCTTCAACAGCTAAATTGGGATTTGCAGCAAACTCATTAAACTTAGCATAGCAATGATCCCAATTATATGGATCCATCATAACACGCACGAGCACTTGTGTATGTTCAGCAGCAGCTAACGCAGTATTCATCCAATCCTCTTTAGCAAATTCTGAATGATACGACATTGCAATATATGCACAGTGTGGTGCGAGTTCAGAAAAGTATCTAGCAGTTCTTTGTCCATTTGAAGTAAGTCCTACTGTCCATCCTAAGGATTTCATTCGTTGAACTAACTCTATAAATTTGGGATAGAGAGTTGGCTCGCCACCACTAAATGCGATATGAACTTTTTTATCTTTTAGATTCGAATTCAGATTATCAATGAATGCAAATAATTCTTCATCTTCGAAATGATGATTAGAACCATTGTATAGATTTGGCTCACAATACCAGCAAGAATTTTGGCAAATATTGTTGATCAAAAAATCAATATGAAATGTGTTTGGCTTTTCTGAGAAAATTTCTATGATTCGTTTCATTCTATTAATATCTTTGTAATGAGTTGATTGTTCTTTATGTTGTTAATGATAGATTCACGATCTTCACTGCTAGACAATTTTGCTACAGGAATTGAGCCTGGTTTTAAATACGGATGATTTCTTTCATAGCCCAACGAATTGAAAAATTCTTGATGCTCAATGTAATATTCGTCCATCATTTTTTCTACTATCTTTGCTTTTGGAACATCAGTGTCCCAAAATTTGATATTGAAATCAGAACTAAAATTTATGAATGGCTTGAATGCTTCTCTACTGATATATTCATCATTGTCTTGTGCTAAATCTTCTAAAGTTTTTCCGATATTCACATAATTAAGATAAACAGTTCCGAATTCATATCGATTAGTCATCAAATCAAAATCAGCATCATTGAATTTTTCTGTCTTTGGTTGCTCAAAATACGTTACGACGACCCTGGGTTTGTTACCTCTGAGGACAGACTCGCATCTATGAACATCTATGTTCAATTGGCACAATGCTTTCTGGTATTCTTCTGGCATACTTTTGAATTCATTTGTTTGCGCATCTGATAGTCCATGGTGTTTTTCAAAAATGCTGTGCAAGTAATTCAGAGTATCATAATCATGAACTGATAACACGTTTCTATCAATTAACGGTTTATGGTTGTTTATCGTATCTATTGTTGTGTTTATTTTTTGGAGTGCAATATCAGCATTGGAAGAAAAGCCATAGAATCTCATTGGATCATCTATACTGTAATTTTTGATAGCATCTTTTAACACAGTGAGCCATCGCTCTGATATCTCAGATTCAGTTAATGTAAAATCTAACGTGTAGTGCGTATTAAAAGTGATTTTAATCGTAGTCATGCGAATATTTACGTAAATAATTCATGAGGAAGATAAAATGATCGTTATTTGTGTTGGTGATTCATATACGGATGGAACTGAATTGTGGGAAGAACAAAATGTGCCAGGATATTGCTTAATGACACCTGACATTGCTAGAAGTAGTATGGTGTATAATCCAACTACTGATGTTCTTAGAAAGGATCTAACTTATACTGGATTCATGAAGGAAATGAGAACAGATTGGTCAATACACAATTTTGGGAAAGGTGGCGCATCACAACAAATGATCACCGAAAACATGTTCAACAATTTTGTTAGAATTAGGATGGAATATCCAAACGAAAAAATTATCTGCGTCACCCAAGACACGTTCAGAAATAGAATGACTTTTTGCAGTAGCCAAAAATATCAATTAGAGGGGTTGAATGTTGATAAAATTGACATTCATATGAACAACTATCCAGAGACTTCAGAATTAGTAAGTTATATTAAGAAATTTATAGATGAAGAAACATTGGCGACACAATTTTATTCTCAAGCATTTATTATACGAGACTTCTTCAAGAAACTTAACATATCATTCTTAAATTTTTCTTTTTATAATCATGCATACACATACAGATTTGATATGTCTGAAAAAATACGTGCAATGAAGTCTGAGTATATGAAAACCGTTGATATTTTTCCGATGGGCGCATTACAGAGAGCATATGATTACTATCGAATAAAAGAGAAGGATGCAGTGTTACCTTCTTGGCATTTGAAAGGTCAATATCATGAGATAATTGCAAATGATTTGATTGAGTATGTCGAGGATAAATTTTTATGATTATTGTTTGTGCTGGAGACTCATTTACTGCTGGAGCAGAACTTTGGGAAGAAAAGAATGTTCCTGGTTATACATTAATTACTGATCCATATGAGGCATACAAAATAATACGGTCAATTTCTAACGACAATGATTTAGAACGACGAGATTTAACTTATTCTGGTCATTTGAAAAATATATTATGCTGTGAAGTTTTAAACCTAGGCATTAGTGGTGCTTCTCAACTAGAAATATTGCAAAATTTATGTGTGGCATTAAACAAGATTAGAAAAAATAATCCTAATGAATCTATATTGTGCATACATCAGATGACTGAAAAATATAGATTATGGTTGTATAATAATATCTATAATAAAAATTTCAGTATTATTATCCCGTCAATTATAGAAACACACCACGGAGATAAATTGGAAGCATACGAAATACAAAATGTTTGTATAGATTTTATTGATGAGAGGATCTTAGAAGATAATTATTATTTGCAAATATTAGCAGTAAAATATGTATGTAACATTCTAAATATAGATTTCTTAGAATTTAAGCTATTACAACAAGAAGAAATACAAAATGATTTGTCAATAAATTGGTTTTATGATAAATTGGGTACAACAGAGGTTTTGCTTCCGAGCGGGCATTTAAATTGTGAAGCACATAAACATATAGCAGAGTGGTTGATTGATAAAATGAAAAACGGGACATTATGTCCCGTTTTTATTACTTACGAAACTTGATACCAAGTATTAGTACTAGTTTTGTATCTGAATCCGCCTTTCTCATATGCAGTAGATCCAATGTCATTGAGGATTGTGACAGAAGTTACACCATCAATTCCCAATCCACTGAATGCATATCCGCCGCTACCGCCAATAATGACTAGTTCGAAGAACTGTCCATCGTTTGCTGGCGTAGGGAAAATTACGTTAAGAGTAGTTGGATAAGATGATAATTGAATAATTTCACAATTATTGTCTGGACCAAGAGTAATGCTAGAGGGCGAACCAGTCCATACACCGGTTTGTGAGTTACTCACCCAGTCTGTAATATTGAGTAATTTTTGGACTGTAAATGCAGTGGTTTGTGTAGAGCCATCTGAAAATACGATGCCACCATTAACTCCGCTCACACCAACGTTGAATTCTAAAAATGCACCAGTACCGTCAACATTGAATTGAATATTACCAGGATGAAGAGATCCAGTACTATCAATTTGTGTTGGCCCATATACAATACCGCCAGTAACTGGCAAATAATTAGACAAAGATGATATTTGTGCATATTCAGCAAATGCATCAGATGTAGTTAAAAATTGTGTTGAATCAACATGTAAGTGACCTGTACTATCAATCTGAAGACCAGTACTGTATTTCACAGCAATATGTCCATCAGACATAGCAAGTAAGCCAGATGAAGTTGAATCTACTAAGACACCACCAAGAGTGGTAGAGGTTGCTGATGGCAGAATCGCTGTCAGCGTTGTGGAAAGGTTTGAAGTTGTCATAATTTTCTCCTTTATATGTTAGTAAAACTTTTGATTTCTTCAATATCATTACATACCTACATTGTGCAAGTATGGATTAATATTTAGTGTCAGTGAAATAAGAATTATATCGTGCTATTACTCTATAAATAATAGTAGAGGAAAATTATGATACTAGTTTGTTCAGGTGATTCATTTACGCATGGTATGGAACTTTGGGAAGAAAAGAACGTTCCTGGTTATACTGAATTGAAAACTAAAGAAGAAGCACTTGATGCAAAAGTAAAAACATTAGACAATGAGGAAGCAAGGTTACAACTAACCTGGCCTTATGCATTAGCACAAAAATTAAATTGTAGATCATTTAATATAGGAGAAGATGGCTGTTCAGAGCACGCCATCTCACAAAAAACTATAAACAAATTGAATAAAATTAGAAATGAGTTCCCTTATGAGAAAATTGTGTGCATTATGCAAGATACACAACTTGAACGTGTGTGGCTTTGGTGTGATGAGTTTGAAAAAAATCTTAATGTTATTGTATCGGGAGCAGAAACCTTTTTTCCTGGAAACAAAATAGACGGATATGAAATAAAACATATTTATCTGACTAAACAACCAACTGAAATGCTGTTATCTGAATATTACCTTCAAGGACTTGCAGTTAAAAATTTCTGTATTAATAATGATATAGATTTTTTGCATTTTCAAATGTTCCGAAATTGGAAACGCGATGACCAATGGAATAAGACTGTGGAACTATCAATGATCGAAAAAATATATTTTGATCCTAATCACACTGTAAAAGATAATATGACGAATATGCTAGTAGAATACTATCAACATAATAATTTTGTATTGCCTGGATTACATGTGAATTGCGAAGCACAAAAAATAATTGCAAAGTTGCTATTTGAAGAGTTAAAAATCAGGGGTTTAGTGTGATTATTGTTTGCTCTGGATGTTCATTTACACATGGTGCTGAACTTTGGGAAGAAAAAACTATCCCCTTCTACAGTCAAGCAAAAACCTACGAAGAAGGAACGAAAATATCAGAGGATTTTTTTAATAAACCACCTGGCAACAAAGGCGCACACAGTAATATTGATGAAAAGGCCCGCAATCTGTCTTACAGCGGAACATTAAAAAATATATTAGAATGCGAAGTAATAAATGTAGGAATGGGTGGCGCATCACAACAAGAGATAGCGCAAAAAACGTTAATTACTTTGGATGAAGTGAAGAAAAATTATCCTACTGAAAAAATCATTTGTATCATGCAAGATACTAGTCCTGACAGGATTTGGATAAAAGACAGAGACCCAAATCGAGTCTATAATAGACCTATCAATGGGCTGAAAAGTTATGTGTTGCCTTTGCTAGAACGATATTATTATGATGAGTTAGAAGCATATGAAATCAAAGATATCTATTTGAAGTATTCTAAAGTAGAACAAATACATTTTGATTATTATATGCAGAGTGCAATGGTGCAAAAATATTGCATCGATAATAATATAGATTTTCTGCACTTTATCATGTGGGATAATCAACACAAGATAGGCGAATCAAATTTGGATATGTCATTTATGCATGATGTATTTTTTGATGATAAGTATTGTATGCCTATAGCAATGGTTTATAAGCTAGAAGATTATTATGGTAACAAAAATTTTTATCTGCCTGGCTTGCATGTAAATTGTGATTCACACAAAGTTATAGGAAAATGGTTAGTAGAAGAAATGCAAAAAAGGAAAATATTATGAAAAATTGGTTTAAGCTAATGTGGTTGAAATTTAAGATGGAAGTGTTATATCGCAAGCGTCTTAAGAAGATGAAAGAACGAGATCCATTTATCTACAAATAAATTATGAATAGAATATTATTTTTTGGCGATGCCTATACGGAACAATCAGGTATTGTTGATCTTGTCAAAAACAAGAAACCTGATTGGATAGTAGAAAACTATGCTAAGGCGAAATCTGGGCAATCATTAATCTCAGCTACAGCATATAGCACATACACTAAACTTAAAGGAACCTATCCTGACGATACGTATGTTTGTGTGGTGCAAGAAACCACTAGAAACATTTTTACTTATTTCGATCCCAAATTAAAACAATACATGGGAATGAATCTAGATAGTTTGGATCAACATCATAAAGAGTTTCCACATACAAAAGATTTGGTGAAGTTTGGCAGAAAGTTTTTGAATGATGAAAATTTAGGAACGCAATTCTATGCATCATGTTTTGGTCTAGCTGAATTCTTTAGTTGTTATGATGTTCCTACAATTACATTCACCGCATACGATCATGAAGAAAAGTATAGAAACGATAACCCAAAATTAGAAAACATAGCAGTAATGAAGGAAATGTATTTGAAGAATCAAACTATATTTCCTAACGGGGCAGTGAAGTTTGGCAGCACAGCAGATGTTGCTAACGAATTGATTACTCACATTGAGAAGAAATTATTATGACAAAATTAATCTATGGCATCTCAGCGGGCTTCCATGACGCAGCATTGACAATCACACAAGATGAAAATATTTTGTTTGCATCCCATTCAGAACGTTTCTCTAAAAAGAAACACGATAAAGATTTAAGTGAATCAATGCTATCATATGCTATAGATAATTTCGGTAAGCCAGACACGATTGCTTACTATGAAAATCATACAAAGAAAAAAATTAGACAACTTCGTAGCGGAGAAAATTATAATGTATTCAGATGTAATCCAACATCTGAGATATTACGGAAATTTAATTTAAGCAAAGTTCCATTCGTTAGTTATGATCATCATATGTCTCATGCAGCAGCAGGGTTTCAAACATCTAATTTCGAACATGCTACGGTAGTTGTCATTGATGCAATCGGAGAGTTTGATTGCATCACGATTTGGCATGCACAATATGATTATAATGGAAAGGCATTTTATAAAAAGCTTTGGTCTTCTAAGTATCCGCACAGCATTGGATTGTTCTATAGTGCATTTACAAAGCATGTTGGATTGGAACCGTTGGATGAAGAATACATTATGATGGGCATGTCTGCATATGGCGAACCAAAGTATGCTGATGAAATCAAAAACAAATATATCTCGAACGAATACGAAATTCAATTTAAAGAAAATTTGCATATCGGAATCGATCCTACATTTTTAGATTCGAATCATCATACACATAAGATTGATGTTGCTGCGAGTGTTCAAACTATAACTGAGACATTGATTTGTAATGTAATGAGTCGTGCTGCGGCAATAGGTAAATCTTATAATTTAGTATTCATGGGTGGTGTTGCATTGAATTGTTTAGCTAATAGACTAATAGGAAATTATTTTGAGAATATATGGGTAATGCCAAATCCGGGCGATGCTGGTAGCAGCCTAGGTGCATGTGCATTGAATTATGGCAAACAAATGTCTTGGCAAGGGCCCTACCTAGGATATAATATCGATAGACCTTATCCTGTAGATGATCTAATTAATGAACTTCAAACAAATAAGATTGTCGGGGTAGCGAATGGTTGTGCAGAGTTTGGTCCTCGTGCTTTGGGCAATAGAAGTTTGTTAGCTGATCCAAGGGGCCCAGAGATTAAAGATCAAGTAAATTCTATTAAGCGCAGACAGAACTTCAGACCATTCGCTCCCATCATACTTGAGGAACATGTGCATCAATATTTTATTATGCCTCATGGTTGGGACAAGAGTGATTACATGCAAGTGGTCGCACCATGTAAATTTCCTAATCGATTCCCTGCTATTGTTCATACTGATAACACATCACGCGTTCAGACAGTTCCTATAAATTCTAAGAGTGGTGTTAGAAAGTTATTAGAAGTTTGGTATGCTAAGACAGGATGCCCGATGTTGTTGAATACGTCACTAAACGTTAGAGGATTTCCCATGGTAAATGATCTGCAGGATGCTGCAATGTTTGAACAAAAATATAACGTAAGAGTGTTATGAACGATAAAGAAAAGAAATACAATGAATTTTACATGGACGTTGCTAAACGTGCAGCCCAAATGTCTTATGCAGAACGTCGCAAGGTAGGAGCAGTTATTGTTAAGAATGGTAACATAATTTCTACTGCTTGGAATGGCACTCCCTCAGGTTTTGATAATTGTTGCGAAGATGTTTTAGATGATGGCACAACAAAAACAAAACCATCAGTAGTGCATTCAGAAATGAATTCAATTCTAAAATTAGCTAAAGGAACAGAAAGTGGAAATGGTGCAACAATGTATTGCACCTTGAGCCCTTGTATGGATTGTGCTAAAGCAATACAAGGCGCTGGAATCAAAGAAGTTTTCTATGATGAAGTTTATCGTGATGCGTCTGGTATTGATTTCTTAAAACACTGTGGAATCAATGTTACTAAACTTTAATCACCTTGCGATGGGATTTTAAATGTTGCAGAAAGGATAGTTTCAAAATTAATCTTATCACCATAATGCTGCTTAAATACCTCACTTGTATTATTAGCAGAGAATGCATAATATTCACCACTTACCATAATCTCGTGGCCTTTTTCTAATGCAGCAACGAAGTTGCTGTCAGTGTATTTGAAACGCCTAACAAACTCTTGTGCGGCCGCTTCTTTATTAGATGTTTGCATTATAGTTTCAGCCCAACCGTCGACCTGCGGGTCGGAAAATAAATCATAAACATCTGGGCTCCATAGAAAATTGAATCCATTCTTAGGGAAGATCAAGTAAGGGTATCCATAGATACTGGTCCTCTTTTTTACAGAAGTGCAAAATATAGAATTTGATCTATTGGTAGCAAAGCCATAAACCTTCATATTTTCATCAAATGCAATCTGAATTTTTGGATTAGAGTGTAATGCACGTCTATCTTCTCTTGGTCTGGCATGGAATGCTTCTGGAACATTAGCAGCATCTTTAAACCCCCTATACAAAAATGTTCCAGCTTGCTGCATAGCTGAAATAGCATCACTGCATTCTGTAGTAAGTAGTTCAATAATTTTTTCATTTGCATCATTTGAGACAGGATTTCTTTCACCAGCTTCTATTTCGTATATTTTCATTTTTCTAACAAAGCCTCTTCCATTGGTTTCAGATAGTCTTTTGCAGAAAATGCATAATATTCACCGCTAATCATTATTTCTTTGTTCGCTACTATAGCTGCCGCTAAGTTAGTATTTTGATAATTCAAACCTTTGATAACATCCATTGAATCTGCATGTCCTTTTGTTGAAAGATATAATTTTTGTGCTTCAGCAAGTTTTCGAATGTATGGCATATAGTTCATGCAGTAATCAGTATCTTTATCAAAATTAAGTAATTTTTTGATATTGAATATCTTCTGATCACCATTATATACAAGCTTACCCAATTCAGCCTTCAGGTCTCGTATGATCAGTCTTTCCTCAGGCTGAGTATTAGAATGATAAAATTTGTTTTCTAACTTATCAAGTAGATTGAAAATTTCATTTCGAGACTCATCGTCCTGCATTTCCTCTTTGGCTTTCATTGCTGTTTCAGAAAATTGCCAAAAATCCTCTGGCTGGAATTGATATGGCAACTTGTTTGTAAAATCTTCTACCTTAGGACTCCAAGTTAATTGGTATCCATTTTTAGGAAAAATCATATAGGGCTTTCCGAAGTTTGACACAGCATATGGATCTCCACCATAACAAAAAATAGAATTGCCACGCAACGCCTTGAATCCACTTGCTTTCAATATTTCATCAAATGCATTATTTACGTCTTGGTCAGTGTCGAGGGCCTTTCTATTTGCTCGCGGCACCCCAATGAAGATTTTAGGTGCATTGTTAATACCTCGAAACAAAAATTTACCGACCTTCTGCATTTCTGCAATAGATTGACTACACTGAATCATGAAGTCATTAAATTTATGACCTTCTTTGGTGTTTGATGGATCGAATGATTGTTTCTCACCAGCTTGAAGTTCGTTTATTTTCATGTTATAATATGCATATTTAAATATATTTATGTTCGACGTATTCTACACCACTTCTACTAAACCAAATCTATTTCCACATGAAAAACGTGCTGTAGATATTTTCGATGCTGCAAAACAAAGCAGAACTAAGTTTTGTTGGGTGATTACAGCAGATACAGATTACGACAATTTTGATTTTTATTGGATGCCACCTAAATGGGAGCAGCATCATACTCATGTGTTTGGTTCGCAGTGGCAGCGCAATGCTGGAACGTATTTCATTCCAGCAAATCTAACTGAATCAACGTTAATTAAAAATTATAGAACTGAGCAACGAGTTGTTAGGAAACCGTGTGTCGAAAACTGGGTAGTCCCTGAAAACATAGATGTAGATAGTTTCGACTTCTCCTGGCACCCTGACCCAGACGAGCCATCTTACATTCACATATTCGGTACGGTATGGTGGGACATTGGTGGTCCCGAATATCATTGCATTAATGCAGTTGCTCCAAAATTCCATAATGAACTTCGAGCAAAAACTATTCCATCTGATAACTGGATTGTTCCCGCCAATATCGATAAGAGTAGCTTTGATTTTAGTTGGTGCCCACATCCTAATGACCCTCCATATATTTATAAATTTGGAACTCAGTGGCAAACGACAGGCGGACCAATATATGTTTCAAAAAATGCGACACAAGAAAAATATGTCCCGCAGTTAAAAGCTAAAGCAATACCTGAAATGCAATATTGGACGCTTGATCCTAATGCAGATTATTCTACGTTTGATTTCTCATGGCATCCAGATGAAAGTCAAAAGGATTATAAACATGTTTTCCCTTCGCAATGGCAAAAAACTTCTGAGACTTCATATTTTTCAGGAACAAGCTCGCCTCGTGGATGCAATTATATCAATGATGTACGGGTTCATCTTAGTGGTATTAATTCCCCTCGCTATTTCATATTATCTACGTTAGAAGATTTAATAAGCGAACATCCGACTGAAAAGTTTTGGGCATTGAGTAAAGAATTGAATTACGATAAATTCGATTTTAGTTGGCATCCGGATCAAAGTCAAATTGATCTTGTTCATGTATTTGCGTCACAATGGCAACAGCACAGTGAAACATATTTCATTAATGCACCATCGTATCTAGCTGGTAATAAAGAATTGAATTACGTTGCTGATATAAAGACTACAAATACAGCATCACTTGATATGTTCTTTTTAGACAAAGGCAACAAAGAAAGTGCTGAAAGATTTGAATCATTAAAGAACAACTATCCTCAGATACAAAAAACTAGACTCGTTAATAATTTGCAACAAACAGCAATCCGTTGTGCTAATAAATGTAATACAGACAGATTCTGGATTATCAGCAGTGAATTTGTTTATGATGAATTTGATTTCAGTTGGTCCCCAGAACCCTGGGAACTGTCTATGACGCATGTATTCGGTAGCAAATGGGATAAATGGACTGATACAATTCTATTGTCCAGGTTTGAGTTAAATCGAAATAAAACATGGTGTGAAGATATCAAAGATTGGCCAAATCTTAATTTTGTCAAGAATCAACCAGTGGATAATAGTGAGGAACAAATTGATATTTGGTATCTAGATCATTTTAATCCAGAAAGCAAAACACAATTAGATATTCTAAAGCAAAAGTATTCTAACATCAAAACGATGCGATTTGTTGATAACTATTTGGATGCTATAACGCGATGCGCTAATCAGTCTGAGACAAAATATATTTGGGTTATCTCTAGCATATGTGATTATTCAACATTTGATTTTAGCTGGCATCCAGGTGCTTGGCAACATAACATGATGCACGTATTTCCTAGCAATGATCAGAAGTATGGTGATACATTTTATGTTCCAATTACAGAATTTAAAGCGCAGAGACAGCAAATTAGTAAGTTAGAGGACTTTAAAACAGTGAATTACGTATCAGTACAGCCAGTTAATAGGTATGACGTTGAAACTGTGCGATTTACTGAAGAAACCTTGCCTCAAGTAATCGAAAATCACGTTTTTTCTACTAATTATGCATTGTTTTTACCTGAAAAATATGAAGGGAACGTTCTTACATATACACCAAATCTATGGTCAGGCAAAGATAGATCAGTGCATGTGTTGAGTAAAGGTGCAGAGTTTGCATTGGTCCCAAAAGACGTTAAGAACTATTTCAATTCTCAAATATACGATTATCCATTCATTACAACAGATAAGAAAGATTGGTATCAAAGTAATCCACTTGATATTGTGTTTATTAGTAACGGTGAATCGATGGCTAATGACATGTGGATGAAACTAAACGAATATATTCTGGATAAAGGATTTGAAAATCGTATTGTTAGAGTTGATGGTGTGAATGGTAGATCAGCAGCATATAAGGCAGCATCAAATGCAAGTATGACGCCATGGGCATTCAACGTATTTGCTAAGTTAGAAATTGATACGACCTTTGATTTTAATTGGCAGCCAGACCGCCTACAGAAACCTAAACACTATATTTTTCATGCAAAGAATCCTGTCAATGGATTAGAATATGGCCACCAAGCTGTTATTGCTTATAACAAACATATTGTATTAGGTATGGACGATACGCACGGTCTTGACTTCACATTGTCAGCAGAACATGAAGTTGTTCCTATGCTTAGCGGTGTTAGTCACTTTAATAGAGATAGTAAGGTGTGTTGGAGAACAGCCTTCCGTGAATGCATCAAGCTGAAATATTTTGCAGACAATGGCGACTATATTGCAAAAGAAAGATTGGATATTTGGTTGAATGTTGCCGAAGGCGAGAATGCAGATATGTGCCTTAAAGGTGCAAAAGACGCTATCACATATTATGAAAGCGTCAATGGCGAACTAAGTAAATTGTTGTTATCTTTCGAATGGAAATGGTTGGATGAATATTTCAAATCATCAATTGTTTAAGACCAGGCTGTTCTGCGTATTTTGAATGAATCGCATAATATTTGCCACTTATCATGATTTCATTAGTTGATTCAATCGCTGATGTAAAATCAGTGTTTCTATAGAGTGATCTTTCTAAAAATTCTTTTAGTAATTCTGGAGAAGCGTCGTCTTCTCTGAAAAATAAAGTTCGTTTGGTATAATCATCAAATATATTATATTCATCAATATATAAATCACTTATTCTTGGGCTCCATGTAAAGGAAAATCCATCGACAGGAAAAATCAAATATACGCCTTCATAACTATAATTTTTAGCTTCACTTATAGAAGAGGAGACGAAAATTGAATTTGAACGTAATGCCTTGAACCCTGCCATATTAAATGCTGCATCAACATTTCGTTGAAACTGTCCTGGCGAAGCCGATGGATTTCTATTATTTCTGGATTGACCTAAGAATACTAAAGGCGGAGACTGTTTGATGCCTCTATACAAATACTTACCAGTCTCTCTCATGGCATGGAGTGATTGGGTGCAATGCTGTTGAACCAATGGGATGACATGATTAAGTCTATCTGTAATTTCGTCTTCAGGTGCAATAGGTTCTTTTTCACCAGCTTCGATTTCATATATTTTCATTCTAATAATTCCTTATCAAAATTATAGCCATATATTTTATTAGAAAATGCATAATATTGACCATGGACCATTACTTCGTGCCCAGCTGTCAAGGCATCATTCAGATACTTGTTTGTAAATTGGAATTTTTCCATAAAATCATCAAATGCATGATTGTTTAACATTTGATAGTCTTGCCAATTCATCATAGCATACAAATCGCCAGAGTATCTACTCCAGGTGTAATCAAATCCATTAATAGGAAATATCATGTAAGTTTGCCCTACGCTTTTTGTATAATACGAAGCCTCAACATCAGCAGAAGTGCAATAGATAGAATTAGATCGTAATGCTTTGAATCCCCGTTGTTCCAACATTTGATCAATTAATATTTGAAAATGTGCTTTAGTTGAGAGTGGTCTGCGATTTTCTCTTGATGCACCTTTGAATGCGCGAGACTCTACATGCGGTATGCCACGATACAAAAATCTTCCTGTAGCTTTCATTGCCGCAAGTGCTTCCGAACAATCTCGTCTAATAAGTGAGATATACGTTTCACTAAGTTCTGGTGTTAGCTCTTGTTTCTCACCGGGTTGGATTTCTAATTCGTATAGCTTCATTTAGTAATTAGTGCATCCCATAAATATTTGAAATATATCTTGTTCATGAATGCATAATATTCACCATTGACAATTATTTCTTTTTTGGATTTTAACGCTGCAGGAAAATCTTGATTTGAGTATTGATATTTTTCAATGACTGTTTCTGGAGACATTATTGATGAATTTAGTAACGCGTGAATTTCTTTAATAGCAACATGAACTTTATCTAGATTTATTTTGTGTTTCTTTTCTATTTTGGCAGTGGATGCAATAATCTTCTGAAGAAGTTTTGCAGGACCTTTTATAGAATAATCATCAACAATAATAATATCTTGGAATAGATAACTTAATGAATATAAATCATCTTCTAATTCACCATACGTGCTGCCAGGCGGATACCTAAGGTTAGTATAGATTTTATCTGCTATAGAATCAATCTTCTTTTTTGCATCTGGATTTACGTATAAATCTGCTGGCCTATTAATATCATGTTGTTGCATATGATTATACAGATCGTAAATCTTAGGACTCCATGTGAATGAGAATCCATTTATAGGAAAAATTATATATGAATGGCCATAAGAATCTGCAACATGAATATCAGCAGAACAAAAAATAGAATTAGAGCGAAGTGCAGTGAATCCTGCAGAGGTATAAATTTTATCCCATTCTTTCTGCAAAGTGGGAGAGGTGTCAGTAGTTTTTCTATTTTCCCTGGGGCGACCCAAAAATATATCATGAGCGCCATAAGTTCCGCGATATAAGAAACTTTTAGCTTCGCGCATAGCAGCAATAGATTCACTACAATTCGCTAAAAATGTAGTGAATGATTGAGGTTCTTCGGTGTTTGAAGGGTGAAATTCCTTCTTTCGGCCTGGTTTAAGTTCATAGAGTCTCATACTACTATTTACCGTAGTATTCTTTTACTACCTTTATGATGTATTCGACTTCCTCATCCTTTAGCTCTGGATAGATGGGCAAACTAAGCTTTTCCTGACAGTTTTTATGAGAAATAGTATTAGTATCGTATTTGTCAATATTCATTTGATGTTGGCGCAATGACATATCATAATGAATTCTAGTTTCAATGCCATTCTTCTCTAGATGTTCCTTGAGTTTATTTCTATCAACATGTGATGCCCGTAACACGTATTTGTGCCAGTTGCACACAGAATCTAATGTTTGGGTAGGAATATCCAATGCAAATATTTTAGAAAATTCTGAATTATAGTGATTAGCAATTTGTGTTCTACGTGCTTGCCATTTATCAAAATGTTTCAACTTTACAAGTAATCCAGCTGCATCCATTTCAGACATTTGAACATTGATTCCATACTCTAAACGGTGTGAATATACTTCAGTCCCATTTGATCTAAAGTTTCGCATATATTCTGCAACATGAATATCGTCAGTCAAGATCATTCCACCTGATCCATAATTGTTTAGATTTTTAGTAGGATCAAAACTCAAGCAACTTATTGTTCCTAGTTTTCCAGATGGAATTCCTTTATATGATGAACCAAAGCTTTGGCAAGCATCTTCAATGATAGGAAGATTGCTGATCCCATATAACTCTAGCATTACACGTAGGTTATCATAATCCAAACAATTACCATACAGATTTACATAAAGCAATGCACTAGCATTTTCTAACTTTGACTTAGTTAATTTTTTAATATTAAGTAAGCCACTGTAATCAGAATCTACAATCACAGGATTATTTGATGTAGAGTAGATTGCGTTTGCTGTAGCAACAAAGCTTTCTGCTGGACATAAGATATTCTTTGATTGGCAATGCAAAGAAATGATAGCACCCATTAATGCACTTGTGCCACTATTAACTGCGATTGCAAATTGTCTATCACATCTAGCAGCAATTTCCTCCTCAAGCATTTGAGTATTAATACCTCTGATTACTTTGCCTGATGACATTACTTTGTCATATGCATTGAGGATGTCGGTTCTAATCGTTTGATACTGTCTGTCTAGTGCAAAGAAAGGAATATTCATTTTAGCCAATCATAATATTTGAGAAAGCCTACTTCAATTTCAGTAGTAGGAGTAAAATCTAATAATTCATATGCTTTACTGCAATCTAATGAATCTCTTGATGGATACATCGGGTGTTTGGATTGAATATTGATTCGTCCAGCACCGACAATTTTTGTAATACATTCAGCAGCATCTAATAATGTCCGAGAAGAACCTCTAGACATATTGAATGTGTGTCCAAAGCTTTTATGTGTTTCTATTGTAGAACAAATGCCAGCTGCTAAATCTTCTACATACGTAAAGTCTAGTAATTGTTCGGCACCATGAACGTTTAATGCTTCATCTTTCATTGCAGCTTCAAAGAATTTACTAACAACACGATCTTTAACATCAAGCTGACCATAAACCGCGCTAGGACGTAGAATTGTATAATTTTTATCCATTCTAGATGCCCAATCTTTAACTAGCTGCTCGCCTGCTAGTTTAAGAATACCATATGTTCCTTTTGGATTACACAGTTCATTTTCTGATATCGGATGATTGAAATCACCATAGACCATCGAGCTACTGATATAAACAAAATGCTCTACAGTAGAGCAATTTTCTAAAATATTAAGCAGTCCTGACACTAAGGTTTCGCTGGCGTATGACGGGCTCTTATCAACAACTTTGGCACGCGGAAAAGCTGCAAGATGAATAACATGTGTCGGCTTGAACATATCAAATGCTCGTTTCACTAGTTTCTTGTCATTAATATCGCAATAAGCTAGAGGAACACCTACGATCTTTTGACGTTCTGTTAATAGAAATGTCAATTCTTCTCTAGGAATTAAATCAAGGTAGGTTGTATGATTATCCATACTTAGGATATTATCAGAACCGTACTTCTCTGAGAGAAGTTTTACAACATACGTTCCTATAAATCCGTCTCCACCAGTAACTAGAATTTTCTTAGTCATTTAAACCGCCATCGGAGCTTTGATGGCTGCATGTGATTGATAATCTTCTAACAGAATATCATCCATGTCGAAATCTTCGATATTAAATCCGTTACTTCCAGTTATTTCAGGATTGAGCCATAATGCAGGTGCTTGCAACGGAGTTCTAGAAAGCTGTTCTCTTACCTGATCTATATGATTTAAATAGATATGTGTATCACCCAATGACATAATTAACTCACCTACTTCCAGATTGCATATTTGAGCAATCATGTGTGTGAATAGCGCATATGACGCGATGTTAAATGGCAATCCTAAGAAGGTATCCACACTCCTTTGGGTCATCATGCAATCCAGTTTGTTATTTACAACATTGAATTGCGCCATAACGTGACACGGTGGCAATGCAAATTGTTTCGTAGCAATCTCACCTGCGTTCCATGCAGAAATAATATGACGGCGACCAGTTGGGTCAGTATTGATTCCATCGATCAATGCAGTTAATTGATCAATTTCTACAGTAGTGTATGCTGGAGAGCCTTGATGAACACCGAATTCATTAATCGGAGTAATCCAGCGCCTCCACTGCACACCATATACGCGTCCCAAATCACCCTCAAATTCTGCATGTGGTTTCCAATAATCTGCATTTGCATTATCAGTCCAGATTGTGGATTTTTCTGAGTTACGATCACCATGTAGAATTTCACGCAAATCTAATTCATTTCCTGATCCACTTATAAAC
>Ga0210406_10000917_pt1 | contig 38334 bp, 40 predicted proteins | sample IncBWC30MmetaG_FD_155454 | JGI IMG/M metagenome (GOLD analysis project Ga0210406, IMG submission 155454) | Forest soil microbial communities from Barre Woods Harvard Forest LTER site, Petersham, Massachusetts, United States - Inc-BW-C-30-M | ecosystem: Environmental > Terrestrial > Soil >... | reverse complement strand
CGGCTATTTCTCGTGCGTTATGCTCAGCACTTTGCCGTCCCTCTGTCTGACCTGGGCGATTGCTACTCCGCCCACACAGGCATCGGTGATCATGTTGCCATGCTGATCCTTGCAATAAAGCGTTCCCCAGACGTGCCAAATTCCGTCCCGCAAACTGGCTTTGAACGGTCGCTCTGACGCGATCTTCTTTTCACCGTACACTTTTGCTAATGCTTTTTCAGCGACCCTCACCGCAGTTGCCTCGTCGGGAACAGCAACGGGATGCTGGGCGAGAGCAACTGCTGCGATGGCAGTGAACAGGATCATCAGGCTGACACGCCGTTTCATGCGTGGAACTCTATATCAGATCACGACTTCGTGCATGATGGATGTAGACAGGCGATTTCAAGCATTGACGCATTAATCACATTTTGCGCGGTGGACCCTCCTAGAGTCTCGCGAGCGCGTGGACCACAGCCGTCCGGCTCACGCCCAACTCGCTCGCCATTGCTCGCTCGCTGAGCTTCTTCGTCTGGAGCTTCCGCAATCGCAACACGTCAATGTCCGCTCGCGGTCTGCCTAACAGCTTACCTTGCTTGCGGGCAGCTGCGAGCCCAGCACGCACTCGCTCGCGGATCAATTCTCGTTCGAACTCCGCAACGGCTGCGAGGACGTGGAACTGTAGCTTGCCGGATGGAGTCGAGAAGTCCAGCGAGTCGCGCAACGAGACGAACGTCACGCCTAGCGCGTTGAGGTCCACGATGGTGTTGACGAGATGCTGAACGGAACGTCCAAAACGGTCCAGCTTCCACACCACGATCACATCCACTTTGCGCGCCTTGGCCTTCGTGAGCAGCGCGGACAGTGCGGGACGGTTCGATTTCGCTCCGCTCATACGGTCCGCGAACTCCTCCGCTCGCGCCCATCCGCGCTTGCTCACGTAATCACGCAACTCCAAGAGCTGCATGTTTACGTTCTGCTCCTTGGTGCTGACGCGTGCGTAGATCGCAACATTCATAGGCCCTAAATCATTGGGCTTCAGAGCCGCGAAGTAAAGCACTCGATTTTGTGCGGGGTCTGGGAGTTACCGTTCGTTTTCGGGAACCGGAAGGGAACAACGCGACTTGCTATGAAACGACAAGTTGGTACTTTGTATAATCACACGAAATGACAGAGAGTTCCCCAAGAGTAAATCCGTATGAAGGAACCGGTTCGGACCGGACACCTCTGGATGAAAAACTGACAAAGGACGAGCTAGAGGCATTCTACGACGCGCTTAGAGACAGGGACAGAGCCATCGTGCTGTCCGCGATAGCTGAAAATCACTTAACGTCCCTTCTGCAGTTGCTCATGCGGCGAAATGAAAAAGCCATATCTCAGGAGCTGTTTCGCCCGAGCGGTCCACTTGGTCCATTTGGAACAAAGATTCAAGTGGCATACATGCTGAGAATACTGCCACCGGAAGCTTATAAAGATTTGATAACGGTAAGCAAGATAAGAAACAAATTTGCTCATGATCTGTCCATTAAGAGTTTCGACCATCCGCAAATTTCAGCTTGGGTAAAGGGCATGTACCACTACAGCCTGTTCCTAAAGAGCGTTAAGTCGTTTGAGGAAAAACATAAAGCAGAACGTGGCAGCAGTCTGCCGGAATCAGAGCACAAGTTTCGGACGATAGCCTACGTGCTGGGCAACTCCGCTGAGACGGTCGTTGACTCATACCGAGAAACTGTAAGGCTGATAATTCATTGGATAGTAAATTATGAGCGCCACATAAAATCTGAGGAAGAAAGACTTAACAGTGGCGGCGCACCTGCTGCGTCATCGTCGGCTAAATGACAAGGGCCGGATAGAGTTCCCTATCCGGCCCGTCAGCGAGTCCCGAACACGCACGTTTCGGTTGGGCTTAACGTGAGCCTAGCATCATGCGCACTTTTAGCGTCATTGCGAAGGACGTACGGCGCAGAGTTTAGCGTCATCTGCGAAGGACGAGATGCTCACCCACGGCGACGATTGCTAGGAGGTTTAGACCACCAAAGGCGTGGACTCGCCTGATGGGACTAAACATTCAGTGACGCGTCACCAAGAAGTAACCCAAGCCTGAACGTCGCCAAGCACGTACTACAGAGTCCTTCGGATTACTTGCACTCACTAGCGACAGGACCCATCAAAAGTGCTTTCAACAAAGCACCTCCTGACAGGCGATTCCCGTCTCTCTAATTGTGGGCTAATTGCATCCTCAAATCAAGAGGCTCTTGCTCGCGCTAGTTAACGGCAGATTTCGAACCGGCGCAAGTACGCAACGACAGAGATTCGGTCGCCAACCAGCGGACCGATGTTGCCGTGTTGCTCTCGGTTCGTATCCGCTATCAACACGTCTCCCGGTCGGAGACGGAACGCAACGCGCAATCGTGGGAGGCAAAGGTCACCTCCGGCGAAACTACCTAACGCTGTCAAACAAGCCAATCCACTTTCATTCTTTGCGTCCGCGTGGGAGCGGAATATAGCGCTGCGATTGATGGTGAGAGTCGAGAAGATGGGCTGCGACAAACTGGGTGCTGCTTCTTTCAATCCATTCCACAAATCAGCGTAGGCTCGCCGTCGCGGTTCTCCGGTCAATGGCTTACCGGCAGTGTTAACCGGCTCCATACTCGCCGCCAGCACGTCCGCTCCCACCAGATTCTCTGGCTGACGCAAAGCGGAAGCTGCGACCGCTGACCAGTAGGAAGGCAACAACGTTTCTACGACGCGACTCAACTCATCACAAAGCTTCGTCAGGACTCCGTAAGCCTTCGAGTGCTGTGCAGTGGGAGCCGTCCGGCGAACGTGACGACCGTCCGGCTGAAGGTCTTGGAGCCAGCCCATAACAAGTTCTCCTCCACGACTTCCTCGGAGCGCTGCGCGACGGGAAGGATACTTGCCACGGTGAACGGAATTGAAGCGTATGTGCCGCAGAGCCTGCCACGTCTCGTTTACGAGGTTCTCCGGCAGAACGCTGCGCAGGAAAACGAACTTCTGCTGACCGTCCTCGTCAACTAATCCCCAATCATCTTCGATGAGGGTGTCGTAGTTGCTTCGGTCCAGGTACTTGCCTTTGAATTGTTGTTCAGCTTCTTCGAGGCTAAGCGTAGGCTGCTTGACGTTGTACATTTTGCCTCCGCTCGTTCGCAGCTTTCAGGATTGCGGTGCGGACGATCTTGGGCACTTCGTCCTCATCCAACACTTTGTAGGCTTCCATCAGTTCGTTATGTTCGTCCTCCGGGAGTACAAAGCTGACTTGGAAGCTGGCGAGTCCATCTGGCAACGGCGGCACTTCATCGTCACCTCCAGACTTTTGTCCTGAGGTTGGCTTCTTTCCCTCGTACTCATCGGCCCAGCGGTTTGCCGTCCGGACGCAGATGCCGATGTGACCGTCATCTATCCACGCTGCCCAACCTTTACCGTTGCGATTGCCTGGAGCACGGAGCCGTTTGCGTAGTTCGGAGAGCAACGGCGCCATCTTTTCCTTCATCGCGCTATACCGCTGCCATGTTTTCTTTAGTTCGGTTTTCAGTTGGTTCGTGGTGAGCTTTTCCGCATCCATCCGGCGAGCGTAGCGTACCAACAACGCAACGTGTAGATGCCCAAGGTAACGTGGTCCGTTCCCACCTTGAAACTTACTATTTCCTTGTCCCGCACGCTCGCGATATGATCCCCGCTCTGTTAATCCAGGAGTAACTACTTGGCCCAAAATGGGAGTCTTGTAAAAGATCACGGCGCATGGTTCCTTCGCTACTACGAGGGAAAGAAGCGCAAGAAAATCTGGCTTGGGAGAGTCGAGGACTACCCGACAAAGCGCCACATTCGCGGCAAGCTAGAGGACGAACGCGCCAAGCTGCGCATGGCTTCAGATACGGTGACCACGCTCACTTCGTACATTGAGCGCCAATTCCTTCCTGACGTGGAAGCGCGGCTCCGTCCTTCCACCGTCGCCGGTTATCGCGGCTTGTTGGATCGCTACATCCGCGAGCGTGGCGAGATTCGATTGTGGCTGATTCGGCCTCACCACGTTCAAGGCTTGCTCAATTCGGTTTGCGAGGAAGCGAAGCGGCCACTGCGAAAGACCACGTACTCACACCTCAAAGCCTTCCTGAGTGTGGTGTTCAATCACGCACGCAATTACGGCTTCTATCAGGCAACGAATCCCGTCACCGGTGTTTTTCTCCCGGCTCGCGCCTTAGCCTCTCGCCCAACTTCGGAGTACACGCTGGATGAGATTCAGCGTGTACTTCCCGAATTGGAAAATGCGCACCGCGCAGCCGTCGCTATCGCAGGGTACACCGGTTTGCGTCTTGCCGAGATTCAAGGCCTGACTTGGGATTGCTACGATGGCGAGACTCTGACCGTGGCGGAGACGCAATGGCGCGGCCATCGCTCCCCGCCGAAGTCCTCTGCGTCCGCTGCCTTCGTCCCGGTCATCGCACCGCTGCGAGATATACTCGATGAGTACGAGAAGATCGCACCGGTCAACGGCATAATGTTCTCGGAGTCGCTGGACCACGTAGGACGAAGGCAAGTGAAGTGGGCCTTGAAGCGCGTTGGACTGAGATGGAAAGGCTGGCACGCTTTTCGACGTGGAGTGGGTTCGAACCTGTTGGAGTTAGGCGTTCCAGACAAGGTGATCCAGCGAATCCTGCGTCACTCGCGTGTTACCATAACTCGGGACCGCTACATCAAAGTGCGTGATCCTCAAGTGGATGCTGCAATGGCGACATTTGAACAAGCCGTAGGAAAAAGGCCCGCGATTACGGGCCGCGAGGAGTCGGGCAAGAACACCGTAACTCGCACAATCTAAACCCGCCGGAGAGGTGGCCGAGTGGCTGAAGGCGGCGGTTTGCTAAACCGTTATAGGGTCAAAAGCTCTATCGGGGGTTCGAATCCCCCCCTCTCCGCCAGTACTTGCAATCCCAATCACTTACGCACTCGTCGTTGCTATTGGATGGACGATGGTGGGGCGTCCGTTTCCTTATTTGGTGTCCCGAAGGTGTCCGATAGTACTTTTGCAGCAGGAATGTTGCTCTCCAGCTTCGCCATCGCACTGCGAACGTCATCCGCGGCGGTCTTGATGTAGTAGGTAGCGGTCGTGTTGACATTGGCATGGCGAAGGATCCGCTGGATGGTCAAATCCGGTACTCCAAGCCGGTACAGGTTGCTGCCAAGTCCGCGACGTCCGGCATGCCAACCATGCCATTCCGGGAATCGGCCGTCCCGTCTGTAAGCGTGGCTGGGTTCAACGTGTTTTGTTTCCGGCTTCCCGCATTCCTCACAGCGATTTAGTGCGGGCAAGATCACGTTGTTCACGACGTAGGTCAGTGAAAGCGGCTTACCCAACGAGTTGGCAAAGATCGGCCCTGACTGGGGACTGCCGCACCGAAACCGATGCATCTCCAGTCGATCGACGAGTTGCTGAATTACAGGAACTGGAGCGCGTCCCTTGCGTGTTTTCGGCGCCGTCGCGTGTCCGTTCCATATCGACCGGCTGACGAAGATCTCTCCGTCGCGGTAGTTCTCCCAGAGCAATCCTTGTATCTCTCCGTGGCGCAGTCCCATGAATGCAGCAACCGCGAACGCTGTGGCAGCAGGCTCTGGCAGGAGTGAAAGAATCGTCTGCACCTCTTCAAGCGTGTAGGCGTAGGTCTCTTCGGGCTCGGCGGCTACGGGACTGACAACAGTGTCTCGGGCTGGGTTTTCACACTCGAAGTAGTTCTGCTGTTTCGCAAGTTTGAAGATCGCACTGACTACGCTCTTAATGTGCTTCAGAGTGTTCCGACTGAGCATGCCCGTCCCGATTTGGTTCAACCAGCCCTGGACATGGTAGGTCTTCACGTCCTTTAGCCACACAGGTCCACAGAGTGGCTTGAGATGACCATGCCAAATATCCCGGTACCCCTTTGCCGTAGACGGCCGCTTGTGCTGCTCAATCCAGGGCAGGTAAACCTGTTCAACAAAATCGCGAACGGTCACGATCCGCTCGGCCGGAATTGTGCCGCTGTTAACAGTTGCCATGTGGCGCTCGGCTTCTTTTTCTATGTCCGCGGGAGGCCGCTTGCCCCGCGTAGTGATTGGACCAAGTAGGTGAGAGACTCGCTTTCGCTCGATCGTCCCACCAACGTTTCGTTGTTCCCAGTACCTCACGTACCAGCGATCCCCGATTCGGATAATCTGGCCGTTTTGCTTTCGTCTTCGCATTTAGCGTTTCCCCTTTCTGTGGCGTTCGCGGGCAGCGACGGCCAATTTCGCTATCATGCTGCGCTCTGCAGCAGACAGCTTTGCAGCTCGTGCTTTCCCGCCTTTGCTGGCGATCTTGGCGATCTCGGCGTCGGACAGCTTCTTTGCTCGCGCCTTACCTCCAAGAGCGCCTAGCGCCTGTGCATTCGGGTTTTTGCTTTTACCCATGCAGAAAGGATTATCTTGCTTACCGTCAAGCACGTCAAGCATCGAGGCGTAGGAATGCTTACTCCCGCTTTTTCGCCAGCCACTCCGATAACCGTGGCGATCCCCACTCAAAGCGAACATAGCGACCAAGGCGAACACAGGGGATTCGCTCCTCTCTTGGAGTGCGAACGCGCGTGCGGTTGCGAATCCACGATTCCGGCACTCGCCAACGCGAAGCCAACTCCTCGGAGTCGATCAACTCAATTTCACGACTTCGGGACACCGATAGGACATCTGCCGTTTCTTTGTCCATGTTTTCAGCCAGTTAGACCTATATGGCGGTTACCCTAACCGCGAGATTTCTGACTTCAAATTCTTGGGGCGAATCAAGAGTGACGAGTTGTGACAAGTCACTCCGAAAAGATTCTTTGTAAGAAAGAGGATTTTTTTTGCTTCTCAAGAATTACGGAAGAAGCCGTCATTACCTGTCACCTCCGCTCAACCCGTCACCTAGCTTCCCGAGGCGGATTCCCTGGTACAAATTCCCGCTGTTCGTGTGCTTCTTGTTTAGACCTCTCTCTCGCAGTCGGTTGCCGAAGGAAGTCTCGCTTAGCGCATCTTCACCGACACCATCGGCCCATCCCCGATAGGCGGTGTAAAGGTCCCTGCCCTTCACGGTGAAGTTGCTTCCGGTGACGCACATCTCCTCCAAGAATCGAGTGACCTGATCGCTTTCAGTTCGATACTCCCGAGTTGTGTCTACGACCGTTGCCGGAAATTTCAGCCCGTCTACCTGCCACCGTAAACAGCCTTCGACCAACCAAACCAAAATGCCCGGGAGTTCGTCCATCAACGCCGCTTTCAAACCTCGGTCCTCTCGCCCATCAAAAGACACGTCAAATGGAATGAGCTTAGGGCGACTCCATATAGCGGGGTCTGTACCGCGAATGAGAGGTTTGTGGTTGGTGACGAGCCAAATTTTGTAAGTCGGATCGAACTCAGCCGAGTTTTCGTATAGCCGACGCGCCCGCACTCGATCACCCCCGGTAAGCGTCTTGATGACGGACTCGGCAAGCGGGGCGCCTTCGCGGGATTCCTGAGCCGCGATGAAGCGGCGCCCCCTCATGTTCGCGATGTCATCTCTTGGGGCGCTATCGTCGCGTCGAAGCACAAAGGTGGAGAAGTCAGCCGTGCCGGAGTAGTCGCCCATGACGGCCGCGAGCGTTTTTATAAATGTGCCTTTGCCGTTGCGCCCCGTTCCCAGTAGGAGAAAAAGACATTCTTCGCGCGTATCGCCGGTGAGACTGTATCCGGCTGCCATTTGAACGAAGGGGATCAAGTCCGGGTGCGGCTCGAAGATTTCGCCAAGAAATTTGTTCCAGCGAGGACACTTCGCAGCAGGGTCGTAGTCAACTGGGCATATCTTTGTGATGAGATCTTCGCGCTGATGAAGCTGGAGCTGACCAGTTCTGAGATTGAGCGTTCCATTCTTGACGTTCAATAGAAAGTTATCGGTGTCGAAGTCGTCGGGGGTCACAGGCATGCCGGGCTCTGTTCCAGCGACGTTCACCATGGCAACCGTCTGCGCGAAACGTTGCGATTTCTTTCCCCAGACTGAGAGTTCTCTAGCTAGTTCGCCGGCGTAGTTGACTCGCTTCTCAAGCGTTGCTCGTTCTCCTTCAGGAAGATTCGGCCGAGACAGTGCTTGCTGGAGATCAGCAGCTTGCCGCAACACTTCGGCAGCTTCGGCGCTGATGCCGCGGACCACATCTTTAGCCAGGCGCATCACGGCGCCCTTGGAGTCTTCCTCCCATCTGGTGCCAGTCCAGATCAACCACTTGTTAGTGATTTGGCAATAGCGAATGTCCTGGCCGTGTTGTAGAACCAGCCGCTCCGCATTCCCGTACTCGGTCCGCGGCGGGAGTTCCAGAATGTTAATCGTGTCCGCGGGTTGTTTCTGCGGAGTCGTGAAACCGATCCCGCTTCGTCTCAATGAAGGCGTCGCCCAAGTCTCTGCCTCCTGGTTACAAGCTCGGTCGATTGTTTTCTCGCGATAATCCTTGCGCTCCCATTTTTCGCGCATTAGGCCGGAACGTCTGAACAGGCGGTCAATTCTCGCGCGATCTCCACCGGTCCAGAATGCCAGGATGGAGCAGAGTGCCAGGTCGGACTCGGATTCGGAGAGATAATCTCCCGCACAATCTCCAGTCCACAGCCGTTCGAATTTATGACCGTTCCTGGCGTTGCGTGCGCGTTCAAGTAGAGCTTCGTCGTCAAGCTGGGTGACAGTACGACCATTGGGTTGAGGGGCGAGCTTTCCCGTCTCGTTGGAGGCACCGAAGATTGTCGCGTGCACGGAAGCCAACTCCATCTGGCGATACTCGACCGCAGTGGGCGTTCCTTCGACATGCCTGCCGGTCACGGTGAAGTACCGGGCGCTCGAATACATCTCGACCGCCCCAGTCTGGTACTTCCTCCTCCTGCCCGTGCCTGAGATACTCGCCTTCACGAAGATCTTCACGCCTGTTCCCGATGGGCTTATCTCGGTATACGAATCCAGCGCGCGAATTATGACCACAGCCCATTCTGCAATTTCACCGGTTTGAGGGTCGCGGCAATTATCGAGATCGACACCCGCAAACGGATCTTGTTTGGTGAAGACGAAGCCCACGCCGGACAAGCCGAACCGTTCAACTGCCCGAACAGCCACATCGAGCGTATGCCAGGTCGCGGGCTTATCGACCGCTGCGCCCCGGCCTGTCTTCGGGTCCACTGGGATCTTTGTATCTCGACCGTTGCGCCTTACCCTTTTCCAGCACACCCATTGCGGAGCCTCCGCTGGCAACGAAACGTCCATAAGATCTGCTAGGTCCACCTATTCCGATTCCCCCGCAGAAGACTTAACCCCGGCAGCAAAGCGAAGAACGTCGTCTCGATGAATCATCGTGCGTCTGCGTACTTTCTGCCGTTTTAGCTCCCCCGAGGACAGGAGCAGAAAGATTGTTCGCTTGCTTACGCCGAGCAGATCAGCCGTCTCCTGAACGGAAAGCAAGAGCTTCGCGGAGAGGAGGAGCTGTAGAGTCGGAGCCTCGCTATGCGTGCGGCTTTCCACGCCTTCCTGATATGGCTTTTGGTGGTTCCCGCTTCTTTTGTTCATGTGCACATGCGACTTCCGAGCTGCATACTAGTGCTACAGCGCGCAAAATCTATGGACGGAAGTGAAGTTTGACTTTTGTCCGAAGACGGAGTCCGGACGTGGCATTCAATGTGCAGAACTTCGTGCATCAGTCGTTCGCGAGCCTGGGGGTACGTAATCCCTTGAGGAGGTTGACGGACACGGAGAAGACCTTGTTGGTTTTGGTCCTGATAAGTGCGAACCACAAGCCAAGGGGGTCCTTTTTTGTTGATATGGAGCGCATGTCAGCGCTCGCTGCCGAAGCCGGTGCTCTCGGCAAGAAAATTCAAGCTGACATTGTGCGAGCAAAATTTGGACGAGATCTTCTCACCATGCTCCCTTGGGCCGCGATGTTGCCCCTCATGCTGCAGCGATTCGCAACGCAGTTCGGAGGCCTACTTGAATCCCTCGCAGGCAAACCGGGGCACAAAAGCAAAACTGCCGCGAGCTATCAACTCGTTTCTGCTTCGGAGTTTGTGAGGACCCAAACCGGCAAGTACTTAGACGAACAGTTGGCCGACCTTTACCAAGCGGTTCGACAGGATGACAGTCTCGAGGACGAGTTCTCTGGCGATGCAATTCGAAAAAAGCGTGAACACCTGAAGAAGACGTACCCGGTCCTCTACCGTGGCGCAGTAAACCGAGCCCGCGAGTTGAGTGAACTTGTAGAAGAGATTTGTTTGGCAAACAAGATGACAAACGGAACGATGGAAGAGGCGTTCAATGCCGCGGTGCGTGCTGGAATGGTGCTTGCTGCCAGGAATACGAAGGGTGCAGTACCCGCGCATGCTGAAAAACTACCGCAGATTTTCTAGTGAAAAATCAGGACGGAAAAGCTCAATAGGAGAGATACCGATTCGTTGACCACTGGCCTGGTATGGGAAGAGCAAAAGATTGGGAGATGGAACAAGAGGCGCGCGGCTGGTGGTCTGTCGCAGGTAAATACGTATGCGCTGAGTGTTTCGAGGAGGAATTTCTTAAACAGTTTGTACGGAATCATGCAGAGGCTTCCGAATGTGACTACTGCGGATCGACAGCCGAAGACCTCACCGGCAACGACGCGGCACCAATTGCGGCTCCTTTTGATTCCGTGATGGAAATAATTGCTGAAGGCCTGCATTCAGAATGGAACGACGCTGACAACGAAAGCATCCCCTATGAATCCGCGGAAGGAGGCTACCAAGCCAATACTTACAGTTCCTACCAGCTTGTCTGGGACTATGTTCAGCCTGGCAACGATCAGATCGCCGAGGAGATTATTCATGCACTACCAGACCATGCATGGGTTGAGCGCGGCTATTGGTCGCTCAGCAAGGGTCAAGCACTCTGGTACGGATGGGAAAACTTCTGCGACCTAGTAAAGCACCGAAACAGATACATGTTTCACCTGCGGCCAGGTGCGCGGCCGCGAGAAGAAACAATGCCTCCTCGAAATATCGCTGAAGTTGCGTCGAGTGCTGGTAGCGAAGCGCCTGAACGGGCAAGTCAGCAGTTTGTACCAGTGATTCTCGGCGCGAACGCTAGCTTTGAAGACGCCCAGGTTGGCAATCCAGCAGATCACGGCAGTCTCATAGTCGACTTCTCCGATCTACTCAGACCCGAACCTATTGACCCTCGAGATATGGCTGAAGCCATAGAGGATGCCCAAGAAGGAGTTTCAGCGAGCAGCATGCTCGACGAAATTGGAGATGCGGTCAATGAAGTAGCCCTAATTAGGGAATTGCCCGCTCGCACGAAGTTATTTCGCGGCCGAGTCGGGCCTAGCAGAACACCATACCGTACTGCACGCAGATTGGGTCCGCCACCACAAGGAAGAACGATTGCCAATCGAATGAGTCCTGCGGGGATACCCATGTTTTACGGAGCCCTGGACGAGTACACCGCTGTCGCGGAAACAGTTCTCGGCCGCTTAAAGAACGGGCGGATACTGAATCTTGGAACTTTTGAGACGCGTGAAAGCTTCCACGTTCTTGATCTGACGAATATCCCGCCTGTGCCGAGTTTGTTCAGCCCCCTGCGAGATCAGCGTCCTACCCTGGGGTTCCTGCACTCGTTCGCAGACGATCTCTCGAAACCTATTGAGAAGGATGATCGCGTACACACTGAATACGCGCCCACTCAGATCGTTACTGAGTACTTCCGCTATTCCTTCAACAGAGAGGCAGGGCCTTCGATCCGAGGCATTCTGTACCCGAGCTCGCGCTCTCGCGGCGGGATTGCGTGCGTTCTCTTCTTTACGAGAGAAGAGTGCGGCGCTACCGCGACTGAGAGATTCATGCGAAAGAAGCAGTGGCTCAGATTCGTACCGGGTTCGCCCAAAATGTTCAAACAAAAACCGCGGAGACGTCTAAGGCTATAGGTTCTTAGCTCCTGTCGCTAGGAAGAGTTGGGGCCTTCCTAACGGTCTCCATCATTTGGTGTACCCACCCATTTATTCGACCCTCGTTCAAGTGTCGAGGCACCTCAAAACAGTACCGCCCGCCCTGGTACTCAAACGCAATCATCATCATTTGCTGAGCAGGGCGCTCCACAACTACTCGTATATCTGGTTCCAGATTTTTGAGAGCTTCGGTCGCATGCTTCACTGCCAATTCCTCTTGAAGGCGACGGGTAAGTAGGCTTTGGGTGTATCTTCCGACTCTCACGTGTTCAGTCGAGGTGGTAAGGAAGTCCTGCGTAGGTGACTCCTGGATTCTCGATCTGCTGAGCTCACGAACGAAACCTAGAATCTCATCCAATCGGTCTTCAAGGTTAACCTTCGGTGGAGCAGAACCAGCTTCTTTTGGTAGGTTTTTTAACTGGTTTTCCAATTTTGGCCACCATACCTGAAAAGCTTCTTCCAGATGCGCATCCGCCAGCCTCTGGTCCCCCAGGCTGCGATTAAGCGTCTTGAGGAGTTCGGAGACCTCCTCTTTGGTTGCTCGCGTCAGTTGAAATTGGGCTAATGGCCAACCAACCTGCGAGGGTTCGAGACCGATGAGCAATGGAGAGACATAAGTGTTCTCGATCGTCTTCGACAGAGCGCCAGCCTCAAACAAAATCCAATCGGCGTGGATATTGGCTGGAGTCAGGCAGATAATTCCGGCTCGTGCCTTTTCCAGCCTGCTGGCGATCTCAGTGGGCCAGCGCGTTCCTTTGTCGATATCGGCGGAGGACAGCCAAGGTTTAATGGCGTTAATTACTTTCGGCAGCCAATCTCGCAAAGCCTCCGCCGCAACACGGCTCCGCTCCCCGGACCAGCTAATGAAGATTTCCATGGCGGTTTGGTGGTCTGAGGTCAAATCGTAACATCGTCACCGTATCGATGTTATTTGAGAACATCCAGCGGGTTGCGCTGTGCGCGAAATCAGCCCTCTATATAGCCGAGATATTGCAAACGGAACATCAAGGCTTGAACGCTGACGCCGTATCGAGCAGCCAGTTCCGGTAATAGATTGTCGTCGTAGAGATCCAGTCCATCGTATTCCGCCAGCTCGCGCCTCAGGAAATGGTGCGGCATCAAAAGCTCAGCGGCGAATAGGTTGGATTCCTTTTCCGCATCATTCTCGCCCCGGCTGGAGGTATTGTCCCGCAAGCGCACGGTTGGGAAAGCTCTGTCTACATGAAGTTGCTCCTGATCGTGCAACAAGAAATGACCAAGTTCATGAGCGACCGTGAAGTTCTGCCGAACCGTCGCATGGTGAGTATTAACACCGATTATCTTCTGGTGAGAATCGCGATAAAGAAACCCTGAGAGATCCCCTTCCAGCGAATCAACTGCGATTCGCACTCCGTTTTTTCGAGCGATTTCCCAGACTGGCACCGGTGCCTCGGTGATACTGTTCTCCTTCAGGAGCGTCTCCACCAGTTCTCGAATTTTTCGTCGTCTGACGGCCATCATGTCCTTTCCCGACTTTATTCAGGCCAATAGCTGACTCAATAAAGACGCGTTCATTTTCTTGAAGCCCAGCGAGCGTCGCTTCCCCAACGTGCTCAGGTGCTTGCCGCTCAGGCAGCAGTTTTGAGGTATCAATTTTCAGAGCAGTTGCAATGTCGGCCAAAGTATGAAGGAGCAGCTTTTGCCGGCCCTTTTCGATATTGCTGATCGAAGTGCGAGTCAATCCGACAGCAGAAGCTAGCGCCTCTTGAGATAGGTTTTTTCCCCGGTGCTCACGAATCCTCGCCCCCACTAGCTTGTAGAACGTTTCCTTATCTTCCATTCTTATCCGACAGCAAGTATAGCGACTATTTCTCTGGTGTCACTAATACCAACACGTGTGTAATACAAACAGTAAATAGTGTCTTGTGTCAATGGCGCTCCGTTGTTACAATCTTGGGTTAAGAGGGCCTTAGCCCTTCTAATGGCACGGAGGAACATATGGCTACCACTATGGAAGGCATTGCTGAAGACAAGAAACAGGTGACGATCTACGTGGAGGGGACTCCCCATCCTTGGCTTAAACACGACGAAATTTCCTTTGATCAAGTGGCGATTTGGGTATACCCGGATTACTCACCTACTGATGGAAAGGCCTACACGATCACCTACGAGAAGGGCGACAACGAGAAGCCTGAGGGTCAGTTGGTTAAGGGCAGTTCCATTAAGGTTAAGGATGGTATGACTTTCCATGTCTCTCGAACTGGCGAATCATAACAAAGATTTAAGAGAACTTCTGGAGAAGGGCTACGCGATCGCTGAAGACCACGGCTATCTGGTGGTCCGTGACATCCCGTATCTTGATAGCAATGGAGAATGTCAAATCGGCGCGATAGTCATGAAGTTCGATGATATTGACGGCAAAAGGGTAAGGCCACACGATCATCAGGTCTTCTTTGCGGGCTCTGCGCCTTGTGGCTTGGATGGGGCACCTATAAAGGGCTTAGGGGGCAGTACCACTACACTTGCACTCCAATCGAGTGCAGACGTCGTGGTACAGCGTTCGTTTTCGAATAAATTAGCGACGCAAAACGGAAGCCTTCGAGAATATCGAGATTTTTTTGAAAAGTTAGAAAACTACGTAACCATCATCTCTGGTCCGGCGAGAGAGAGGTACGGTAAATCACCATTCACTTTTCGGCTTGTCGAAATTCCCACCGAATCTGTTTTCAAATATCGGGACACGCTCACGAGCAGAGCAGAGATAGTCGATCTCTCTCAAAAATTTGCGGATGAAGTTGTGGCCATCATCGGGCTTGGTGGCACAGGTTCCTACGTTCTGGACTTCTTGGTGAAAACCCCGGTTAAGGAAATCAGAGGATTCGACTTCGATAATTTCCATGTACACACCGCGTACCGCTCTCCTGGGAAGTTAGAAGATGCTGACTTGGACAAAAAGAAGGCGGATGTTTATCGATCTCGTTACGAGAACTTTCGTCGTGGACTTTCGCTCGAATCGAGATACATCAATGCCGAATCAGAGGAGAGTCTCAGTGGAGTTACCTTTGCGTTTGTTTGTGTCGACAAGGGGAAGTCACGAGCGGGCATCTTCGAGTTGCTTATTTCAAAGCGTATTCCGTTTATTGACGTCGGCATGGGCTTGAACCGAACACAAGGTCCACTCAACGGCACGCTCAGAGCAACATATTATTCGCTGGAAGATGCTCAAAGACTACGGGACTTAAACCTGGCGGAACTTGTTGACGATCCGGCCGACGAATACAGAATTCATATCCAAATCTCTGAATTGAACGCGCTCAATGCCGCGTTAGCTGTTATCAAGTTCAAGCAAATTAGAGGGTTTTACTTTGATAAAGACGCTCTGAACAGCCTTGCTCTGCAGGTAGGAAACATCAAGACACTTCACGAAGCCCTATGACCCAGAGATTCGAGCTCCGAAAGGTGCAATACATGCCGACCGCACTGGAGCCAGGGCTTCTCTATGTCGCAGAGCAGTTTAAAGCGGCCGCGCACTTGTGCGCCTGCGGCTGCGGCACAGTAGTGAGAACTCCCTTAAACCGATGGACTCTCATCGAGACGGAGAATGGCCCGTCTCTCAAACCGTCAATAGGAAACTGGGAGGAGTCCTGCCAATCGCATTATTGGATTGAGAGTGGCAGAGTCCGATGGGACAAGAAGTGGATGCCGGAGCAAATTGCCGCCGGCCGACGCCACGAGGAACAACGGCGGCGCGCCTATTACGAGCAGCTTGATCGGAAGCGGGGCAAGTTCCGACGGTTCCTCCATTGGTTCAAAGAGCTATTTAGATAATCAAACCCTGAGGCCGCATCTGCTGGAAAGTCACGCTGGAGGGTCTGCCTGATCACCGTTAGCCTTTTCTTTTTCCTGGCGAATATGGATAATCTCCAGCCACATGGACACTCAAAAAATCCTTGAGTCATTGAAAGCGGAGCGAGACCGGATCGAGCGCGCTATCGCTGCATTGGACGGTACTGGTACCGTCGGGACTCGTCGTCAACGCGCCGCCAGTGCCACTTATTACAAACGTGGATTCCGAGGCATGAGCGCCGAGGCCCGGAGGCGTATCTCCGAAGCTCAGAAGCGGCGTTGGGCCGCTCATAAGAAGCGAACCAAGAAACAATCCGCGTGACCACGTTTCGTAATATGGTACGAAAGCTGTACGACGCGCTTGAAATCTGGATGATTGCATTCGTGTTCTTCGCAATCTCCGGTGTTTTGTGGAAGAAATATCACGACTGGCCAACATTGCACTCCGTCGCCGATGGATTCTTCATCGCCGGAGTGCTCATGTTGTTTGTCGATCCTCTCCTGAAAAAGCAATTCTTCAAAGAGGCTTCAAAGGGAATTTTTGTTCACCTGCTTGGGTTTGAGCATCATCCGCAGGTAAAAGACAAGCTTAAAGAACTTGTATTCGAGACTAAGCTCTTGCGCGCCAGATTCGATGCAAGGATTACTGTCGAACCGTTGCCCAACGATCGATACGGAGTGACGGTAGATTATGACAGTGAGATCATCAACCCCACGAACACAGCGGTTTCATTTGACCCATATCTAGAATTTGATGCAGGGCAGCACGCTGAAGTGCTGCGAATGTCTTTCACGTCAACCGACCAGAAAGCATGTGCGAATGAGCTAAATCCTCCATTGAAAGAGAAGAAAGATGATCCCGGGGTTCTCTCCGCGAAATTAAAAAATGTCGACGTGAAGCCAAGCAGTTCCCAAGTGACATATCACGGATCAGGGACATATCGGATCGACGTGGGCTATCCCTTCTATTCGTTCTACATGGGCATACCCACCCTCAGAGCTTCCATCCGGCTCACAGTCCCCGATGGTTATGACGTAAGCGCAACACCGGCTGATGCCGAAAACCCAAATTACTGGGAGTACCACAAGATCAGGATGGTTGGTGATCACTTTACAATCCGTTGGAAAAGACACAATGAAGAGTGGAACAGGTAATCTGTCAGTAACCACAAATTTTCCATTTTGAGACTCGCCCCGGTTTAATTTATAATTAAATTTCTCGTCAGCACTCCCGTTCTGGGACTCGAAACCACGAGCCAGATGACATCCTGACAACCTAGCCAGAGGCAGTCGACATGGTCTGTTTCACTTGGCGGTGTTCCCAGATCATCCGCTGCCTCTGGCGAAGGATTTCCATGGAAAGCAACTTCATGGAAATGCTATGGAAACTCGCGCGCTGGATAGCGCCGAGTGGTCGGGTTTCTGAGGATCGAAAACCCACTGACTCACGGCTTCCAATCCGCTCCCCTAGATTTCCCTAGTTTTGAAAGTTCAATTCTAGATTTCCGGGGCACGACCTGATCGTGGACATTGGCGACCAGGGCAGTTCCGGCAAGGCACCGGACGCCGCTTCAGCATTTAGGCCTCACGGCACGCGTCTCTGACTCACTGAGCAAATAGCTGCATGCGAACGGCGCCAGCCATGGACACCGTGGTTTCAACCCGAACTTTATGCCAAGTACGGCCTTCCAAGTTCTGCCGAGTATTATCAAGCGCCGTTCGCAGGGTTCGTGGGTCTGGCCATACCTAGGTTCCAAGCGCACTTTACTCCATGCGTAGAGGTTGGCTGGCGGCTCGCGGCCGAGCACTGGGGCCACGGCTATGCCACCGAAGCAGCCCGCGCCTCGGTGAATTTCGGCTTTCAGCTTCTAAATCTCAAGGAGATTGTTTCGTTCACGGTTCCCGCGAACTACAAGTCACGACGTGTCATGGAACGAATCGGTATGACCCACAGCTCAGCGGATGACTTCAATCATCCCGACGCTCCGGAGCGATTGCGTCGGCACGTACTCTACAGGATCACGCCAACTGCGCAGCCGGGCGACGCACAAGACAAGAATAGTGAAGGTTAACCGGGTTCAAGTGATGCAGTTAAGTTTCCAATCGTGGATCGAGATGATCAGAACAAAGCCGGGTGTCCCCGCCTTTGGTTTTGTTTTCCTGAATGAACCAGAAGCCTTGAGGTATAGGAAAAACAAAAATTGATTTCGCTCCCGAGAAGAGGCCGAATCTCAAAGCTCACTTGCTACCCCTGACAGTTTGCGGTTGGGGTCTATGTACCACGGCTTGACCTGAGAGCACCACCAAGAGGGTAAATGCCCTGCCCCGATTCACAGTTGGAAGCGCCTGAGCCCATAGATCAAGTAAATAGGCATCTGACGGTCGCGCCGCGAGGCTTACGGCAAGGTTGTTAAGATGGAGCCCCCGGCCTAACTCCACGGAAGGGATCATTGCGAAAAAGTAATCTCCTGGAACGCAACTGGCAACAGCTCGACTCTGCTGAGCTGAGGATTCTTCTCGCGAAGCGCATCGGAGGACCGGGACAGTACGACAGTCGTGAGAAGAATCCAAACAACACACTGTACCTTCCTCTCGCTCGCTCATCCTGTAAAGTCAAGCTGACTTTTAAGAACACGAAGATCGTTGCTGTTGAACCCGGTCCGGCATTCGATGCAGTGGAATGGACGCAGGTTCGAGATGAGGTGCAGAACTCGCTGCTTGCAGGACCAGTAAAAGTTGGAAGGGAATACAGTTTTTGCACGTTCCGCGTACTCGGTTCCTGGCGGGGTGCTCGCTCTGGCGTGCAGGTCCTGCCCGCACCAGCAGGTGCGCCGCGCGCCAACATAGAAATTGCTGACCACCCGTTCATTCTCGAGTTTCCTTTGACGGAGAGTGCGCTTCCGGAGATCACCAACCATCGACGAATCCGCGAACATCGCCGATTAACGCTTCTCCTAAACGTTCTGCTTGCCGGCCGCACTAGCTTCCAACCGACCCGCTCCGAGAGTTTGTGGGCAAATGTTCCGACTGAGAATGATCCATTCCGCACAGAGTGGGTTCAGCAATCCTTCCTTGCGAACCTAGGTTCCACTGTGACTGATTCTCTATCGAAGGCAAGCGAAGATCCTATTGAAGAGCTGGACTCGCGTGAGTATTACGCGAGTGGGGGCCATGATGGCGGACCCTTACGGGTGCCTTCTGATTTGGACGCTTCGATTTGTCGATACTTGCACCTTTCTCCTGCAAACCGCGACAAATTCGATCGGGCAGCTTTCTGGATGGATATGGCGAGTCGTCAGTGGACGATCTCAGTATCTTCTTCATTTGCTTCACTGGTATCAGCAATTGAGTCGCTGACACAACGAGGCACCATCCACCACCTGTACTGCGATAAATGCAAGAGGGAGTGTCAGCACGAAGTGCCAGGCGCCACAGAAAGATTCAGGGCTTTCCTTGAGAAATATGCTCCTGGTGTCGTTCACAAAAAGCAGCGCACCGAAATGTACTCCCTTCGGTCTGGCATTCTTCACGGCAGCGAGGTAATGCAGCTCGATCAAGACCTCGCTTTCGGTTGGGATCCTCCGGGCTGGAACGAGAGGGAACTCCATAGGGAGTTGTGGAGCGTGACACGCATTGCTCTGCGCAATTGGCTGCGCGATCCGTCCGATCCGGGCGCGCGCGAAACCAGCACATTTAGCAAACGCAGATCCGCTCTTGTCATGATGGGTTTGGGTGGACTCATTCTATGGATTGGTGGCGCGATCTTCGCTCAGCGCAAGCGTCGAATGAGCAGCTAGGTTTCACGTGGACAGAGAGCCAAACGCACAACTCTTCGGGTATAAATAGTGCGCATCACCAGATACGATGTTGCAGTCAGTTTCTCGTCCCGCACCTTCACAAAGCTACGCATCAAAGCAATTCGATTGAACGGCGAAGAAATTCAAGGACTCGCCGACCGTCCACAAGAAGCTTCTGCTCCTATTATCGGAAGCCAACCCACTGACTCACGGCTTCAATCCGCTCCCCTAGCACCAAATTCTCTAATGATTTCGATAAATGAGAGGGGTGTGATGGGCGGCTTTGGCAGTGGACGACATTGGGGTGGCACGAAGCTGACGACTACAGAATGCCGGTAATTGGACGTGCGGCGAAACGTTCCCGAACATTCCCGCGCCCGAAATTAACTACATTCGAACTACATTCGAACTACGTTTTTTAGACTTTTTTCTTCCAGCAGCCAGCGCAGTGCGGGCCTGCTTTACACGCCTTCCCACAGTTCGCTTCCTTGCAGTGGTAGATTGCCCGTGACGAACAATCACCAGCTCCTTGACGTGCTTGAACTCGGACATATTTAGAAATCTGCCCGAACGAAACAGTAAGCTCAGTCCGTTTACGGGATTGTGACCGGGCCTGTCCTCTGTCGGAGTGATCTTAATGTTTAGCCGAATATCGTCGGAAATAAACTGTTGGGTTTCAATTGTGGTATCTCGGTTCGCGGATCGGCAAGTCGATTCGTCGCTCCTTTACGAATGTAGGCCTTGTTGTCATGAGTCGAATACGGTTTGTCATTCCCTACTTCAACTTCTGCGACGAGCAGGGGTTCGCCGTGAATCTCGGAAGGCCGAATTGTTACCACGGGTACGGGCTTGATCCGCTCTCGAACAAGGCTCTTCAGCCGGGCGGCTTGTGCGCTGAGCGGATCTCCATCTTTCCCAAAATGCTTTCTGAGTTCTCCTTTGCCTTGAGGCGTTCCGTCGCGGTCGGAAACTCCGAGATAGATTCTGCCTCCACTGGCATTAGCGAAGGCGACGACTGTCTCCACAAACTCGTTCTCTTTCGGCTCGTGTGGAGACATGAATGGCTTGTACTCGACAGTATCATTCTCGCCATTCTCAAGATCCTTTGCGTACTGCTGGGTTGCACCCAGCACCTTCCGTGCCTTCCCGTAGCTCCCGTAAGGTGCCAGATCAAGAGTCGCGAGGCAGCTTCTATGGCCGTCAACTACGAACATGTTCAATTTCCGCGCGTCTTCAGGGATTGGGATCTCCATACTTCCGTGCTGCAAGATCACGATGTCACTCTCCTTATCCGAGCCTTCGTATACGAGTTGCAATTCCATCTCTCCAGAACCAGTCTGCAGGTCCAAATCTAATTGCAAGCTTCCAGGTAGCCACAAAGCAGATGTGAGGCGGACTCTGGTTTCAGGCAAGAGCGTCACGATTGATTCGTGGAATGGGGCTTGATTCCCTATTTGCGTGGGAGACTGAACATCGAAAATCCATCGATTGATCGCGCCGAAGGCTCCAAGGTACGGCTTCAGGCCGGGCGAAAGCACCGGGTCTTGCGGTAAGTAAAGTTCGCTGCTACCAGGTGCCTTGTCCATATGGCTGAGGAATCTCCAGCCACTGCGCCCCGTCAATCCGAGGTACATCTCGCGATCCAGCTCTGAGCGACTGAACTTATCTTCGACCTTATTCCCCTCAACACAGCCCCGACCGGTGACAAGTTCTGAAAGCCGATTTAGGGCATCTTCCTGCCCACCAACCCACTCTTCCATCATCACCAGGAACCCGTAGTCCTGCGGTTGCCTGGATGGCGTTTGATGTTCGCAAAAAAGGACACACGCGGTTGCGAACTGAAGACGGTCTCTGCGTGCAAAAGCTACGCGGAGTTTTGCGCCAGCATAAGGTGGCGTCTGGCGCCGAAGTAGTTCGGCCAGGCGATCAATGAAGGCGCGCTGAGTCGAGAATTGATCCATAAGGGGTTATGTTCCCTTGCTCCATGCAGTAGAATCAGTCCCCCTCGCATGCTGAACGCAGAGATACACGGGCACTATCTTCCTCAAGCACAGTTCTTTGAGGATTATCTTACGTCGACGGTCTTTGGCCATTTGCGATACCTTCCGCCAAAGAGGATGAGTTCGTGATTGGCGGGTACATTCCAGGCGGTCAAAACTTCTCGGAGCTTCTGATCGGGGAGGAACGCGGAACAGACCTTGTGTTCATCAAGAGATTGATTGCCGGTTTCGTTCCGCACAGTCGCGCTGAAGTGTTTGAGGCTATCAACGGACTGCGCACATCGAAGTGTCCGTTCGCAAACCTACCAGAAAACCGGAAGAGTCCCTATGCCTTAACGGAGGAAGTCATGCGGCAATGTGTTTGGGTGAAAGCGGAGCGCCGGTGCGAAGTGGAGTTTGTGGAGCGCACGAAAGGCGGCAGGCTCCGTCATGCTGAATTCAGAAGAATGATCAGTTAGGAAGGACGACGAGCAGCCGTTCACCAAATCCCAAATTAGACACGACAGTGGATGAAGGAGTCTCTTGAGACGGTTGAGTGCACTGATTAAGGTGCATGAGTGTTTTTGTTTTGCCGTTGTGGGAATTACGGGTGCTCCGAGTGTCGAGCGTCCAGTATTCGGACACCCCTTCGCTTCCACAATTGGGAATCGCAATACCACTATTCGCTCTCTTCGGATATTTACTTTCTGCTAAACGCTCAGCTAAGTAGCTGAATCTGCAACGCCTCATGATTGGAACGTGAGTTGCTCGGCCTTTCGCGTCTGCCGTTACTCCATTCGGCCCTTAACTACTACGGCAGCACATCGGTTGTCTACTTCGTTAAGTCAAATCCACAAGGGGAAGTTTAGGCTCTCGCTTTCGTTGTTCTTGATTCGGGCCCCTGGTTAACGATCACCGACTCGAAGAACAAGTTCTCACCTGCCAGTCAGGCTCCTGTCCTGAAGGGATTACTTTTCGAGAGTTCTTGGTCCAACGTCTGATTCACAGTCAACCCGGCCCTAAACTCAGGCTCGTTGTCGCCCTTAATTCGTGCAGTCACTGGAGATTCCGATGCGTACTCCCCCAACGCTCCTTCTCAGTCTACTGCTGTCTATCGCCGTCGTCCTTAGTCAAGTCCTCGTACCGCTCAACTCACCTGGAAGTCGCTCCGGCAGCAGAGCACAGCTCTATTTACCATCAGTGGATTTCCGCATTCGCTACTGCAAGTTCTCAAGTTCTCCGGTTTAGATCGTGCAATTACGCGCATCGCGATTCCTCGCGTCGAGGAATCTCACTTTGGGAAGAGATCATATGAAACAACTGCTTTCGACTATTTTGCTGCTAGCTTCCACGAGTTTTGCTCAGAGCGAACCAAAAGATGCTCAGGGCGTTGCAATCATTCAGCGTTCACTGCTCGCGATGGGTTCGGCTGTCGGGAGTCAGCAGGATTCGCTCTCGACTGGAACACTGACAGTGTCCTTACCCGCGCAGAAGCCAGAGAGTTTCGTCGCGTCCGGAACGTATACAAGATTCGCTAGACAGTCTCCTGTTTCATATCCCTTTAGGCTAAAGGTGTTGGGAGAGGATCGGTTTCGGCGCGAAGTAGATACGCCGGAGGGTACGCACATCACAGTTGTGCGAGGCCCGACTGGCTGGTCAGATTCGCCTCAAAAGCGAAAGTTGCTCTCCATTACTGAGCTTTCCGGTAAGACGTTCGAAGAGTTTCCGTTGCTGGCGCTTGCACATTGGCTGAAATCGCCCGATCTCGATCTGCAAACCGTCGGAGCCGAGACAGTTGAAGGAAAGCAAGTCAACCATATCTCCGTCAAAAAGCGTGACATCACAAACACATCCAGCCTCTTTGAACGCGCTAGAGCAGAGGCGATTCGGTGCGATCTATTTACGGACGTTGAGACGAACATTCCGTTGCGCATTCGCTATTACGAGCATCCAGGCGACTGGCGAATATCGGTTCCAGTCGATCTTGAGTTCTCCGACTACCGCTCGCTAAACGGAGTTCTGTTCCCCTTTACCGTTACCCGTTATGTCCGGGAACAAAAAATTAGTCAAATTCAGTACCGGTCGGTCGATTTCAATGTTGTCGTCGGCGACGACCAGTTTAAGGCGAGGTGAGCTATGACGAAGACTTCCGTGATCTTTCGCACGCGTCTTATCGCTGGGTTTTTGCTCGTCTCAGTAGCTGCTTGCTACGCCCAAACTGACGGCTATCTTACCAACAGCAATATGCGTGGGCCCGCCCCGGGCAATACGTTTCAAACAACGAATATCGACTACATCAACCTTGCCAACGGTGCTCTCAATCTGCGCATACCGCTCTTTTCCCACAAAGGGAGGGGTTTAGATGCTGGTGCGCAAATAAACTACAGCAGCAAGTTTTGGGTTGTGCGTCCAATCTACGACACGTATTTTCCTACTCAAATAGATGCAATCTATTGGGATAGAACTAGCCCATTGGGATACGCGGTGCCCTTAGGATTTAGTGTCTCAGATGCCAACCTCGGGCTGATTAACCATGATGAACAAATTATCGGCTGCCAGATCAGCGACGATCCTCCCACATATTCGAGCCAAACGAACCATTACAACTTCACCTACCAAGGCGTTGATGGCGAGACTTATCGTTTTCCCAACGCACACGAAGAAGACACATTAGGCTCCTGTGGCAGCGTCACGATTATCAATCAGGGGGTGTCAGATAACGGAGCTATGCTGCTAGATACGACGCAGCACCCGTATACCCTCTACAACAAGAATGGCAGCAAGGAATGTGAGTGGTGGGGGCCTTGCACCCTACGATTGACAGATTCAAACGGCAATCAAACAAACAACGGCATTGCTACACTTCCGATTACGACAGATACACTTGAAAGGACATACAGTTGGAATTCGAATACTTATAGCCAGCCAATCCTGTCAGTGAAAAATTCCAATGGGGCTACACAAACATACAACTTCCAGTTCTCTAGTGGTTCGAATGGCAGCACTCAATTTCCGACTACTTCGTGTGGCGTTCCCGTTATACAGGGCGGTAGTCCAGGTGCTGGTGCGTACACTACGCTAACTCTTCCAAACGGCAGTTCCTATCGCTTCGAATATGATCCGAACTTCGGCGAGATAAATAAGATCATTCTTCCCACTGGCGGCTATATTCGCTACGAATATGTCACACTGCCGACCTATGACAATCCTCCCGCCTTTCTCAGTTCATGCAATGGCTTGGACTCGCGGCGAGTCTCCGGAAGATTTGTGAGTCCCACTGGTCTAGCACAAGACGAGCAACCATGGCACTACTCGTACAACAGACCGACTACCACCGTTACCGATCCTTTAGGAAACGTCACGGTACATACTTTTCCTGTTATCGCTGGCTATGACGATCAACAAACTCATGAGACGTCAACCCAATATTATTCGGGATCAAGCACTCTTTTGAGAACTATCACTACTGCCTGGGCGTTCAATTCTGGACCGGGATTGACTGATGCTTTTGGCAATACCGACTCCTCTAGTCAAGACTGGCGCATCACTTCTACAACAACAACGGAGGGCAACCAGGTCAAGCGAGGAGAAAGCGACTACGACAGCTACACCTATACGTTTCAAGGGTCTCCATACACGGCATCTCGCGGGAATGTGATCACTCAGCGTGAGTATGCCTGGGGCAGTGGTGCGCCGGGCGGCCTCCTGCGCAGGACAAGCTTTTCCTATCTCCATGACTTGAACGCGAACTATCTGAACGTCCACATCCTGGACCGAGTGGCACAAACAACCATCTTTGATGGCTCGGGAAACGTCGTGGCTCAGACTCAATATGAATATGACAACTATACGCAAGGAATCAGTTACAGCGGCGCAACTCAGCACGACTCGTCGTACAACACAGGTTACACGCTTCGGGGCAATCAGACTGCGAGGCTCGAATGGCTCAATACCAACGGCTCTTGGCTCACAACGCGCAATCAGTACGATGATGCTGGCAATGTAACGCAAACGACTGATCCGGTTGGCCATACCACAAGTTTTAGCTACGCTGATTCTTGGGCCAACAATTCGTGCACGCCGTCGGGTGGGAACGGAGCAGCATACGTCACAAGTGTGACCAATGCCCTTAATCACGTCGCTAGGGCTCAGTACAATTCGTGCTCAGGATCGATTGGTTCTATCACTGATGCAAACAACCAAACCACGAGTTATAGCTACGAGAGCATGGAACGCGTATCCAGCATCGTCCATCCCGATATCGATTCGTGTGGCAATCACGGCGAAACAGACTTCCTTTATACAGACACGCCGCCGTCGTTCTCTGTGCAACGGAGCCGTCGCCAACGCTGCAACACATGGATCAACGATTTTAATAACTATGATGGCCTGAATCGCGTCGTACGCACACGCCTCGTTGATCCCGAGGGCGACGACTATACCGACACGACCTACGATGCACTAGGCCGGGTCTACTCGGTGTCAAATCCTTACCGCAGCGGAGTCTCGTCTTCGACAGATGGCACGACCTATTTCGGCTACGATGCCCTTGGCCGTCAGACACAGATCACACGCCAGGACGGCAATACCGTCCAGACCGACTACTCGGCATTTCCGACGGTGGTGGTTACCGATGAAACCGGGCGCAGGCGGCAAAGCACAACCGATGCTTTGGGTCGTATCACGCAGGTGGTCGAGCCGAATCCGTCCACAGGATCGCTGACCTCGGGCTCGTATCCGACTTACTACAGCTACGACGCGCTCGGGAACCTCACCTACGTGAATCAAGTGGGAGACGGCTCCGCACCGCGCACGCGCTGGTTCACCAACGACTCACTCTCGCGGCTGTTGAATGCATACAATCCCGAGTCGGGAAATACGACATTCAGCTACGATGCCGACAGCAATCTAATTAGCAAGACGGATGCGCGAGGACTCACAGTCAACTACGGCTATGACGCGCTACACCGGCTGGGGATCAAGACTTATACAGACGGTTCCAGCCCACGCGAGTTCTACTACGATCAGGCGAATCACGGCAGCTCCGTTGGACGGTTGACTCACGCTTCCAATGACGTGAACGCTGCCTATGACCCAACGTATGACTCGATGGGAAGGATCACCAACGAGTCTTACTGCATTCCCAGCAATTGCAGCTACAGCCTATCCACGCAAGCGCAGTACGATCTTGCGGGGAACCTCACCTCATTGACCTATCCCAGTGGGCGCAAGATCACGGAAAGCTACAACGCTGCGGGGCATCTGCTGAACGTCAATTTCGAACGCTTTAGTGGGACTTATGTGAATTATCCATACTTCACGGCATATCAGAGCGCCAGTAGCAACCCTGGCTATCATCCTACTGGGGCGTTGCGGCTCTCATATGACGGCAACAATGTCTGGAATTACGAGAACTTCAACTCTCGGCTGCAACCTATTCAGCAGGTCTCGCAGGCAAGTCTTCCGGGCAGTCCCTATCTGATAAACCGTGCGTACTCTTATTCCGAGGCCAACTTCAACAACTACAACGCTGGCAACGTTGCAAGTATAGTCGATGGGTTGAACGCCGCGAGGAATCAGGCTTATGCGTATGACTGGCTAAAGCGGCTCACGAGTGCGAGCGAAGCCGACGCCAGCTTCAATCAAACCCTCTCGCCTGATCCTTGGGGTAATCTAAAGCAGTTCGGCACGGCCGCTTTCAGCCCGAACTTTGATTCAAACAACCGCATTTCGCAAGTCGGTTACAACTACGATTCCGCAGGCAACCTACTAAGCGATACCTTCCACAACTACGCCTACGACGCCGAGAGCCGGATCAAGAACGTCGATACAAACGGGGCCGCCTACACGTACGACGCCGATGGAAATCGCGTGCGCAAGGATGTGGGCTCCGACGCAACTGAATACATCTACTTTCGAGGTCAGCCTATCGCGGAGTACAAGCCGACGACTGGCGACTGGTCCGATTACATCTACGCTAACGGCAAGCGCATCGCGAAAGCAGACACATATGAAAATGCCATTCGCACCTTCGGCACAAATTGCTCGAACTGCGGGTCGCAGGATTCTCTGTTTGCCTTCAGCCAACCAGCAGGTGGCTGGAATTGGACAATCCGTTCAGGCGACAAGCTATGGCTGCGGCAGTGGCAGTCCGCTGGAGCGCGTGGGGGAATCTTCTTCAAGTTCACAGACGGGACCTACAGCGCGTGGAGCGTGAACGATGCAGACGGATATCTGACCAACGATGATGGCGTAATTCAGCAATGGCACAATCGCAGCATCGATCTGAGCAGTTTTCAGGGCAAGATCATTCAGGACATCATCCTAAATGCGAGTCCCGACACGGCTGCAGGTTCCTGGTCGATTTACTATGACGATATCAGCGTTTCGGCAAGCGACGGCACCGTCCTGCCTGTGTTCACAGGGGAGTCGTCGGCGACCTTCTGGCAGATATGGGGAACCGCTGGAGTGAGCGGACGAGGTTATGAGGTCAACCACGACCCTACGCTCGCACTCGTTCCCGGATTGACGACACGCTACTACCACGAAGACCACCTTGGCACTTCGCGCCTGATGATCTCGGCGGGAGGCTGGCCCATCTGGCAGGGCACCTTCCTGCCCTTCGGGCAGGAGTGGAACCCGCAGATCACAACTAACCACTACAAATTCACCGGCAAAGAGCGTGACTCTGAGAGCGGTGCGCCTGGAAATGGTCTGGATTATTTCGGAGCCCGCTACTATTCATCGAGCATGGGACGATGGATGAGCCCAGATTGGGCCGACAAGCCAGAACCGGTCCCCTATGCTGAGTTGGCCGATCCACAATCCCTGAACCTCTACGGCTACGTGCGCAACAACCCAACGAGCAAAGCAGATGTAGATGGACATTCCCCAGAATGGTGGCAGAAGTTCACAAACTGCTTGCAATACCTGAAATGTGTAACTGACAAGAATCTCAATGAGGCCTTGAGGCACAAGGCTGGCGTGGATATGCGCCAGATGCAAAAAGAGGAAGTGTTCTTCAAGGGTAAACCAATAGAGGAGGCATTACGCGGTAAGAGCTTCAAAGAGGTTGTGGATTTCTATAATCAATATCAACATGACAAGATGCTCGGAATGGTCCCCGCCATTGCGCCTTTGTACCGTGGCGGCTCGGCGAGTATGGAAGCGCGCCCTGGAATCGACGTAAGAATTGACAAGAGCACTGGTCTGGTTAAGCCCGGCCATGGGCCCTCCCTTAATGAGGATCCAACAGCTCTAATAGAACGCTTTGGCAGTGCACATGAAATTGATCCGACGACTGTACCTCCAGAGCTTGAAATCAAACAAGTCGGCAGGCCAGGTCATTACGAGCTGGTGTCCAAAGAGCCAATGACACTTGAAAGATTCAATGAGTTAGCAAATCAGGTAAAGCCTAAGTAGATTTTGGAGGAGTCGTACGTGAAAACAACAGAGAAACCGAGGCTCATTTTTCAAGGAGATTTTGATGAGCGCTTAGCCTTTGACGTGGAGCAGAAAGGGTGGTGTGGTATCGGCGTCGTCGAGCTGCCTGACGGAAAGAGAACAAGAGTCTTTTTCTATGATCCCATTAGGCTGGCTCAAGACCTGGAGACGGATCTGAATTCAGGCGAAGTCTGCATAGCCGAGCCCGGGATGATCGTGATACCCCGGGTCACACGTGAGCTGATGGAAAAGGCAGTCCAGCAGCTCTATGAGAAAGGATACTTCGACAGCTTAGTCCCATCGGCAGATTGAAGGTTTGGCAAGGGACAAATCTCAAGATTCCGTGCGGCCTCCTTCTCGTCTCCGACATCCGGACGCATTCCCGAACTTTTCTGTACGGTTGAATCCCGTTGTACCAGACTGTGACCCAAAGTCTCGCGGCTGACAGAATGCGCCGGTCATTACCGACAACTGAACTTCTGAATCAATGCGCTCGCTCAAGTCAAAGCCAAGGCTTTGCAGCTCGCCATTTTCGAGCTGACGGCTACCGGCAACAATATCCCGCTCGGTGACGGCTCTTGTGTTCAATAAACTCTTGTGAGTCGCGAAGGCTCCGCGTATAGCCGCACTCGCGCCCGCACAGATTTATCGTTACTGGGCGTATAAGGCCCTTAGTTTGTTCTATTTCAGCCGCTTCGCGCAGTACGCCATTCAGCAAGTCATCGCTCACTTGCAAGCCGGAACCGCGCAAGAACTCTCGCGCAGCAATTTCGGAGAATGGAGGGACCTCTTTCCAACTGAAACGTGACCTATTCGTGACCAATATTTCCGAATGAACCCTCACCGAACCTCACCAGGCAAACTCCTCAAACTTGCAAAAACTGCCCGGAACAAACAACAGAAAAACGGTCGCCCATCCTTGGCGACCTTTTGTTTACACAGTCTGGCGCATTCTAGGTGCGAACCGTTTCCGCTACTTCCTGAACTAGGGCGTTGTATTCTTCCTTCGAAATCTCTGCCGGGGCCGAGCCGTGCTGCTTCATTGTCGCTAGTTGCTGATCCACATACTGCTTGGCAATCTCTAAGCGTTTGTCATCACTCATTTTTTCTTCTCCTGAGAAGTTCCGCCCAAATGTTGGTCGATGATGTAGTCGCCGAAATATTCTCGAAAACGCTTGAATCGAGCCCGATTGTCCTCCTGATGCTTCCGCAAGAGTTCGTTCACTTCTAGCATTGGAAGAAGCGCCTTCAAAACGTCATCGGCTCTCGGAGTCGCGCCACCAGCAATGTGCTTTTTCGCGAACTCAAACGCATTGTCCACCATAGTATCCCATTCGGTTTTGTGTTTTTTATACAGGTCATCAAATTTCTTATCGTGGAGATCCTTAATTTTCGACTCGGTTAATCCCATGGCGCGTTTCCTCACAAAAGGAATATCAAGACGACGACACCGTAGATGCCCGTCGCTAGCAACGCGCCAGTGATGCTCAAAATGGCGAGACGTAAGCTCGCGTGCATCCCAATTAGCCAAGCACAGCAAACGGCTGCGGAGATTGTCGCTAACAAGAATGGTACGATGCCCAATTTTGCGGCCAATCGAAACTTGTCCCCACGCCTAGAGTCATAGTCTCCAGCTTTCGCATACACAAAGCCCACAAATACCAGCAGCAAACCAGCCATCGCTATGGCTGCCTGCAGGATGGCGAGCACGGTATTAAGTTGGGAATCCGCCGACAAGTCGGAGGGCATTGTGGCGCGAAATTGTAGCAGCAAGCGGTACTTCAGCATAGTTAAAGATGCGTAGAAGGTCGAGTTTTCCCAATCTGGCATTTTCCGCTTCTCGCGCTCAGAATGACGCTGGCATCCGGTCTAAGCCGCTGGTTCAGGTTCGCAAGCAGGTCGTCGCTGGCATGGAGGCGTTGCATAACACGATTGTCGGCTTGGCTGCCGGTATCGCACTGATCTTTTTTTTCTGTCACCTGGTACAAGGCCACGAGCGAAGATCATCCTGAGTGAAGAGAATCAGGCAGCAACAGAGAAGATGCTGCGATAGACTGCCACTTCTATCCATGAGCGTAATGAAAGTCATCTGGCTAAAGAAGGTGAAAAGCCGCAAGTGAAGATCATCCGGAATGCGTTCGCCGCGCCCTGTAGCCCATCCCTCGGGAACCACGCCTTGAGTGTAGTAGTGGCCGGTTTGTCGCCAGAAATAAAGATGAGAAAGGGAAGGTCGGAAGGAAGCGTTCTCTGAATCGGAGTCGACGGCAAAAACAAGAGAGCGGGTTAACTCCAGGAAAAACAGAAGAACAACAAAGGGAAGGTCAGAAGGAAGCGTTCCGAATCAGCCTCATCTCCTGAGTGGTTGCTGTCACTTTTCAGCTTGCGGTGCGAGTTTCATCGCCGGACTTGGTGACGGTCCAATGCTCGCCGTCGGGCGATTCCGAAACTTCGAAGTGAATCTTGTCGTTTCCAGTGAAGACGTTCGTGGTCCGATAGTAGGTGGTCTTACCGTTGTGGGTGTCTTTGGAGTGATAGGTCCAGAGATTGCCAGCAATCTCGAGTTCGCCGCGCCCGGTAGCCCATCCCTCGGGAACCACGCCTTGAGTGTAGTAGTGGCCGGGTTTGTCGCCAGGAATAAAGATGATGAGCGAAGAAAGCTTTCCGTTCACGTCCTGCTGACAACCGAAAAACTTGCCAATCAAGCCGCAAACGTTGGAGATCGCGTCGGGAGTTGTTCCCGATTTGGTATCGCTCACCTTCAGTTCCCATCCGCCCTTATAAAGCCACAAGGGTGTGTAAGCTGAATCGGAGTCGGCGGCAAAAACAAGAGAGCAGGTTAACTCCAGGAAAAACAGAAGAACAACACCTGAAATGGTTTTCATGAGAAAGCCTCGTAGAAGAGCATTCTAAACAAGGCTCCGATGTTTTGCCCTTGAACGCCCTACACACCTTACCGCTGATACTCTACTTCCTCTGCTGATGACCCCATGTCCGGCACTTTCCGTTTGTCTCTTCCTTCATGCTCTCGTGCTCCATAACCGGGTACGGAAAACCACAGCCATTGCCTCTCGGTAGTTCAGCAGATGTTGGGGCATAAGCAAATCAGCACAACTATTGTGTACGACCGCCGTGGGGAGAAGGCTAAAACAAAAGCCTCGAAGCTTCTCCAGGAACCGAACTGAAAAGTGGAGCAGTACTCGTTTGGGATCCCGACGTCTCGAATCGCAGATGGTACTTAAATCACCAAGGCCGATGCTTGGGGGCCGGCAAGGTCTGCGAAGGTACTGGTGAGAGTTCTGCAAAGCGGCAGCCCAACAAGAAATAGCGACCTCGAATCGGTCAGCGATCTCTGAATACGTTGCTGCGCTCCTCATTTCGCGCAGGCTGAACTGCCCTTTCCAGATATGGAAGTGATAGACGTGGTTGTGGTTGGCGAAGTCGAAGAACCGCTTCTTCAGGTTGAGATTGAGTTTGTCGAGGTCTTTGGAATCCATGAGCACGGCTGTGTACATGCTCGTTCGGAATCTGTGCTTCCGTTAATGCACAGTTCGCGTCGGATAATTCCCAATCTGACACAAATTATGACTTAGTAACCCCTCCGACCGTCATTTGTGGATTTCGCACCAAAAACCCTCTTGACAGATGGCTGCTTCCCGTTATGATTCTGGGCCAACTCCCACATTGACCCTCTTGTGTAAGCCCTGTTACGCAGTCCGATTTGGAGCTTCATCATGCAGAGATCGAAAGTTGTGTTCCGAAAAACCATCCTGCTGTTGCTTCTCCTGCTGCCGTCGGGATTTTCCTTCGCGCAAGCCGCCACTCTCCAACACAACAGCAATTTGCGCAGGAGTCCAAATACACATAGTGCGATTTTGGAGAGCCTGAACAAAGGCGACACGGTAACCGTCACGTCCACGACAAAACGCTCTGGCTACTACCATGTGCAAGCAAGTGATGGAACCATCGGCTGGGTCTTGGCCAGAAACGTCGTCATCGGACAGGTTCCATCCAACGGTGGTACTCCGCCTCCGCCAGGACTTCCCGCACAATTGGCAGCAGCAGTACTCAAAGCTGTTCCCCAGCCGTTGGTCATCAATGGTCAGAATGTCTGCGGGCCAACCGGCGATGCAGCCGATGCAAAGACGCAGGCACTCGACAGCAACAAGAATCGCACCGACATTCCAGACGCCAGCACATACATTCTTGTCAATTGGAATGAGTTGGCGAACCTGCCCTCCGATCAGGCGGATAACTTACAAGGCGCACCTGTTGAAGTTGTGGGCTATCTGTCCCATCGCATCGCAGTGGAGAACAGCGGCAGCGGCGAATCAACGAACTGTCACTTGGTCAACGATAATGAAGTCGATTGGCACATGTACCTGACGCAGCAACCCGCACAAGGTATAGCCGATGCCATCATCGTCGAAACGACGCCTCGAACGCGGCCTCTTCATTCGTGGGACAAGAGCGCACTGGATGCACTTATCGACTCCAACACCAAGGTTAGGATTAGCGGCTGGCTGATGTATGACTGGCAGCACGTTGGTGTGATTGGACGACAGAGAGCAACTGTTTGGGAAGTTCATCCGGTCACGCGCATCGAGACTCAAGATGCGAATGGCAACTGGAAGAACGTCGAGCAATAAGAGGGCGGCTTCGCAACGATTTGGAGTGAGACCACATGCCCGCATGGAAAGGCATCGTTGGGAAGGGACTCACGGCAGCCGATTTCAGCGACTACGTTCAAACGGTGGAGCTGAGTAGCTGGCGACCACAGTTTGTCGTTCTACATAACACATACATTCCGAAGCTCGCGGATTGGCACACGGTTCCGGGAGCACAGCGAATGCAAAATCTGCAAGCTTACTATCGGGACACTCAGCATTGGTCAGCGGGACCGCACCTGTTCGTTGCTGATGATCTGATCTGGGTGTTCACGCCCCTCGATACGCCGGGCGTTCATTCGCCGTCATGGAATGCGATTTCATGGGGCGTCGAGTTGGTGGGGGATTACTCTACTGAGGCTTTCAGTCCTGCGGTGCAGGCCAACGCAGCTTCCGCACTTGCCTCACTCCATGCTTTGGCCGGAATCGATCCGGACGCTTTGAAGTTGCATAAGGAAGACCCCAAAACGACTCACAAGAATTGCCCTGGACTCAACATCGTCAAAAACGATGTCATCACTTTTGTCGCGGCGGCTCTCGCCGATGAATATCCAGGAGAACACACGCCCGGAGCTGTCGGTTAGGGACGGTTTTCCGTATGGAGAAGGATCACTCCGGCACAGTGACAAGAGTCAGTGGAACGTGAGGACCACGGTAGCATAGGTGCAAAATGAGGATTCTCTGCCAATGTAGTTTTCTGATATTCGCAGTTACGCAAGTTGTGGCGCAGGCAAATATTGTCCAGCCGCCCCCAAAGCCACAACCGCCCGCACGTGCCGCGACACCCCCTCCCGGATCAAGCCTGCCGGTTTGCGACAGGAACGGTGTCTTGCTGGATGTGTTAAATGCCATCGCCAAGGCGCAATTTGTGAAGGAAGAGACTGATTACGAGAAGAGCAAGAAGCTCGATGAGGATGCAATTTACAGACGGCGTCTACAAGTCATAAAGGCGTTAGCGAGCAAGAAATGAGATTTGCACGGTTACTGTTGATCTTTCTCGCACTCAGGGTGATTGGATTTTCGCAAGCGAACATTGCAACACCCTGTGAGTCGAAGTCCCATGTACTACCAGACGGGCGAATACAGACTACTGATTGCAAGGGAAACGCTTCAATTGTCGATCCGAGTGCTTCCCCTGAGCCAGTCAGCAGCGAACCGAGTTCACAAAGCATTGCACCAGGCGGTGCTCCAGCGAGCTCGAAGCTGGCGCAAGCCTACGAACAATATGAAATCGCAAACCTTGAATATCAGCAACACCAGTTCAAAAGAAATGAATCGGTATTTGCTTGGCAGGACATGTCCTCGAAGTTCATGTTCTTTCTTGTTGTCGTGATTGTTCTCACCGGATTAGTGCTTGCCGGTCTGAAATTCCGCGAGGCGGCTCAAACAGAATTTGAGGTAAGCAAAGAAGCCTTCAAGTTGAAAACCACCATAGTTGGCGTCGTGATCTTAGCGATGTCGATGGTGTTTTTGTACTTGTACCTTTTCTTTGTCTATCCGATAAAGAACGTCGGTCAATGATGCTATGAAAATCGGAAGCGCCACGACTGAAGAGTAGTGCAGCATGGGAGGACGATATGCCAGCTTCAACCTATTTACCATCGGCGACCAAGATTCCTAATTCAGTCGGATTGAGTCTTTCAGGCGGTGGAACTGCTGCCCGCGACTGTTTCCCTCTTTGGAGGTTCCTTATCCGGCATGGGCGTTATTTCAATGGCAATTAGAAGACGCGCCCAACCCTGCCGTGCCCTCCAATACCTACACCATGATCAACGTGGGATCGGGCACCGGCGGCGGGATCATAAAACAAATTCGAGGCGGACCTTCTGGCTGGCTCGCTTATGCGTTTTGTACTGTTGGTGCGTCTTTGAGATAGGAGCGCCATATGAGAGCAATAGTCATCACCACCGCATGCTTCTTTCTGTTGGCAAGCGCTTCGCCGCAACAGGGCAAGCCAAAGGCGTCCGCAGTGCCGTCAGGAAAGGTCGTGCTCGAAGCATATGTGTCTGCTTGGAATCACCATGATTTGGCGGCGCTCGACAAGGTGCTGACCCCGGACGCGGTTCACGAAGACATCGCATTGTCATCCCGGCACGAGGCATGGCGTGAGGCAGATCAGAAGCAAGCTCCCGCTCCAACTAACCCGCCACCCGCACACGAAATGCAAAGACTCAACAATAGGCTAGCGGGACGATGGTCCATCGGCCAAGCATTTGAGCCTCGTGGTGGAATGCCAAAAGGTGCCGTGGGCCAGGGCACAGAAGTATGGCGACCCGGTCCGGGCGCGCTTTCTCTAATCGAAGAGATTCAGACGAGAGTAGGCGACCGGGAGTTTTCCGGTTTGGGCGTCATTTGGTGGGACACTCAGGCACAGGGCTACCGAGTCGTCTGGTGCGGGAGCGCGAATCCCAGAGGTTGCGTGGTCATGAGTAAATTGGCGCACTGGGAGAGTGACCAATTTGTTGTCGGAGATGAGTTCGAGCGTGATGGCAGGAAGGTCGTCTACCGGGAAGTCTTTTCCGACTTCACTCCCGATTCTTTTACGCAGACCATCTATGAAGGTGAATCCGGTGGGGAGTTGAAGCGTAAGTTGACCATTCACGCCACAAAAGTGAGCGAGAGTTCAAAAACCTCCGCTGCCAACGCCACGCCACCGGACGATGACCTATCCACCGCAAAACAACAGGTGCCGGCACTTGATTGGCGCTGTCTCGTGGCGCGACGTTTTCCTCTACTAGGGCCTGCTGAAGCCAGCCCGCCACTTCGAACTTGTATTTGCGCCGGACTTGCTCGAAGATGCGAAAGAAACACATTCCGTGCATGCCTGGTACCGAGGTAATTGCGCCGTCGATAACAACTGCATGTGACGAAATAAAGATCGCGGAGAGGACGACATGGATGGATTCACAGGCCATGGTTCAGGTCGCACTCCCGGGCCATTAGGTAGTTCCACGCTGGTTGGCGGACGAATCCCTGGTCCGCAGCGACGCCGCCCAGTGAGAGTGGCAGACGCTAAGCCGCTTTCCAAGAAGACCTTCGAGATGCCAAACCCGGGCCCAGGGGATTCAGGCAGGGTTCGGGTGCATGCGGTGGAATGGAAGCTCTTCGATGGCGGAGTGAGCCCAAGCCAGGTGCGCCAGGGAAGGCTTGCGAATTGTCCACTGGCGTCGATCCTTGCCGCTTTGGCGAATACCAAAGTAGGAAGAACGCGGATTGATAACATACTCAAAGCAGCGGAGCGCCACGCCAACGTCGAAACGAACCTCTCGGGCGTCCTCGACAAGCTCGACAATGATCCTGAGTCGCCAACGCCGAAGAAAATTACCTCGAAGCGTTACTTCGCCTTAACACTAGCGAAGAATATCGAAACCAGCGACGCGTTCTACACCGATAACGTAGACCGTGATTGGAATCTGTTCTACATGCAACACAACGAGGATCGGAGAATCGAGAACCGGAAGGACATACTCTGGCCTGCCGTGATTGAAAAGGCGTATGCAGTTCAGAGAGGCGGATACGACAAGATTTCGGAATCCAAGGACCTCACTCTAGCAGTTGTCTGGAAGGATATTGCTGGTAAAAACCCAGACGGATTAAAACTCGAGGACAAAACAGACAAGGAGATCCTTGACGTCGTCAAAGCGGCTGGGAATGTACCGGCCGTCGCTGCTTCACGCAAGGACAGTGGCATCGAGACGGACTCGAGCAACAAGCTCACCGACGATCATGGCTACGCTGTTCTTGGGCTGCAAGGTTCCAAAATCGAGCTCTACAATCCCTGGGGCTGGAAAGTAAGCGTCTCGATGAAGGAATTACGCAAGTACTTCGAATTGATCCAGTTCGGCAATCCTTAATCCGTGAGTCGGGCTCATCAAGCACCATTGCCCATTTCGGGCCGTAGCTGCCGCGGTCTCCAGCACACATATCATCGCTCACCTCCAGTTCCTTCCGTTCCTATCTGAACGAAGCTCAGTCGGTTGCTTCGAGGAGATCTCTTTGCGGCAGCACATTTCCCATATCAGGACTTCTGGCCAGCGTCAAAGTGCGCGATCAAGTGTCGCACGCACTCCAGTGTGACTCAGGCGGAAGCAGCAATCGCGATCACCACCTCTCTCCATCGGTAAACACTAGCCGACTTCTCGGGAGTAATCGGCCGTCGATGAGCGCTTTGGGATTTGTCATCAACCGAGAATCGCTCCTGACAACATGGGCGCTTCTCAGTACCAACCCTCAGTCACTCCCGAACTTTCCGCATTGAATGAAATGGCGACACAAAAGGCGGCAACAGCGCGTTGGCGATGCCGAGAACCGTCTCGCCAGCTTTACATCGGCGCCAGAGTTCTTCGCGTTCTCAACCTCGAGCCCCTTCATCCGCTTCAGCTCCGAGACGCTCGCCCCGCCGTACTTCGCTTGCCAGTTGAAGTAGGTCGCACGGCTGATCCCATGCTTCCTGGTCAACTCGCTGAGTGCGACTCCGGCTTCGCCTTCCTTCAAGATCGCAACGATCTGTGACTCGGTAAACCTCGACTTCCTCATGACATCCCCCGTACCGGGAGAGTCTGCTATTTACCTGTATCCGAGCCGGGGGAGCCTACGACCACGATACGGCAACACCACTACCGAGAGACCAATCTTCCCAAGCGGCGGTCATGGAGAGACGGACGAAGACATCTTCACG
>Ga0210406_10000916_pt1 | contig 38341 bp, 39 predicted proteins | sample IncBWC30MmetaG_FD_155454 | JGI IMG/M metagenome (GOLD analysis project Ga0210406, IMG submission 155454) | Forest soil microbial communities from Barre Woods Harvard Forest LTER site, Petersham, Massachusetts, United States - Inc-BW-C-30-M | ecosystem: Environmental > Terrestrial > Soil >... | reverse complement strand
CAAAACTCGCAGGCCACCAAAGCGATTGCGCGTTTCGCAAATTCGGCAGTTCAAACCGGAGCTGTCAGCTGATTCACATGGTCCGAACGTTTAGCGGACGGCGAGTCTGATCGCGCTGGTGTCTTGGTCGCAGACGCTCGCATTCATCGGGTGCTTTTGATTGAGGTTTGGTCGCAACTCGGAGATGAGGTGCCGATGTTTGACTTCTTGTTAGTGGGATTTAGCTTGGCACCACTTGGGCTTTTGCTCCTGTTCTGGAGAGTGTTTCCCCATGAACGTGGACTCCACCCAATCTATCGGGACTCCAGCCTGAAACGAAAGAAAAAGAACAGAAGTCCAGGACAGGACTGCCCGCGAGTGATAGACGGCAGACGTCGAACGCAAATGGAGAGCAACCATTGGCGTCCGATGCAATGACGGCAACGGATTAGGCATATGCCAAGCAGTATCCTTAATCTGCTGCCTGCCTCATTATCCTAGGCCTTCCCCGTAGTTTCGACACTTTCGCCGCTTTCAACTTCTTCAACTTCGCCGTTTCATATTTCTCGCGGTCGCCTATCGAAAATTCAGCGACTTACGGCTGTGCAGCTTTGGTGTCTGCCGTGCCTTATTGCGAGCAGGAAAGAGCAAATGAGTACCGGTTGGCGGCAATACGGTTTGAAGTTTAGACATCGCCAGCAGGGTCTGAAGGAAATAGAGGGATATGACTGGGTTCTGATCTTCTCTTGGCTTGGCGCTCCGGCTCTTGGGGGGTTACGTGTTGGGCCGCCTTCAGACTCCTTTGCTGCATGGCGCAATTTCTTCCGTACGTTCCGGGGTCACTGAAATGACTGCAGAAGGTCCCTTTCCGGACGATCTTAGGCTTGCGCTCAGCTGCGTGAACAATCGACCAAAGAGGACGGCTCGTTGGCCGGAACGATGGATTCACAGGGCGGACGGAAGCTTCGCCCTGTATCTCGTCAACTGGGAAATACCTTCAGCTGCCAACTTTCTGTCCTCCGTCATCAGGATCCCGGAGTCCACCGTCCCGCAGGTGCTGACAGCGGTCACTTCACCACCATCCGTGAACGAAAGCAGCAGGTTTCTGGAGCGGTTGCACCCATGAACTCCCCTCCATGGAGACGAAGAAATGACTGAACAGGCCCACATTCGAGTTCGCGAACATGAACCAGATCTATATGCGAGTCGCGAGGACTTTCACACAATCTTTAATGAGGACCACAAGGAGCTCTATCGGCTTTCGTTTCTACTTACGCGCGACTCCAAAAAAGCGGAGCAGTGCTTTGTAGGCGGCCTTGAAGATTGTGTGGCCGGAAATTCAGTCTTTCATGAATGGGCCCGTTCTTGGGCGAAGCGCGCCATCATCCAGAATGCAATTCGCGAATTGAAGCCGCGACCCAGCCAGTCCAATTCACCCCGGTCTGGAGCTATCTCCCCCCACATTGACCAACTCTCGAGGGGTCCAAGCGGACATTTCGAAATGGACGCGGTGTTGCGGCTTGCAGATTTCGAGCGGTTTGTGTTCATCATGTCCGACTTGGAGCACTACTCGGAACACGACTGTGCCCTTCTTCTCGGGTGCTCCGTTAAAGAAATTCGTGAGGGTCGCACCCGCGCTCTGAAGGAACAGGAGGACTTACCTCCCATGGATCGTTCCGAAAACCAACTTTTCGTACAGGAGAAGAAGTGAAATGACTGCGGTCGCCGGATCCGCAAACCGTCTGACACATGTCGGACTGAGCTTGCATCCAGCGCATCAGCAGGCGCTTGCCAGAATGTACGTCATGGTGAGGGTCCAAGCTCATGCCATTTCCTAGGTTGAAGTGTACTGGCTTTTGGCGGTGGCTTCCGCGCTGATGTTCTTGCTGCCTTTCTTGCTGGCCAGGAACGACCCCGGCGCAGGAGGCGAGGTTTCGATGCACTGATGAGAGTGTCTTATGCTGGCAAATCAGGAGCCCGATTGGAATATCGATGACCTAACCGATGACGAGATATATGACGCGATTCGTCATCTTGACCCGGACCCTAGAACCGAGGACAAGCAGGAGGCGGACGACCAGGATCAAGATAACAGCGTCGTGATCTGCGTCTGTTTATACATTCTAGTGCTAGGGTGCCTGGCCTTCATGTGGTTCTACTGGAGGTGATGTGCGTTTTAGTGAGCCTGAAAATGAGATTGACGGGTAAGTCTTGAGACCCGGCAACAATTTCGGCACTGCCGGTCATCTTGGGCTCGATTACTGGCGCATTGACATCCAGTGCGAGCCCCTCGATCATGTAGAAACACGAAGCGATGCAAAATCAACTGCGATAACGTTTCTAGCCCGGAATCCCCAGCCAGCTTAGGTCTTCAGGAGATAGGCCCAAAATCACGTCTCTCGTCGCTCTCAACACTTTCACCAGATTCGTCACCGACATGACGCAAGATCTTGGATCCACGCTCCAAAACTCAATCACTTAACTAGGAATACATTTGGCATGAGCCTTGCCTTCTCCACGAGTAATGGCACGGAAATTTCAAGTGGGGATTGCAGCCATGGCTCAGACTCAATCTCTCTCGTTTCTGCCGCGAAATGCTCATTCTGTTCCCTTCGTCGAGTTGCGAGAGTCGCTCCCAAGTGTCGTCGCCGTCGTCTCTCCATTCACGGTTGAACTCATGCGGTTCATTCTTAACTTTCGAAGCGCCGACGGAAGTGAAACCGACATCGAGATGGCTCTGCTGGAAGCCTTAGCGAATGCGGTGATCCACGGCAATGGTGACAACTCCTGCAAGCGGATTTACGTCACGTGCCGCTGCTACCTGAACGGAGAAGTCTCAATTACGGTTCGGGACGAAGGACGCGGATTTGATAGCGGCGCTGTACCGGATCCGACCTTTCGAGAAAACCTGCTGTTCACCCATGGTCGTGGAATCTATCTCATGAAGACGCTGATGGACGAAGTCTCTTTCGAAGAAGGCGGATCCGTTGTGCGGATGCGAAAGAACTCCAACGCGAGTTCAGCCCAACGGTCTGAGCCATCTCACAGGTAGCGGGTCATGAAAAAGTCAAGTAGTGAAAGAGTGCTAGTAGTGGAGTCGGATGATGCATTGAGGACTAGCATCGTCGGCGCGTTTAGCCATGCCAGATACGACGTTTCCCCCGATTACCGCGAAGGAATGAAGGCTGTCCCTAGGTTCAGTCCCGATGCAGCTGTATTGGGAGCTAATCCGCCTCAGTTGGATAGTGAGAACAGCCGATGGCCAGAGACTGAGTTGGATGCTAGTCGACGCCCGCGGTATCAGAGCAATCTATGCGCCCCGAAGCCACAGGATACCTCTCGATTCGCTTATTCCTGAACCGGAACAACGGAAGGATCGCCGCTGGGGGACCAAGATCATGGCCGTGGCAGACCGCTACGGCCTACGAAGTGAAGTTGGCCGTTTCAGCCTGTGCCAGATGCAGATGGAGGTGCCAGAGGCACCCCACAACCTGGTAGGCGACAACGCATATGACTCCGATAAACTGAATTCAGAACTTTAGCACCTTCGGCATAGAACTAATTTCGCCACACCGCAGCAATAGGAAAAACAGAACACAAGATCTGCGGCGCTTGAGACGATATCGGCGCCGCTGGAAGATTGAAAGGCTGTTTGCCGGGTTGCAGAAGTTCCGACGTCCAGTTGTCCGGTACGAACGATACGTGAGAGCTTTATCGGAATGCCCCATCTCGGCTGTTGCGTAATCCTGCGGAGGCATTTGTGAGATGGCTTCTAGTGTCCGAGAAAGGACGGGTCCGTTCCTCGACATCCACGATTTCTCCCAGAAATCCATTCTGATCCGGCAGGTAAACGTCCTTGATTGCGAACCAGGATGATTTCTTGGTTCGATGATTACACGCGAGTAATCGCGGCCTGATGGTCACAGCGGCTGCAATTCATCTGTAAAGGCATCGCACGAAAGAAAAAACCTAAATACGCTCAATGAGAACAGTTCAGAAAAGCTCGAAGAAATCACCCAGACGGCTTACCGAAACCTCTGCGCGTAAAGCGGCTGCAACTGGGCGGTTACGTCCGCTTGGGGATCGCGCGAATACTGGAGAAACACAATTTCTCGAGATCGCTTCCGAATTGCCACATTATTCAAATCGGTCTTCGAACGATGGGACGGCAGGCTATGGCTGGCAAGACCTTCTCTGCTGCGGGCAAAAACACTCACGCTGTAGGCTGTTGTTTGCAGGGCAATTACTTCGAGCCTATAGGTCCCACTGATCGGTCCGCATATCTGGACAATTCCTTGGCAGCTATTCGTACGGCCCAGATCATCGCAATTGATATCACCTTGCGCGATAGGTAATGCCTGCCAGGCGTGTTTGATAACAGGATCAAAGCCAATCCGGCGCCCACGAGGATCCGTCAGTACGACGCCTACATTAGGTGGACCATTGTTATCCGTGCGGAACACAATGTCGAGTTCGCCCAGTGAAAGACAGTCACCAGTATCGTCGGGATCGAGTTCCTCAACTACGTTGCGAGGGCTCGTATTTCCGACGCTAACATTCACGAGATTAGCGTCGCTGAGAACAGGGCTCGGGATGATCAGCACAAAAAATGTGAGTGCCTTCACAACTTTTGAATTGAGGACAATGGCTCGCATGCGCGTTCTCTTATGCGGCCGCGTTTGACCGGCTACATTGTGTTCGGTGCAAGTTTTCGTGTTCGACCAATTCTTCAATTGAGAGCGCCAGAATCGAAAACCCACAGAAATCACATCTCGATTCCAGGAAGAAGACCTCATTCTGCACGACCGGGTTCCGGATGAAATCGAACTCTTTAAATCTCATACATTCCCTTCACCAGACCACCTACTGAAGCGGGGACGCAGTCGCTTTGTGTCCGCTACTCCCTGCGCCTCAGTCGAACGGATGCAACAGCCTTGCCAAAAAACCATGGGCGAAATTCGTCCCACCTTTGCGCTTTTCTCAAGTGATCAGCCTTCGACAGCCATTTCTCATTGGCGAGTTCGGCTGTCGACTATCGACACTTTCGACCCCTTCGACAGTTCCTGTGTCGAACCGTCCCAAGAAAAACCATGATTCGGCGCCGTTTAGCTCCGTGTCGACTTTGGTATGCGATTTGCCTTTACGAGGTAGGGATGTTGAGCAGTTCACCCGGTCAGCTCACTTTTTCTGAGGAAAGACGCGCTCAAAGTGCAGTCGCGTGACTGACGCGCCTGAATCGACAGACGACTCTTGGGCCACATTTTCCCCCCAACCGAGCAGCGTCTCGATTCAGGCGCGCCAGTGACGCGATTGCAGCGGAAGTCCGATAACCACGATTGAGGGGGAAAGAAATGATGAAGCAAATATCCACAGGATTAGCCAGTGCGGCGCTCCTGCTAAATGCACTTGGCTGCAACGGTAAAGTACGGGCTGCGGCTCCGGCTCCTCCACCGATTGTCGAAGTCGCGCCGGTCATTCAAAAGAATGTGCCGGTTCAGGGCGAGTGGATAGGAACGCTCGAAGGCTACGTCAACGCACAGATTCAGCCTCAGGTGAGCGGCTACCTGATCCGCCAGGATTATCACGAAGGCGCATTCGTCAAAAAGGATCAGCTCCTCTTTGAGATCGATCCGCGTCCCTTTCAGGCCGTGCTTGATCAGGCTAAAGGACAATTGGCGCAGGCCGAGGCGCAGATGGCAAATGCCGAGCTAAACGTGAAGCGTGACATTCCCGAAGCGGAAGCGCACGCCATTCCCCAGAGCCAGATGGATACCGACACGCAGTTGCTCCGTGGGGCGAAGGCAGCAGTTGAGGCTGGCGAGGCGTCGGTCGAACAGGCCGAGCTGAACCTGGGATACACCAGAGTTGTCTCCTTAGTCGACGGAATCGCCGGCATCAACACGGTGCAGGTGGGCAACCTGGTGGGACCGTCTACGGTACTCACTGCAGTTTCGCAGGTGAATCCGATCAAGGTTTATTTCCCCATCAGCGAACAGGAATACCTGCGCATTGCGGACGGCGGCGGTCCGGGGAGTGTGGATTGGCTGACTCACGTTTCTCCAATCCCGTTGCACTTGACCCTGGCCGACGGGAGCGCCTACCCGCATCCTGGCAGAATCAGCTTCGCGGATCGCCAAGTAAACACGCAGACCGGAACCATTCAGATGGTGGGTGAGTTCCCCAACTCCAAAAATCTGTTGCGACCCGGCCAATACGCGCGGGTTCAGGCGCCAACCGGAAGCATCATGGGAGCGCTGCTAGTGCCGCAGGCCGCGGTGAGTCAGCAGCAAGGAACTTACCAAGCGACAGTCATCGGCGCCGATAACCGAGCGCAGCTCCGCACGGTCCAAGTCGGGCCGAGAGTGGGCACGCTCTGGGTGATCACGGCGGGCCTGAAGCCGGGAGAACGCGTCGTGGCGGTTGGCGCAGAGAAGGCAAAAGAGGGCGAACTGGTGAATCCCGCACCATACAAAGAAATAGAGGAGCGCTAATCATGGCGAACTTTTTCATTCGACGGCCCATCGTCGCGATCGTGATTTCGATCCTCACGGTCATAGTCGGCGTGATCACAATCGTGACCTTGCCGGTAGCGCTGTTCCCAAGTATCGCCCCTCCTGAGATCCGGTTGCAAGCCACCTACCCCGGTGCGGACGCGCAAACTCTCGAGCAAGCTGTCGCCACACCCATCGAGCAGCAAGTCAGCGGCGTCGACAACATGACCTACATGTACTCGCTGAACGCAACGGCGAACCAGCAAACGACGTTGCTTGTCGACTTCGATCTCAAGACCGATCCAAACATGGACCTGATCCTGACCCAGTCGCGCCAGCAACTGGCCAACGGTCAATTGCCGCCCCAGGTGAACAACTACGGAATCACCCTCAAGAAGTCGACCAGTGCTCCTCTAATGTTGATCGCCCTGTACTCGCCGCACGGCACTCGCGATTCGAACTATCTGGCGAACTACGCCTACATCAACCTCAATGATCCGGTCTCGCGCTTGTACGGCGTCGGCCAGACGCAAGTCTTCGGAGCTGGACAGTACGCCATGAGGCTATGGGTGAAGCCTGATCAGATGGCCAAGCTTGGCATCACCGTCACGGACATAGCTAACGCGCTTCAGGCCCAGAACACGGTGAATCCGGCCGGTCAGATTGGCGGCGAGCCAGCTCTGAGCAATCAGCAGTTCACCTACGCCGTGCTGGCTCAAGGCCGCCTGACTTCACCGGAACAGTTCGGCGAGGTTGTCGTGCGCGAAGCGCCAAACGGTGGGATCGTTCGAGTTAGAGACGTGGCTCGAGTCGAACTGGGCACGCAGGACTACAGCTTGATTGGTCGCCTGAATGGCAAGCCCAGCGCCATCATTGCCGTCTACCAGTTGCCCGGAACCAATGCTGTTCAAACCGTGCAGGGTGCCCGGAAGCTCATGGCGCAGATGAAGCAACGGTTCCCGCAGGACATTGAGTACGCGGTTTCACTCGACCAGACGCTCCCGGTCACAGAAGGCATGAAAGAGATCCTCGAGACCCTGGTGATTGCGATTGTGCTCGTCATTCTTGTGGTCTACCTCTTCTTGCAAGACTGGCGCGCCACCCTGATTCCAATGTTGGCTGTGCCGGTCTCTTTGGTGGGGACGTTCGCCATCTTCCCGCTGTTCGGTTTCTCGATCAACACGCTTTCGATGTTCGGCTTGGTGCTGGCTATAGGGCTGGTGGTTGATGATGCCATCGTAGTCGTGGAAGGGGTGCAGCACCACATCGAGGAAGGCTTGGCTCCCGAGGATGCGGCCCGAAAAGCTATGCAAGAGCTTTCCGGTCCAGTCGTGGGTATTGCTCTAGTCTTAGCCTCCGTGTTCGTGCCGACAGCCTTCATTCCGGGCATCACCGGCAGACTGTATCAGCAATTTGCCATCACCATCGCAATCTCTGTGATGCTTTCAGCGTTTAACGCCCTGACGCTCAGCCCGGCGCTCGCGGCACTACTCCTCAAGCCCAAGAAGCAGACCCGCGGACCGCTCGGAACATTCTTTGGCTGGTTCAACGCATACTGGGAGCGTTCTACTGATAGTTTTGTCCACCTGTCGGGAACCCTGATTCGGAAGGCCGGCGTGGTGATGGTGCTGCTTGTAGTCGCCGGGGTTGCAGCGTGGTTCTTTAGCAGCCACCTGCCTACGAGTTTCCTGCCCGATGAAGACCAGGGCTACCTCTACATCAACATGCAGCTTCCCAACTCCGCGTCCATGGAGCGTACAAGCGCGGCTGCGAAACAGGTGGAGAACGTTCTCGCAAACACCCCGGGAATCCAGTACACCACCAGCGTCGTAGGTTTCAGTCTGCTCAGCTACGTCAGGACTTCGTACAACGGATTCTTCTTCGTAACTCTGAAGCCCTGGGATGAGCGCGGAAGCCGGAGCGAACAATATCAAGCCATTAAGGCGCGTTTGAACCAGGAACTCAAAAAGCTGCCGGATGGGACGGTCTTCAGTTTCTCACCACCGGCGATACCGGGAGTCGGCACTGCTGGTGGCGTTACCTTTGTCCTTGAGGACCGCGCCGGCAAGGATGTCAAGTTTCTTGGTGATAACCTGACCAAGTTCTTAGCGGCTGCCCGCAAGCGCCCTGAGCTCGGCCAGGTCAGCACTACGTTTATCCCGAGCGTGCCGCAAGAGTTCATCAATGTGGACCGCGACAAGGTGTTGAAGCAAGGCGTGAATTTGACCGATGTCTACAACACCATTCAAGCCTACATGGGCGGCTTGTTCGTCAACTACTACAACGATTTCGGCCGCACCTGGCAGGTGTATTTGGAGGCCGAAGCACGTTACCGGTCGACAACCAATGATCTCGGGCAGTTCTATGTGCGCAACGGCCAGGGGCAGACGGTGCCGCTCTCCGCGCTGGCAAAATTCGAGAACCGTTCCGGCCCTGAGTTCACCATGCGCTACAACGAATACCGGTCCGCGCAAATCAATGCGAGCGCTGCGCCCGGTTACAGTTCCGATCAGGCAACGGCGGCCCTGGAAGATGTTTTCAAGCAGACCATGCCTGGCGAAATGGGCTTCGACTACATAGGCATGTCGTACCAGGAGCAAAAGACGCGAGAAGGAGTTCCGTCTTCCGTCATCTTCGGATTTTCGCTGTTGTTCGTTTTTCTGATTTTGGCAGCCCTCTATGAAAGCTGGACAGTGCCTTTTAGCGTGCTGCTCAGCACTCCAGTCGCAGTATTCGGCGCTCTCGCCGCGCTCTGGTTGCGTCGTGTCGTGCTCAGTTTATTTCTGCCTGCGTACATGGTTCAAATCGAGAACGATGTCTACGCCCAGATCGGTCTGGTGATGCTGATCGGCCTGGCTGCAAAAAACTCGATTCTGATCGTCGCTTTTGCCAAGGAGGACTACGAACGAGGTATGTCCATCACTGATGCGGCACTTTCGGCGGCGAGACTTCGCTTCCGGCCTCTTATGATGACCGCGCTCGCGTTCATTCTGGGATGCGTGCCTCTCTGGACCGCTTCCGGAGCAGGTTCTGTAGCACGCCAGATCATGGGAACGGCGGTGATCGGAGGAATGGTCGCGGAAACCTTCATCGGCAGATTCTTTGTTCCCGCGATCTTCTATGTGGTTGAGCGCTTCTCTGGGGCAGAGGGGCGAAGAGCACTGCCACTCGCGCCCGCCGAGGCGCCCGGTCAGGGGGACTAAATTATGAAGAAAACTGCTCTCTTAGGGATTCTGGCTGTGCTGGTTCTCGAAGCCGGCTGCATGATGGGGCCAAAATACAAACGGCCCGCGGTGAATGTCCCGCAAGATTACCGTACGCCGGCCCCGCAACAAACTGCTGCGGCCTCGTCGTTGGGCAACGAGCAATGGTGGCAGGTTTACCAGGATCCGGTACTCACGCAGCTGATCCACACCGCCATCGCACAAAATTATGATGTGCGCATCGCCGCCGCCCGCGTTCTTGAAGCGCAGGCGCAAGTCGGCATCACCCGCTCCTACCAGCTGCCCTCGGCGAGCGTGGGTGCGGACGTTTTCAGCGAGCAAAATCCGAAGGACACAAGGCTATTTCCCGCTTATCAGGTGAATGGGGGCGAACTGAGCCTATCGGTGATCTGGAATCTGGACTTCTGGGGAAAATGGCGCCGGCAAACCGAGGCTGCCCGCGCCCAGTTACTCGCAACCGAGTGGGGGCAGCGAGCGGTAATTTCTTCGCTGGTTGCTAACGTAGCCACCGATTATTTCCAGCTTCGTGCGCTCGACAGCGAACTCGACATCTCGAAGCGCACGCTGGCATCACGGCAACAATCGCTGCAATTGACTCAGGTGCTTGAGACTCATGGCTCAGGCTCCGGACTAGATGTCAGTCAAGCCGAGCAACTCGTCTACACCGCCTCGGAGACGATCCCGGATATCGAGCGGCAAATTCAGCAGCAGGAGAACATGCTGAGCATTCTGCTCGGCGAAAATCCCCAATCCATTCCCCGCGGCCGGGCGCTTACGGAACAGCCCGTACCGGAGAACGTTCCCGCCGGCCTTCCCTCGCAATTGTTGGAGCGACGGCCGGACGTCCGCCAGGTGGAAGAGAACATAGTCGCTGCGAACGCGCAAATCGGCGTCGCCAAAGCCTCATTCTTCCCCAGCCTGTCGCTCACCGGACTGGGAGGGCTGGAAAGCAACGCCTTGCACCAGTTCATCACCCAGCCCTCGGAGACCTGGTACGGGGCCCTCAGCGTGAGTCAGCCCGTCTTCGAGGGCGGGGCGCTCCGCTCTCAACTCAGGTTCGCGCGCGCAAACTGGCAAGAAACAGTGCTCTCTTACCAGCAAACCGTTCAGAACGCCCTTGAACAGGTTTCCAATTCACTTGTCGCTTCTCAAAAAGACCGCGAGTTCCGCGAGCAACAGGAATTGCTCACCCAGGCAGCGCAGCACACTGACCAACTGTCCGAGGTACTTTACAAGAATGGTGGCGCGAGTTACCTCCAGGTGCTGACCAGCGAAACAAATTACTTCTCCGCAGAACTCAACTTGGTGCAAGCCCAGCTCAACGAGCGTTTGGCTCTCGTGCAGCTTTATCAGGCGCTGGGAGGCGGGTGGCAGCAATAAGAGAAGGGACAAAGATGCTTAAGAAAATTCTGGTTGCTTACGACGCATTTCCTAAGTCTGGACCTGGGTCATGAAACGGATCGCGTCTCTTTCGATCCTCTTCGCTGCGCTCATCGAGTTCGCGATCGAGCGCGCAAGGTTTGACCTGTGGATCATGACGATTGCAATCGTGACCCTATTGTGGAATGTCGCGGGCCGGGCGCTCCGCTCTCATGTGGACTCGCAGAAGCACGGCCACAACGTCTCGGCTTCCAGGCGGTAGCTTGTGTTCGCTGACGTGTCTGAGCACCAGATCGTCGCGGAACCGCTTGGTTGGGTCCGGTTTGGATGGGCTGTTCGGGGAAAGGTAGTTTGAAAATGAAAACGAAGTTGTTCTTCTCGCTCCTGCTGTTGGCTGCTGTGGCTTCTCATGCGCTAGCGGCTTCCGACGAGGGCGAAGTGAATTCTCATACTGGAAGGGGGCAATCGCTCGTCACTCCCGTTGAAGATCCGGCAACTACGAGTGTGCCAACAGCTCCTGCGGTTGAGGCGAACGATCCGAAACAAGCGTTGCAGGATTATGACTCACTAATGATTGCTCTCACAAAGAAGTTCTCTGCCACACTCGCAAAAATTGCCGAAGCTACCGAGCGTGGCGAGCTAAGCAGCGAGCAGGCAAGAGAAATGAGTGCCCAGCAATATCAACTCACCCACATGCAGTTCGAACTGCTCAGCTTGTGGCGTGGAATCGAGGAACAGGACTTGGCGAAAACTCCGGATCTTCAAGCAGACCCGGTTCCAAGGCCGGAAAACGAAGCCGTAACGGTGGCGTTGCCGTTCTCATCCCTTCAACTCAACCCCTCGTTGGCTAAGTACCTTAATTTGACGCCCACTCAAGTTGAAGCTATCCAGCAAATCAAGACGCGGGGACAGCGCAGTTTCGACCCTTTGATAACAGAGCTTCGAGTTACACGAGAGAAGCTGGTTGCAATCGGCAGTGAACACGTCAATGAGAAACAGGTCAGAGCTCTGGCTGACACGGAAGCAAGTCTGCTGGCAAGACTGATCGTCGCGAACGCTCGCATGCAATCCAAAATCTACAAAATTCTAAGCCCCGAGCAGCAAAAAAAGCTCAGCGATCTCGACCGAACGCAGGGCGCAGTCACCTCGGATGGAAGGTAATGGAGCAATTCCTGTGAAATTTGGAGAAGCAGCAGTGACCCAGGAAGAAATTCATCTCGGAATCGTCGGTGCAAACGCGAAAAAAGCTGCTCGGGAAGCGGCTGAAGCCTTCGGTGCAGATCGCTGGCGCCAGGCTGAATTTGGCAACCGGCGTACGATTTGGCGAATACTTGACCTCGGGATCTTTGCCGATATTTCCGACAGGAATGACTTGGTTTACGCTTTTTGGCATTTTCTTTGATCCTCCGATTGTTTTGTTCAGGACGCGGTGGAAGTGGATGGAAGCGTGCAAAGGCTAGCGGCGCCGGCGTGGATGATGAAGCACTCATGCCAGCTGCTGCGCGCGGCCAGGGCGAGCGACCGAACAGGATACAAAACGGAACCAGAAAGCGAGGAAGTAACGCGAGAAAGCTCAAGTACAGAAACCCCTGCAGCTTCCCTAGCCTGCGAGAGGCGCTGATCGGCGGACACGAAGGGTCTCTTGGCAGCGCCGGTCACGAATCTGCGGGGGGAACGCCTTAGACTTAGACGACCTCAAGTCCACCAGCGTCTCAAGAAAAGCGGTGAGAAAATATTTCTGCGGCCGCCGCCATGCATACTCGGACCTTTCTACCGGCAATTGAATCGGGGAGAAGCGGTATGTTACCTGGTCGCGTTGACCACAGCTACCTTGTTCACTCCGCTACATGCCAGATACAGACGACGATCTGGCGTGGCAACCATGTTGCGTACCACACCGCCGCCGGATGGGATCTGCATCGTGCTGAAGCTCTCAGATTTGAGATCGAACCTGACCAGCGTATTCGGCTTCAGGCCCGACTCGCTGTACCAAACTTTACCGTCTTCGGTGATTGCGATTCCGTACGGCTCTGACTCCGCCCCTCCGGGGGACGCCCATTCTTTTAGTAACTTCCCGCCTGCAGGATCGAAGTGCCCCAGATAGCCGCGCGCATAGTCCGTGTAAAAGATGGTGCCGTCGGACGCCAGAGCGAGCCGCCGCGGACGCGCGCCCGCTGCCGGCAGCCGGTACTCTTGGATTGTCATCGTCTTCGAGTCAATCGTGGCCAGTTTGTTGGCGCCAAACTCGCAGAAGAACGGCGTGTTGTTCTGCAAGATGACGATACCGTACGGCACAGCATGCGGCGTCGGCAATTTCGTCAAACTCATCTTGCCGGTCTTGGGATCGAGCCGCCCAATGTAGTTGGTTTCTTCGTTGGTGAACCACAGAATGCCATCGTGATCGAATACGGGTGTGTGCGGATCGATCTTGCTGCCGCCGGATGGGCGATACTCAGTAATCTCACCCGTCTTTGGATCCAGTTTGCCAACGTAACCTCCGGAGATCGCGGTGAACCAGATGTCGCCGTCTTTGTCAGCGACCAAACCGTGTGGGCCGGAGTTGCGCGTCTTCAGCGGGTATTCCTTGAACTCTCCAGTTTTCGGATCTAGCCGTCCGAGCTTGTTCGCTCCCTGTCCCGTGTACCAGAGCGAGCCGTCAGGCGCAAAAGCCGGATCGTGAGGTCGCGACTCTGGCGTCGGCACCTCGTACTCCTTGATCTGCACGGTCAGCGTTCCTACCGCCCCGAATGCGGCTATCGCGGCGGCCAGTGTAAACCAGCAAAGCTTGGGCAGAGACATAGCTAACTAACTCTCCTTTCTCGAAAATTGTAATGCTCCGTTCAGGCCTTTTCCATACGCCGAAGAGTACTGCTCCTACGAGCCATCGCTTGCAAGAGTCTCGTGACCCATTGTGACTTTCTGAACCCATTGCCAACTGCGTCCTGATAAACGCGCAAGTGTTGTCAATCCGATCAACTCCCGCAGCGAGGAGCGGCAACCGACGACAAGATCCCCAGACTCCGCTTCAGTGCCGGAGTTTGAGAGACGCTGACGAGACGGCTCCGCGTGAATCGGCAGCCAAAGATGGAACCACCAGCCGGCGACTACTTTTTCAGTGTGCGGACATAAGCCACCAGGCCCTTAATGTCCTCTGCTTTCAAAGACTTTCCGTACGCGGGCATCTTGTTCTTGCCGCTCGTGATGACAGTGGCGAGCTCCGTGTCCGACATCCCCTGCACGTCGGCCGTTGTGAAATCGTGGGCGCCCATTTTCTTCCCCGTCGCCGAACCGGTTCCGTCGGCGCCATGGCACCCAGCACATTTCGACTTGTAGAGCGCCTCCGCCGCGTTCTGCGCGTGCGCCGATAACGAAAACACAAACATGACGGCGATGGCCGTCACTGTGACGAATACTTGCATACTGATTCTCTTCATCTTCTGGCTCCATTCGATCGGGGGTTTATGTTCGTGTTTCTCTGTTTCAGCAACTCTGAATCATGTTTCACGTTAGGATTTCTGTCGTTGCTCCTGCACACTGTCCACGAAAACTAGAGGATCAGAACGCGTAACATAGGGACTCGGTCAGTGAGTTGGCGTGAAAATAGCGTGGCGCTGTCGGGCCGACAAACGAACCTTCACCGTACTGGTAATAATTCCAGCCCATGTTGAAGGCCAGCTTGTGGCCAATATCCACGCTCAGGTTCGCCACCGGTTGCTGGTAGTCGTACTGCAATGAGCCGAGAGGCTGCAGAACATTGAATTGCGGGACGCTGCCGTCAACACTGGTGATGCTGTAGCCGACGTTGGCCATAACCCGCTTCGTCGGCTTGAACCTGATGGCGGCCATTCCAAAATTAGTGTGGTTGCTGTAGTACGAGTTGGCCAGCTGAGGATTGGCCGAATCGTTCAACGCACAAAACGAAGTGGTGCCATTGGCGTTGGTCACGAAGGGAATGATCACCCCGGCTGGCGGCGTGTCGTTGAAGCAGATCAGGGCATTCTGGATCACGCTGTTGAAGTTGTACGCCAGATCTAGTCCGAAGCGTTCGCGGGGCGCAAGCGACGCGGTCAACCCGTAGTTTTGGTTGTGGCCCACGTACTGGGTCTGGGCGTCGGCGTTGGATTGTTGCAGGATGTTGACGGATCCGCCCAGGGTGGCCCACGAGCGCGGTGTGTAGGTCGTCTGGAAGCGGTAGCGCGCTTCCTTGCGTGGCGACATACGGACGAATACGGCGTTGAAGTTCGTGTGTTCCAGATCGAAGTTCAATCGCATGGCATGGGTGGGCCGTGCCCAGAATCCGAGGAGCGCCGTCTTTTCCAGGCCCACGAAATGGTCCACGTCCCCGGGGAGATAATCAAGAAAGTGGTTGAACGCCCGGTCGCCATAGCGGTAACCGATGCGTGCACCCGCTTTTGCAGAAAAGTCCCAGGCGAGTTCGGTCTGATTTCTCGTCCAGGTCTGGTTGAAAGACGACTGGGATATGGTGGGCGTCCCTCCCGGAGTTGTGGGCGTAGTGAGCGCGGTACTCAGCAGCGTGCACGGAGGCAGTGCGCAGCTATAGTCGAGCTCGTTGAAATTGCCATTCTGCGGAATGCGGTAGGCCCAGAAATTGAATTTTTCGATCAGGCGCAGATGCTGGGTTAAGTGCATGGTGGCTTCGAGATCTACCACGTCGGAAATGCGGTTTGCAGCGGCTGTCCCAGTGCCGGTGAAGGCGAGCGTGTTGGTGCGCGGGATCAAACCTGCGAAAGACTCGCCCACCGGCGTGCTTGAAGTGGCGGAACTATAGGAAAAAGAGCCGAGCACTTCTAACTTCCGGAAGTAACTGCTGCGCAGGCTGATCCTCTCGGTGGGTGTGGAAGTGCGAATACGCTGGTTGCGCAAGTAGCTGGTGTACGCGCTACAGGCAACATTGGTCAGGGTCCCATTGACTATCAGACTGGTTGCCGGCGGCACCACGGCGCAGGGTTCCTTGTTTGCCGTGTCGATGGACAAGCCCAACGAAACGGAACCGACTGGCGTCGTGGGCAAGAGCGCCTCGTTGATTGGATTCAGCTGGTAGTCCGTGTCCCCCTTGTAGTAATCGAGGAATTGGTCGTAGCTGACGACAGTTCGCGGCGCGATTCTGAACTCCACTCCCAGGCGGTAGGAGTTCATGGTTGTATTCCAATTCTGCAGGAGCGAACCCTCCGTACCCTCGTGGATGCTGCTGTAGGAAGGCCCGGTCATGTTGTTATGCGAATATCCCAAACGGAAGCTGACCGTGGATTGCGGAAGCAGTGTGAGATCGACGTCGCTCATGCGTCGCGTCGTAGCGAACGAGTGAGGCGAGTTCAGCAGGGGAATCGATGGAGCAGAGGTCGGGGGATTCAGCGGATTTGCCAGCAAGTCGTAGTCGAAGAAACTTTGATCCCGACGGAAGCTGCTTTGGAAGTTGTACCATTTGTTCTTATCGGCACGAAGGCGTGCGTAGTTGTTGGGATCGCCTCCCCACCCCACGCTATTGAGGTAGAGATTGTCGAACAGCAGGCCCTGGTGATCGATCGACTGCATCGTAAGCGTCTGGTCAAGGATTCGCGGGCCAGTCTGCAGATTTACCAGTGTGTCGTACATGTCGCCGCTGCCGGTCACGTCGGTACTCCGGTAGCCCAGTTCGATGGACTGGTGAATCTGGTAGCCGCCGCGAGTCACGCCATCGGGTTCGCCGGGCGGGGCTGCGGGCGCAGTAGGATTCGCGCCGGGAGTTTGGGCGAATAGTGTTTCTGGCGATGACACGACCATTGCGCACAAAAGCACCGCCAGGGCCATCGCTATTCGACGTTTGCAGCGACCGCAGGCAGCAGCTAAGCTGCGCTCGACGTGCACGCACGCGGACGCCGGTCTCTCGATTAGCGAAGACTGGTGCACGAGTTTTCTTGGCGGCGCCATTCGATGCTCCCTACTTGAAGAACACGCTGCTGAAATTGGAGCCATGAATCTGCGTGTGACACATGGTGCAGGCCTGATACTTCGCCGACTGATTGTGCGCGGGACCGATTGGCCCGCCGGCAGTCAACTGGGACGAGAAAGTGTGGCACTGCAGACAGAGCATGTTCACCAGGCTCACCTTGAGCAGCCGGGGATTGGTGGAACCGTGGGGGGTGTGGCAACTGCTGCAGCCCTCAGTCTTCACCGGCACGTGCTCATAGACGAAAGGACCCTGCTTGTCGACATGGCACTTATAGCAAACGGCGTCGCCGCTCGGCAGGCTACGTAGCTGCCGCACGGTCGCTGTCCCATGTGGGTTGTGGCAGTCCACGCACTGCACCAAGTCCTCGTTGACGCGGTGGTGATAAGGTTTGGCAAAGTCTGCCTTGGCGGACGTGTGGCATCCGTAACATAACTGAGGTTGCTCCTGAACTAGCAGGAACTCTTTTTCCTTGGCGTGATGAGGAGAGTGGCAGTCGAGACATCCTACATCGCTACTGGAGTGGGCGGATTCGGCGAAATGCGATTGTTGGCGAGCTTCGCCGTGGCAGCTTAGACAGCGAGCGCTAGTCTCCTGCCGCGACTTCCCCTTGAACACGAATATCCTGGTTTTGTCGCCACCCCCCGCCACGTGGTCCGCTCCGGGACCATGACAACCCTCACAACCTTGCGTTGAGGGCCCACCCTTGGTGTTCAGTGTGGTCTTCCAGTGCGGCGTCTTCTCCCAGGCGTCATAGATTTCCTCGTGACAGGTTTTGCAGGTTTCCGCCCCCACGTACTTGGAAACGTCGGAGGAAGGCGCACTGGCTGCAGATGCGCTGGCAACTTGAGCACTGCTGGATTGGCCACTTTTGTCGGCGATCTGGTGCCCGGCCTGGCCTAAAGCAGAGGCGGCGACGAAAAGATATAAGACCGCGAACGGCAGCGCGCGGGAGGCCTTATACTTTGATGTCATTCGGATATTGTGCCTAAAAGTAAGTAACCTACCGCGATTCGCAATTCCGCGACTGCTCAATATTGCTCACTCCTTAGAAAAAAGGAGAGAGACAGAGTAGAGAGAGGGTTGTAGTGCACATTCAAGTCCGGCTGCTGGAAAAAGATCTGAAGTTGGTCAAAAAAGAGTTAGCAGCCTGCGAAGGGTTGTAAAAGAAAAAATATCGGGTTGTCCATCCTTTGATTTCGCTGGCATCGCCGGTGGGTTGTTCCCCGATGTAACGCGAAGCTAGGCTTCCGAGCCCAATCGCTTGTGCCAAGTGAACAGAAGCGCGCTCCCGATGATCATTAAACCGATGCATAGCCCAATCCAGATTCCCAGCGCACCCAGACCGAACCGGAAGCACAGAACGCAGCCAAAAGGAAGTCCGATAAACCAATACGCGATGAGATTCGCGAGCATCGGTGTGCGAGTATTGCCGCTACCACGCAAAGCTCCCGTGGCCACCGTCTGTAGGCCGTCGAACAACTGAAAGGCTGCAGCCACCAGAAGAAGGGTTGCGCCCACCCGAATCACCGCTGGATCGGGGCTAAACAGCCGCGCAATCTGCTTCGAAGCCGTGACGAATGCGAGACCCGTACAGGTCATAAATCCGGCGCCGAGCAAAATGGCAGACCACCCTGCAAGGTGTGCCCTCGTTGGATCTCCTCTTCCCAATTGGTGGCCCACGCGCACCGCTGCCGCCGAGCTTATTCCCAACGGAACCATGAACGTAAGAGCGGCACAGTTAAGAGCGATTTCATGACCCGAGAGTGGAATCGGTCCGAGTTTCGCGATGAGCGCGGTAGCTGCCGAAAATGCTCCGATCTCGAGCAATATCTGTGTGGCTGCCGGTGCCCCCAGCTTCAGCAAGGCCCACACCCGTTTCAAATCGATCCCGACCGTAAGCATCCCATCAGGTAACCTGCGCTTGGACTCGACACATGCAAGAGTGATTAGCAGCACGAGCGCCATGTAAATGCGAGCCACGCACGTCGACCAGCCCGAGCCAGTGATGCCCATCGCTGGAAACCCGAGATGCCCGTAGATCAGGGCCCAGTCTCCCACGAGATTCACAACATTGGCGGAGACGAGTGCAAACATGATGGGATTCACCACATGCACTGCCTGTAAATAACGTCGAAGCGCGAAATAACACAACAATGGCAGAGTCCCCCAGTTCAGCGCCTGCAGGAATGGCTGCATCGGTTGGATCAGTTCCAAGCTGACTCCGAACCGCCGCATCAGCATCGGCCAAAACGATAGGAGCAGCATAAGAATCGGAGTAAGGGCGAGAGATAGAACAAATCCATTCACGAGCGAGTGCCTGGCATCTCGAATGTCGTCGCGTCCATGCGCTTGCGCGACGAAGGTGTCCATGCCAAGAAGTAGTCCGCCACCGAAAATCGCCACGCTGTTGTAGAGACTCTGGCCGAGGCCCGTAGCTCCAATGGCCACCGCGCTGTTGGGAAGCCGCCCAACCATGATGGTGTCCACAACCCCCATACTCATCCAGCCAAGCTCGGCGAAGATCAGTGGCAAGGCAAGGCGCAGTGTCGGCCGGAACTCCATGCGGAGGGTCCGAGGGGAAACGGGATGCACACCGAGACTCATAGCTGAATACGACTATAAATTCTCTGCCAGTCGTTCGTTGCGATCGTCTATTGTTTCATCGTATTTCCTTGTGCGGCTGCTTCGAGTGCAACGACGATCTCACGCAGGATTTGGAGGTTGTCCACCAAGTCAATGGACTGCAACTTCAGAGAGTGAAGTATTCTGTGTGTCAATGCTTCCGGCTCGACACGATCTGGCGCCGCGTCCAATCGGCGGAAACCCCGTTCCGCGGCTTGCATGTGTGCCAGCACTTGCCGCTGCAGTCCTGCATCTTGGATTTCTCGAGGATTCCAGACCCTTGCGATCCTCTTCAACAGTCCCCGGTACATTCGTTTTCCGAGCGGTTCGGCTAAGGCTTCGATCTGGAGGATCAGCGAACTCGGTGCCGCTGACCCATTACCGGTGCGGGGTTTGGCGTTCGCGGATCAGAGTTCGATGAGTCCTCCCCTTTGCTGTGGCCGCAAGCCTTGTCTCCAGCCCTCAGGAGTCGCCCAGTCAGATAGGGCGGGAATGGTCTTCGGACGCTTGCGGTCATCCAGATCCACCCACGTTCCAGGATAATAAGTTCCAGGATAATAATCAGGATAGCGGCCCAGTCCAAAACAGGAACAAGCCCGTTTGAAAGATTGCGATTCCGCAGCCGTGGCAGCGTTATCATCGTCGGCCCACTCTCTCCGGTTGCCGAATGCGAGCCCAGGCCGAAGATGGTCAGCTCACACGTAACCAGCACTTTTGCGACGATTCTCTGATGTTTACTGCGCTCAAAATTCGCGCTGGTATGAATGCTGTATTTGCGGGTCCAGCCCGCCGGAGTGACCAGAGCGTTCAGACGATCTGTGTAAGCTCTCCGGTCGGCGTAAGACATAACCTGGCCAAGCGGCGACCCGCCTTTGCGGGTATTCGTGACGCGCCATTCGATCACCCAAGGATGAAAGGGTATTTCCAGACTAGCGATCAGTTCTTTGATCTTTGCCGCGTTCGGTGTCAGGGCAGTGGGACTGTTTGTGTCACTCGCCGGTGTCCCAAACTGCCTGCACTGCGTTAGTGGAAACATTTGCCGGGTCGCTCGCACGTCCATTGGTTGGGCTCATGACAGCTCTCCCTTCGTAAGGATGTGCAGGAAATCACCCAAACATTTCAGAATGGAATATCCTGGTCCACAATGTCGCCGGAGCCAGCGTGGGAAAGCTGGTCCTCATTCTCGTTGCCGACCTTGATGGTCGGTGCCGCTGTTTTCCCGCGGGCCAAGTAGGAGCAAGTGGCGGGCGACGATTTTCAGTGCGGTATTTTCCTCTCCCCGCTCTGCCGGTCCTCCCAGCTTGAGGTCTGAATCTTTCCCTCCACGTAAAGCTTGGAACCTTTGGCACCGTATTCGCCGACGATCTCCGCCAAGCGCTTCCAGGCCACGATGCTGTGCCACTCGGTCCGCTCTTGCCATTGGTCGTTTCGGTCTTTGAACTTTTCGTTGGTAGCGAGGCTGAAGTTGGCGACCGGAGTGCCGCTCGCCGAATATCTAACCTCTGGGTCTTTGCCAACGTTTCCAACGAGGATGACTTTGTTTACGCTTCTTGGCATTGCAGCCTCCTGTGACGTGAGGGGAGTCAGGAAGCGATCTTGCGGCCGAGTCGGAAGGCATGGAAAGCGTGGGCTGTATTAGAAAGGTATTCCAGGCAAGAACGAGAAGGGAACCGCTCAGGAGAGTTCCGGCACGGAGAAACCAGCCGCTATTGCGGCCTTGGAGAATCGGTGATCGGCGCACACAAAGCCTCTCTTGGCCGGACGTTGTTGACACCAGGTCAGAGCCGCAGCCAGTTGCATGCTGTCAGCAGCTCGCAAGTCATGAGCGTCCAATCTCAGGCAGTTGCAGCGTTATTGCTTGGAGTTGCTCCAATGTTTTGTTTTGCAAGAATGGAAGATGAACGGCGCGGCCGCGTTTAGGAATCGGTCGTTCCCTCGAAGCAAGCCCCGGACCGGCTACATCACCGATCGCGAGGTTTCGAAGCGATGGCCGGAAGCCAAGCGGTTGGCGGGCATTCCCGAGAGGGTCGTTCTGACTGTGCGCGTCATCGCTTCTCCACCGATGCGATGGAGGGCACCGGCAACGTGATGGCGGCGATGAATGCGATGGGGCATGGGTCGGTGAATACCACACGCATCTACACACACTCCAATGTGCAGCAGATCAGGGAAGCGATCGAGCGGCGGAACCAGCTGTTAGCGGCGCCTGTGGAAGCTGTGCGCAAAAGTGGCCACAGTCGCCTGAAGCAACCGTGCCAGGAAATGTTGTAAGTGATTGAAGGAGCACTGGTAGCGCTAACGGGAATCGAACCCGTGTTTGAAGATTGAGAATCTTCCGTCCTAACCCCTAGACGATAGCGCCTCGGAAGCGAGATCAAATTATAACAAAGCCTCGCACCTTTTCAGGCTCACCGCACGCCCCCTTCTAAGTCGCCGCCCCAGAAATTCCTTTATCTCATTTCCGGAATTCAGCACGTACGCATCGCAATTTTTTGTCCTACCGACTCCCATCCACAGGCCTATAAGCGATATAGTAGATGCAACTCCGCAAGCGCAAACTGGCAACCATCGCAACTTAGCAGGGGCAACGTGTATGTTGTTCATTCATCAACAAATCCAATCATTCCTAAATTTAGGAGTATGCAAGGAGTATCCTATGGCCAGATCGAAGTTCCCCAAGCACAGTACTGACGTGAAACCAGCCGCCGCCACAACAAGCGCTGTTCCTTCCTCGTCCCACAATAATGTTGAGATAGCGGAAGCGCCTTTGGCTGCCACCGTAACGGAGACCCGAAAGGCGGAAACAAATAGGCCCGCGCGCAAGCCAGAGATCCTGAAAACCGAAACACGCTCCAATATCGTGCCTATCAATCTCGAGGACGAAATTCGTCGCCTCGCCTACTTGCTCTCGGAACGCCGCGGGTTTGAACCAGGTCACGAAGCCGAAGATTGGGTCTCTGCGGAGCGCGAGATTCGCCAACGCTATCGCCAGCAGAGCGCCTAGCAGCCGCCCTCGAAACCGCCTGGCGGCCGAGCCCCGGCCGCCTTTCTGCGGCGGAAATGTGCTCTTCCCAGATTCGTTCGAGTATAAGCATCAGTTTCCGCGCGAAGGTTTTCGATCTGCTGACTTGCTTCGGCGCTGCATTTTTGCCGTCGTTTCAGTTGCTTGCACCCCCGGTTTCTGAAAAAATACACTGGGGTTGTCCCACATGGCGCAAATTGGTAGTTTTGCCTTGCTCCTCGCGTTCGCGTTGAGCGTCTATTCGTTCGGCGTTGGGCTAGTGGCCCTCTTGTTTCCTGGCGAGCGCAACTGGGAGCGTTTAGGCGAGACTGCTCGTCGCGCCGGCATTGTTGTCTTCGGAGCCGTCGTGCTGGCTGCCATTGCCCTCGTCGTCTCCGCCTTCCGGGACGATTTCACTATCGCCTACGTCTTTCACCACAGCAATCGCGAACTCCCGGGTCCTTACAAGTTCGCGACCTTATGGTCCGGCCAGGAAGGTTCGTTGCTGTTCTGGTCTCTCTTGCTCGCTGGTTACGGCTTCGTCCTCCGCCTGCGCTACAAAACCGACCCTCGCCTCTTCGCCTATGCGTCCGTCGTCCTCGCCGCAGTGCAGATCTTCTTCCTCGCGCTCGTCAACTTCGCCGCGAATCCCTTCGGCCTGCTCGAGGGTCCGCTCAGGGCCGACGGGAGTGGTCTCAATCCTCTGCTGCAATATCCCGAGATGGTTATCCATCCGCCCATGCTTTATCTGGGCTATGTCGGATTTACCGTGCCGTTCGCATTCGCCCTCGGCGCGCTGATCATGAAGTATCCCGGCGAAAAATGGATCCATATCACGCGCCGCTGGACCATGGTGACCTGGGGATTTCTCACTTGCGGAATCTTTCTCGGGGCCCACTGGGCCTACGCTGTGCTCGGATGGGGTGGCTACTGGGGATGGGATCCGGTCGAGAACGCTTCGCTGATGCCTTGGCTCGTCGGCACCGCATTCCTGCACTCCGTCATGATGCAGGAAAAGCGCGGCATGCTGAAAGTCTGGAACATGTGGCTCGTCTTCGCTACCTTCTGGCTGGCGATCCTGGGCACGTTCCTCACCCGCAGCGGCATCATCAGCTCGGTCCACGCCTTCGCGCAATCGTCGATCGGAAGCTGGTTTGCGTGGTTCCTCTCCATCAGCTTCGCGGTGTTCGTTTTCTTCTTCTTCAAGAACAAAGAGCATTTGCGGAGCGAGCATAAACTTGAATCGCTGATCTCCCGCGAGTCGAGTTTCTTGTTCAACAATCTTCTCTTCGTGCTCCTTTGCTTCACCGTACTCTGGGGCACCTGGTTCCCGAAGATTTCCGAACTCGCGCAAGGCAATAAGGTCACCGTGGGCGCGCCCTTTTACAACCGCGTCGCCATCCCCGTCGCCCTGCTGCTCTTGATTCTCACTGCCGTCGGCCCGCTGCTGGCATGGCGTAAGACTTCCTTTGACAGCCTCAAGCGGAATTTCATGTGGCCCACCATCGGCGCGGTCGCGGTGATGGCGTTCCTGATGATCACACCTCCAAGCTGGGGATCGCCCTTCGGCTTGCGTCCTTGGCAGGACGTTTCTTATTTCTATTCGTTGATGGCGATCGGTCTCGCGGTATTGGTCACGCTCACAATCGCCAGCGAATACTACCGCGGCGGCAAGGTCATCTCCGGACACACCCGCCAAGGCATGTTTTCCTCGATGGTCCAACTCACGCACCGCAACACTCGCCGTTACGGCGGATATATCGTCCACTTCGGGGTTGTGGTGGTTATCATTGGATTCGCCGGCTCCGCCTTCAATCAGGACAAAGAACAGGAAATGGGTTACGGCGACAAGATGACGATCGGCAGCTACACGCTCGTCTGCCGCTCCTACACGGATGAGGATCTTCCCAACTATGCTGCCGAATGGGCCGTGCTCGACGTCTACAAAGGCGGCAAGCAGATCGACACCCTGACGCCCGAGCGTCGCATGTATAAAGCGAGCCGCCAGACGTCGACGATGCCTTTTATTCGTTCGACCCTGAGTGAAGATCTCTATCTAGTGTATGAGGGCTTGAATCAGGACAGCGGCCGCCCGATTCTCAAAGCACACCTCAACCCGCTCGTGATGTGGATCTGGCTGGGTGTCTGGATCATCCTTGGCGGCACAGTGCTGGCGCTGATTCCAAACGCTCCAGCCCCAGTCCGCGTTCCCGTGACAAGGCTGGTAGAGCACCCAGCCCCGGTAGCGACGGGAGATTGAAGCGCCAGCATAGTCCCGCAGGGACGGAATGTGAAAGCCCGGCATGGAAGTGCCGGGACACTCAAAAATTAGGAACCGAGCCCCGTAGGGACAACACCGGCGAATGAAAATGATGACGAGACCAACTCAAACCGCGCGCCTCCTGCAATGCGGACTCCTCTGTCTGGCTGTCTTCGCCCTCACCGGCGCCAGCGATCCCGCCACCCGCTTCAACGAACTCGGCCACCAGATGATGTGCATCTGCGGCTGCAACCAGATTCTTCTCGAATGCAATCACGTGGGCTGCCCCGACTCCGACGGCATGCGCAACGAACTGATGGCCGCTGTCAGCCGCGGCGACAGCGACAGCCTGGTCGAACAGTCCTTCGTTCAGAAATACGGACCCACTGTCCTCGCCGCCCCGACCACAAGTGGTTTCGATCGCACCGCGTGGATCGTGCCCTTCGTCGCCCTGGCACTAGGACTCGGTATCGTGGTCCTCGTGATCCGCTCCTGGAAGAATCGTCCCGCTCCAGCAATTGCGGACGGCCTGCGCCCTGTCCGCGGCATTGAACTCGAACAGTTTCGCGATCAGGCCCGCAAGGAGACCGACTTATGAGTATCGAACTGGCCTGTTGCCTTCTGGTGACCGTCGCCGCGCTCTACTACATCTTCTATCCGGCGACCTTCTTTGTCGGTCCCGACAAGACCCGCGCGTCTTACCTGCGCGAACGCAAAGACGCCGTTTACGAAAATCTCCGCGACCTGAACTTCGAATTCCAGGCAGGCAAAATGCCCGATTCCGACTACCAGTCGCTGAAAGCTTCCCTGCAAGACGAAGCCGCAACCTTGCTTGCCGAAATCGCCCGCCTCGAAGGAAAAGCCGGATTGGAGCCGAGAAAAGCGAGACCATGAAAGGACCGCAGATTTTGAACTCTCTCCAAGCTGTCATCCTGAGCGTAGCGAAGGACCCTATACCTGCACGCACCCTCATCCGCCAGCGCAAAGAGTTCTCAGCGCTGGCCTGCGCCTGCCTCCTCGCCTTCATCACCGTCGTATCCGGCTCTCTCGCCTCCGCCCAAACCCTGACCGGCACCATCAAGAACTCCACTACCGGCAGACCCGCCGCGGGCGACGACGTCGTGCTCCTCAGCCTCGGCCAGGGCATGGAAGAAGCCGGCCGCACTAAGACCGATGCTAAAGGCCATTTCAGCTTCAAACTGGACAATGCTCAAGGGCCCCATCTGGTTCGCGCAATCCATCAGGAAGTGACTTATCACCGCATGGCGCCTCCTGGAACAACTTCGGTTGAGGTCGAGGTCTTCGACGTCGGCAAGAAGGTCGAAGGCATCGACGTCGTCGCCGACATCATGCGATTTCAGGCTGGGCAAGGACGGCTCCAGGTGGAACGTACCTTCGCCGTAAACAACAACTCCAAGCCGCCGCGTACTCAGATGAATGAGCATAACCTGGAGTTTTACGTGCCCGACGGCGCAACTATCACCGAGGGTCAAGCCATGACCGCCGGCGGCCAACCGGTGAAGTCCGCTCCCGTTCCCGAGGACAATGCCAAGAGCCGCTACGCCTTCCTGTTTCCGCTGCGCCCCGGCGAGACACGGTTCAGTGTCGTCTATACGGTTCCTTACACCGGCAGCGCGAACATCGATCCCAAGAGCGTTTATCCTCTGGAACACTTCGTCGCCATCGCACCCAAGTCCATGCAATTCGCCGCTGCTCGGGGCGCGAATTATCAGATCGCACCCTTCCCCGGCCAGCCCGATGCCAACGTAGAAGTAGCTTCCAGCATGCAACCTGGCCAGCCCATGGCGTTCAAACTTTCCGGCGAAGGCACTCTGGCGGCGCCTGCCGATGAGAACGGCGGCGAGTCCGCTCAGGGATCTCCCGGTCAAGCCGAAAACCGACCCGGCGGCGGTCTCGGACCGCCCATTGACGCTCCCGATCCTCTGAAAAATTATCGCTGGTATATCCTCGGCGGATTCGCGCTGGTGCTCGTAGCAGGCGGCATCTTCGTAGCTTCGCGCCAGCAAGCCGCCAACCGCGCCGCCCGGGCCGAAGGAAGAGCGCTTCCCGCGTTGGAAGACGACCAAGTCTACGCAGCCGCAGAACCGTCCCCAGCCCGCCCGGTTCTTCTAAGCGACGCCCGCTCTCAACCCGCAACTCCCCGCCGGTCGCCTTCCTCGATGCTGCTCGAAGGCTTGAAAGACGAACTCTTCGAACTCGAAGTGGAACACAAACAAGGCCGCATCTCGCAGCAGGAATACGAAAAAACGAAATCAGCCCTGGACCAAACCCTCCAGCGCGCCCTGAAACGCGAAGCTGCAAACCAAACCTAGCCGCCGCGAATGAGTAGCGCCGACGCTCCGCCGGGCTGTCCCGAGGGCGACTCGCACTCGGCCAGCGCGAGAGGTCCGCTCCTTGCCGTTCCCTCCTGCGGTGTGACATCCAACCTGGACGTCCACAGACCTGTCGGCCTGTGGTCCAAGCCTAGGTTGAGCAAGGCACGCTCGTCGGCGAAGTTAACTCCTTATTTTTGAATATTTTAACCTCAACCGATTGAGTCCCATGAATTTCGCGCCGGATTTCCCCTAACTCGATGATTCCAGGAGAGCGGGGGACCGGGACCTGCTCGGAACGCGGCGTCTGTCCCGAAAAGGGCACCATGCATCTCTGCACTCCGCCGAACATCCAATGAAGCAGCTCCGCCAAATCTATGGGAAACATGTTTAAGACCGCGTTCCTTCTAGTCGCGCTCACGCTGCTTCTGATGTCCATTGGCCGCGCGTTCGGCGGCCAGAACGGAATGTTCATTGCTCTGGCCATTGCAGTGATCATGAACTTCTCCGCTTACTTCTTTTCCGACAAGATCGCATTAGCAACTTACCGCGCTAAGCCCGTCACACGCGAAGAACTGCCGCGCGCCTACGCTGCCGTAGAGCGCCTCACGCAAAAAATCGGCATCCCCATGCCGAAGATCTACGTAATCCCATCAGAGTCGCCGAACGCGTTCGCCACCGGACGCAATCCGAGCCATGCCTCGGTTGCCGTGACTCACGGAATTCTCGGGCTTCTGACTGACGAAGAACTCGAAGGAGTTCTGGCGCACGAACTCGGCCACGTCAACAACCGCGACATCTTGATCAGCTCCGTAGCTGCGACTCTGGCCGGCGCAATCACCATGCTGGCCAGCATGGGACGCTGGGCCATGCTCTTCGGCGGCTTCGGAGGTGGTAGCCGCGACCGCCGCGATGGCGGAGGACTTGCCGCGCTTTTCATGTTGATCGTCGCTCCCATCGCCGCGACCTTGATTCAGCTTGCTGTGTCGCGCTCGCGCGAATACCAAGCGGACGCTACCGGCGCTCACTTCACCGGCAATCCCTACGCCCTGGCCAGTGCCTTGCAAAAACTCGACACCTACTCGCGTCGCATCCCGATGCAGGCCAGCCCCTCGACGGCACATCTATTCATCATTCAGCCGTTCCTCGGAATGAACTTCGGCAGTCTGTTCTCGACGCATCCGTCCATTGCGAAGCGCATCGAGCGGCTCACCGGAAGGCCTGCGGAGTTTATGCAGTAAGCTATCAGCAAAGGCTGCTGCAAGCATTGCTAGGGACTGCGTTCTAAATATGAAACTCTCATCCCGAGCGAAGCGAGGGATCTGGGTTTCGCTGAGAACTGACGCCTGAATGCTGATAGCTGGTCCTGTGACGTAGGTAACTCCACTCTCACCATGCCCGATAGTAGAATCCAAACAATGTCGCCCGAGACCGCTATCGCTGTTTCTCACAAAGCCGCCGAACTCGAAAAAGCTCTTCGCCGTGTGATTCGCGGCAAAGACGAGGTCGTTCGCCTTGCCCTGGTCAGCATTTTCGCGCGAGGCCATTTGCTGATTGAGGGTGTTCCGGGCGTTGGCAAGACCACGCTCGGACAGGCTCTTGCCCGCGCCATCGATTGCACGTTTCAGCGCGTGCAGTTCACCAGCGACATGCTTCCATCCGACGTTCTTGGCATTTCGGTGTATTCGGCGCTGGAACAGGAATTCGAATTCAAGCGCGGCCCGGTTTTCACCAACGTTCTGCTGGCAGACGAAATCAATCGCACCACGCCCAAGACGCAGTCCGCGCTGCTCGAGGCGATGAACGAAGGCCAGGTCACCGTCGATGCACATTCCTACGAGTTACCTCAGCCATTTCTGGTCATCGCGACGCAGAACCCCGTGGAGCATCACGGGACCTATCCTCTACCCGAATCGCAACTCGACCGCTTCCTGATGCGCGTGCGCATGGGATATCCCGACGCTCAGGCCGAGCGCCAGATTCTGCGCTCGGAAGCAGGCGCCGCGCACCTCGATGATCTTCGCCCGGTTCTCACTGGCGCTGACGTGCTCGAGATGCAACAGGCAGCGAAAAACATTCGTGTGGACGAATCCCTGGTGACGTACGCTCTCGAAATCGTTCGCCGTACGCGGGAGTCTGAATTTCTCTCGCTGGGTGTCTCGCCCCGTGGATCGCAAGCTCTCTACCGCGCCGCGCAAGCCATGGCATTTCTGGAAGGCCGCACCTACTGCACTCCCGAAGACATCAAGCCGCTCGTCGTTCCCGTCTTCGCCCATCGTGTCGTCGTCAACAGCCTCTACGCCTCGACGCTGAAAAAATCCGAACAGTCCGATCAAGTATTGAGAGAAATCATCGAAAACGTCGCAGTACCGGTCTAGGCCACCGTTTCTCTTTTAAGTCTCCCTGGTCATTCCGAACCGCGAAGCCATGAGGAATCTGCTTTCGCGTGCCCTGTCGAAGGCAAGCAGGTTCCTCCCTTCGGTCGGAATGACAAAACTCCAGCAGCCCGAACCACTGCACTTACTCAGCGTGTTTGCGCAGGATGTCTCGAGCCTGACTATAATTCTCCCTCATGTCCTTCCTGCGCTTCTTCATGCTGTTGTCGCTCGTCGCCTGGATTGGTGGATTGATCTTCTTTGCGTTCGTCCTTGCGCCTACTGCGTTTCAGGTCCTGCCGAACCCGCATCTCGCTGGCAATGTAGTTGGACGCGCGCTGGGCAGACTGCACTGGATCGCCATCGTGTCAGGAATCATCTTTCTGGCCAGTTCCCTGCTCTATAGCCGCCTCGCAAGCGGGACGGCGCACGCGTTCGCGATGCGTCACGTGCTCATCTGCCTGATGCTTGGGCTCACGTTGCTATCGCAATTCTGGATCATCCCGCGCATGGACACGCTGCGCGCTTCGGTCGGGGACTTCGCCACCGTCCCCCTCGACAATCCTGCCCGGGTGCAGTTCGACGCTCTGCATGTGTGGTCGACGCGCGTGGAAGGCGCAGTGCTGCTACTGGGACTGGTGGCGATTTATCTCACCGCAGCCACCCTTACAAATCCGCGCTGATCGCGTTGTGGATGCAGGGAAAGGTCAGAGAACTCGCTTCCACACGAGGTCGCTGCCCTCGCGGCGATCCACAAATCCCGTCACGCTTCCGCTGTGGTCCCGTTCGAAGATCTTTCGCGTCCGGAGTTGCCCGCTTACGAAAAACACATCGCGCACCTCGGCCTTGAGCGCAGTCGCTGAACGACCTTCCCTCTCTCCAACCAAATGATCGCCCTCGCGACGGATCGTGTAGGCGAGGTCAGGACCGGCCGAGTAGCGGCCGGCATAGGCGTCGAGTGCATCCATCGACAGGTCAACCGACTTCGGCTCCTTCAGAACGGAGTTGGCATGAACTAACAGAAGCTTCCAGGCGCCGTCCTCGCGACGCCAGATCTCGGTCGTGAGGTATTGCGCCTTCAAATGTTGGCCGTGGTAAAACTCATCCTCATCGTCGGTGTGGATCACCGTCACCACATCTCCTGTCTCATGCGCGGAATACGCCGAGATGGCGATAGTCCCTGAAACTCCGGCCGGAAGTGGCATTAACTGCTTAAGGAAGTCAGCGCGGTTCATCACCGTGCCATTCTCATCGACATAGACCGCATCGGCGGCAAGCGCGGCGTCCCACACTTTCACATCTCCGGGCGCAAATGCGTCGAGCAGCGCCTGATCCCGCTGACGGAATTCCTGAACGAGATCAGCCGACGGTGCGATCGGGTTCGCGGTTTGGGCAAACAGCACGGCGAGCAAGATCAGAGTGAACATGTTGACTCCTGCGGGACGACAGAATTGTACGTCGGCTTGACGCCGGCTTTTGCCCGGCCTTCGCAGCAAGGCGATCCATTCAACTCCGGAGGGATAGGGGTTGGTCCGAAGTCTGCAGCAAGGGCGCCTCGCGGCCTCGCGCTGATACTTTTTCTTCCGAGCCGATCTTGCCGTTTCTCATCAGTAGCGCGCAATCGAAGTTGTTTACTGTGGGGCAAATATGGCGTGGAAGGAGATACAGAGTGTCGCCGATCTGCGGGCCTGCTGCTCCTTCTTTTACCGCGATGGGCAGATGCTCTTCGCTCGGCGAGAGCGGCGTCAGCCCCAGCGACCCCATGACTGCGCAAGTGGGGACCCCGGCATCTGCCGACACCGTCTTGTGGCCAGCATCGCAGGTGACAATGCCTGCGTGAGGACGGCTCACAACGCGGGTCAACACCAGCGCCGCCGGACGGTATCCGTATTCTTCGGGAAGTTGCGCCAGGCTGCTGGCGTCGCAATACACAACGGTTCCGGGCGAGACGCGATGGACGAACTTGCCGCTGCGAAAGCCATCGTAGGCAAGGGAGCAAGCGAACGTGGGAGTTCCGGCGGTAATCACCTCCGGAACAGGGATGGCTGAGCGCTCGAGTTGACCGACAATTTCAAGCAACGCATCATAGCCGCGCTGTGCCGCCTGCGTGCGCTCGCCTTCTGCTACAGAGCCGAATTGACCGTCATAGTAGTGCAAGCCACGGAATTCGAGTCCGGCGGCGGCGATCGAGCGCGCAAGGGAGACTATTTCCTCAAGCTTATTCTGCTCGATACCGGTGCGATTCATGCCCGGATTGATGTCGAGAAAAATTCCTATTCGGCTGCCCCGCCACTGTTGTAGTTGTTTGTCGTTTTCGGCAAGAACGGAGATGCGCACCTCAGGAAACCCGTTCGCGATGTCGCGGGCTCGAAGCGCGTTCGCGCCCATTACCGGGTAGGCGAGAAGTACATCGGTGGCACCGCTGCGGCAGGCCACCAGCAGTTCCAACGTGGTGGCGCACTTGAAATTTAGAACGCCGCGCTCCACCAGCATGCGCAGAGTGTGAGCCAGTTTCGAGGTCTTGATGTGCACTCGCCAGCGATCCGCGTTGCCGTTCAGCAGCTTCAAGGTCCGCTCAATGTTGGAAGCAATGAAATCGGGATAGATTACGAGCGCGGGAGTCAGCACATCTTCTGTGTCGCACACGGCGTATCGTGGGTCCCAACTCAATTCGCGCAGCATGGATTTCTCCGTTGCTATTCGCCCTTGATGATAGCGCGTAAGCTCGTTCAGAGCCAAAGGGCGCGCCGAGCCAACTGGAACCGACCTCAGGTGGAACCGACCTCAGGTTGACGGCCCACATCGCTGAGAGTACGCTCTGTGAACCTTTCTACACGCGAGGACCTGTCTGGAAAATCGTAACGAGCGATCGGATTTGGTTCGTGGTTTGGGTTTGTGGTCTGCGACCGCAATCGTGATCGGCGACACGATTGGTACCGGAGTTTTTCTGGTCACAAGCGACATGGCCCGCGCTGTCGGTTCGGCGACTCTCGTTTTTGTTGCCTGGATTGCCGGCGGGCTGATTGTGCTGTGTGGCGCCTTCTGTTACGCCGAACTGGGCGCGGCATTTCCCAAAGCAGGTGGGCCCTACGTCTACTTGAACCGAGGTCTCGGCCCTCTCTGGGGATTTCTTTTTGGATGGATGAGTTCGTTCCTCGAGCGGCCGGTGGCCATGGCGACTCTGGCCGCGGGATTTTTACGCTTCGCGGGATTTCTGTTCCCCATCGTGGACACGCCCCTATTCAGTGGCCATCTCGGAAGTTACCAGTTCACCTTCACCGCAGCTCAGCCACTCGCGGCCTTTGTGGTGTTGATCGTGACTACGATCAACTACTTGAGCGTACAAATGGGGGGCGCGATCCAGGTGCTGCTGACCTGTATGAAGATGGGAACGATCGTAGTGATTGTGATTGCTGGGATCGTTTTCGGAAGGCAGCATGCGGCCGAAACCAGCGCCGTGGTCGCGCGCTGGGGCTGGGGAGCTATTGGTGCCGTGCTCACTGCGCTGGTCCCTGCGATGTGGGCTTACAACGGTTTTAACGATCTTGGCGACCTGGGAGAAGAAATTCAGAATCCTCAAAAGAACATCCCCATCGCAATTATTCTGGGACTTCTAACGGTTGGCGGCCTGTATCTGCTGGCTAACGTCGTGTACTTCCACACGCTGAATTTCGCACAGATCGCCTCTTCGCAGCGTGTCGCGTCCGATGTAGTGCAATCCTTCGCTGGGTCGCGCGGAGCCGCCTGGCTGACGGTAGCGATGGCGGTTTCGGCCTTGGGCGCGCTGCACGTTGTGGAGTTGACGGGAGCGCGCATCCCTTACGCGATGGCGCGCGACGGCGTCTTCTTTCCATTTGCCAAACGGATCCAGCCCTCGTTTCACACGCCCAGCGGCGCGTTGATTTTTCTCGGCGTGGTGGCGGCGCTGCTGGCTTTGACTGGCACATTTGAAGAACTCTATTCGTTGTTTGTTTTCGCAGTTTGGATTTTCTTCGCCCTGACTGCCATTGCTGTTCTGCGTTTGCGCAGAACTGAACCGGAGCTGGTGCGGCCCTATCGGGCTTGGGGTTATCCGTGGACGCCGCTCGTTTTTCTGATTGCGGCCATCGCTTTGACCGTCAATTTGTGGATGGTCCGGCCTGTGCGGTCGACTCTTGGGCTGGCAGTGATCGTGGCGGGAATCCCGTTTTTCTACCGATGGCGCAAGTCAGCTCGCGGCTCTGCGGCGACTGAACTCTGACATTTTTCTTCTTCGGCTCCCAGCATCACGCACTCCGCCTCAAGTCGTCACTTTGCCGCAGAGGACGGTTAGAGAGCGGGTAAGTGCCGGAGGGCGTATTCTTGAGAATCGGCGCCCTGGGGCTTCTCCGCAGGGGCCTGAGAAACCAAGAGTTGTGTAGCCTCGGTAAGCAGGTCAATTCTGTGGTCTCACCGAAACTTTTGGGATGAGTCCCGGAGTGGCAATGCAAAACCATTCACCACGGAGGGCAGAGAGCAACACAGAGGTCTGAGAAAGGGACTCGTGGCGGCGTGCTCTTACGCCGGACTGCGCCCTCGTGGTATTTTCAATTTCCTTCCCAACTATGATTCGATCTTATAAAGGTGTTCGGCCCACGGTTCCGGCGACATGTTACGTGGACGAATCGGCGCAGATTATCGGCGACGTCGTGCTGGGCGAGCACGCTTCGGTGTGGATGAATGCGGTAGTACGCGGAGACGTCCACGAGATTCGCATTGGGGCTCACTCCAATGTGCAGGACAACAGCGTCCTCCACGGAATGAAGCAGCAATGGGGCGTCTATCTCGGCGAATATGTCACGGTGGGGCATTCGGTGACCCTGCACGGATGCGTCATTGAGGATCGGTGCCTGATCGGCATGGGGTCGATTATCTTAAATGGTGCAAGGATTGGAGCGGGCTCGATCATTGCGGCGGGGACGCTGATTCCGGAGAGGAGCGTGGTGGAGCCGGGATCGTTGTGGATGGGGTCTCCCGGGAAGTTCCGGCGAAACTTGCAAGTGGCGGACGAGGAAGCGATTATGCGATATGCGCGAAATTATCTCGGGTATAAGGACGAGTATTTGAAAGAAAAGTAGGCGCCCCGGCGTCGGTGGCGCGGGCCGGAAACAGCGGGTTCCTCGATTTCGCTCGGTAATGACAAGACTTTTTTCTGCAGACTTTTGTTCTGAAATTACGCGACTCAAGCAGCGAAGCGCAGGGAAATTAGGATTAATAGGATTAAGAAGACGATTCAGAAGACGATTCAGAAGACGATTCAGAAAACGATTAAGAAACTGAGAACTGAATGATTAAAGCGGTGCGAGGGACACGCGATTTGCTGCCGCCGGAGACGGCGCTGTGGAATTTTGTGGAGGCGGCGGTTCGGGATGTGTTCCGCGCTTACAACTTCCAGGAGATTCGCACGCCAATTTTCGAGTCGACGGAACTGTTTGCGCGTGGTGTGGGCGAAGAGACCGACATTGTCTCGAAGGAAATGTATACGTGGGAGGACCGGTCACGGGCAACCAGCGAGAAGGGGCAGATGCTGACGCTGCGTCCCGAAAATACAGCCGGGGTAGTGCGGGCCTACATCGAGCACAAACTCTGGGATCGGCGGCTCAACAAGCTCTACTACATTGGTCCTCAGTTTCGCCGGGAGCGACCGCAAAAAGGGCGGTACCGGCAGTTTTATCAGATCGGAGCGGAAGTAATTGGTCCGGCGTCGGCGGGGAGCGAGTCGCCGGCCCGCGATGCGGAAGTGTTGGAGATGCTTGCGACTCTGCTCGACCGTATCGGAATCACGGGCTGGAATCTGGAGCTGAATTCGGTTGGATGTCGGAATGATCGAGCAGCGTTCAACCAGGCGCTTCGCAAAGCTCTGGAGCCCGTCGTCGCCCGGATGTGCGCGGATTGCCAGCGCAGAGCGGTGACGAATCCGCTGCGCGTATTTGACTGCAAAGTGCCTGAGGATCAGCCAATTATCGAAACGCTGCCCCGCATCAGCCAGTTTCTGGACGAAGGGTGCCGCATGCACTTTCAAGCGGTGCGGGAGATCCTGACCAAGGTAGGAGTGCCGTTTTCGCTGAATGATCGGCTCGTGCGCGGGCTCGATTACTACACCCGGACTGCGTTTGAATTCACGCATGGCGCACTAGGAGCCCAAAACGCGATTCTGGGCGGGGGACGATATGACGGCTTGTCAGAGGCGCTGGGTGGACCGGCCGCGCCGGGGATCGGGTTTGCGATTGGAGAAGACCGGCTGGTGATGTCGCTGAAGCAGACGGCTGAGAGCGTCCTGCCCAAGCCCGAGGTGTATGTGGCTCCCATGGCGGGGATGAATGCCGAAGCAGCGCGCTTGGCACGGGAGCTGCGGCGTCACGATGTGGTCGTCGAACTCGGAGACGACGCGTTCCGGCTGACGAAGTCGTTTGAAGCGGCAACGAAGGCGGGAGCGAAATACATCCTTATTGTGGGTGAGAATGAAGTGAAGGCGGATTCGTTTGCACTGAAGAACCTGGCGACGGGCGAGCAAGTTTCGGTTCCGCGCGCAGAACTGGTGCGAAGGATCCAGGGGTAGCGGTGGCGAAGGCTTATCCGGAGATCGACGAAACGCTGCGGAAGTTTATGCAGGCGCAATCTATGTTTTTCGTCGCGACGGCGCCGCTTGATGCAGGCGGTCACGTCAACCTGTCGCCGAAGGGACTGGATACGTTCCGGATTCTCGGCCCGACGACTGTCGCATATCTCGACATTTTCGGCAGTGGTGTTGAGACCATTGCACATTTGAAAGAGAACGGGCGGATCGTGGTAATGTTCTGCGCGTTCCAAGGTTCGCCGAAAATATTACGATTGCATGGACAGGGACGGGCCGTCGAAGTGCACGAGGCAGAGTTCGCGAGTCTGCAAGCTCATTTTCCAGTCTATGAAGGAACGCGCGCGATCATTGTCGTCGAGGTCAATCGAATCAGTGACTCCTGCGGCTACGGCGTGCCGCTTCTCAAGTTCGAGAAGGAACGTCGGGATTTGCCAGCCTGGTGCCGCAAAAGAGGAACGGAAGGCTTGAAGATTTACCGGCTGGAGAAGAACCGACGGAGTGTGGATGGATTGCCGGGAGTGGCAGCAGAGTAGTTGTGCGCAAATTAGTGACGCAAGTGAAATCGCGATGGAGAGCCCTGATGAAAAACGGTTTCGTGACGTGTCTAGTGTGCTCGTTTCTGGCGTGCTTGTTTCTGCCGTGCAGCATGAGTGCGCAGAACGCGAGTGCGCCGGAGAAGCCACTAAGTCCTTTGGAGCAGTCGTTGATGGCCGCCGAAAAAAGTTTTGTAGAGGCCGCGAAAAAGGGCGACATCGCATATTTCAAGCGCATGCTCACGGATGATTTTTCATACGTCAGCTATGACGGACAGCTGTACAACCGTCAGGACATGCTGGACGAGCGAACCGACGGCGGCTTGAATTTGCAGCCCTACGATATGAAGGTGGTGACGCTCGGCGACGGTGTAGCGATTGTGACTTACGATGTGGTGCTGCGCGTTCCGCCGGCGCAGGATCAAGGGCCGCCACCGCGGTACCAGCACTTCACCACGGTCTGGGTGAAGCAGGGGGACCTGTGGAAGATGAAGTTTCAGCAGATGACCGCATCGCATTGGGGAGATTGGTAGAAACAAACAAATCTCGAGTGTTAAATGTTAGGCATTAGCTCCTTGCGATCCGAAGCCCACCCTCCAAGGGCCGAGCCCTAAACATAGGTTGACGATTGCGCGATTACGGGCCTAGTATCGGCGGTGCGCGAGAGCAGTTGTCCGCTTCTTGCGGTTTGAAAAATTGGCAGTTCATTCGAGGTGAGGCGATGAAGCGAGCAGGGATGCTTTTTACAGCATGGCTGGTGCTTGCAACGGCGGCGATAGCCCAGATGGAAATGCCGAAACCGGGCCCGGAACATAAAAAACTCGACATGTTCGCGGGTTCATGGATGCTCGATGGCGACATGAAGGCCAGCGCGATGGGTCCGGGCGGAAAGATGACAGAGAACGAGAAGTGCGAGTGGATGGAAGGCGGATTTTTCATCGTCTGCCATGCAGATTTCAAGAGTTCCATGGGCGACGGATCGGGACTCACGCTCATGGGATATTCCCCGGACGATAAGTCCTATACGTATCGGGAGTTCAACAGTTGGGGAGAGTTCACGGATTCGAAGGGCACGGTCGACGGCGACACGTGGACATGGGTCAACGATGAGAAAATGGGCGGCATGACCATGAAGGGGCGATTCAAGATGACAATCGCCTCGCCGACCTCGTATGCCTTCAGCTACGAGATGTCGCCGGATGGAACGAAGTGGACGATGGTGATGGATGGGAAAGCGACCAAGGCAAAGTAATAGCTGACGCTAAAAGTTCGTCCCCAGGCGCGGGGGACGGAATGGAATTTGGAATGTTGCCTCGACGTCGACTGGAGTTCCATTTTTCGTGGCCGGCTGAAACTGCCACTGTCCGATAGCCCGGCTGGCCCGCTGGTCAAGACGTTCATCGACGCCGCGAAGAACGCGCACCTGGCCTACCGTTCCGTCCGCGTGAATGATCGCATAGAGGATTACCGTTCCCGCTACGTTCTCCTGCATCAGTTGCAGAGGGTATCCAGGGTCTACTTTACGAGTGGCGGCGGGCTGAGTGATGTTTTCTGCGGGTCCATTCGGGTTTTGAGCGTGGGAGCCATGATCGTTTGAC
>Ga0210406_10000915_pt1 | contig 38341 bp, 68 predicted proteins | sample IncBWC30MmetaG_FD_155454 | JGI IMG/M metagenome (GOLD analysis project Ga0210406, IMG submission 155454) | Forest soil microbial communities from Barre Woods Harvard Forest LTER site, Petersham, Massachusetts, United States - Inc-BW-C-30-M | ecosystem: Environmental > Terrestrial > Soil >... | reverse complement strand
TGGCGATCGTGCCTACGACAGCGACGCGCTCGACCATGAACTGCGCCGCGAGGGCATCGAAATGATCGCCCCGCATCGCTCCAATCGAGTGAAGTCGCTCACCCAGGACGGGCGCAAGCTCCGCCGATATGCCAGGCGCTGGCTGGTCGAACGCTTCTTCGCCTGGATTCAGTGGCGCCGGCGCCTGCTGGTCCGCTGGGAGTTCTATCCTCAAAACTTTCTCGGTTTCGTTCAACTCGCTTGCCTACTTATCCTCTTCAGGCAATTTTGAGATAGGTTCTAGTGTCCTTTCGATTCCGAAGTTCGCAAACCTGGTCGCTGCAAAATGATACGAACTTCGGAATCAAGACACTAGAACGCTTTCCGAATTGGGGATTTCAAGAGACGGGTTGCAGTTGGGGATATCGGCAAAGCATGCGGTGATCCTGATGCTGCTTTCGATCGCGCTCGCGGCCTGCGCGGGCGGCGACGACGGCCGAAGCGTCGGCCTTTTCGGCGGCGGAGACAAATTCCCCAACCAACCGTTTCCAAGCAACTACCGAACCGAATTGCTGGCCTTCCTGAAAACCTATCTCAACAATCCAGTCGGCGTGCGAGATGCGGCGATTGCGGAGCCGGCGCCGCGTGACATCAGCGGCAAGACCCGCTATGTCGCCTGCCTGCGCTATTCCATGCGCGAATCCGACGGCAGCTACCGCGAGCCGCGCGACCGCGCGGTTCTTTTTTTCAACGGCCGGCTCGACCGCATGATCGAGAACGGAGCCGAGACCTGCGCCGGAGCCGTCTATGCGGCGTTCCCCGAAATGGAAAAGCTGACACGATGACGCCCAAAGGCGAAGGTGAATAGCGCAACCTTACCTTCGGCTGCGTCTTACTTTCGGCTTGGCAGTCCCTATATCCGGTGCGGCCAACAAGGGAACTTCGATCACAATTCAGCGAGCTTTGAACCGGAAAGCCGGGCCGCAAGACCAACCAGCGATGGCTATTCGCCCGCAGAAAGCCGGGTTGATGCGGGAACAAGCGTCCCATTATGCGGCGATCACGCGGCGAAACGAACAGGCGGCGGCGTTGCCTCGAAGCAACCAAACTGGCGCCACGTTGTTTGGTTGATGTCGATCACGCCAGGAACGGGGATTAACATGAAGAAACTACTGCTCGGCGCAGCCGCTTGTATTGCGTTCGCTGCGCCTGCACTCGGCGCCGACCTTCCGAAGCGGACCTACACGAAGGCGCCGGTTTATACGGTACCCCAAGTTGTCTACAACTGGACGGGCTTCTACGTCGGTGGCCACATCGGCGGAGAGTTCGCTGGCTCCAACAGCCTGCAAGGCAGCGACGCGCGATTCGTCGGCGGCGTGCAAGGCGGGTTCGACTACCAGTTCGCGAACAACTGGGTGCTCGGCGCCGAGGCGCAGTACAGCTGGCTCACCGGCAACAGCAACAACGGCGTGCTTTTCCCCGGCGGCACTTTGGTGACCGCAAATCCCAACCAGCTTGGCTCGGTCACCGGACGTCTCGGATACGCTTTTGGTCCGACCCTGCTCTATGCCAAGGGCGGCTACGCCTGGCGCGGCGCTGACGATATCGGTGTCAGTGTCGGCGGCGCGCCGGTGGCCTTCACGACCGATGCCAATCATCGCAACGGCTGGACCGTCGGCGCCGGTCTCGAATACATGTTCGCGCCGAACTGGTCCGTCAAAGGCGAGTACCAGTACTACAATTTCGGCAACACCACTTTCACCACCGGACCCGCCGAGATCCTCGGTAGCCGTTTGAGGGACGACGAGCATACGGTCAAGCTCGGCGTCAATTATCGCTTCGGCTGGGGCGGTCCCGTGGCGCGGTACTGATTCATCTTTCGATGATCGCGAAAAGGCCGGCATCAGCCGGCCTTTTTTGTTGGCAGGCCGGGGCCGGGCCATTTCTCGTCGAGCGTCAGGCCGTGCCTTCCGTCGCGCCGGTCGCCTCGGCCCGGCGCCAGCAAAAATAATTTTCGCAGGTCGCGGCACTTTTGCTTCCGATCGGGTATGATGCGTTTGCCCTTTCTGGACAACTGAAATGCGTCTTTTCATTGCAGCGTTAGTGTACTGCGCGATCGCTTCGCCGTGCCTGGCCCAGACTGTCCTGAAATCCGAACCCCTGATGCTGGCGCCCTACGAGGTGGCCTTCGTCCAGGATTCCTCATGCCCTGTCGGCAGGGTTTTGAAGGTCACGGGCGCCATCCGGGGGCTGCATCGCCGCAAAACCTGCGTGGCGCTAGCCGCCGAGCAGGCCTCGCTGGCGGCAGCAACGCCATAGGGAAAAAGCGCCAGGCGCAGCTCGGACCAAACGTCGCCGGGCGCCGGCCGGGAGGCTGGGCTTCGCTCCTCCTTGAGTCGTAAACGAGTCCTTAAATCGGGCGAAAAATATCCTGCGAGACTCTCCGCCTAGAATCGCCCGATGCTTTGCCCGTCATGGGAACGATCCAGCAAACCTCTTGCGATCGCGTGCGTGTGACGCTGTCGGTCGCGCTATTGGCGGCCTGTGTCGCCAATCTGGCATTGGTATGCGCCTGGCTGTAGTCGAGGTTTGCGATCCGCCAGCCCGGTCCTGACGGCCAACGGCTCGATTAGCCAAGTCCGACCAAGGGGTTGGCGATGGTATTGTAGTGCCGGTGCGATTGACCTCGCCCCTTTCCTGCCGTGATACCGACAACGGTGGCGGCTCCGCGGGATTGGCAGGAGGGAGAGCGGGCGATGATCGAAGCGTTGACAGGGCGGGTCAATGGCGATGAGGCGCTAGTGTCCCGATTCCGAAGTTCGCATCATTTTGCGGCGTTCTTGTTTTTCGGAATCGAAAGCACGCTGGCCAGTCCTTGTTTTCTGGTGGGGCTTTTGGTTCAGAAGTCCGCATGACCGAACTCGCCGCCGCAATGATGCGGAATTCTGAACCGCCAAGCTGGTCCGGCGTGGACGATTCCTGACCACGACCTTCCTTCTCGAAATTGGCCAGTCCGCCTGGCTGATCTCGATCTTCGAGGGGCGAATCGTGTCGGCGGCGCCGGGTCCCTTTATCATGCCGTCGTCCTCACGACGTCACCATCATGAAGGGCCTCCGCCATTTTCCGATGAGCGAGAATGCGCAACTGTTTCTCAATTACCTGTTGCCGGCGCTGGAGAAGATTTCCGCAATTCCTGGAGCTGAGAGCTTCGCCGCAAAACCCTTCCTCGGCAGGCGGGCGAAAGCGACCCGGATTTGAAGAAGCTGCCGCATAAAGCGGCAATGGCGCGGGCTTCGGTCTTGAAGACGCCGTGTTCGTCTCGATATCCTTGCCGTGGCCGCGTTCGCACAAGCTTGGTCGGGATGTTGGCAACCGGGTGGCTTCGCATCGCAGGTCAGGGGCGAAAGGACGGTCTGAATGCCAAGGAAGGGAATCACCGGCCACGACGAATGGGTGATCACGGAAGCATTGGCGACCGCATTGATCGCACTTGAGCAGCTTCCGCAGAAACACCAGCCGTCCACGCACATGGCCGACATCAAAAAGCTCCTGGCCGCCGGTTGCCAATCCGGCACCCTCAACCTGCACCTCGCCCAGGCCAAATGCAGGCTGTTTCCCGAAGACGATCGCGAGGCCATTTATCGCGAATACGGGCTTGACGACTGGGAGACCTGAAAGGCTTCGCAGGACCAGACGGTCCCGGGCGGGTCATGCCGGAAGCGGCCTCCCGCGCTTTTTTTTGAAAAATCCCGTTTCAGAGTTTACCGCCGCCTGCGCGTTGCAGGCCCGCCACAGCCTCCATCCATTTTCCGTCGACGAAGCACCGATGTGGCCGCCGGCTGATCCGGCGCGGCGGTCCGTGTCATGATAGGCGGATACCGAATCAGGAGCTCGAGGATGAGTGGCGACAGCGATAGCAAAATCGCTTGGCACAGGGTTCAGCTCAAGAAGAACCGCGACGCTTTGAAGGCCCTGGAAGCGGCGCGCTTCACGATGGGCGAGATCGCAAGAGGCGGCCGAACCCAGAATTCACTGGCCGAGCTGAAGCGAAAGATCGCCGAATCCGAGCAATGCATCGCCGCCTACGAAAGGCAGAGTCGGCGGCCGGTCGCGACCGATTTTCGCAGCCTCACCAGCGTGAGCTGGAGCAGCTGGAACGCGCACGCCGACGTCAGCCGCTGAGCGGCGCGAGCAGGGCTCTCCAACCGGATAGCAAATGTCAAATTCACGCCGCTGGCGCCGGAGTGTTCGCTCCGCGCCTCAATCGCGTTCCGTCACCACGCGCGACGCCGCCGCGAAGCCGCCTTAGTGAAACGAATGCTCTATCTGCCGCAGCATCGACAGCGTTGCGTCGGTGTAGACGCCATCGGCCAGAAACTGATCTGCGATGACGGCGAAACCAATGAACGCTGCTGCCTTCATAATGCCGTTGAGCATGAGACGTTACTCCGTTCTCTCTGTCTTTCGAGAATTGCAGTAACCGCCATCGCCGTTTTTGAATCGGCGACGGTCCGCGCTCGACTAATGACCGCCGTCATTTGGTCGGGCCGATCATGGGATTCGCCAGTTAATTTTTAATGGATTAAATGCGCCGAACGGCGTTAACGCTCGGCCGAATGCACGGCCCAATTTAATGGATGTCAGGGCTGGCCACTGGCGGCGGGCCAAACATAAGTACACTGACCTCAAATCCGAGCGGATCGAGCGCGCAATCGCTGTCGATTTGGAATTCCTAGCGGCGCATCCCGGCAGGGCGAGGCGGTAAGGAAACAAGGGCGCGGGGCTCAAGCGGTCCCGCGCTCACGGGCCCGCCAGTTCACACCCCGGCGGGTTTGGCTCGGTCCGACAATGCACAGATCAGGTAAGCGCGAAAGCGATCAATCCAGAGCAAAGCAACACAAGGCCCACAACGGTCACAGCGAGGAAGCTGTTAGAAACGAACTCCTCACGCATGGTGCACCACCTAAATCTTGCGCCCCGCGCCCTGCTCGAAAGGAACGACGGTCCTATCGCACAGTCAAAGGGATTTCCTTCCGACCGTCCAATTTCGATCCAGCTTGATGTTTTGGTGCAACACCTGTTCGAAACAGGCCAGCGCACACGCCAGAAGGCTGATGCTAACTATCTGTTAAGGCCTAAGGCGGATAGCCGCCGCTGGATCGTCATAGCGACCGCTTTTCGCCACGAGCGTGCCGCCAGTTCGACCGACGAATCACGTTCGCTTGATCAACTTTCGAAGAGGAGATGCCGACGTGGCGATGGGGACGGTGAAGTGGTTTGATCCAGCCAAGGGGTATGGATTTATCAAGCCCGATGGCGGCGGAAAGGACGTGTTCGTCCACGTCTCGGCGTTCGAGAAGGCGGGCTACACCAGGCTCGCCGAGGGTGCCAAGATCAGCTACGAACTGCTCACCACTCGATCGGGCAAGACGGCGGCGGCCGCAGGCTTTGCTTGCCATTGCGACTAGCTTTTGTGGGGCGCGGGGCTTCTCTCATGGCGCCGGAACCGACTTTCAGTTCCGCTCCAATGATGCCGACGCAGGAAAAAGCAGCGAGGAACCTTCGTTGGCAACAGCGGTTTAGATTTTGTCGGCTGCGGGCCAACGGGAGCAAGCCCTTGATGAAAGACTATAGTGGGATCTGGGACCTGGCAGCCGGCACATTCATTGCCGTCTCAATGGCCAGCGGCATCGCGTTCATCGTCGCCAGCGCGATTTGATAGCCCCTTTATTCGAGCCGCGAAGTGCCGCGGAGCTTAGGTTCCGCGCTCACTTTTCCGCGCTCACTTTTGTGAGTTCCGGTTTCTGGCGCTCGAGACAGCGCCGGTTTGCTTTCAGGAAGCCAGGCGGTACATCGATCTCACCGACCGAAGGCGCCTCAACCAGTCGCCAGCTCTTAGATGAGCTTCAACTAACTGAAATGCAAAGACACCGGCGCCAAACAGACCGACGATTATCGCGACCGCTTCAATCATTTGACGTGACCACCAATCGCCTGCGCTGAAAACACGCGTCTCATAGTCGGACTTTGTTGCGCGGATGTTTCGTCGGGCCGACATAATGGTTTCGTCATTTCCCAGCAGTTGTGCCGGGGCTCCGGGCAGGCTCTTCCCGGCGGCTACTTCCCGTCGCGTCCCAATGTCAATTACTGGCAAGCTTAAAAGCACTTAAGCGGCTGGTTTGGGTGCCCCAATTTGGGCAGCAGAAATTCATACTTTATCCCGAACGGGGACGCATGACTTAGGCAGCGGGAGCGGGGAGGATTCCAATGCCTGACGAAATGATAGACCTCAGCGCACGTCAAATGGCCAAAACTGCAATGGCAATCGAGCAGATCGTCGACGCCTATGTTCGCTTGAAGGACGGACGTGCGCTCTTGGATCTGAGGGCTCACCGTCATAGACTCATCGTCGATCTTAATAAGCTGCGTTCAGATTCAGATTACAATGTAAGCCTTGCCCTCGGAAAAATGGCTGAAGATCTCGCAATCATCAATGTTGGGATCGAGCAGTTGGAAGCGCAAGGCGACATTGGCGCTATCGTCCGCGCACTGCCAGCCTCACCATGGTCATAGACCCGCGGCCGCGGACGAAATCAGAACGGACTTAGGTGCGCGAGATATGGCACGCACTGGAACTCGGGGGCCCAGTACGGTTTCAGGCTCGCGCTGACGCGAGTGATCGAGCCGACCGGCGGACCCGGTATGAGGTCGAGCTTGAACGCCGGGACCCTCGGCGCGTAGCTCGGGGGAAGGGATCGTTCCAACGGAGGACGGCGATCAACACACGGAAGGAGCCCGCGATGGCCACGACCCCCGAATCGTTCGTCGATGCGCTCAACTCGGCGTTCGGCAAGCAAACGACGCAGCGTGCGGCCCACGCCAAGGGCGTCGTCCTACTCGGCAAGTTCATTCCGAGCGCGGAGGCGGCGAGTGTGAGCAAGGCATTGCATTTCAAGCACGAGGTGCCGGTCACGGTGCGGTTCTCGGCCAATTCGGGCATACCCAGGATCGCCGATGCCGATCCGCGGGCCGCCCCGCGTGGCCTAGCCATCAGGTTTCGTCTTCCCGACGGCAGTGACACCGATCTCGTCACCCATTCGTACAACGGCTTTCCGGCGAAGAACCCCGAGGAATTTCAGCAATTCTTCCTGGCGCTTGCCGGCAGCAAGCCAGGGGTCCCGTCGCCGACGCCAATCGAGGCCTTTCAGGAGACGCACCCGGCCGCGAAGACGTTCATGACCACGCGGGATCCACCGCCGGTGAGCTACGCGACGACCACCTACTTCGGCGTGAACAGCTTCAAGTTCGTCAACGAAAAGGGCGCCGTGACGATTGGGCGCTATCAGCTGCTTCCCGACGCCGGCCGACATTTCTTGTCGAAGGACGACAGTGCCAAGTCTTGTCGAAGGACGACAGTGCCAAGGCGGCGACCAACTATCTGGACGACGAGATTCGCCAGCGCGTTGCCCGTGGAGCGGTTCGATTCAAGGTGGTGCTGCAACTCGCAGCGCCGGACGACAAGATCGACGATCCATCGGTGGCTTGGGCGAGCACCAATAAGATCACGACGCTGGGGACGCTGACCGTCGCTTCGGTGGTGCCGGACAGCGAGGCGACCGAACGCGCGCTCATGTTCTTGCCGGCGCTCTTGCCTGCCGGCATCGAACCCGCGGACCCGATGATTCAGTTCCGCAACAAGACGTATCCGGTATCTTACGAGCGCCGTCATCAGTCTCAACCAAGTTAGAGCGCCGCGATGGTCGAATGAGCTGCCCATCGACCGCGACCGAGTAAGGGGCGACTGAGGGCGTACCAGGGGCGAGCGACTTCAACCTCAACCCGGCGCAAGGGTGGCCGCCGTACTCGACGTCCAAGATCATCCCGCGCAATGCGGCGGTCGGATTTTGTCTTCTCGGCGGAATCGTCGGTGCGCCTATCGGTTTCGCAATCATTCTGACGAACGGATCATCGGGGAGTGAACGTGAACGCAACAACTGATCCTGTTTTTGGGGCTGGGGAAACCGTATTCAGAATGCGCCTTCTCGAAGCGCCGCTCGTTGTCAAGTTGAGCATCTCGCGTTGGAATGTATACGGCGTAGTGATAGCCGACGCTTCCCGCAGCCACCAGGAAGGCGAGACCTAAACTGATTTTTAGAAAGCCGTCAGCAGCGGCAAAGCGTCCATTTCGTTGTAGACGTTGGAAACGGTGACATAAGTCTCATTGCCAACGATGTTTTGGCCGAAGCAGCAGGGGTAAATATGAGCATCATTTCCTGCGAGGCTGCCAGCACAGCCAGCTAAAGCAATTGTTGCCATCAAGGCCAAGTAACGCACAGTGCCCCCGCCCGTCCTAAAATAAGGACAGATTAGCGGACTACTGTCTCAGAGGCCTTGTGATCATCAGCCAAAGACTTGGGATTTCCCGCCAAGCCCGCTTTGTCAGCTAGGGTCCAGAGGTGTCGGCCGACGCCGCTGGCAAGGGCCGATACCGGATCGCCTCCGGGCTGGGGTTTCCCTTTGCGGGGCGCGGGGCTGGCAGCGGGTCCGGCGCTCGTAGCGCTACGAAATAAAAGAGGCCGCCAACTGAGGCGGCCTTACTTTCTGTCCTTTACGACGCGATCAATCTCATATTCAGCGAGTTTGATTGCAAGCTCTCGACTTTCCGGAGTTACACCGGATTTGTTCTTGCCGTCATCAAACCTGACTTCCCATTTCCACCCGGCGCCACCCGCCATTTGAACAACGGTGTATTCAACTCCCTTGTATTCCATCGGATCGGGTCCGCTTATGAGCGGGCCGGGACATAAGCCAAAACGATGGCCCAGTAAGTTCACTTGTGTACTTAACGATTCAAATTAGGCCACAGGGGGCAACAGGCCAGCGCCCGATGCCACGCTGGCAAGTCTGCTCTGGCACCTGCAGCACAAATCCCGGACCCACCAGCGGCCTTACTCTTAGGTCGGCGGTCTCAATCCCGGCGAGGAAACCCATTGGTCTATGTGAGCGGCCGTATCTGCCTGATGAGCCTTTTTTATGAGCTCGTCCCGTTCGGGTCCCGGAGGTTTAGTCTCTGCTTCCTCTCGGAATCGCTTGGCTACTTTTGCCAGCCTTTCAGAAAAGCTCAGCTTGTTTTTGAAATAGCGACGCCGCATGGTGCTAATCCGCTTCAGTGATGGACTAGTTTGCCATTACCAAAGCGGGAAGCAGTTCAAAATTGACCACCTTTGGTCAAAAGCAAATGACGTAGGCCGGCGTGCTTACTCAGACGCGCTCCGGCGGCGATGTTTCGCTGCTCGCTCGTCTATCAGACGCTTGAGAAACTGGGCAGGCTTGCAAAAGTTCTCTCAGGCGGGAACCCATCAACACGACGCACGCAGCGCACGAGATGACTCCAAGTCTCCGAGTCAATGGGGTCATCGTAAGCAGCAACGGCAAGGCAGAACAGGCACGATCGCAGCGGAAGCCGGGCAAAGGCAAACGGCCGCCACCTCCGCGCAAGCGCAAGGGTGCGCATGATCCGGAAGGGGATCGGTTGCTTTTGCAGCTATGGAAGAGCGGCCGAAACGGCATGAGCAAGCGGGACTTTGCCAGGATGGCGCTCAAGAACCACGCCGTGAAGATCGGCGGAAAAGTTCGGCCACAAGATAAGCCAGCGCAGATAGACATCGCAGTGAACTCGCTGGTCAGACGGCTCAACCGCGCAATCCAGAACGATGCCTAAGTGAGACATTTAGGTCGGCAGTCGAGCGCGACCTAACCGTCTCACCCGACACCGGCAAATCCGCGATAGCTCTTGTGCATGAACAAGCACAGGAGCACAGCGGCCATGACGAGCGAGCAGCTTGAACAACTGAAGCGTTTCGAATCTCTTCCCGACGACTGCATCGTCCGCGATCCGGTGGCGGCTTTGCTGTTAGATACGTCGGTCTGGACGCTTCGCCGCAACAACCCTGTTCCGAAAATCCAGATATCTGCTCGGTGCTATGGGCGCCGGGCTGGTGATCTGCGCCGCAAAATCCGCGGCGAAACCAACCCCGCATAAGCAAAACGGCCCGCTTGCGAGGTGCAAAGCGAGCCGCAGGGGTAGGTGGTGCAGTGCCTGCCTTATGCCGTGCTTCGTGCCTTTTTGCAAGTGGTCCCTCCACAACAGGATGGATCACCTATGACTATCGATCTTCGATCAGTTGCGCGTGCGCTCGGTGGCGAAGTTTCTGGCCGGCAGGTAATAGCACCAGGCCCAGGACATTCACGGACAGATCGCTCGCTCGCCGTTCGCCTTGATCCATGCGCCCCTGACGGCTTCCTGACGCATTCGTTTACCAATGATGATTGGCAAACCTGCCGGGACCATGTGCGGACGCGCCTTGGCCTGCCGCAGTGGGAGCCAGGCGACGGTCGGGAGAAACAGCGAACAGTAAGGCCGCAAGATATCGACAAATGGGATTTTGGTGTTGTCGATACTGAGGCCGAGGACAGGACTAGAAGCGAAGACGATCTTGTCAGGATCAGACAGGCTCAAACCATTTGGGAAGAAGCCAGTCATACGATATGGACGAAGGCAGAGAATTATTTTGCCTCGCGAAAGATCGATATCCCCGACGATCTCGCAGAAACAGTTCTGCGATTTCATCCAGAATGCCCCTGGCGAAATGAAAGCACCGGCAAGACGGATCGTATTCCCTGTCTGATCGCAGCCTTCCGGTCGATCGATGATGACATCATCACGGCAATTCATCGTATCCGCCTCGATCAGCCTGAGCGATGGCCGAAAACCGAACGGCGGATGCTCGGTGTTACACGCCGCTCGGCCGTGAAGCTTGGACCGTCAGGTAGCAGGCTGACCATCGGCGAAGGAATTGAAACCTGCCTTGCGGCAATGCGGCTCGGGCTCGGGCTCGGGCTCGGGCCAGCATGGGCGCTCGGATCGGTCGGCGCAATCTCGTTCTTCCCGCTGATCGAGGGTGTGCAGGAGCTGACCATTCTCGCCGAGGCTGGCGAGCCAAGTGCAAGGGCGATCAAGATCTGCGGCCGACGTTGGCGTCGAGGATCGCGGCGAGTGTTTGTTTCCCGATCAAACGTTGGCTCGGATCATAACGACGCCCTGATGCAGGCCGCCCAATGACGCCTTTCACAAATGAAGAATTGAGCGATGCCGACGTTGAAATCGATGGCGACGGAGATAAGCCGAACGCTGACGCCGACACGACGGCTGACGATCCTCCCAAGGAATTCAAAGCCCTGTCCAAGGCAGAATTCATTGGCGGATTCGTACCTCCCGACTATCTGCTCGACGGCATCTTGCAGCGTCGTTTCGTTTATTCGCTGACCGCACAAACCGGGCACGGCAAAACCGCGCTCGCATTGCTCATTGCTCGATTGGTCGGTGGCAGCGATCAAAAAGCAACACTTGGCCGGCATGCAGCCGAAAAGGGCCAGGTGGTCTATTTCGCCGGCGAGAATCCTGACGACCTGCGCATGCGTGTCATCGGCGACGAAAAGCTCTGCAATGATACCGATGCAAGGATCTCGTTCATCCCCGGCACCTTTAGCATCGAAGCAATGCGGGAGAAGATCGAATCCGAAATGAAGCGGCTCGGTGGCGTTGCCATGGTCATCGTTGACACCTCAGCGGCTTATTTCAATGGCAAGGACGAGCTTTCAAATACCGAAATGGGGACGCATGCCAGGTTATTGCGGACGCTGACCACGCTGCCCGGCAATCCTTGCGTCCTGGTGCTGTGCCATCCGGTCAAGCATGTCACCGAGCCATCACAGCTCCTGCCTCGCGGCGGTGGCGCCTTCCTAGCCGAGGTGGACGGCAACCTGACACTCTGGAAACACGACGGGACGCTGCTCGACTTGCACCACAGCGACAAGCTCCGAGGCCCTGGCTTTGAACCGATTAGCCTGCGCCTGGAAACCGTCACCACCACACGCCTCATGGACGCCAAAGGCCGGCTCATCCCCACAGTAAGAGCGGTTTGGATCAGCGATGCCGAAACCGAGCGCGAAACCGAATATGCCCGCGGCGACGAAGATACTCTGCTACGCGCCCTGCTAATCCCAGGGCAGTCAATCGCAGAGCTCGCCAAGGCATGCCATTGGCTGACCGCAGCCGGCGAGCCCTACAAGTCGAAGGTACAACGCGTCCTCAAACGGCTTGAGCGCGATAAGTTGGTCACCACCAAACGTGGCGTTGCGGCCCTGACCGACGCAGGCAAGACGGCCGCCAACGTAGCCGCATCACGGCATGGGACCGCAGCCTCAACGGGCGGAAATATCCCTCATGAACTGCGAAAATAGAGTGGTACGGCAATATCGCGGAAATGATGCCGATCGTACCGCGGTACGTACCACCACGAAAAAAGCGGTACGAAATGCGAGAAGTGTCTGCAGCACAGCCGTATCATGCAGTACGGCTGGACCCCAAAGTGCAGTATCTAAAACTGCACATTTTGGGGCGTACCGTACCACCTCATTTACTAGGGGTCGGAAGTGGTACGATCACCTCATTCGTCCTTCCCTGACTAGAAATTCGGCTCACGAAATAGACCTCATTCGGCAAGCCCAACAATTAGCATCTAAACCCTCGCAGCTTATCCCTGCTGAGCGATGGCCTCTAGGATTCAATGCGGGACTCGTTGAGCACGCTGCCGAGCTTATCCGCACTAAGACAGCGGGCAGGGGAATGGCCCATCAGCGGACGCGCCAGGCGCTCTGCCGGCGATCTATCTTCCCATGCTCTTCCCGAACGTTATTGATCCATATCGAAACGGCAAATAGATCAGCAAATTCAGTACCAGTTGCGCGGACTGCTAACGGTTACAAAGACTGCTGGTCTGGCCAGACTCTTGCCTGCACCAGGCATCGATCGTTTGACGGTTCGATCGCTGGCGAAACGTCTAAACCTGGCGAAATACATGGATTGTCATGGGGCCCCCTTTCGGATTTGAGGGGGGTGGGAGGCGGAACAGGCTCGCTCGGTATATTCGAGCTCCGATGTCAATTTCGCGGCGGCCGTTTCCAAAACCTTCGACTTCATCGTGTACGTCGATGACCGACGTGCTGATCAAATCGGCATCGGACTGGCGAGCGGCGGTCAAGGAACGGATTGCTGAGCGGCGGTTGTCGCATGAGCAAGTCGAGCATGACGCAAAAATTGGCGCGAGTTATCTGAGCAAACTGCTGTCGGGAAAAAAGGAGCCCACGCTGCCGACTCTGCGAAGGCTCCTGAGTGCGTTGGGATTGTCGTTAGCGCTGATTACTGCCGCGGTTCCGGAAACGAACCATGGGCCGCGCTAGGGCCACCTGCGCCACCGTGGCGCGCGCTGTCCCGCAAAAATTTCTCTCAACAGTCCCATAGGACTTTGCAGAAATCAACGAACACGACGATGTTGTGCCAACGACGGAGACAAACTAATGGCAAGACCGCTTATCTCATTTCGTGCTCGCCCTGAGGACGCTGAGGAGTTGAAGGCACTTGCTGCCAGAGAGCGCAAGACTGTGAGCCAAGTGACTGGTCAGCTCGTTGAGGACACGCTGGCCGCGACCCGCGCCAGGAAGCCGGAGAATTCCCATGCAGCCTGATCGCGCCCCAGCCATTGCAGCCAAGCTTGCCCAGGCCGAGGCTGTGCTTAAAGAGCTACAGCAAGAAACCGCAATTCTTTCGCTGGAGGAATTTGAGGGTAAGCCCGGAGCTGCGAAGGCTCTGGCATCGCATCGTGCGAAGCTTGAAATGGCCGAGCGTCAGGCATCCGAGCTAAGGCAGGCTGTCGCCCTGGCCGAACGTCTTGACAGGGAAGCCGGCGCAACCGCCGCAGCCACATCGCGCGCAGATCAGCTTGCCTTGTTCAAGGTAGCGATGCTGGCTCGGGAAAGGGCGATGGCGAAGGCTTTGGATGCCCTGGCTGTGTTTGCGGGCGCTTATTCTGAATACTCTGAGGCCACGCTTTCGGCTCAAATCGCAGTGCCCGCCGGGACTGTCGTTCCAGCGATCGCAATGGGCGAGCTTGGTTCTTACGGCCACGTTTTCGGCCCATGCGAGAAATTAATTTTGGGCGAGTTGTTCCGGATCGCACCGGAACGGAGAGACGGAATCGGTCGCTTCATAGTCCCGTTCGCGAAATCGCCGATTCACTCTGACACGAACCACAAGGCGTTGCCGCCGGCGGTGACAGAATTCAACGCCGCGAACACGGCGGTCGCGCAATCTATCATCGCGCAAGTCAGCCAAATTGACACCCGCGAGATGACGGCGGCTTCAACTAGTAAGGCAGCATGACATGACTGAACAAGCGCAAACCGAAACGTTGCCGGCCGATGCCTGGGGCCTCACAGCCGAGCAGGCAACCGCCAAGCTTGACGCGATGACAAAGCAATATCTCGAAGCGAACCGGCCCAAGCATGATCCGATTGCCGAACGATACCAAAGCAAAGGCCATAGGATTGACCGGCTAGTCTCTGGTGATCCTAAAGAGCGCGCGAAGTTTGACGCCTTGATGCAAGAGGCCGCAAACGCCGATCCTGTCGAGGCCGTGATGACCGGGGCCTTGCCTGATGTGCCGAGCAGTGAACTGCGGCACCAGTCCGAGCTTGCGTCATATCTTAAATCGCTCGGTCATCCTGACGCAGTTGTTCGCGAAGCATTGGCGACCGACGACGCTCCGATCTCGCAGGAGTTCCACAATCAGCTCAAGACTTGGAAATCCAAGGCGCTGTCTAACCCGGAATGGTCGAAGGCGTATCTCGCCGGAAGCGTCGAGCATCGCTTGCAGATGGAGTCGGCCATCATTGCCCTGATGCACCCGATCGCAGAGGAGAATGCGGCATGATTTGCAAGATCGAAATCATCAACCCTAAAACCAACGCCAGGTCTCACATCGAATTGCAGCTCAGCGAGCGCGTGATGAGCGCGGCGAAACTCGACATGTCAGTCGCTGACTTTGTGGTCGAGATGGCAAAGCAGCAGATGCCCGAGGGCTATATGATTCTCGGCACTGATTTTCGAACACCCTAACCACAAGGAGTTAGACCGATGCCTTCGCACTTCGTAAGTTTGAACCGCGGCCAGCAGGGATTGACATATTCCGATTTCGTCACTGGAACAGCTTCCGCAGCGAATGTTGGAATCGAGCTTCGGCTTGATGATGCCGCTGGCTACACAAAAAAAGATGTACTCCTGGCGCTCGATGGGCTGCGTGGTTTTTTTGAAAACCCGCAGCTTGTCGTCCCTTCCGGCTTTGTCGTAAGTGGATAACCCATGCCCACCGCATCCGAAGGCCAATTTTTTCCGAACATCGCAGCGACCACGGCAGCATTCAGGCTGAACGGTGGCAAGTATGGTGTTGATGCAACGGCGACCTTCGGCGGCGGCAGCGTGAAGTTTCAGAAGCTGCTCGGTGACGGCGCGACATTCCAGTCTGTTTCATCGGCAACTGACTTCACGGCAGCAGGATATGCGGTGATCGATCTTCCGCCTGGTCAGTACCGATTCACAATCGCAACAGCTACCGCTGTCTTTGCTGCAGTCACCAGGGTTCCGAGCTAATGACCGAAGATAGCCTGAAGCAGTTTTCGGTCGAACTCTGGTCCGTCGATGCCGAGGCTGCGAAAATGTTCGAGTCGATGGTGAAGCAAATCACCGTTGCCGGTCACTTCAACAAATCAGTGCGCAATCTTTTGCGGGCAATCGAGTGGATAGCCGGCAGGACTGATAAGCCGCTTCTCGAGCGTCTCACCCAGATGCAACGGCTCGGGGAGATAAAACCGCCAGTCGTTATGTCGATGAAACTTTTCACAGGATGGAGCTAACAAATGGCAATCGAACAGAAAACACATTCGGCCCTGACAACTCATTCAGTGCCCTTCACGCTCAACGGGGCAACCAGTTACCAAGTGGACCTGGTGGGCACGATCGCAGACGGCAGCGACGCGGTGGAGTTGCAAATGTTTCAGAACGGCGCGTTTGTGCAGCTTGATCCGCCAATTAGGTATACGAAGTTGGATGTCGGCGGCGCAAAGAATACGGGCCTCATTCCGGCAAATGCTACGCTGAGGTGGACTGTTCCTGGCTTCAAGAACAGCGTCACAACGAAAATCACTAGCAGTCACGGCTGATGATGCCCGCAATGCCTGCTCATCAATTAGATCGGCCGAAACGCACTCGCGGCCCGCGCCGCGACCTGGCGCCGCTTCCGGCTGTCGATGGCACGGAGTGGGGGCCTTGCATGAAGGCGCTCGCTAGTGATCGCCATCGGATGTTCGTGCTCGCATTGTACCAGATCAAGCCGGGCTATGGCGCGAACGTCAAAGCGGCAAAAATGGCAGGTTTTGGCACCGCGACGTCGTCGGCAAAATCGTGGAGCGTTATTGCATCAAGGCTGGCACACGACGAGAAGATTTTAGCCGCCATTCATGAGGAAGATCAGAAGCGCATCCGCGCGTCCGCCCCGCGCGCCATACAGGCGCTCCATAACCTGATCGAAGACCCGACGGCAAAAGACCACGCGAGAGGAATCGCGATGGTGCTTGATCGCGTGCATCCTCTGGAGACCGTTCAAAGGGTGACCGTTGAGCATCAAGCATCGTCGTCGCTGAGGGCTACCGCTGAAGTCTTTGAGCGGATTATGGCCCTTGCTGCTCGCGCAAATGTCCCGCCGATGATCGACATAACACCGCAGAAGGTTGCGTCATGATTAGGCTGCAAGAGCCCGAGCTTCAACCGTCTGATGATCGTTCGGCCTGGCAAGCGAGCTGGAATGACGACGAGCGGCTATTAGCACACACCCCGCCTGGTTACTGGCAGACCCTTGTAAACATGTCGCAAGTCAAGCGCCTTTTGCTGGGTGAGATGGATCCGCATCTGCGACTACGCTTTCTCGAAACATTGGACAAAATGGTCTATGCATAATCACGGTTGAAGCGATGCGGCGCGTTGAACCTGCCTGCGATATGGCGATGAAGATGCTAGATGAAATGAACTCGTTGAGTATCGACGACAAGTCCAGACTCATGATGCGTTGGAACGTCATAGCGACGTTCATCAATTTGAACCCTTCGATTATGGAAGCGATCAAACTATTCAACGGTTGGCAAATGGAACGGGAGTCGGCGGCATGAACGATCGATTTCCAGAATTGTTCGATCAGATCAGGAAGCGGGCGAAGTTCGTCAAGGCCCCTGCTGCCATCAGCGAGTCACTGGTCGGCAAGTGGCAGGGTTGCTGTCTTGAACCGGCTCGCCGTAGACGCATATCAATGGGATGGGCAAGAAGGAACTTGCTTTGATCATCAGCTATCTAACTGCTCTCGCTGGGCTGGGTTGGATTTTGCACATGATCGGCGGTTACTACGTATGACGTGGTACGGGCCGTTTGTAGCTTCCACAAGCGAGCGCACAGCAGCGTCCCATCAACGCAAAAGCGTGATTGTTCCCGGTTGAGTGCATTGGGTATGCTGTACCGCCCTCGAAGCTTTGGACCATCCAGAGCCGAAGGATAGAGCGGCCCTGGCGCCTGCACCAACCTGCGACGGGGCCGTTTCTAGAGTCATGGGCGGCACGACGAAGAACCGCGGCAAAGATACTGGATCCCGGTGACGATCTGTGGGTCGCGCCAATGGCCAGCCCAACGCCGATCAGGGCGGCGACATAGGCGAAACTGCCAAAGAACAAAAACAGCGTACCGACAGCTCCAGATTGAGGGCGGAAGAATGAAAATCGACGAAATTAATTCCATGTCGCTAGATGACCTTTGGTCTCTTCACGAAAAACTCAATTCTATGTTGTCCAAGAGGTTGCCCGAGGAAAAGAAGCGACTAGAGCGCCGAATTCAGCAGCTCAACGGCGCGGATGCTTCCTTTACTCATGGACGACGACCTTACCGACCTGTGCCGCCCAAATAACGTCGCAGCCGTTAGCCAGCGCCGTATGGACCACTTATCTTGAGTCTGGCGCGGTATTGATCCGGTGTGCCGCCGGCTTCGAGGAACGCGCTGTTGATCAGCTCGATGAATATGCGGCCGTCCCGAACCGATTCGACCGCGTTGGCGATCTCCACCAGCTTGCGGGCGGCGACATCAAGATCGGCGAAGATGCTTGGCTCGACGAATTTCATGGGCTCGGCCGCCAGTCCGGCGACATGCAGCCTGTGTGGCGGGAAAAGTCGAGGTCATTCTAGCAAAATTTATCGGGCTCGGGTCGAGCCTATAGGGCCTCCAGCAAACTCTGCCGTCGGCCGCGCATGTAGTTTCGCATGTACTCGCGTTTTCGTTCAGCCTCTGGCGACGTGTCTTTGGGTGGCTTGTTCCACCTGACCATGTAACCTTCCTTTGGAACAAGAAGGGGTGGAGGCGGGGGTGGAGGCGGAGGCGGCGGAAGTGCTTCCTCCATCCGTTCTTTAAGACGGACCATCGTGACCCGTAGAGAACTGGCAGATTTTTCCAGCTCCTTTAGCCGGTGGTCTAGCTGGTCGATCTGGCTCTTGAGCAGAGCGGCCTGACTGTGACGGTTTGCGATCATTGAAGTTGCTCCATCTCGCAGCAACCCTGCCTCTTCCTTGGTCCACCGATGTTCGATGAGGTTGAGCGCAGGATTGGAACGTCCGGTGGGGCCGCCCCGTGCGATGGGAATCAGAGCGGCCCCTGCCGACTACTTGAAATTGCCCTGCCCCTTCCGACAGCAGCAGTAGTCGGGTTTAAAAATCATAAGTAAAAAGTCGGATTGCTGCAGTGATACGCGTCACAAAATACGGAATACGAAAGTCTATCCCGAGCGGCCGATCTCGTTCTGTTAAGAACCTCTTGTCAGCTTTCCCGGCCTGTCCCAATCGAAATCCGGCCGCACGTCTGCACCCGGTTTGCCGCACGCCGAGTATACGCAGCTTGGCTCAAGATCAGACAGCCGAACATCATCCGGCCATCGGTCACCGCTGATCGCGATGTGGTGGCTGCAGCGATAATCCGCACAGTAGATCAGGAGCCCGTGCACACCGGATGAGCGCCGATCAGGCGGCGGATCAGCCTTTCAGTTGATCGTGCCGCACTTCTCGAAACTCCTCAGGACCCTTGAGCAGCCGCTGCTTTCGGTTTGCCGCCTCCTCAGCTGGCGCGGCGGGGTCCACCAAGCCATCGATCGCTTTTGCCGCGAGCTGCTTCGCCCTCTCGACACTCTTTGCGGACGGCTTACCGACCGATTTGCTGTGCCGCTCCAATCCCATCTCGACCAGGCGGCGTGTAGCCTCTGACAGCGTTAGCCCCCTTGCCGCAGCCCAAGCCTGGATTGAGGTGCGTAGCTGTGGTGGCGCGCGAAAGCCCATCATCCGGTCCTGCAGCCGAGCCACCTTCCGACTGCCTTGCCAAAGCTCAACGTCGTTTCGGTCAGCCAGCCGCTTTGCGACTGCGATGGCCTCTTGATCGTCTGCGCAATTTAGATTGAAGCCGGCCTTGTACCGGTCATCTTCTCCGACGTGATAAGCGCGGTATTGGATCACGCTCATACTCCCTGGTGATGCGCGATTTGCCCTAGTCGCCACTGGAAGTCAGGTGAGCTTCGATTGCATGCGCGAGAAAAATGGTCGCGCTAAACGTTACAAAGAAAGCGGTGGCCAATTCAAACATTGGAAATCCCCATTATCAGCCCACAGCAAAGGGACCGGTAAGGGCTCGGCGTTTCAGTATTGTTTCATCGCCTGGGAAAATGGTTTCGTCACCGAAGAAAAGCGGGGCTGGCGACGGTCCCCAGGTACTGCAGCAGCGGCCCGAGCGGTCTTTTGTTCCGTCAAAAACCCCTGGTCAGCATGCCCGGCTTATCCCAGTTGAAATCCGGCCGGACTGTCGGCGCCACGCTTGCCGCAAGCTGAGCAAACAAACCTCGGCTCAAGGTCGGACAGCCGAACATCATCCGGCCATCGATCGCCGTTGATCGCGATGTAATGGCTGCACCGATAATCCGCGCAATAGATCAGGAGCCCGCGCACACCTGATGAGCGCATTTCGGCGAAGGTGATCTTTAGCGGGCGGGCTGACATGACCCTATGATTCCGCCGATCAGGGCAGGAGGGAAGCCGCTAGGGGTTGGGTGGCGGTTGAAGGTTATCACTTCATCCAGACGTTCATGATCTCACCGGCCGCACTAAGGATTGCGCCTGCAGCAGTAAATAGAGCTGCGATCACGTTGTCTTTGGCCGCCGCGCGGGATTGCGGTGTGTGACCATCGTCGCGCACCACCGGGAAATATGCCGTGTCAGATTGCGGTTTCGGCGCCCACGAGGCCTTCATCCAGAAGACCGCACAGACCACATAGCAGCCGGCCGATGCGAGAGCGACCAACGTTTGCATGGCTAAGGTCTGCATACATACCGATAGGCTCGCGGACCTCTCTCATCTGCCCAAGCCCAAACCATCGAACCACTGATCCGATCGAGCACGATGGAAGTTGGAATCCCCAGTTTGATCGCCGCCATACTCATTTTTGATCCAAGAAAGTATAGCAAGATCTTGTCCTCGGTCATGCCTTTAACCTCACGATCGCGATAACCAAAATGGACCTGATTTGCCGTCCCCATAGTTTGCGCGATACGAAGTTCGACTGCGGGCACGTCCGTATCAATAAAAATTTGGTTTACGTCCTTCTCGCGCTCCCGGCCTCGCGTTTCACTTCCCTCAAACTTGCAATCAAGCGTAATCTGTTCGGACACCGCTACCGATGGGAAGATCGTTAAGACCAAGAAGGTGACGCCTGCCAACGCGGTATTCATTTTGCCTTCGCTTTCAGCCCGATCTCGACCAGGCGGCGGATGGCTTATTGCGATAGAGGCTTCCTTGAGGAAGCCACCTCGCGAGATGCTTCATAAACGAGAATCCACCGCGCGATTGACCAGCCAGGAAGAGATCCCGACCGCCACAAAAAATACTGCTGCCATCCAAGCCTCCGAACCCGAAGGCTTGCCCTGAATGATCGCCATCAAAATGATAGTTGCGGCTATCGAGCACGCGAAAGCAATCGCCAGACTGCCCCAGTAAAAAACCGTGCCGAGAGGAGCCAGCATTTTGATTTTGCCTTCTGCCCGAGCTCCAAGCCTCCAAACGAGGGCCACGAACCAGCCCCGATGAAGATTGCTGACAGCAAAGAAGCGAGAGTCGGGCATGAGTTCCATCGGATGATAGGGCGATCAACGCGATCAGATGGTCGCTGCAGTTGAGTATCACCATCCCGAACCGTTGACATTAGCCGCGTTTCTGCCCGGCTGTGGACAGCGGTAGATAACTGCGACCCGAGAACAAAAGTGCGGGGCGGACGACACGGTAAAGCGTAAGCTTACCTGTATCGGCTGACACCCTAACCCTACAGCCGATGCCGTGAACCCCAGCCGGCTCATCCCAGGCTGGGGTTTTTCTTTTGCAGGGCGCGGAGCTTCGTTCCAGGCCAGACTTCAGAATGGAAGTCACGTGTGTTCGATATGGCACACGCTGGAAGCGAGAATCGCCGTACATTGCGATTGCCGTTTCACGGCACTTCCTCCCTGACTTGGGCCCGCCGCGAATGGCGGGTTTTTTTTGCTCAAGCCAGGGATAAATTTCGCCAAACTGTTGCGGCCCGCGCACGTTCTCCGAATCGCACATTGTTGCTATCATCCGATTCCAACCAGTTCACTCAATCGCACTGGCCAGGCTCGGCACGCTTTCGGCGATAGGCGGTGTGCCGAGCCGCCGAACTATGGGCTGACCATGAGCCAAATCCTCAAATTCCCCGATAGCCTTTCGCGGCGAACGCCAAAGGATGGCACGCCTGAGGAAGCCGTCGCTGGAACGGAAGCCAAATTGCCGAGCCTTCCTATAATGACGGGCGATCAATGGAATGAATTTATCCGGCTGCTAACGCCAGAGGAGCAACGGGCGTTCATGGCCGACGTGTGGAAGCTCATAACATCTACTGCCGGCGCATTGGCGGCGACTGAGGGACGGCTGCAGGGGCGCGGGGCTGGCAACGGTCCCGCGCTTTGCTTGGCTGGGTTTAACTGGGCCGCGCTACTTGCAAGGCGGTAACGCGCCTGCTTGCCGGTTGCACCACAGTTCGCATTTCCTGCCAACTCCATTTCTCGTGCAGTTATTGACGCATGTTTGTGAGTTGTAACATTGCTTTTGGCTGGGCTTATTTTGAGCCTGTGCTGCTGAGACACCAAAGGCGCCAGTTCCCACGATCGCTAGTGCGGCGACGATCAGTGCAAATTTCCGAAGCATGCGAAGATCCTCCGGTGTTTTTCACGCAGCAGAGCTTAGCAGACTGGGCTGGTAGCGCTGTAGTTTTTGGTACACACCGACCAGTCAGGCGGTTCGCCAATGAGGGGCGCGTGGGCTTCGGTCCCGCGCTCAATGCCCAAAGGTTGGCCTTGTGAAAACCTCTTTAGAGGTATTTGATCCTCAAGTGGATCCTTGGCGCGACACCTAGGCTCTATCCCCCCTAGCCTCGAACCATCCATCCGCACACAGTGGGAATGAGCCCCTGCCGTGATCAGCTCCGGCGGGGGTTTTTGCTTTGTGTCATCGGCGAGCACTCAAGCCGCGCCTTGGCGTTTCCCGAGTCCCAGCAAGGCAGGTTCCAATTTGCGACAGTTGCGCTCGGGCGCGTTCGCCTGCGTCAGTTAACGCGTCCAAGCTAGTGTTCCCGCTCTTCGCACATCGAATGATACTTTGAGCGACCCGCTTGCGAAGATTGTGCTTTCCGCCGTTTGGCCAGCACGCGCAAGCTTTCTCAAGCGCGACTTCGATCGCAGCCATCGTTTGGCGGTCAAGCTGTTCAACGATCATTGTCGAACCTCCGCCAATCGGAACGGCTCGATTGATGAGCCGCTCGGTGGAGTGACTTCTAACGAAGAATTAGTGAGGCGGCTTTGATGTGCCGCAAAAAATCACGCGTCAAGGGAGCATGGGCTTGCGCGACAAAAGGGCGCGGGGTTGGCAACGGTCCTGCGCTCACATCGTTGCCGGAAGTCTTACAATAGGCAGTCCACTTGAATTCCAATAAATAGCGAGCCAGCGCAGTTTCTCGTAAATCCGAGGCTCGTAGATCGAGTGATCAAGATGAAATTGGATGGAAAAATTGCAGCCATTCCTTGTCTCTAGCAGCCAACTCGGCGATTTTTCAGTTAGGAACCGGAATGGCTCGAAGACGTGCAGGAACGGTGGGCCATCGCCGGAGAGTTTGATTTTTTCTCTGCGAGCAGACCCGAGCTCGTCATCGTTGATGATCCGCTTGAAATCGACATGGGCGCGGCGATCGATCAAAATTCTCGGAAACTTCGCGATCGTCGATTCAAGAGCATAGGCGTCCAGAAGGGCGGGCCCAAAAACTACGCCCTCCTTGTGGTAAAGAGGCCCCCGAGCGACTCCACCTCTTACGAGAATGCCATTTGCCATCAAGTCTAATGCGAAGATCGTAAGAACGTCGAGTAGGTGAAGAAGACCTTGATCCGAAGCGTTTTCAGAAAGCACGGTGCAGTCGGAAAATGACTGCGCTTTGAAGTCGTCACCAGAGCCGAGCTCAATGCCGGGCGGCTCGGATCGATTTGCAATTCGATTCAGGGTACCCGCAAGCTTAGTTGCCTGCACCGTGGATTGTACGGAGTCCCTTACAATACGGCTGAAGCCGAGGATGTCCACGAAGGCGACATAGCGCTCCGAGTAAATGGCCTGCTCACCCCGACCCGATTTGATTTCTTCATTAGCCACCTGGCGGCTCATCCTCGAATGGAAGCGGCTGGGGAAGATCATCTTCGGTCTTGAAGAAGTCCCGCAGCCTTTCAGCCTGCCGCGCAATCTCATGCAGCAGGGCAACTCGGTCCTCGGCAGGGTAACGCTCGATCGCGGTCAACACGCCATCAATGATGCGCTCGGCTGATCTTCGCGCCCAGTCCGTTCGTTCGGTTTCATCTTCTTGCGACATTCTGCCGCTTCCCATGTGCTTCCCAACCGCATTTTCTGGGAAGCATCAAACTAGCTTAGCTGTTGATTTTGCTGGTGCCGGTTGAGAGAATCGAACTCCCGACCAACGGTTTACAAAACCGCTGCTCTACCGCTGAGCTAAACCGGCTACTGAAGTGATGTGCAAAGCTACTTTATCGTCGCGGCCGGCTCAACCGCTGGCGGATCGAGCAGGGCACCCCCCGATATCAGAGTTGCGCGGAAAGGGCTACCGGCGAAGTCCCGCTGAAACCGCCCTTCGATCTGGGCCAGGGGCGCCCACTCGCGGGCGAGCAGGATTTGCCGACTGCAAAGCCGGCGCCCGGTCTTCGCCGACTGGCTGTTAACCCTCTCATATTGCGCTCGCCTGCCATTGACGGGGCGTGAAAGCTTTGCCGTTAGGCTTACCGCGACTTTCGCCCCCGCCTTAACCCTTCGGCGGCGGCATTCGGCTATTGTATTGAGAAGATTTGGATTTGAGATCATGCGCGCTGCATTTGTGCTGACCATTTTGCTCGGAGCAACGAAAGCGGCTTTGGCTTCCGACACCGGGCCCGTTGTTGTGATACCGGGCCGTCCGGGTGTGCCGATCATGATCAACGGCGTCGACGCCTCGTATTCGGTGGTCGAAGGCGACTGGGGCCTTGCCAAGAATATCCATGTGCAGCCGACCGTTTACGGCGGCCGCGTCATCGATCTCGAGCCGCATGTCGGCCACTACTATCCGACCTCGGGCAGGGTGCCGGGCTACGGGCGCCTGGAGATCGAGCCACCCGGCAGGGCAAAACCCGCCGAGGCCTTTCATCAATCGTGGTCGGCACAATCGACGCCGCAGCAGCAAGAACCCGTGGTACCGCCTTATCCGCCCGCGATCATCACCGCGCCGCCGGACAGCGAGTTCGGCATACCCAGGGATTTCAAGCAGAGAAAGCCGGGCAAACCGTATCCTTAAAAAAACACAAGCCGACGAGTTTTACACCGATGGAGAGAGTAATGCGTCAGACGATTTCTGGATTGGCGGCGGCACTCGCCCTGATTGCCGCGAGCGCTGCGCCCGCGAAAGCGTGCGGCGGCCTGTTCGATACGTGCTCACCTTGCGGATATGTCGGCGCGTGCGTGACCGCTTACGTGCCGGCGTACACCTATGGCGGCTGCGGCGGTTGCGGATGGTGCGGCGGCTGTGGCTGGTGGGGTTATGAACGGCTTCCCGATCCGGACGTGCAGTACCATTCCGCGGTCGTGGGATCGCCGCAATATTACTACGTCAACCAGGGGCCGACCTACACCGGCCCCGGCAATTTTGCGCCGTATCCGTATTATCAGGAAAGCGCGATCTCCGGCTGGGGATATCGCTACGCGCGGCCTCGCTATCGGGCTCCCGTCGTGTACAGCAAATAATCGATCGAGCACATTTGAACAACGACGCCCGTTCGCGACCGCGAGCGGGCGTCGATATTTTTGCGGAGATTTAGAGCATGATCCGGACCCGAAGGGCCGCGTTAGCGCAAAGTGGAAACCGGTTTTCCCTTAGCTAACAAACGCGAATCGCGTTTGCGCGGAGATCATGCTCAATCAAGGAGATGAGATCATGATGCGATTCCATTTAATCGCATCATGATCTAGCCCATCAGGCCCAGTTTGCTGGCGCCGATATAGAGCGCCAGCACCGCCGCATTCGACACATTCAGGCTTTTGATTTCGCCGGGCGTATCCAGCCGCGCCACGAGCTTGCAGGTTTCGCGCGTCAACTGCCGCAGGCCCTTGCCTTCGGCCCCGAGCACCAGCGCCAGAGGCTGGTGCAGGGTGATCGCGCCGAGATTTTCGCTGCCCTGGCTGTCGAGCCCGACGGTCATGAAGCCGCGCTGGTTCATCTCGGTGAGCGCGCGCGCAAGATTTTGCACGGTCACCAGCGGCACCAGTTCGAGCGCGCCGGAGGCAGATTTCGCCAGCACGCCGGTCGCTTCGGGACTGTGGCGCGCGGTGGTGACGATCGCCTTGACCGCAAACGCCGCCGCCGAGCGCGTGATCGCGCCGACATTGTGCGGGTCGGTGATCTGATCGAGCACCAGCACGATGCCTTCCAGCGCCAGGCTGTCGATGCCGGGTGAGGGCAGGGGATCGGCCTCCGCCAAAAGCCCTTGATGCACGGCATCCGGCCCAAGGCGCTGGTCGATCAGGTTCGGCCGTACGATTTCCGGCGTAACGCGGGTGTCGATGTGATCTTCGACAAGGCGCCGCGCGGCGTTTTCAGTTGCCAGAAGCCTGCGGATCCGCCGTTGCGGATTGGCGAGCGCGGCTGCGACCGTGTGCCAGCCGTACAGGATGACAGGACCATCGGTTCCAGCCTCGCCCCCGCGCCAGGGCGGACGGTGGCCGGACTGACGGCTCGCGCCAGGGCCCTTGGCGCGGGGGCGGCCGAACTTTGGCTTTCGATCGCGATCGGTCATAAGCCAGCTTGTCTCATGGGTTCCGGATAATGGCAATTTGAGCCCCTGATCCAAGAAAAGTGGACCCGGTTTTCCCTCGCGACCGACGCCAGTGCGTTTGCGCGGAGATCATGCTTGAGCAACAAGGGCCTGCATATTTGCCTGCCTCTTTGGTTGACTTTGCCATCCCGCTTCGCCAATAAACGCGCTCAGCCGGGTGGCTCTTTAAGGAGCCTGCCGGATTTCAGCGTCATCGGCGGCCTGATCTCTTGCCATTACGGCGGGTTAGAGCGCGATGCCGTTGAGCGGGGGAGTGTCCCGAGTGGCAAAGGGAGCTGACTGTAAATCAGCCGCCTCATGGCTTCGAAGGTTCGAGTCCTTCCTCCCCCACCAACAAAATAAATAACTTACAGAAAACGATAAATTTAAACCTAAAGAATCGCCATCAAGGGGTAACAACTGGGGTAACGCCAGAATGCCTGATCCGGTCACCATCGTGAGCGCGATTCCTGCGGTAAGGAGTGCCTTCGATGCCCTTCGCTCGGTGATTGGCCTGGTGAAGGACACGAAAGACCTGTTGCCAAAGGACCAGAAGACCGACGCGATCACCGCCGCTCTGGCTACCGCGGAATCCTCATCCCGAGTTGCCGAGGCGGAGGTCGCCAAAGCTCTCGGATATCAGCTTTGCAAGTGCGCGTACCCGCCGACGATCATGTTGACCGTCGGCGAGCTTGATGGCCGATCCAAGCTCGGCCTTGGCGCCGTCTATGAGTGCCCACGATGCGGTTACAACACAGCGGGTCCATATTTGTACAAGAGGCTTGCTCCCGAAAGAGAACCGCCCCCAGATCTCTGAGTGTCTGGACCCGTTTGCTAAAGAAAGACGCTCGGCAGTTTTGGATATTCTGGGGCGTTGTCGGCTTGGCCGTTATTATTTGGTACGCGATTAGCCAGCACTGAGACTTTTCACGCCGCCCACCAAACTAGCCCCGAAGCTGGCTCCTAGGGGGACGCAGGCCATAACCGCTTGCGTTCTTCCCAAGCTTGCGGAAACTAAGCGCATTGCAACGAGTAGAATTGCTGGGGGCACTAATGAACCACACGGTTATTGGAAAAGACGGTCGTGAATATGCGGCTGTTTCCTGCGATCACTGCGGATTGGTTATGCCACGTTACGAGGCCATTGAATGGACTGAGAAGGTGGAGGTGGGAGAATCGTCGGGGTCAACTCGCTCTTCTTGGTCACGCCGAAACGGATTTTCAGCCCGCCGAAGCTTTTGGTTGTCCTCAGGCCATAGCGGCTCTGTCTCATCCGGTCGAACATACTATCGTGAGAAGAGGGTGTTTCTGTGCCCAACGTGCTATGCCAACCTTCCGAAGCCGGTGGAGAGCAAAGCAGAGCAAATTGGTCGCGCTCTTGCACTTTGGCTCAAGCGTGCCCCCCTGCGTAACAAAGTGCCGCTTGCCGATCCTGCTCCGCCAGTAGCGAATGCGAATTTCCCAGAGCGCAAATAAAGAAACGAGGGCGGCCGGCATAGGAGAATAAGGGGCGGGAGAGTATTCTCGCCTCCTTGGAAGAGGTCAGGGTGCTGGGAATGGCACATAAAATCTGTCAGTTCTGTCGATCGACCGTTCCCGTTGAGGCGACGGTTTGCCGGTTCTGTCAGCGCGAAATCGATACGCCGGAGAGTGCTGCTGCAGCAGTTCGCCGTCATGATAAACGTTTGTTCATTGGCGTTGCTGTCGTGATCATCGGTGGAGGCTTGATCTTTGGATCAGCGAATCGGACCACCACCGTCACAACTAAGCCCAACGACGCCCAGTCCTCTGCGAGCGCAACTGTCGTGGATATCGCAACGCTTAGCATCAATAGCGCTCACGCTTTCTGCGCGGGCATGAAAACCACAGGCCTTCTTACTGACGAGTGCAAAGTATCAGTCTGGAATCGATCAGTAGACGTGACGCTAGACCTAACGAGCACGATGGCGAGCATTTTCTGCACGAAAAGCGTGGAACAGCTACGTGGCACGCGATTGAAGTTCGAACCTGGATGGACGCTGCGAATTTACTCACCATACAGCGGCGATCGAACCGTAGCTTTTTGCGATATCAGGACTTGACCGCTCACCCGTCAAGATTGGGGGATCGCCTCAGGCTGTAGGCCTAATCCTTGCGGCTTCACTCTCGCCGTGATCGGCGGAATCATGGGACATGGATCGCCCGCTGAAACATCACTTTTGCTGAGCTACGCCTGCTCGGATTAATCACTGCAGCCTCGCCTCGCGTTTAGTTGCTGTTGCGTCATGCCCGGTTCCCTTTCAATCGTACCTGAGGACATGGATACCGGGATGGTGTATCGCACTTGACCTCACCGAGTGCAGGGTATTTTGTCCGTTCGAGGGAAGGCCCACGCTGCGGATTGCTATGCGTCCGCCCTTTTAGTTCTTCAGTTTCTTGAGGAGCTTGGGCTTCTCGTTCGACTCTGCGCTCAAGATCGACAACCCGCATCTCGCCATCACGTCGCCGCAACCATGCTACGCTCTGACGCTGTTCGATGGGCTTGGCGGCGGCATCAAACTGCTCGGCTGTCATCCCTGTGTCGATGCGAGTGCTGTCCCGACCGGCCTCCACCGCTGAGGCGGCCATGTCGATGGCAGTCGCCAGCTCGGCAATTTCGTCGATCAGGGAGCCATGCAACTCACGCAAGGCTTTCTCCTTCAGGACGTTCAGATGACTGTCTGCCACGCCAGTCATCTGGGCGCCTCGATGATTGCGGCGCGGATTTCCTGATCAATGTTCTCGTCCCGAGTAAGCTTATCGCGCTCGGCCTGCGGCAGACTGCGAAGCCATGTGCGGATTTCCATCCGCGCTACAGCTCCGGCAGCATCTGTCGGATTGGCCTTTGGCAATTGGAGCCGATGGCGCTTGTCTTCCAGCTCCTGCTTGGCCCTTGAGATCGCACGACGGCCCTGGTGAAACGCCGGTACCGCCTGATGGAGGACATGGTTCTTGAATTGATCTTGCCGCCCTTGGTCCGTGTATCGAGAGTATCGGCGGCCAACTGATGACCTATGCTGTCGCCGAGATCGACAGCGGACAGAGCGCCGAGATAATCCCGTCGATTTGACTCGCGCCATTGCTCAGATCGACGAGACAGTTTCGCCCGGGGTTACCTGCGAAGCTCGGCATTACAGCAGGGTGTGACGTTGCGATTTCATGTCCAGCTAATCCTACCGCGAGACGAATGCGCACATATTCGCACCACGACGGTTTCTCGGCTCTTCCGAGCGATAAATACCCAACTAGTCAACTGTCGGAGGAGGTGAAGGATCAGTCCAGGGTGCTTTGAGCGTCGCGCGCCCGTCTGAGGTCAGCCGTTTCGGCTCCTTCGTCGAACCAACGGCAGATTGGTTTTAGCAGTGCTCGCGCCTGATCAGGCCTTCCTTGCGTCCGCCAGAGTTCTGCAAGGCTTGTGGCGGCGCGTAATTCCAGGGACTTGGCGTTTTGACCACGCGCAACTTCAATAGACTTCTCAAGATGAGACTGAGCTTCGCTTGCCTTCGACGGGTCGAGAGCCAAAAGAATTTGCGCTCTTTGCCGATACAATTCCGCTTCCCATGATCTGCCTGTCACGTCACCAATATTGGCTAAGACCCCCTCGACAATGGATAGCGCGCGTTCATTTTCGCCGGCCTTACCATGTATATCCGCCAGCCAGCTATTCATCATTGGACGCATGAAGCCGACGCCATTACGTCGCGCTTCGTCGATTCCTAGTGCTATTTCGGCCTGGGCCTCTCCAAGTCGGCCCAGGTCGCCAACCGCTCGGCCTCGCGAAATTCTCGACAAAATCACGTACAGCGAAAACCGCTGTTCTTGCGAAATTTCGAAGCTCTTTTCGGCGCTTTCGAAGGCGCGAGCGGCATCCCCGCGCAGAAGGTGTACAACGGAAGTCATGTAATGAGCGAACGCTAGCGTGTATGGGTGACCAAGATCCTGAGCCAATGCGAGCGCTTCCGAAACGCGCAAAAGCGCTCGATCCGGACGGCCCAGAAACCACAAGTCCCAAGACAGAAGCAGCAGTGAGGCCACCTGAGGCTCCACCATGTAAAGGCTGGATAGGGGCTGTTTTCCCTTGCTAATCGAAAGCTTGATTGACTCTTCGAAATGCTCCGCCGACGACTGAAACTCTCCGATCGTCAATAACGTACTGCCCATCACTCTATGAGCCACCATTAGCGGCACGGGCTCGGACAACGCTCGTGACCGTGACAGGAACTCATCAGCTAAGCGGAGTGCATCATCATTCTTTCCACCCATCCAAGAGTGCCCCCACAACCCAAACAGGGCTTGGAAATATTCGGGGATGTTACCGAGTCGCAGGCATAAGGTACGGGCCCGCGAAAACGCTTCGCGGGTTTCCGCGGAGGCATACCCTTGAACGGCGATAAGCGGTATTCCCAACGCCAATTGAATGTCGATCTCTTGTCTGATCCGTTCAGGCGTGTCCGGCAACGCGTCCAGAAGCTGAAGGGCCTTTCGAAAGCCAGCAATCGCTTCGACGTTGGCGGATTGCGCGAGCGCGCCCTGCCCAGACTCGAGCCAGCAACGAATGGCCAGTTGGTGGTTGCCTGCTTCTTGATAGTGATAGGCCAGGACTTGGGGTTGATTTTCGGCAAGCTCCAAATAGTCATGCTCTAAAATTGCCGCGATGTCTGCATGGATCTGCTGCCTCTTACTCCTAAGCAAGGAGTCGTAGATTGCGTCACGCAACAACGCATGTTTGAAGGCGAAACGAAGGAAAGGCGAAATTCCCACTCGATAGATGATGTCAGCCTGCTCGAGCAACGAGAGGGCCGACAGCATATTCTCTTCGTCAATTTGGGATGCAGCCGACAAGAGATCATAGGAGAACTCGCGCCCAATCACAGCCGCGATCTGCGCAAGTCTGCGACTCGGCGCAACGCGGTCGAGCCGCTCCATCAATGCATCACTCAGCGTGTCCGGTACCCTGAGCGATGCTGGCTTTGCTGCGCGCTCGAAAGTGCCTCGGGTTCGTACAACCGCACTCAACATACTGCTTGTCAGTTCCTCTATGAATAGCGGAACACCATCGGTTTTTTCGATAATCCGGTCGAGCACCGCTTGGGGCATGCTCCCGCCCCCCAAGAGATCTCGGATCATGGTCTTCACTTCGGCGAGCGACAATCGAGTGAGCGAGTGCATGGTCGTGTTCGCATGGCTCATCCATGTGGGGCGGAATTCGGGCCGGCACGACACAATAAGTAGCACGCGGGCGTGGTCGATCCGGCTGATAAGCGATTCAAGCAGCTCAAGCGTCGATGGATCGAGCCAGTGCGCATCCTCGAAGATGCAGAGCGTGGGGCGTTGAACAGAAAACGCCAAGATAATGTCGACAAGCGCGCTTATCGTCCTGTTCTTTATTTGCTGCGGCGTAAGGCCAGATAATTCGAGGCAATTTTCCAAAGGGATCGATAACAGTTTGGCTATGAGCAGGACCGGCTCTTTGGAATTATCAGTTGAGCACGGAAGGTAAGTCGTAAGCTTGGCAATCTTATCTGCCTCGGCCTCGCGAGCTGTTAATTGGGCCGCGTGTTCGATCTGCCCGATCACCGGAAAGAACGCGCTCTGACTGTGATAGGGGGAACACTGATGGTGCAGCAAGACGTGTGGTTCCTGCTGAATATGCAATTTCAATTCGTGGAGAAGCCTTGACTTTCCGACTCCGGGAATACCCGAGAGCAATATAACTTGGCCGTCACCCTCTTTGACTTTCTGCCACCTATCGAGCAGCAAGCTTAGTTCGCTTGCGCGTCCAATGAGCGGGGTAAGAGAGCCCGTATGCGCAGCCTCGAAGCGGCTAGCGGTATTTTTTGCCGAGAGCACGAGATACACGGGAAGGGGTTCAGTTACACCTTTGAGTTCCTGGGGCCCGAGGTCCTGAAAATCAAAAGCTGCCCATACGAGGCGCCTTGTAGATTCCGAGATGAGTACCGTGTTGGCAGCGGCAAGGGTCTGTAAACGTGCGGCGATATTCGGCGTCTCTCCCACCGCGTCCATCGACCACGTACCACTATCTCCAATTTCGCCGACAACAACCGGACCCGAGCAAACACCCACTCGACAATTCAAAGTAACTGGCCCTGAAATCTTCGTAACTCCGGACACAATCTCCAGGCCGGCGTGAACGGCACGAACGGCGTCATCCTCGTGTGCACGGGGCCAACCGAAAAATGCCATCACTCCATCGCCGAAATAGCGGGCGACCTCGCCTCCATAGCGCCCAATCGCCGCGCTGCACTCTACCCGATACGCGTCAATGAGTTTTTGGAGGTCCTCAGGATCTAACTTCTCCGATAGCTGCGTAGATCCCACCAGGTCACAGAACATCACTGTGATCTGACGGAATTCAGCTTCGCGATGTTGCACAAGAGAGGGTGGCACCACAGTGGCGCTTGAAACCGCTTTTGTTGTGCCGGTGGGCTGGCGCGCGGCCGTCAATGCTTCGATGGCCCTAAGCAGCTTCTTGCGGTGACCTAAAGAAGATACTCCGAGTTTTTCGAGATCATTTTCCGTCAAATCCGGAAGGACGGAGTAGTCGATATTGTTTTCTGCGAAGGTTTTGGCGTACTGGCCTAGACCGTGTCTACCCAGCCACTCGGCTAAGTCAGTGGTTGTTGTCCTCGTCATTGCAGAGGCCCTTGCCTACTGCCGTAGTTCATTAAGAAGGAGTTGGGCGCCAGACTCACCATGTGGTGCCTTTGTTGCTTAAAACCGGGAAACCTTCTTCCGCGCACGATATCACTTCCCGCACAAGATATGATATGCGCGTTTTTGACCGCCGAAATTTCTGCTTTACCCAGCGCACGACTGAGCTTGGCGCGAGGACGACAGCGCCGGTGCCCCATCTGAGACATTGGCTTAGATGCTTGGATCATTGATCCGATACGAACACTGGGGACAGTAACGATCTGCGGCCTTTCTAAGTTGCCTCTCAAACTCTCTTCTGAGAGCCATCTCTTCCCAGTGAGCACCATCGCTCCTGATGATATTTCTGGCCCGCGCCCAAGCATGGGTCTCGGCGGCGTCATCCCCTCGCGCGGATGGTCACGTTTAAGTGGAAGGGGCATGTCGTCGTGGCACGGGTTGTTTCTAACGCATAGCGCACTACCGAAGTCAAATCATCGGCGAACTGTATCACGGGCACGAGAGCCTCCTTGCTCTGGAATCTTCCCGTCTGACCACGGGACAAGATTGGGGGTCTGGGGAGTGAAGAACAATCTATGCCTGCCGCCAGAGGAAGCTTGCGGCAGATCAAAACGCGTCGGCCGGCGAACGGCGTATATTGTTACCGCATTGACGGCGAGCGGGTTGGCCAACCGGGCGAAGTGAACAGGAATCGTGGAAGGAGGAATCGCGATGGACAAGCCTAGGAAAACGGCGAAGCAGTTGCTCGATATTAAGAAGCAGGCCGGTTTCTTTTCGGTCTCAGCGAACAGCACAGTCAAGGCTGCGCTCGAGGTTCTGTCGGAAAAGAACATCGGTGCGGTGCTTGTGATGGAGGGCACCAAGCTTGTTGGAATCTTTTCGGAGCGCGACTACGCTCGTAAGGGCGAGCTTCAGGGCAGGGCCGCGGGCAGCACCGCTATCCGCGAGGTCATGACGTCCAACATCGCCTCGGTGACGCCGGGCCAAATGGTCGAAGAGTGCCGAAGGATCATGGGCGAAAGGCGCATCCGCCACCTGCCGGTCCTGGACGGCGAGAAGGTGATCGGAGTGCTTTCCAGCAAAGACATCCTTGATGAGATCATCGCTGAGGATGAGAAGCTCATTCGCGACCTCGAGACCGAACGGTTGCTGATGACCACCACCGCAGGTAACTACTGAACTAAGCAGATCAGCAGTGATGGAGACGTTCTAAGCGACAGCAGTTGCCCCGTGCGTTAGCACGGTCCTCTCCAACTGCGAGATTGTGATTGACGTCAAGGACAGCCTTCTGACGCTGCCGTAGATTGAATTGCGGACTCAGACGATGCCTCGAAAGGGCCGGGGCAATTTCGAGGGGCGGCAGAGGCCGCTCCTATTTTCAGCGCCCCTTGGAGCGGCTCCGACCAGCGCGAACAAGTGAGCGGCAACGGATTTTGGCGGGGCGGTACGGCTCAGGCTGACGCATCTTCAGCACACGTTCGACAATGCCAAAACGGCCCCGGCGGGGGCACCGAGGCCGTCAACCTCCTTAAGGGAGGTCTACTCCCCAGATTGGGGGGCTTTTTGGGGTTCTGGGGAGCAGAGAATCTACAGCTGCGGACCCTAATCGTTCCGATCCCCATCACAGTTAATCTGGGCACTGAAATCGACAGATAAAAAGGAATGGCCCCGGCCTGCGTCGCACCGGAGCCATTCGTCCCCCCAATCTGGAGTGAGTACTGTAAGCTTAGTCAGGCAATGTTGTCCCTATTGCGTCTTCTGGTGAGGCAAAAAGGAAGTAGTCTGAATGTGCCGCGCCCGAAAACACTAATGGCCGCGTTCGGCCGCCCTTCTCACAATACTTATCGCAAGTTCTCCCTGCGCTCGACGTGCATTTCATGAAAACGAAGCGGCTCTGCAGCAAAACTCAGCAATATTGCAGCAGAGCGTAGCTACTCTGGAGTTCCTCAGGCAAGGCTTTACAGTTCAACAGACGGATCTGAAAAGATTATCGAACCAACTCTCCTCGCTGCGAGCCGACTTTCTACAAAATGCACAGGCGCCGCTAACGACCTCCTCCATCCCACAGCCAAAGGCGCGCGCCCGGGTGGCGTCACGCAAAAGAACATCGCGACTGTCCAAACCCGTCGGACCCGTTTCCGTTGGAGGCGCCCCGCTGAGGCCTGATCCGCCACCGGGATGGGGCGCAGGATAGGTTTTGGCTTCGATCCCGCACTTTCGCGTCGGGGAACATTTCTCCGCCGATCTATCCTGGTCAAAGGACGATCGCGTGAGAGCGGCACTGCTTTGCCAATAGTGAGAAGCTCCGCCGGTACCACCGCAGGCTTTATTTATCGCGGCGCAGGTAAAGCGCGCCGACGCATACGCCGAGCCCGCTTGCGCGCCTTCACTAATGTCCGCACCGCGACCCGCAAACGCGATCTTCCACTAGCCATTCGAGACCCCCCATCTTCCAGGTCTCCCTATGTGCCTAAAGGCGGATTCGGACCAGTGCACTTCTGCCACAACGGCGGGCTTTCTGCGGCCTGGGGGCCCATGATCCCGCCGATCAGTTACAATGGAATGTGATCGACCCCGTTTGGCAAGTCGAAACCGATTACCGTCTGGTTCGTCAGTAAGTGCGCTCATGCATTATGTTAGCCTGCTTGTTGACCTATTACTGGTGCTTGTCGCCGCGTGGATGGTGCTAGCCAGCATCTTCTTCATTTGCGCATATTTCGCAGGTCTCAAGAACCCGGTGAGTGAATCGGTGGTTGGACGCATGGTCGTCATTTCCTTCTTCATCATAACCACGTCGATTTGGCTGCCGATCATTGCGAGCGCCTTAGCCCTATCGCTGATCGGTTATTTGTGGTCACGGATTAGGGCAAACCGACGCAGTAGCTCGGACGAAGCGCGGCCCGGTTGACCCTGCAACGTTACAGCGTTGGTCGCACACTGGAGCCGACGGCAGGGCCGGCGCGTGTCGGGCATGGCCGCCATCCTGCACGATCATCAGCAATGTCGGGATCGGCGCACTGCGCCGTCGGATGTCGTGCCATTTTCGCAACATCTGACAAAAAGCGGCTGTCTGGACTGTTAATTCCTCAGTCCATTCATTGCCGCCGTGGCGAACGTCACGTCTAACTTATCTTCCTATGCTACCGTGATTCACAGTGTGGAGACTTTGATGTTGAAGTTCGTGATCCTCGGCGTCGCTTCGCTGGCCTTCGTCGGAACAGCAGTTGCTGCCGACCTCCCGCGGCCTCAGCCGGTCGCGCCCGCCGCGCCGGTCGGCAAATATCCTGTCGGCAAATATCCCGTCGGTAAGAGCCCAGTGGGCAAATACCCGGTCGCGGCCCCGGTTGTAACCAAAGGTTAAGCCAAGCCAACCTAATAGGGCGGTCGCGGCGTTTCGAGACCAATCCCTCTAGCCCGTGTTGCAGGCGGCGCGGAAAACGTCAGGGCCGATCTCGCCACACTCGAACCGATTCATAAGTGTGCTTTTCGGCCTGTTTGGCCCCCTCCTCGTGCTTGTGCATGCAGCGCGCGCAGAGGCGATGCTCCCGCTGGAACCTTACGGCCGCGGACTGGACCTCAGCCTCGCTGCCGACCACTACCTGCACCGAGCATTTGATGCAGAAGAAGCGGTCCTTTGCTTCTGTAGGCATTGATCATCTCGTGCCAACGAACACGGCCCGATTATGGTTCAGGACCGCACGATGCGGGGCCGTGTTCGCCGCACGTTCGCCGTCCCGCAAAAAGGCGGGACAACCTGAATTCAGTCCGCTTCGTGCGGTTGCAGGTCGAGATGTTCCACCAACAGCCGGCGGTAGTGAGCGGCCATCTCTTGGTGGTGTCGCTTAGAGATGGGATCCGTCGCTCTCTCTGCGCGACGTTCGAACATCTCGGCTTTCTCGCGGAGGACCGAAAGATCGGACATCGTTACCTCCTCGTTGTAGCTGCGGAGGGCTCTCACGACGTGAGGGACTCTATCAGGTAGGCTTATGATCTGGAGACACCAGATGGCTTGCAGGCGAATTCGTCAGACCTGTTATGAAGTCCGTTAGGGTGTCTCGAATGTCTGCTCCATCGCCGGGTGCGGGCCTGGCGGTCCAGTTCGCTGCGATGATCGAGGGCTTTTTTCGTATCTGGAATTGAAAGGTACAAGTTATCACGGTTCACTGGTGCCCGGCCAAGCCATGTCGAGCGATTGCAGGGCGGCTTCGACATTCTCCAGCAAGCGCTCAATCTCATCGCGCTCTGCGGGACCGATATTCTCTTCCTGCAACCGCTCTAATAACGCCTGTTTCTCGGCAAGCAGCTTCTCAAGCGTTGTTGTCATCGAAACGCCTCCATCACCCGATCCATCGCCGGGCGTTTCCGGTTCTTTACCTCAATCCAATGCTTTTGACCGGCCAGCCTAATAAGGACGGTCGCGCCGCTTCGGCTCCCAAAAGAAAGACCGCCCGAAGGCGGTCTTACAGTCACCTGATGGCTCATCCGATCAGGCGAAACGTACTCTGCCGTTCTTCCGCCGATGCAAGGAAGCCGACGCCAACGAAGCCGATGATCATCATCGTCCATGTGGAGGGTTCGGCACAAATTAAATTTTTGGGGCAGCGCCTATTACCCAATTCGCTACAACGAGCGTCGGGCATTTCTCCGCTAGGTGATTTTCTGCGGGCGGGTCACGCGAACGCTTCCATCACCCGCTCCATCGGCGGGTGCGCTCTGTTCTCCACCTTGATCCAGAGCTTCGACCGACCGCCCTGATAGGGCCGATCACGGCGCTTCGAGACCAACCCCTTGTGGCCCATGTTGGGCGTTCCGGGTGTTGTAGACAGGTCGCTGTGGCTAATGCGCACCTATCTCGGTCAAATCTCGTTCGATCCCCGATTTTTTTTTGACTGTGCATGTGCTCGTCCTCTTTTATGGATTTAGACCGAGGAGGATCGCTCATGCTTTCTGCTGCTGTTGTGGGAACGTCCTTCATTCTGAGCATCGGCGTGCTGATGGCTCATGCCGTTGATGCCTTTCGCAACCGACTGCCTCGGAAATCTCTCTGAAAGCGTCGCGGTTGGCTTGCCCCGGGCAAGCGGCGCGCCTGTCGTGCGTATTTTGCATCATGGGCGGCGGCAATGACATTCTGCGCGGACTATCCTGGTGCTTCGCTTTGCTTGATCCGGCCAGGGTTGCGTTTTTCGTTGCTGGCGGATTGGCAGGTGAAATCATGGCACTAACAAAGAAACAGAAAGCGCGCCGCGCCGCGA
>Ga0210406_10000914_pt1 | contig 38353 bp, 35 predicted proteins | sample IncBWC30MmetaG_FD_155454 | JGI IMG/M metagenome (GOLD analysis project Ga0210406, IMG submission 155454) | Forest soil microbial communities from Barre Woods Harvard Forest LTER site, Petersham, Massachusetts, United States - Inc-BW-C-30-M | ecosystem: Environmental > Terrestrial > Soil >... | reverse complement strand
ACCAGCACATTGCAATGATTCAAATCCTCGGTCGCCAGACCATAGCGCTCTGAACCGAACAACAGTGCCGCGCGATTCTCATCGGGCAGCGCCACGATGCGGCCCGCGACCTCACGCGGCGTCGTGAACTCCCAGTAGTAGGACCTCGGCCGGGATGTCGTGCCGGCGATAAACCCGCAGTCGCTGATCGCCTCGGCGACGCTGGCGACGATGCGAGCGCCCGCCAGAATGTCGTCCGCGCCCGCCGCCAGCGCATTGGCTTCCGCATGCGGAAATGCGCGCGGGCGCACCAACACCAGATCCGCGAGCGCCATGTTCTTCATGGCGCGCGCCACCGAGCCGATGTTGCCCGGATGGCTGGGATCGATCAGTACAATGCGAACGAGGCTTGTCACAGATGATATTCTAGCGCCACCTTATGCAACCCCTGCTCAATATCGCCATGCGCGCCGCGCGGCGCGCCGGCGATTTAATCGTCAAAAGCCTGTCGCGACTCGATTCCTTGAAAATCGATAGCAAGGGTCGCAATGACTTCGTCACGGACATCGATCGCAAGGCCGAAGCGGATATCATCGCCACGATCCGGCGCAGCTACCCGCAGCACGCGATTCTTGCCGAAGAATCGGGCCGCAGCGGCGAGGATGAGTTCGTTTGGATCATCGATCCGCTCGACGGCACCACCAACTTTCTGCATGGATTCCCCACCTTCGCCGTCTCGATTGCGGTGGAGCACCGCGGCCGCCTGCAACAGGCCGTGGTCTACGATCCCATGCGTCAGGAATTCTTTACCGCCTCGCGCGGCGACGGCGCACAACTCGAAGGCAAAAAGATCCGCGTGAGCACTCAGCGAACCCTGGAAGGCGCGCTGATAGGCACCGGTTACCCGTTTCGCGAAGGAGCGGCCTATGTGGATGAATACCTGGCGATGCTCAAAGTGGTCATGTCAACGGCGGCGGGCGTGCGCCGGCCCGGGGCCGCGTCCTTGGATCTTGCCTACGTAGCCGCCGGGCGTATCGACGGCTTCTGGGAATTCGGGCTTTCCCCCTGGGATACCGCTGCGGGTACGCTGCTCATCCAGGAAGCCGGCGGCCGGGTCGGCACGCCCGCCGGCGCCGAGTATGCGCTCGGATCGAACGTCGTCGCCGGCAACCCGAAGGTGTACGAGGCGCTGCTGGAAGCGCTCGGGCCCCTCACACCGGCGGCGTTGCGTACTTAGCGCCGACCGGCGGCGCAGCGACGCGCTAGTCGGCCTGCGCAACCCGCAGACGGCTGTTCCGGTAGCCGTAAAATAGGTAAATCAGAATCCCGAGCACGCTCCAGAGGATCAGCCGCAACCAGGTGCCGGAGGGCAGCGATGCCGCCATTGCCGCGCAGAACAGCACACCCATTGCTGAGACAAACCAAATCCATTTGACGCGGAACGGCCGCTTCAAATCCGGACGCGTGTAACGCAGCACCAGCACGCCGACGCATACCACGATGAAGGCGATCAGCGTGCCGATCGACACCAATTCGCCCAGGATACCGATGGGCAGGCAGCCGCCAAGCGTTGCCGCGCACACGCCCGTGATCAGCGTTGAGATGTGCGGGGTGCGGAACTTCGGATGTACAACGCCGAAAACCTTCGGCAGCAAGCCATCGTGCGACATCGTGAGCCAGATTCGCGCCTGCGGGATGATCATGGCGATGATCACAGAAGTGAGTCCAAACAGCGCGCCCCAGATCACCCAGGTCGTCAGCCACGTCAGTTGCGGATGCGCTTCCAAAGCCACCACGACCGGGGCCGCGTCATCGAGCTGCTTGAATGGCACCAAGCCCGTCATCACGCCGGACATCAAGATATAGAGCACCGTGCAAACGGCGAGACTGCCCAATATGCCGATGGGCATGCCACGCTGCGGATCCTTGGCTTCCTGCGCCACGGTCGACACGCCGTCGAAGCCGATGTAGGCGAAAAAAATGATGGCCGAGGCCTGCAGGATGCCGCTCAAGCCGAACTGGCCGAAGGTGCCGGTGTTCTTCGGTACGTAGGGAACCCAGTTGTGCGTGTCGACAAACTTGGCGCCGAACGCGATCACGGCCATGACGATGGCAACCTTGATGGCCACGATGATGGTGTTGACCGTCGTGGACTCCTTGATCCCCCGGTAGCACAGCGCCGTCGCCGCGCCGATGATGACGATCGCGGGCAGGTTCACGATCGCCCCGGTCATGTGCACCTCATAGCCCACGTCGGCCGCCTCGAACGGCGCCGAACTCAAGGATGCTGGAATGAAGTTGATGCCGAAATGATCCAGCAGCTTGATGAAGTAACGGCTCCAACCGACCGCCACCGTCGAGCACGTCACCATGTATTCCAGGATCAGATTCCAGCCCACGAACCAGGCGACGAATTCGCCCAAGGTCGCGTAGCTGTAGGCGTAGGCGCTGCCCGCAACCGGCACCATGGCGGCAAATTCCGAATAGCACAGGCCGGCGAACATGCAGCCGATCCCGGCGATGACGAAGGAAAAGACGATGGCGGGGCCGGCATGCTCAGCCGCCGCGAGGCCGGTGAGCACGAATATCCCGGTGCCGATGATACCGCCGATGCCGAAGGCGATCAGCGCCGGGATGCCTAGTGCCTTGACCAACGTCTTATCGGAGGCTTCCTTCTGATAGGCGGTAACCGACTTGGTGGCGAGCATCCCCTGTAAATTCATGTCATGCACCGATTGTGGCCAATGATGATTGCGCCAACTCTAGCGGCTTTCCGGCGCGCCACTCAACAATTTACCCCAATGTCATTGCCGGCAACCCGAAGGCTCATGACGGCTTGCTAGGGAGCGCTGGGCTAGCTGACGCCCCCCTGCCCTGCGCACTTAGGGCATACTTCGCAGCTGCATCGGCTTCGAACCTGGAGAACTCATGAGTCTGTTCCGCACCAAACCGATCGACGTCAATGCGAATACCGGTCTGAAACGCTGCCTCGGCGCTTTTGATCTGACTATGCTGGGCATCGGTTGCATCATCGGCACGGGTATTTTCGTGCTCACCGGCGTGGTCGCGGCCCAGCATTCCGGCCCGGCGATCGTACTGTCGTTCATTCTGTCCGGTACGGCCTGCGCCTTCGCCGCGCTGTGCTATGCCGAGCTGGCGGGCGCCATCGGCGGTGCCGGCAGCGCTTACGGCTATGCCTATTCCGGCATCGGCGAATTCATCGCTTGGATCATCGGCTGGGATCTGATCTTGGAATATGCCATCGCCACCTCCACCGTGGCCATCGGCTGGTCAGGTTACTTCGGCAAGATCTTGGAACTGCTCGGCCTGCATCTGCCGCATGCGCTGACCAACGCCCCGCTCGACGGCGGCATCGCCAATGTGCCGGCCATGATCATCGTGCTGCTGCTGTCGGTGCTGCTATCGATCGGCGTGCGCGAATCAGCGCGTTTCAACACGGTCATGGTGATGGTAAAGCTCGCCGCCGTGGTCATCTTCATTATCGTCGCCGCACCACACGTCAATCCGGCCAATTGGCATCCCTTCATCCCGCCGCAGATCACCGACATCAATGGCCAGTCGCACTTCGGCGGCTTTGGCGTCCTCACCGGCGCCTCGCTGATTTTCTTCGCCTACATCGGCTTCGACGCGGTTTCCACCGCGGCTGAGGAAACGGTAAAACCGCAGCGCAACCTGCCGATCGGCATCATCGCCTCGCTGGTGATCTGCACCATCCTGTATATCCTCGTTTCCGGCATCCTCACCGGAGTGGTGCATTACGACAAGATCGACGTCATGGCGCCCATCGCCGATGCGCTCAAACAGCTCGGCATCGGCTGGGCCGAAGCGCTGATTTCGATCGGCGCCCTCGCCGGCATCACCACCGTGATGCTCGTGCTCTACTTCGGCCTGACCCGCGTGGTGCTCGCGATGTCGCGTGACGGCCTGCTGCCCAAGCCCATGGCGAAGGTCAATCCGAAAACGCAGACGCCGGTGCACCTCATCCTGGGATCCGGCGTGGCCATCGCGCTGATCGCCGGCTTGTCGCCGATCGGCAGGGTGGCTCAACTGGTCAACCTGGGTACCCTCGCGGCATTCTTCATGGTTTGCGCCAGCGTCATCGTGCTGCGCAAGACCCGACCTGAGCTCAAGCGCCCGTTTCGCACGCCGCTGGTGCCGCTGGTGCCGCTGCTGGGCATGGGTTTCTGCGCCTTCCTCATGGCGGGGCTGCCGGCGATTACTTGGGAGGCCTTCTTCATCTGGTCCGCCGTCGGACTGGCGATCTACTTCGTCTACTCACGGACTCACAGCGAACTCGCCCCTCAACCCTGAGCACCAAGCAACCCTGAGCGCCAAGGAACCCTGAGCACTAAAGCGAGCGTCGCCGCAGGCGGATGTTGATCCATTCCACCGCGGCCGAAAAACCCATGGCGACGTACAGATAGCCGTTGGGTATTTCCAGGTCCAGGGACTGTGCAATCAAAGCGACCCCGACCAATACCAGGGACGCCAACGCCAGTACCTTGATCGTCGGATACCGGTCGATGAAACCGCTGACCACGGACGAGACCATCATCATCACTGCGACCGACGCGACGATGGCGGCGATCATCACCTCGATATGCTTCGAAAGGCCGACCGCTGTGAACACCGAATCCAGCGAAAAAACGATATCGATGATGCCGATCTGCAGGATGATCAGCCAAAAGCTGGTCAGCACGCCCGGATTGCGCTTCTCGTCCCTGCCGCTCAGCATGCCGCGAATTTCCAGGGGGCTCTTGACGATCAAGAAAAGACCGCCGCCGAACAAAATCAGATCGCGGCCGGAGATTTCGTTGCCGACCACCGTGAACAACGTGGCCCTCAGGGTGGCGAGCCAGGTGATCGAATATAGCAACGCAATGCGCGTCAGCATCGCAAACGCCAACCCCACAAATCGCGCGCTCCGGCGCCGTTCGCTCGGCAGCCGGTCGACCGCAATCACCAGGAAAATGATGTTATCGATACCGAGGACGATCTCCAGCACCGCCAGTGTGAGGAACGACAGCCAAACCTGCGGGTCGGAAAGCAATTCCATGGAGCCACTCTATATGATCGGACTCCTAGGGCAAACCGTCGATTTCTTCGGGTTTCGCAGCCTTGCGCTCCAGCAAATCGTCGGTGCGCAATCCCAAGTCGAGCGCCAACGCCGAGGAGATGTAAATCGATGAATAGGTGCCGGCGATGATGCCGATCACCAATGCGGCGGAGAATCCGCGCAACGTCTCGCCGCCGAATATCAACAATGCCACCACCACCAGCAACGTCACCAGCTTGGTCATGATGGTTCGCGACAGCGTTTGATTGATCGATTCGTCGATGACTTGCGCGATGGTGAGTTTTCGCGCGGTGCGCGCGCGTTCGCGGATGCGGTCGAACACGATGACCGTATCGTTCAGCGAATAGCCGATCACCGCCAGCACCGCGGAAATCGCCGTCAGGTCAAAGGTCATCTGGGTCAGTGCGAAAAAGCCCACGACGCAGATCGGGTCATGCAGAACGGCAAAAATCGCGCCGAGCGCAAGCTTCGGTGTGAATCGGAACAAAACATAGATCAAGATCAGCACCAGGGTCGCGAACAGCGCCCAGCCGCCCTTGACGAACAATTCCTGTCCCACCTGCGGACCCACGACCTCGGTTCTCTGCAGCTTCACACCGCTGTCGGTCTTGGCAAAGATCTCCAGCACATGCGCGCCGATTTGATCGCCCTTGGCATTCGGATCCGGCGGCAAACGCACCAAAATATCCCGGGAACTGCCGAAGGCCTGTACCTGAGCCCCCGCCACGCCGGCGCCTGCCAGCGCCGCGCGCAGCGTTTCGATGTTGGGAGCCTGGGGAAAATTGGTTTCCACGACGACGCCGCCGGTGAAATCCACCCCCAGATTCAGTCCGCGAATCACCGCCAGTGAGAGCGAGACGACGATCAAAATGGCGGACAACCCGTACCACACCTTGCGGGTGTTCATGAACGGGAAGCGAGTCACCTTGTGGAAAAATTCCATGTCCGTTCCTTTAGATCGGCAAGCCCTTAGATCGACAAGCGATCGAGCTTGCGCCTGCCGCCGTAAATTATCTGCACCAGTGCGTGGCTGCCCATCACCGAAGTGAACACGGAAGTTCCGATGCCCAGCACCAAAACCACGGCGAAGCCGCGGATGGCGCCCGCGCCGAACGACCACAACACGACGCCGGCAATCAACGCAGTAAAGTTGGAGTCGGTGATCGCCGAGAGAGCGCGTTCGAAGCCTGCCGCAATGGCCGCGCGCGGTGTGACGCCATTGCGCAATTCCTCGCGGATGCGCTCATAGATCAGGATGTTCGCGTCCACCGCCATGCCAACGGTGAGCACCACGGCGGCAATGCCCGGCAATGTTAACGCCGCGCCGAACACTGACAGCAGTGCGGTCAGCAGAATCACATTAGCCGCCAGCGCGATATCGGCAATGAGCCCGAAGACTTTGTAGTAGACCAGCATGAAGATGAACGCGGCCGCCATGCCGAATACCATCGCCTTGATGCCCTTGTTGATGTTGTCCTGCCCCAAGCTGGGTCCAATGGCGCGCTCCTCGACGGGAGTCAGCGGCGCGGCCAGGCCGCCGGCGCGCAGCAGCAGCGCCAGCTCGCGCCCCTCGATTGGATTGACGCCGGTAATCTGGAAATTGTTGGCGAATACGCCACGAATGGTCGCGCGGTTGATGACTTCTTCGGTGGTGCGGTCGACTTCCACGCCCTGCGCATTTTTTTCCCGGGAACGATCGATGAACACCACGGCCATCAGGTGGCCAAGATTCTCCTGGGTGTTCTTCAGCATTTTTGCAGCGCCGCGGCTGTCCAAGCCCACCGAGACGGCGGCGCCGTCCTGGGTGTTCGGCTGAAAAGTCGCATCGGTCAGCTGATCGCCGGTCACCACGACGTCGCGTTTCAGCAGCACCGGCTGTTTGTCGCGGGTGTAGTACAGCTTCGAGCCCAACGGCACGCGACCCGTGGCCGCAGCTTCGAGCGGATTGTTGGTCTCATCGACCATGCGAAATTCCAAGGTGGCTGTCTTGCCGAGGATCTTCTTCACCTCGGCCGAATTTTGCAGACCGGGCAGCTGGATGGCGATGCGGTCCACGCCTTCGCGCGCAACTTGTGGTTCGGACACCGCGAGTTCCGGGCTGTTGAGGCGATTTCGCAAAATCACGATGTTTTGCGAAACGGCGTAATCCTGGCGTTCCTTGATCTCCTGTGGCGTCAGCAGCAGTTCCAACGCCGGCGCGCCCGCGACCGTGATATCGGTCAGGTTCAAATTGCGGTTATCGGCGAGGATGGCCGCCTTGCCCTTGGCAAAGCTGTCGGCGTCGCGAAACAGCACACGCACCTTGGCCTGCGGAAAATCGACGGCGACATCTTGGTAGGCAACTCTCGCGTTGCGCAGCGATGCACGAAAATCCTGCTCGCGGCGATCGAGCAGTTGCTTCACGGCGCCCTGAATATCAACCTGATAGACCAGATAAACGCCGCCGCGCAAGTCCAAGCCCAGCTTGACGGGATTTAGACCCATGTTGCGCATCCAAGACGGCACGCTCGAGGCCTTGGACAAGGCGATCGTGAACTGGTTGGGGCGCGCCTCTGCAATGACATCGCGCGCCTTCAATTGATCCTGGGTGCTGCTGAAGCGCAAGGTCAGGCGTCCCTGCTCCAAGAATACGCCCGACGGCGTAACGCCCTTGTCCTTGAGTACTTGCACCACAGCGGTGCGATCGGCGTCCGTGACGGCCGCCCGATCCGCCGCCAACTGCAGCGCGCTTTCCTCGCCAAATAAATTGGGCAGCGCCAGGAAAATCCCGATAACCATGACGATCGCGACCAACGCGATCTTCCAGCGCGGATAGGCAATCATGCGCTCTTGACCGTGCCCTTCGGCAGCACCTGCGCGACCTGGAATTTCTGCAATTTGATGTTCACGCCGTCGGCGATTTCCACGCTCAGGAACTGATCGCCCACCTCGGTCACTTTGCCGAGAATTCCGCCGGTCGTGGCAATCTCATCGCCCACGGCGACCTTGGCCAGCATTTCGCGCTGTTCTTTGGCGCGTTTGCTCTGGGGCCTGATGAGCAAAAAATAAAACACCACCAGCAGCAGAGCCGGAAGCAGCAGCGTATTCAACATGCTGGGGCCGCCGGCGGCGCCGCCGGTGGCCTGTGCATTTGCCGAATTTATGAGGAAATCCATAGTGTTACACTCTTTTTTTGCTTTGAGGTGAGCTACGCAAAGCGGCGTAGTATACAGCAGGCAGGGGTAAGCTTAACTCAAGGTTTTGCGGCTTGGCGCGCGCGAACTTCCGCGGCATAGCCCTCGAATGTGCCCGCGACGATGGCGGCACGAATTTCCATCATCAGCCGCTGGTAGAAGAAGAGATTGTGGATCGTGTTCAAGTGCGCGCCCAAGATTTCGCCGCACTTGTCCAAATGCCGCAAATAACTGCGGCTGTAGTTGAGGCAGGTGTAGCAGGTACATCCCTCTTCGATCGGAGCGGTATCCTTCTGGTGCGCCGCGTTGCGAATGTTGATGACGCCGCTGCGCGTGAATAAATGGGCGTTTCGCGCATGCCGGGTCGGCATGACGCAATCGAACATATCGACGCCGCGCCGGACCGCTTCGACGATGTCTTCCGGCCTGCCCACGCCCATCAGATACCGGGGCTTTTGCATGGGCATGTGCGGCAAGAGTTGCTCGAGGACCTGTGCGCGCTCCGCCTCGGACTCACCCACCGCCAGCCCGCCGATGGCGAGCCCGGCGAATCCGATTTCCTCGAGCGCCGCCAGTGATTCAAGACGCAAACCTGGGTGGACACCCCCTTGGACGATGCCGAACAGCGTTCCGGGCGGCTCGCTCTGGTAGTACTCGCGAAATCCGCGCAGCGCCCAGCGCATCGATAATTCCATGGAACTGCGCGCCTGATCTTCGGTGGCCGGGTACGGCGTGCATTCATCGAAGCTCATCGCTATATCCGAGGCCAGAACGCGCTGAATGCGCATGGACTCCTCGGGCGATAGAAACACTTGAGCGCCATCCACCGGCGAGCGGAAATGCGCGCCCTCCTCGGTGATCTTGCGCATCTCGGCCAGGCTCCACACTTGAAACCCGCCTGAATCGGTGAGAATCGGCCGCCGCCAATGCATGAAGCGGTGCAGGCCCCGGTGCGCCTGGATGACGTCGAGTCCCGGCCGCAAATACAGGTGAAACGTGTTGCCGAGCACGATCTCGGCGCCGATGGCTTCGAGGTCTTCCGGGGTCATGGCCTTGACCGTTCCGTAGGTTCCCACGGGCATGAACGCCGGTGTCTCCACCGTGCCGCGCGGGAATTCCAGGCGGCCGCGCCGCGCCGCGCCGTCTTGCGCCAGTAAATTGAAGCGCATGGAACTCATGCGAGAAACATCGCATCACCGTAGCTGAAAAACCGATAGCGCGACTCGACGGCGTGTGCGTACGCGGCCAGCAGCGCCTCGCGCCCGGCAAAGGCGGAACACAACATCAGCAAGGTTGACTCGGGCAAGTGGAAATTGGTGACCATGGCATCGATGGCCCGAAATTTATAGCCTGGCTTGATGAATATGTCGGTGGTGCCCCGGTATGGCGCGATTCGATTTCGGTTGTCGGCGCCGGCGGCAGCGGCGGTTTCCAAACTCCTCACCACAGTGGTTCCGATCGCGATGACGCGGCCGCCGGCTGCCGACACCTCGTTGATCGCGGCACACGTGCTCTCGGATACCTCCAGATACTCCGCGTGCATCCGGTGCGCCCCGATGTCCTCGGCCCTCACGGGGGCAAAGGTGCCCGCGCCCACGTGCAGTGTCACGAAGGCGTGCGGCACCCGGCGCGCCCGCAGTGCTGCAAAAATGGACTCGTCAAAATGCAGCCCCGCCGTCGGCGCCGCGATGGCGCCCAGGGTGCGCGCATACACCGTTTGGTAGCGCTCACGATCCGCATCCTCGCCGGCACGTTCAATGTAGGGCGGCAGCGGAATCTCCCCGTGCGCTTGAAAGAACTGCAGCACATTGCAGGAGAATTCCAATACGAACAGCTCGTCCTCCCGGCCCAGCATACGGGCGCTGGCGCCCGCCGCGAGTCTCACGATGGCGCCATCCTTGAGGCCCTTGCTGGCTCGCACATGAGCCAGCGCGGTATTCGCCGAGAGAGCGCGCTCGAGCAGCAATTCGACGCGTCCGCCGCTGTCCTTCACGCCAAAGGTCCGGGCCGGAATCACACGCGTGTCGTTGAATATCAAAAGATCCCGCGACTCGATCATGGAAGGGAAATCACGAAATTTCAGGTCCCGATACTCGCCGCTGAGCCGGTCGAGCGTCAGTAATCGGCTGGCGGACCGCTCTGCGGTGGGCCTTTGGGCGATGAGTTCCTTGGGCAGTTCGAAGTGAAAGTCCGTGCGCAGCATAAACGTTAAGGATTCTACCAAGAGCGTCAATCGCATATACTGCGCGGCCTGGCATGCCCGAATGGCGGAACTGGTAGACGCGCCGGACTCAAAATCCGGTGGTGGTGACACCGTGTGGGTTCGATTCCCTCTTCGGGCACCAGAATTTTTTTTGAGTGTAACTTTTGAATTTCTGCAGTAATTGCGGCTCACCGGTCGAATTCAAGATCCCCGCCGGGGATCATTTGCCGCGTTTTGTGTGCACCAGCTGCAATATGGTGCACTACAAAAATCCGCTTCTGGTCTTGGGGTGTGTGCCCGAATGGCAGAACAAAATCCTGCTGTGCCGCCGCGCGATCGAGCCGCGTCTGGGGTTTTGGACGGTGCCGGCCGGATTCATGGAGAACGGCGAGACCATGCAGCAAGCCGCGGCGCGCGAGTGCCAGGAGGAAGCCATGGCAGACGTTGAAGTCGGCTCCTTGCTGGCGGTGGTCAACGTCACGCGCGCCAATCAAGTCCATGTGATGTTTCGGGCCCGGCTGCTCGAGCCGAAATTCGCGCCGGGGCCGGAGAGCTTGGAGGTTGCCTTGTACGATGAAGCGCAAATTCCGTGGTCGGAGCTGGCGTTTGCCAGCGGTGTTTACGCGTTGCGGCAATTCTTTGCCGACCGCAGCGCGGGCCTCGATAAACATCATTTCACCGAGCTGAAAAGTCGATCGACACCGTGAGGCGGCCGCCGGGCAAACGCAGGGACGCGGGCGCCTCGTCGCCGCCATCGGATTTCAAGGCTGTGGCAGAATAGTATCAACGTTTAACTGTGTAAGAAGGCGAGAGTATGGCGTTCGTCGTCACCGAAAGCTGCATCAAGTGCAAATATATGGATTGCGTCGAGGTTTGCCCCGTCGACTGCTTCCACGAGGGACCGAATTTTCTGGTGATCGATCCCGATGAGTGCATTGACTGCACGCTGTGCGAGCCGGAATGCCCGGTCGAAGCCATCTATTCCGAGGAAGAGATACCGGACGGTCAGGGTAATTTTAAAGAGCTGAACGCCGAGCTGGCCAAGAAGTGGCCTGTCATCAGCGAAAAGAAAGAGGCGCCCGCGGACGCCAAGCAGTGGGAAGGCGTCAAGGACAAGGTCAAGCTTCTGGAGCGTTGAACCGGCCGCGCCCACAGCCGCTTCCTATCGATCAGAGCTCCTGCGTGAAATCGCCATTCTTTGCCGCCGCCGCCGCGGCGCTGTTGAGTCTGGCATCCTCGAGCTTGCCGGGTTTCGCGGATTCCGCGCCCATCTCCGGAATCCAAACCGCCGACATGGATACGCAGGTTCGTCCGCAGGACGATCTCTTCCAATACGCCAATGGCACGTGGCTGCGTGAGGTGCCGATCCCGCCGGATCGGTCCGCGTATGGCGTGGACTCCCTGATGACCGAACACTCGCTGGTCCAGCAACGCGATCTCATCGAAGCGGCGCAGATTTCGACGGACCCCGAAGTGCGCAAGGTCAGCGATCTTTACAGCAGCTACATGAATGAGGCACGCGTCGAGCGTGCCGGAACCAAACCCCTTCAGGAGGAACTTCGCCGCGTCGCCACCGTCAAGCGCGCGGGCGACCTGGGTGCGCTGATCGCACATCTCGATCGCATCGGCATTCCCTCGCCCATCGGCACCGCGGTTCGTCCGGATTCGAAGCACTCGACACAGTATGCGTTCTGGCTGACCCAGGGCGGCCTGGGATTGCCCGACCGCGACTACTATTTGAGCGATGACGCACGGCTGGTCGGATTTCGCGCCAAGTACCGCGAACACGTGGAAAAAATGCTGCACCTCTTGGGCGATACCGATGCCGCCGGCGAGGCCGACAAGATCCTGGCGATTGAAACCGCGATGGCCAAAATACAGTGGACGCGCGTGGCCAATCGCGATGCGCAAAAAACCTACAACCCGCAGACGCTCGAGCAACTCGCGCAGCTCGCACCCGCGATCGACTGGAATGTCTACGTCACAGAAGCCGGATTGCGAACCACCCTGCCGACGCTGATCGTGCGCCAGCCCGACTATTTAACGGGGCTGTCCGCATTGCTGCAATCCACCCCGATAGCGGCATGGAAGGCATATTTCCGCTACCGGGTGCTGTCGAGCCGCTCGCCGTTTCTTTCCCACGCCTTGGTCGAGGAAGACTTCGCTTTCAATCAAGGTGTTTTGCAAGGCACGGAGCAGGTTCCGGAACGCTGGAAACGCGGCACTCAGCTCGTTGACCGGCTGATCGGCGAGGCCTCTGGAAAATTGTATGTCGCGGAATACTTCCCGCCTGCGACCAAGGCACGCATCGATGATCTGGTGCGCAATCTGCTCAAGGCCTACGCCTCGAGCATCGATCAACTGCCCTGGATGAGCGCGCCGACGAAGTTGGAAGCCCAGGCAAAATTGCGCAAGATCGACGTCAAGATCGGCTATCCCGCTCATTGGCGCGACTACAGCAAGCTGATCATTGTGCCCGATGACCTGCTCGGCAATGTCAGGCGCGCGCAGCAATTTGAACGCGACCGTAAACTGGCCCAGCTCGGCGCGCCGATCGATCGCAGTGAATGGAACATGACCGCGCCGACCGTGAATGCCTACTACAACCCCGCCCTGAACGAGATCGTTTTCCCCGCGGGGATATTGCAGCCGCCGGCATTCAATCCCGCCGCGGATGATGCATTCAACTACGGATCGGCCGGTGCAACCATCGGGCATGAAATCAGCCATGGCTTCGACGATCAGGGCAGTCAATACGACAGCGACGGCAATTTACGCGATTGGTGGACGGCTCAAGATCACGCCAAATTCAAGGCCAAGACCGAACAGCTCATCAAGGAATACGACGCGTTCGAGCCCGTACCCGGCTTCCACGTCAACGGTGCGCTCACGCTGGGCGAGAACATCGCGGACATTGCCGGCATCGAGATCGCCTACAAGGCCTATATCGCATCGCTCAACGGGCGTGCGCCGCCGGTCATCGACGGCATGACGGCGGATCAGCGCTTCTACATCGGATTCGCGCAGAGCTGGTTGGGCAAGCGCCGCGATGCGAGCATCATCGCGCAGGTCAAATCCGATCCGCATTCTCCGGAAAAATATCGCACCAACGGCGTGGTCGTTCACATGCCGAGCTTCTACAGCGCTTTCAAGGTGATGCCGGGGGACAAGATGTATTTGGCGCCGGAAAACCGGGTAACCCTTTGGTAGCTTGCGGCGTCTAAGGCTGCGCCGCGGCAGGTTGAGTTTCGGCGCTCGCTTGAGCGTCGCGCACCTATTTGGCCAACTGCTCGGTGTACTTGCTCGCCAGCTCGGCAACAGTCTCACCCGAACGCTCGATGGCTTGCTGCGCCAGGCCGCGCTCGCCCAACTGATCCCATTCGGACATATAGGCATTGCCGCGCGCAACGCTGTCGCAGCTCCATTGTTGGTCCGGATCCGATGGCATCATTTGCTTGAGGGCTTGCATCGACGCCTGCAATTGCTGCGTAAGATGATCCAGCACGTCCGCGGACCAACCGGCACGCCTGCCCAGGGACTCGCCCAGCGCGAGTTCCATCAGCGTCGTGGCTTTGTTGACCATCAGTTGCGCGAGCGCATTGCAGTGCCTATGCACGGTGGCGTCGGCCATCGCGTCGCGCGAACAATACTGAAGTGTCGGCGCATAGGGCATCGGCATCGCCGCTTCCACGCCGATGACGTCGGCGGTGAGATACCATCGATCGGCAGCGGTTGTGTCGCTCGGCATTGCAGACCGCGCGAATGAAAACAACGACCAACCGAAGGACTCGTACTTATGCGCCTGCGCGGCGTGTGCAAAGGCAGCCGCTTCCGCGGCGCCATCGTTCTCTCTGCGGGCCTTGGCGGCGAGTTGCAGCCAGGGAACTGCATTGTCCGAATCGACGCGCGTCCATTCATCGAGCGATAGCTGTGGACATGCTCCCAGAGACGCCGGGTCTTCGATCGCTTTGAGGCATTTGGTGTAAGCGAGCGCGTAAACGGCCGGATCCTTCGTGCCCACCGCCAGCTGCACCAATTCGTCCCGCGCAGCCTCGGGATCCTTTTGGGCCGCTTCCCGATCGAGCATGCCGTCCAGGTAAAGCCCTGTGGCCCGTGCGCGGTAGTCGTCGCTGTTGCGCAGCGCGGAAAGCCAGCGCATGCGCGATTTCTTGGTCAACGCATCGAAAAACCTGCCGGTGGCGGTCCAATCGTCGCGGTCGAGTTTTACCTTGCCGACGCCGCACACGTCGATCTCGCCCGAATGATCGACGTTTTTGGGGATCTCGGCCGTGCCCGTTGGAATGCTTGCCGGCCACCTTGGCGTCGGCCGCGCCGGCGATGCCGGCGGTACTGCCGCGGCAACTGATTTACGCGGCGGCGAGGGCCGCTGCCAGATCCAAAACCCGAATCCGAGGAGGACTGCAGCGAGGATCAATCCGGAAATCCATTTCCGCGAATCGCGCATCCAGCGTCAGCGCTTCGCCACCTGAAACTCTTTGAGCTGATCCAACAGTTCGCGCGGCTCCATGTAGCCGGAGATGTAGTCGCCGTTTTCCGTAATGATGGCCGGCGTGCCACGAACCCCGATATATTCGCCCAATTCATATTCGCGCTTCACCGGCGTCGGTGAACACACCTTGTTCATGTCCAGCGCGGCGCCGGTCTTGGCGCGGGTCATGGCTTCGTTGCGATTCGGGGAGCACCAGACGACTTCAGCCTTCCTCCAGCTCTCGGTTCCGGGTCCGGTGCGCGGAAAGAACATGTACCGAACGCGGATGCCGAGGCGGTTGAGTTCTGCGATCTGGCTGTGCAGTTTCCTGCAATACTGGCAATCGACATCCGTAAAAACCGTGATCGTGTATTTCGGGTTCGCCGGCGAGAAGATCAGCATTTCCGATTCCGGAACCGCATTGATCAATGCGACGCGTGCACGCGTGCGCAGCGTCTCGGTCAGGTTATCGCGCGACTTCATGTCGTACAGATTGCCGTCGATGAAGTACTTGCCATCCGCGGTCAGGTAGCTGACTTGGGCGCCTTGCGTGTACTCATAGATGCCGGCAATCGGCGATGGGCGCAAGTCTTCGAGCTTGGATCCCGCCGGCAGAAGCTTGAGCAAGGCGGTGCGCGGATCTTCGGCCGGCGGCTCGGCGGCGCGCGGCTCGGCGGCCGTCGCGCGCACTGCGGAAAGCGCGGCGCAGAGAATAAAGGTCAAGACAGCGACGTATCGCAACATGCAGGGGCTCCGGAACTTAAGGTGTTCGACCTCCGCAAATCGTGGAGGTTCACCCCGATTCTAGCAGACCGCAGGCTCGTGCCTGGCTGGATCAGCCGCGCGGGTGGTGCTGGGAGTGCAGGTCTTTCAGGCGCTCGCGCGCGACATGTGTATAGATCTGGGTGGTCGACAAATCGCTATGACCCAGAAGCATCTGCACCACGCGCAAGTCCGCGCCGTGATTCAATAGATGCGTCGCGAAAGCATGGCGCAACGTATGGGGAGAGAGTTCCTTTTCGACGCCGGCCTTCTTGGAATACCGCTTGATGATGTGCCAAAAGGCCTGGCGCGTCATACGATCGCCGCGGCGCGTCGGGAACAGATAATCCGTTTGGCGTTCAAGAAGAATTTCGACACGCGGGCCTTGCATGAATTGCTGCAGCCATTTGACTGCTTCCTCGCCCAGCGGGATCAAGCGCTCGCGATTGCCCTTGCCGATGACGCGCATGACGCCCTGATTCAGGTTTACTTGATTGTGCTTGAGGCTCACGAGTTCGGAGACGCGCAGGCCCGTCGCATAGAGAACCTCGAGCATGGTGCGATCACGATGCCCCAGAGGCTCGGAAACCGTGGGAGCTTCCAGCAGGGAATCCACTTCGGCCTCAGTCAGCGACTTCGGCAGCGACCGGCCGATTTTCGGCATGGCAATTTGCGCCGTGGGATCCAACGCAATCAATCCCTCACGCATCATGAAGCGGTAAAATCGGCGGAAGCTCGACAGTTGCCGGGCGGTCGATCTGGGACGCGATCCGCCCTCGACACGAGCGGCAATGAAGCCAAGCAATTCGATGCGCGTGGCTTTGAGCAGTGCGCTGTCGCGCTCCTCCAGCCATCGTGCCAATGCGGTCAAATCCGCTCGATACGCCGCCAGGGTATTCGCCGAGAGGCCGCGCTCCATCCACACCGCATCCAGGAAGCGCTGCAAGGCTGGATCCGCCGCTTCGCGAACGGCAGGTACCGCTTCGCCCGAGGTGCGTGTATAAACCGTCCGTTTGAGAGCCGTCGCCATATTTTCTCGCGAGGGGTTACGCACGAAATAGTGCTGTCCGCGCTATCAGACCTCAGTATGCGAGGGGTGCTGGTAGGTCGGCGTGACCAGAATCACAGTACGGTTAAGTATTAACATAAGGAGAACCAGATCACAGAAGTGAAGCATTCAGAACGGTCCGCAATTTGGAATCTACCGTACGTTGCGTACTGTCTGGTGTCCTTCACGGTCTTAGGATTGACCGTGCTGGCCATCAATATGTTTCTGCCCAACCTGCGCCAGCGCCGCGTGGTGGCCGGTACGGTCGGACGCGTGTTTTTGCGGCTGTCCGGCATTCCCTTCACGGCCGCGGGATTGGAGCTCCTGCCGAAGACGCCCTGCGTGGTCGTGGCCAATCACGCCAGCTACATCGACGCCATTGCGATAGTCGCGGCACTACCGCCCGAGTTTGCCTTCGTCATCAAGAAGGAAATGGTGCGGGTACCCTTGGCCAGTCTCTTATTGCGCCGTCTCGGTTCGCAATTCGTCGAGCGATTCGACCGGCACAAGGGTGCGACCGATGCGCGCCGCGTCTTGAAGGTGGCGGCTACGGGGCAATCCCTGATGTTCTTTCCCGAGGGCACCTTCGACGAAACTCGCCAGATCGGTAAATTCCTGGGGGGCGCATTCGCCACGGCCAGGCGCGCCCAAATGCCGGTGGTTGCCGTGGCCATCCACGGCACTCGCGATGTGATGCCTCCCGGCGGTCTGTCCATACGCCGGCTGCCCATCCGCGTTGAAATTCTCGCTGTACTTTCAGCCGATGAGGCCCGTCTGAGGAGCCGGGAATTGATCGCCCAAGCCGTTGGGGACCCCCTGGCGCCGTAACTCCCGGCGTCGCGGCTATAATGTCGGGTTCCAAACCTTTGGAAATACATTTTATGAATTCCGATCCAGTCGTTATTTTGAGCGCCCGGCGCACGCCGGTCGGCGCCTTTCAAGGTGCCTTTGCCACAGTCACCGCTCCCCAGCTCGGCGCCGTCGCGGTCAAGGCCGCGTTGGCGGATTCGGGACTGGCAGCGTCTCAGGTCGACGAAGTCATCTTGGGCAATGTCTTGTCGGCCGGCATCGGCCAGGCACCGGCGCGTCAGGCGGCATTGGGCGCCGGACTGCCCACCAGCGTGACCTGCACCACCATCAACAAGATGTGCGGTTCAGCAATGCGCGCCGTGATGCTGGGCGCCGATCAGATCCTGGCCGGCACGGCCCAGGTGGTGGTGGCCGGCGGCATCGAATCCATGACCAATGCCCCTTACCTGCTGCCGAAAGCACGCGCGGGCTATCGCATGGGCCACCAAGAAGTGATCGACCATATGTTCTTCGATGGGCTGCAAAGCCCGTGGGACGGACAGCTCATGGGATGCTTTGCGGACGTCACCTCCGAAAAGTATGGATTTACCCGCCAGGCCCAAGATGATTTCGCCGCCGAATCGGTACGGCGCGCGCTGAGTGCAGTCAGCAAGGGCGACTTCAAGGCGGAGGTCGCGCCGGTGACAGCCAAAACCCGCAAGGGCGAGGTGGTCGTGGACAAGGATGAAACGCCATTCAGCCTCGATATCGCGAAGATTCCGACTTTGAAGCCGGCGTTCAAGAAAGACGGCACCGTCACGGCCGCAAGTTCCTCAGGAATCGCGGATGGAGCCGCGGCCCTCGTCTTGGCGCGCGAATCTTTCGCGGCCGCCAAAGGATTGAAGCCCCTGGCGCGGATTCTCGGTTACACCAGTTTTGCGCGCGAGCCGGAATGGTTCACGTTGGCGCCCGTCGGTGCGATGCAGAAATTGCTGACGCAGCTGAAATGGCAGGCCAAGGATGTCGACCTGTACGAGATCAACGAAGCCTTTGCCGCGGTGCCGATGGCCGCGATGAAAGACCTGTCGCTGGATCACGCCAACGTAAACGTCAACGGCGGCGCCTGCGCGCTCGGGCACCCGATCGGCGCCACCGGCGCGCGCATCTTGACCACATTGCTGTACGCGCTGAAGGCGCGCGGCAAGAGGCGCGGGATCGCCAGCCTGTGCATCGGCGGAGGCGAAGCCACCGCGATCGCCATCGAACTCGTGTGAGTACCGGCGCGCCGGTCACGCTCGAGATTTCCGGCGGCGTCGCGCGCCTCACCCTCAATCGCCCTGATAAACGCAACGCGCTGGACAGCGCAACGATCTTGGCCTTGAGGGCGGCTCTGCGGAGCTGCGCCGATGATCCCAAAGTGCGCTTGCTGCAGCTGACGGGCGCTGGAAACGTATTCTGCGCAGGCGCGGATTTGGGTGAAATGCAGGCGCAAGTCCAGGCTTCTGAAAGCGAAAACCTGGCGCATGCGAAAAAACTGGCGGGTGTTTTGGGCGCCTTGGATTCGATGCGCAAACCCACCGTGGCCAGAGTCAATGGCGACGGCTACGGCGGGGCGCTGGGCCTGATCGCAGCCTGCGATATCGTCATCGCGGCAGAGGGCGCAAAATTTGCCTTCTCAGAGGTGCGCCTCGGCATCATTCCTGCCGTGGTTTCCCCCTTCGTACTCGGCAAAATCAGCGAAAGTGCGGCGCTGCGTTATTTTCTGACCGCGGAAACGATGAGCGCGGCGACCTTGAAGGAATTGGGGCTGGTCCATGAGGTGGTGCCGGCTGACGCACTCGATGCGGCCTGCAATCGTATTGCGGACGCGGTCTTGAAGGGAGCACCGGGCGCTCTGTCGGAAGCCAAGGCACTCATTCGCGATGCAGCTCACCGAGCGGCGGAGGGCCGCGCGAATGCGTCGATTCGCATGGCCGCGCGCTTGGCGAAGCTGCGCGTAAAACCGGAAGCCCAGGAAGGATTCAGTGCTTTCTTTGCGAAGCGCAAAGCAAATTGGCGCACGGATTAGCGCGCGATCAATGGGGCGGGCGTCCTTGCCCCAGCCATGCCCAAATCCTTTGGCCATCCTGGAAGACGGCGTCCGTGGCCTGTCAACATGGTAGTCCCCACTGGGTAAGGCGACGTTCCTTTGCAAATCTCGTCATGGCCTGTCCGCCTGGTGGATGCTCCTCGCCCAAGCCTTCACGAGCCTGTCTGGTCGCGCGAAGTTTGTGATCTACTAAGCTGCCTATTTTTCAGGTGGTTATCTCGATTCCAGGTGTCAGATCGATGAGCGAAATCCAGCGTGATGTCATGGAGTACGAGGTTGCCATCGTGGGCGCGGGGCCCGCGGGGCTGTCCTGCGCCATCCGGCTAAAACAGCTCAACCCGGCCTTGAATATCTGCGTGCTGGAGAAAGCCGCCAGTCTCGGGGCGCATTCCCTGTCCGGCGCCGTCATGGAGCCCGGTCCCCTGGATGAGCTGCTGCCCAAGTGGCGCGAGAATCCACCGGAAATCTGCGTTCCCGCAACCCGGGACGATTTCTTTTTTTTGACGCGCCGCAAGCGTTATCGCTCAGCCGTCACACCGCCGCAAATGAACAATCACGGCAATCTGATCATTTCCCTCGGCCAACTCGTGGTGATCCTGGGCGCCGAAGCTGAGAAATTGGGCGTGGATGTGTTCACGGGATTCGCCGCGGCGGAGGCCCTGTTCGACGCAGCCGGCGCCGTCAAAGGCGTTCGCATTGGAGATATGGGTCTCGAGAAGAGCGGCGAGCCGGGACCTAATTTTGCGTTGGGCCCGGAAATTCACGCAAAGATCACCATATTCTGCGAGGGCTGCCGCGGTTCCACGTCCAAGCAGTTGATTGCCCGCTACAAACTCGATGCCGGCAAGTCGCCGCAGACTTACGGCTTGGGATTGAAGGAATTGTGGCAGCTGCCTCCCGGACGAGTGCAGCCAGGCCTCATTCAACACACTGCCGGCTGGCCGCTCGACAACAGCATTTACGGCGGCAGCTTTCTCTATCACCTGAACAAGGATCGCGTGTACGTCGGTTTCGTCGTCGGCCTGGACTACCAAGATCCGCGCTTCAAACCCTTTGAAGCATTCCAGCAGTGGAAAAATCATCCTGACGTGAAGCGCCTGCTAAAGGGCGGCGAAATCATCGCCGGCGGCGCGCGCACCGTCATCGAGGGCGGATATCAGTCCAGCCCCAAGCTTGAAATGCCGGGCGCGTTGCTGGTGGGGGATGCCGGCGGCACGCTCAACATGCCGAAGATCAAAGGCATCCATCAGGCCATCCGCTCCGGCATGACCGCAGCCGCGCACTACGTGGAAACAGGCACGAGCACAGGCTTTGACAAGCGCTGGCGCGAGTCTCCCGGCGGGCGCGAACTCTACAAGGTGCGCAATATCCGCCCCGGTTTCCGTCGCGGACTCATTCTCGGCACCGCAAATTTTGCCTTGGAGACGCTCACCATGGGCAAAGTGCCCTGGACTCTGGCCAATCACGCGGACGACACCGCGCTCAAGCGTCTCGATGATTACGTCTCGCCCGACCGCGGGTGGGGCGATCGGGAGCTGCCGCCGCGCGATCGGGTGGCCTCGGTGTTCTTTGCCGCCACGATGCATGATGAGAATCAGCCCGTGCACTTGCATGTAGCGGACACCACCCTCTGCGCCACCCGTTGCATCACGGATTTCGGCAATCCCTGCACCAACTTTTGCCCTGCAAATGTCTACGAAATGATTGCGGACGGCAAAGGCGGCCAAAAATTGCAGATCAATTCCTCGAACTGCGTGCATTGCAAGGCATGCGACATCAAAGAGCCCTACCCCGGGCAGATCACCTGGGTCCCACCGGAAGGCGGTTCCGGCCCCAACTACCAGAGCCTCTAAGAAAAAAGCGTCGGTTGTCTACAGAAGTGAAGTCGATCGTATCGCGCCTGCGGCAGGAGGCCGCGGCGCACCGGCTTGAATTCGACGCCGGCCAGCAGGACGCGGCAGAGCGGCTCGATGAGCTGCGCGCCAGGCTTTGGGAGCAATCGCAGTCCGTCGGCCACAAGCTGCGATCGCAGTTGCGCCGCCTCTCCGCGCAGCCGGTCGAGACGCCGGTGCGCGGCCTGTACCTATGGGGCGGTGTCGGCCGCGGCAAAACCATGCTGATGGACCTGTTCTACGACACGCTGCCCGCAAGCATCGCTACGCGTACCCACTTTTATCGCTTCATGCGCCAGGTGCACGCGGGAATGTGCAAGATCAAGAAGCGCACCGATCCGCTCGACGCGGTTGCTGAGCAACTCGCGGCGCGCATCCGCGTGCTGTGTCTGGATGAATTTTTCGTTTCAGACATTGCCGATGCCATGATCCTGGCGGGACTCTTCGACGGACTGTTCCGCCGCGGCGTGTCGCTGGTCGCCACGTCGAACATCGCGCCGCAGGATTTGTACCTGGACGGCCTGCAACGGCAACGCTTCCTGCCGGCAATCGATCTGATTCGAAGCCATGTGGATGTCGTGCACCTGGATGGCCCGGTCGACCATCGCCTGCGGCAATTGGAACAGGCGCCCACTTACCTGGACTCGGCACTGCCGGACACCGACGCCAAGCTCAAGCAGCGTTTCGCGGCGCTCGCCGGGGGCGCCGCCCTTGGTCCCACCACGCTGTCGGTGGAGAACCGGCCGATCAAAGCCCAGGCCACCGCCGCGGGCATGGTTTGGTTCGAATTCAAAGACATTTGTGAAGGCCCGCGCAGTCAGAACGACTACATCGAACTCGCACGCCTGTATCACACGGTTTTCATTTCGCACGTTCCCGAATTCACGCGCGGCAACGACAACGCTGCGCGCCGCTTCATCATGCTGATCGATGAATTCTACGATCGCAATGTCAATGTCGTAGTATCGGCAGCCGCCGCACCCGGCTCGCTTTATCACGGCGAACGGTTGCAATTGGAATTTTTACGCGCAGCGAGCCGGCTCATCGAAATGCAGACGCAGCAGTACCTGGCGGGGCAACATCGTCCCTAGGAGCCTGTCTGGGTATTCCGCGTGGCATAATTGGCGGCTGACACACAAGAGATCAGATATGTACCAGGTTTCCTCTGAACAACATCGCGGCATCGTCTCGGCGATTTTGCGAAGCCCCGTTCGACCGCCAAAATCCATGCGCGGATTGGACTGGCGGCGCTTTCTTCAGACTTACTTCGCCAACGTTGATGTCAAGGATCTGATCGAGCATGATCCGAAGGATCTTGCCGGGGCGGCGCTGTCACACCTGCAGTTTGCGATGCAGAGGCGCAGATCCGCGTTGGTGCGCGTATTCAATCCCACATTGCGCGAACACGGATTTGTCTCCCCGCACACGATTATCGATGTGGTCAACGACGACATGCCGTTCCTGGTGGATTCGATCAGCCTGGCACTGACCGAGCGGGCGCTCACACTGCATTTCCTGGCGCATCCGATTTTTGCCGCCACGCGCGACCGCTCCGGCACGTTGGGCGCCCTCGAGAGGCGCGGTGCGACGAAAAATTCCAAGCAGCGCCTGGAATCCTTCCAACACGTCGAGGTGGATCGGATCGTCGATCCAGCGGCGCTGAAAGCCCTGGCCGCACAGATCGCGCGCAGCATGCGCGATGTGCGCGTGGCGTGCGCGGACTGGGCGCGCATGCGCAGCGCGGCGCGCAGCACCGCGCAGGATTTGAGTTCGATGAGTGCACGCGTCGACGCGGCCGAATTGAGCGAGACTTGCGCGCTTCTGGAGTGGATGGAAAATCGTCATTTCACCTTCCTTGGCTATCGCGATTACCGGCTGCAAGGCGGCAAGGGACGCGAAAAGCTGGAACCGATCCCGGCCACCGGACTCGGCATCTTGCGGCCGGGTCACCGCAAGACGGAGAGCACGAACCGCGTGCTGCCGAGCGACATCAGACGGCAAAGCCGCTCCAGCAGCTTGAGCCTGGTCACCAAGGCGAATTCACTGTCGACGGTGCATCGACCGGGCTACCTCGACTATGTCGGCATCAAGCGCTTCGACGCGAAGGGCCGCTTGATCGGCGAGCGTCGTTTTCTGGGTCTGTGGACTTCCGCTGCCTACAACAGCAACCCGCGCGAGATTCCCCTGCTGCGCCAGAAGGTCGCGCAAGTGGCCGAACACTTCGCGTTGGCGCCCGACAGCCATGATGGCAAGGCGCTGCAGCACATCCTTGAGTCCTTCCCGCGCGATGAGTTGTTCCAAGCCAGCGTCGCGGAACTCAATCGCATCGTCACGGGGATATTCGGCCTGCAGGAAAGACCGCGGGTGCGCGTGCTGCTGCGCCGCGATCCGTTCCACCGCTTCTACTCCTGTCTCGTGTTCGTGCCGCGCGAGAAATACAACACTCAAGTGCGCCAGCGCATCGAGCGGGTGATTCGCGACGCGTTTTCCGCGTTCAGCATGGAATCCCAGGTGCAGATCGCGGAATCGAATCTGGCGCGGCTGCACATCGTGGCTCGAACCGCGCCCACCGAGAAGCCCATGGTCGATGCGGATATGCTGGAGCGCCGCGTCGCCGCAGCGGTACGCTCATGGCTGGACTCCTTCAAGACTTCGCTGCTGGCCCGATTCGATGAAGCGTATGCCCTGCAACTCTTCGGCAAGTATGCGCAAGCCTTCCCGGCCGCCTACACCGAAGACTTTTCGGGAGACGACGCCGCTCTTGACGTCTCCTTCCTCGAGGCCATGGAGAAGGAACCTGCCCGGCTGCACCTGGACATCTACAGGCCGGATCCGAAGCGCAAAGAAAAGTTATTCCTGAAGATCTTCCGCGGCCAGGACGCAATCCCGATATCGGATCTCTTGCCGATGCTCGAGAACATGGGCCTGAAAGTCATTGCCGAGCGGCCCTATGAACTGGACTTCTCCGGCGGCCGCCGCGCGTGGATTCAAGATCTGGAACTCGTCATGCAGGCTTCCCCGGCGATCGCCTCCGACGCGTTGGACCGCGAGATCAAGAATGCAATCACCGCCGTGTGGACCGGCCGCATGGACAGCGACAGTTTCAATCAGCTGACCCTTTCCGCCGGGATTCCGTGGCGCATGGTCACGGTGCTGCGTGCGTATTGCCGCTACCTGCTGCAAACCGGCCTGCCCTTCAGCCAGGGCTACATTGCGCAGGTAATGGCAAACAACGCGCACATTGCCACGCTGCTATCCGATCTGTTCAGCGCGCGATTCGATCCGCAGCTCGCGGCCGCGACGCGGGCGAAATCTCTCGCGCGGCTGGGCCGGGATATTCCTTCCGCGCTCGAGGACGTGACCCGCTCGGATGAGGATCGGATCCTGCGCGCCGTATGGAATGCGCTGTCCGCCACGGTGCGCACCAACGCCTATCAGCCCGCCGCCTCGGGTCAGCTCAAGGAATACCTGTCCTTCAAGCTCGAGAGCCAGCAATTGCGGGAACTGCCGCTGCCGAAGCCGCTGTTCGAGATCTTCGTGTTCTCGCCGCGCATGGAAGGCGTGCACCTGCGCATGGGGTACGTGGCCCGCGGCGGCATTCGCTGGTCGGATCGGCGCGAAGATTTCCGCACGGAAATCCTGGGGTTGATGAAGGCACAGCAGGTCAAGAACACGGTCATCGTCCCTGTGGGAGCCAAGGGCGGATTCATCGTCAGGCGCATGCCGGCGGAGCGCGAGGCGCAGCAGGCGGAGGTGATTGCGTGTTATCAAACCCTCATTCGCGGACTGCTCGATGTCACCGACAATATCGTCGACGATAAAATCGCCCCGCCACGTATGGTGGTTCGCCACGACAAGGACGACGCGTACCTGGTGGTCGCGGCGGACAAAGGCACGGCCACGTTCTCGGACATCGCCAACGCCATTTCGCAGGAATACGGCTTTTGGCTCGGCGACGCGTTTGCCTCCGGCGGCTCGGCCGGATACGACCACAAAAAAATGGCGATCACCGCGCGCGGCGCGTGGGAATGCGTCAAGCGCCATTTCCGAGAGATCGGCGTGGACATCCAGAGCCAGCACTTCACGGTTTGCGGCGTCGGCGACATGGCGGGCGACGTATTCGGCAACGGCATGCTGCAATCACCATGCATCCGCCTGGTCGCGGCTTTCAATCACCAGCACATTTTCATCGATCCGCAGCCGGATCCCAAGCGCTCGTTCGCCGAGCGCCTACGCATGTTCAAGATGCCCCGCTCCTCCTGGGAGGACTACTCGCGCAGCGCGATCTCCAAGGGCGGCGGTGTGTATTCAAGATCCGCGAAGAACCTGACACTTTCCCGCGAGGCGCAGACGCTGCTGGAACTTCCGGCGCAGGTCACGCCCAACGAGGTCATCAAGGCCATCTTGAAGGCGCATGTGGATCTTTTGTGGAACGGCGGCATCGGCACCTACGTCAAGGCCGGCAGCGAAAGCCACAGCGATGTCGGAGATCGCAGCAACGACGCGGTGCGCATCGATGCGCGCGATCTGAATTGCAAGGTGATCGGCGAGGGCGGCAATTTGGGCCTCTCGCAACTCGGGCGGATTGAGTTTGCGCGCCGCGGCGGCCGGCTCAACACCGATTTCATCGACAATTCCGCCGGCGTGAACTGTTCGGATGTCGAGGTCAATTTGAAGATCCTGTTGAACGGCGCAGTGCTGGCCAGGGAAATCACGTTCGCCGCGCGCAATCGATTGCTCGTGCAGATGACGGACGAGGTGGCGGGGCTGGTGCTGCGCAACAACTATCTGCAGGGCCAGGCCATCAGCACCAGCGAATTCCAGTCGAAACAGCGCTTGAGCGAAAGCGCCTATGTGATCCGCGCGCTGGAGCGTGCCGGCGATTTGAACCGCAGTCTGGAATTTCTGCCCAGCGATGAGGACCTGGCCGAGCGGCGCCAGGCAGGCGAAGGATTGACGCGTCCGGAGCTTGCCATCACCTTGAGCTACGGCAAGATCTGGCTGTACAGGGCACTGATCCATTCGAACGTACCGGAAGATCCGTACCTCTCCACGGAGCTGAACCGCTACTTCCCGACGCCGGTGCAGAAACTGTTTGCGAAGCGCATCAAGCGGCATCGCCTGCGGCGCGAAATCATTGCGACGGCAATCACCAACAGTTTGATCAATCGCATGGGGCCGGTTTTCCCGGTCCGTGCGCAGGACGAAACCGGGGCGGATCCGGCCGCAATTGCACGCGCCTACAGCATTGCGCGCGAAGTATTCGCGGCGCGCCACATTTGGTCGCAGATCGAAGCGCTGGATAACCACATCCCCGCCGCCGTTCAGTACACGGCGATGTTTCAGACCACGCGCCTGCTGCGGCATATGACCTATTGGCTGCTGGAGAACCGGCGCAACGACCTGGACATCGAGCGCGCGGTTTCGCGCTATGCCAGCAAGGTGACGGAACTCTTCCACGAACTGCCGGACGTGCTCGGCGTCACCCAGAAGGCGCGCATGACGGCGTTGCGCTCGCAGCTGGTGGAACAGCACGTTCCCGAGCAGCTTGCCGCGCGCATTGCCTCCCTCGAGGAGTTGCACAGCGCACTGGACCTGGTTGAAGTCACCATGGCGGCGCGCGTGAAAATAGTCTACGCGGCCAAGGCCTATTTCGACGTTGGCGAGCGCATCGGCCTGACCTGGATCAAGGAACAAATCGAGGCGCTGGCCGCCGACGGTCAATGGCAGGCGGTCGCGCGCGGTACGCTGCGCGATAACTTGTACGCGCTGCAAAGCAAGATCACCTTGGCGGTGCTGCGATGCAAGGGCCGGGACGCAGAGGCGCGCGTCGAGCAGTGGCTTTCGCGTCATTCCGCCGCCGTCGACGCGCTGAAGCGGGTGGTCGTGGACCTGCGCACCGGCACGCCGCCGGATTTCGCAACCATTTCCGTCGCACTGCAAGCGGTCAGACGCCTTGCACAGGATTAACCAGATGCTGCAATCGGTCGGGTACGGAGCGGACTATCTGCAGAATCGCATCGATCGGGAAATCATGCTGGCAAAACCGATGGGCGTGATCGTCGAGACGGCGGATGAAACGGCGTTGATTCTGCGTGCGCCCCTGGCTCCCAATGCCAATCACAAAGGAACCGCCTTCGGCGGCAGCCTGTATTCGCTTGCCGTATTGACCGGCTGGGCTTGGATCACGCGCTTCCTCGCCACGCGGGAACTGGACGCCGATGCAGTGATCCAGGAGTCGAACATGCGCTTTCTGACGCCCGTGCATGGTGAGATGCGTGCTTGCATCGAAATTCCGGCCGAGGCCGACATCGACAAATTCCAAAGGATGCTGGTGCGCGCGGACCGCGGACGCATACGCCTGCTGGTGAACATCCATCAGGGATCGAGGCTGGCCACGGTTTTTGAGGGCTTGTTTGCGGCGGCGATGCGTCGTTAGGAGATGAAGGTGAGCGGAAAATTAATCTTGGTTCGTCACGGCCAAAGTACCTGGAACGTCGAAAATCTGTTCACAGGCTGGCACGACGTCGACTTGAGCGACCAGGGGCGCGTGGAGGCGGCGCTGGCGGGGCGCGAACTGCTGGCCGAAAAGCTCGAGCCGCAAATTGCCTTCACATCGGTGTTGAAACGCGCGATCCGCACGCTGTGGATGATTCTGGACACGACCGATCGCATGTGGATTCCGATCGAAGGAAGCTGGCGCTTGAACGAACGCCACTACGGTGCTCTGCAAGGACTCAACAAGGCGCAAACGGTCGAAAAGCATGGCGACGCGCAGGTGAAACTGTGGCGGCGCAGCTACGATATTCCGCCGCCGCCCTTGAGCCTGGACGATCCGCGCCATCCACGCTTCGATCCCCGCTATGCGGGCGTTGATCCGGCATGGCTGCCCGCAGCCGAATCGCTGAAAGATACGCTGTCGCGCGTTCTACCCTACTGGGAGTCCCGAATCGTGCGGGAGCTGCGGGCCAATAAAACCGTTCTCATCGTCGCGCATGGCAATTCGTTGCGCGCGCTGGTGAAAATGCTCGACATGATGTCCGAATCGGACATCGTCGAGTTCAACATCCCGACCGGGATTCCGATGCTGTACGAGCTCGATGAGCAGCTACTACCGGTCTCGCGGCGATTTCTCGGGGATCCAGCAGCGGTCTCGGCGGCACAGGAGGCGGTGCGCAGGCAGACGGAAAAGAAATAACGGTTTGTATCGATCGCGGCGCTTTCAAGAATCCGCTGCGACTGTTACCTTGATGCCCGACAGCGCTTCGGTGAAGTCGACTTGACAGGAAAGCCGGGAGGTCGGTTCGCGAAAATCCGGCAGTTCGTTGAGCAGCTCGAGCTCGTCGCTTTGCCGCTTCGGCAGCAGCGGTACCCACTTCTCATCGACGTAGACGTGGCATGTGGCGCACGAGCAAAGCCCTCCGCAAATCGCTGCGACGCCGTAATCGAGCTCCCGCAGAATTTCCATGATCTTCAGCCCGGTCTTTGCTTCAATTTCGTGTTCTTTGCCGTCACGATCCACCACGATCATCCGCGCCATCAAACCCTCCGCTTGAGTTCCTAGGCCGCGTAGTGTGCCGGAAGGCGCAGGCGCGCGTCGAGCAGAGTCGAGCGCTTACGAATGCCATTCACGCCGTCGCGGCGCGTTTTCAAGTAAAGTTCGCTCCAAAGCAGGCAGACATAGTCGTAGAGCCAAATCAGGAGCCTCAAGCGCTGCCGCTCAGCAACGGTAGGGGCGGTTCCCAGGTAGTCCATCAGCAATTCGCGCTGTTTTTCCGGCTCGAAATCATTGTTGGCCGCCCAGCCGGCCAGATCCCACAGCGGATCCGACACATGGGCATACTCCCAATCGAGCAGCGTCAGGATGTCATCGACCTGGATCACGTTCATCGCGTGCAAGTCGCTGTGGCACACGACGCCCGTGGCGGCCGGCAGTTCGGCAAGCTGTTGCAAACGCGATTCGGCCGCCGTTCGCAGTGGGACATCGACGGCACCTCGTGTGTGACGCGACAGCGCCCTGCCATAGACCTGCATCCACGACATCGGGCTCATGACGCGCGGCGGCAGCGGAATGGGCAGAGCATGAACGCGGCGCAGGAGCCCGGCGATCTTGGTGATATTGGCGGTACGCCTCACTTCCTGCGGCGACCAGGACCGGCCCACGACCCACCGCGAAACCACGGCGAGCTTCGGATCGCAATACACCAGCGGCGGTGCGAGCCCCACGCTGCCCGCCGGCTCCAGCAACTGCGCCTCCCAGGCAAGATCCAAACCGAATTCCGCGCGGTTCGGAGCGGCGGCTTTCAACGCATAAGCGACGCCATCCCGCACGACTCGATAGGTCTCGCTGATGAGCCCCTTCGCCAATGCCTGAACCTCGACCGCGCCCGTTCCCGGCACGATGGCCCGGCAGAGGCGCTCGATCTCATCCGGCGGCATAGGAGCCTGTCTGGGTATCCCCCGCGGAGGGCAAACTGCGGCGCCATTCGCGCATACCGATCACGATCAAAATGAGATACAGCCCGAACAGAAGTGTCGTCACGTACAGGTGACGCGTGAAATACAGGCAGAGGCTGACCGAATCGATCGCCAGCCACCAATGCCAGTTTTCATACACCTTGCGAGCCACCAGAAACGTCGCGAATACACTGGACCACGCCACCATCGAGTCGACAAACGGCCACGCCGCCGGCGTGAAGCGCCGCAGGAAAACGTAGCTGACCACCGACAGCGCGGTCACCGCCAGCAAGGCGCCCGCGTGGCGCGCGATGGGCCATCGAGTCACTTCAAGCGCCGCGCCCCCCTTGCCGTGCTGCCACTGCCGGAAACCATAGATCGCCATCGCCGCATAGAACGCATTCAGCACCGATTCCATATACAGGCGCGCCGAAAACAGCACCCACACATACAGACAGGAGCTGACGAAGGCAGCCAACCAGCAGCTCACGTGCTGCCGAATCGCGAGAAGCAGGTACGCGACCGCCAGCGCCGCAGCGGTGAATTCGATCCCGCTCGTATCGTGCCAGGCACTGATGAGCTGGACCGACAGCTCGCCGATCACGTTTGCCTTGAGTCCGGCGGCGCCAGACCCGGAAGCACCTTCATGACAAAGATCATCTGCGGTCCATTCGTGGCCGAGCGCGTCATCTCCTCGGTCAGGATGCTCATCACCTGATCGAGCGGACCCCAGATTTGAGTCGCCAGGGCATTGGTCTTGACGATGAGTCCCGGATGAGTATTGAGGCGATCGATGAACGCCTGAATCGGCGGGCGATAATCGCCCGTCAATGGATACATGCTGATGTCGACGGCGGCGCGCATATGGATACCTGCTCCCTACGCCGGTACTAACCGGGTCAGGTTCAACGGGTTCGCGAAATCATCGAGTATTCGATGTCCCACATCTCAGGCCATTGCAGGCCACCCCAAGGTTCATTGAAGTGTAGCCTGCCGGGCGGATGCGTGCAAAACTTAAGGCCGGGCTGCGGAGACTACGTTGCGCATTTTTCAAGTAGATGCCTTTACCTCAACGCGCTTCACGGGCAACCCCGCGCTCGTTGTCCTCGACGCGGACGGACAGAATGACGCCGCCTTGCTCAGCATAGCGCGCGAATTCTCGCACGCCGAAACGGCCTTCGTGTTCGCCGCGAACGCCGTGGATCACGATGTGCGGCTGCGGTTTTTCAATGCGCGCAAGGAAGCTCCCTTCGTCGGACATTCGACTGTGGCGGCGCACGCGGTACTCCTGACCTTGGGCAGACGCAGCGTCGGCATCTGCCGCCAGCACTCCGGTACCGGCATCATCGAGGTCGGCGCCCAGGTAGAGCAGCGCGCGGCGGGACCGGAGACGGTCATCGAATTTCGCCAGACCGTTCCGGAGCTGGATGCGCCGTTGCCCTTCAAGACCACGCTTCGAGTGGCCGAGGCTCTGAAGCTGCCGGCAACTCAATTGCACGAAGTCATGCCGGCGAGAATCGCCCGTAAAGGCAGCAGCCGGCTGCTCGTGCCGATTGCCGACCACCGTTATCTGGAACAGGTTTCGCCGAATTTCGATACCCTGACCTCGCTCGGCAGCGAACTGGGAGCGGAAGGGTTCTTCGTGTTTGCCGTGAATCGCGATTCCGATGAAGTTTGGACGGAATCACGCATGTTCTGCCCCGCTTTGGGCATCCAGGAGGATCCCGTCAGCGGCAATGCACACGCCATGTTGGCCGCGTATCTCTGGGACGTGGGTCAGTTCGGCAAGAAATCGACCACCTTCATGGGCCGGCAGGGCTATCAGATGAAGCGCCCCGGACAGGTCAGAGTGCGCCTCGAGATCGATAGGGGCAGCTTGATCGCGGTGCATATTGCAGGCACCGCGGTCATCGTCAGCGAAGGCACGCTGGCGCTGTAGAATTACGACTTGGGCGTAGGAGCGGTGAGTTCCAGCTTCAGGGTCGCCGCCACCGCCTCAACCCTGCCTTTTACGTCCTGAGCGGTCCTCACCGCCTCGTCCATATTGCCGCCGGCGAAGGCCGCCTGTGCCTTGGACCACAGAGATGTCGCCTGATCCAGGCTCGACTTGGCCGCATCCAGATCCATGCCCACCGCCACTTTCTTGCCGGATTTTTTTCTCAAGACATCGATGCGATTCTGGACCGCGGTGGCATATTCCGGCACGGTGCCCGCCAACACCATCCACTGATCGTTCAGAGCCTTCAGAACTTCGTCTTTTTTGGCGGCGGCGGCGGTGGCCAGCGTCTGAGCCGCTGCAAATACCGGCGGTGCGCCGCTGATCACCGCGGCGTAATCCTGCTTGTCGAAAGACGCCTTGAGTTCGGCGTACCTGGCCTGCACGTCCATCAACTGATCGGGCACGTATTTCGCCGCCTCCGTCGATGCGGCTGTGACGGTCGCTTCGATGTCGGCGAGGAACTTCTGTGCAGGCGCCTTCTGGCCGGCGCACGCCACCATGGTGATGGCCAACACAGAAAGGAAGACGAGGCGGCCGACGCGTGCAATGGAATGCATGAGCGTATTCTAGCTCAATTCTCGCCGCGCGCGATCCAACCACTCAGCTTGCGCGCGGCGATAGTGGGCGGGACCGAGTTTGGCGCCATCCAACAAATCCTTGAGTACCCGGTGCGCCTCCTGCAGTTTTCCGCGCCGCTTGAGCAACAGGCCGTAACGCAGACGTGCCTCGGCTCCGGGGTATCCCGGCGCCAGCAAGGCGTACTCCTGCTCGGCCTCATCCAGCGCGTCTTGCGATTCAAGCGTGCGGGCATACAACAGCTTTGCATCCGCCGACTTGAAGTCCGGATTCTGCCGGGCCAGGAGCTCGAGCGTCGCGCGCCCGGCCGCATAGTCCTGTTGGCCGAATTGCGCCCGCGCCAAGCCCAGGAGCAGTGTTGGATCGTGTTCAAAAATGCCTTTCAGGCCGCCGCGATACACCTCGATCGCCTCGTCGTACTGATTCCGCTCGTAGAGCTCTTCGCCCAGCCTGCGGCGGGCGTCGACGTTGCCGGATATTTCCACTTCCGCGCTGGCGCGGCGCAAATCGCGGTTGGGATCGAGCATGCGCCCGAAGCCGGCCTTGGCGCGGCGCGCGGTTCTGCCGCCGAAAAGCTCCGGCAGAATCTCCGCCACCAGATATGCGAGGGCGCCAATTCCAGGCAGCAGAAAGACCGCCCAGATCCACAGCTGATTTCGCCCGGTCTTGATCACATGCACGATGAGCGCTGCTTGGAGGAGCAGTAACAGGATTGATACTGGAAACAACGGCGATAAACCCCGAACGCGCAAAGCGCCAAGCAGGCGCGGTTGCCTATTGTATCGGGAATCGGGTTTCGAGCGGGGAGTCTGCCCGAACGCTGGCCTGCCCTAGCGCTGCGCGACGCGGATGCGCCGCTGCACGTCGCGGCAGGCGGACCAGCCGATGTTCGACAGCGAATATCCCAAGACTCGCTGCGAACGCGCATCGACGGTGACTTCCATCTCGCAGCCCTGGAATCCGGACGGCGCGCCTTCTTTCGGCTTTTGCGGAAGAAACCATACGTACACCAATTTCGTGGACGTCTTGTCGATCTTGCGCGGCTCGCCAAACGCTTCCTGCAGAACGCTCACGGGCTTGCCCACATTATCGGCGGCAATTCGCGGCACCGGGCGTACCGCATATCCGGATCCGCTGCAACCGACCAACATGACCGTAGCCAAAATCCATGGCGCAGTGCTGAGACGCAACATAATCCGATTTCCATGCGAGCCTTAGGAGTTCGAAGTCTCGCCCGGCGCGGCAAGACTTCGCCGTCACTCACGTCGCAGAATAGGGATCTGCGAGGTGTGCGTGCCGCTTATGTAAATGCAATCCATGGGTCATGCCGCGCGGCAGATCCTCGGCGTGATGCACGGCGGCCACCAATGTCAGGCGGCTGCGCATCAGGCGCTCCAGCAGTCGCTTCATCAGCGCGCGTTGCTCAGGGTCCAGCCCCGTGAGCGGCTCGTCCAGCAATAAGATCCGCGCATCCGCCGCCATTGCGCGCGCGATCAGTGCACGGCGCAATTGTCCATATGACAATTCACGCGGCCGGCGCTTTGCCACGCTCAACAACTTGAAGAACCTGAGCCAAATCCGCGCGATCCTCATGTCCGCTGCGCTCAGCGCGTCCACCAAGCCGACGCTGGCATGGCGCCCGCTCGCGACCAATTCGAGGATGCTGACGTTCCCTGAAAAAATGCTGTGCAGCTCCGGGGACACGTAGCCGACTCGCCGCTTCCAATCCATGATCGGTGTTCCTCGAGGAAATCCCGGCCGCTCAATTTGTCCTCCCAGTGCCGGCGAGAGATCGCCGTAGAGCAATTTGAGAAAACTGGACTTTCCCGCGCCGTTCGCGCCGAACACCGACCAGTGTTCGCCGCGCCGCAGCTGCCAATTCAGGTCGCGCAGCACCGCTCGGTACTCGACGAACACATCCACGTGGGTCAACCGCAGGAGCAGCGAACCGGATCGCGAGGACCTGTGCCTCGCCGCCAGCCCGCGGTCCGTCGCCGCTTGCCGATGTTCACCGGCACTCGCCTGCAATCGTTCATGGTCGGCGCGCTTGAGGCGCTTGACGACGCGAATCCGCCCGTCCGACAGTTCTATCAAACAGCGTGTTCCCAGCGGCACGTCCATCGCCCGATGCGCGGTCGCAATCCAGGATTGACCGCGGCGGCGCGCGGCGCTGAGCACGGCATCGATGCGCCGCCGGTAGTTCGCGTCCAAGCCGTTGTAAAGTTCATCCAAGAGCAGCCAGTCCGGATCTTGCACCAGCGCCCGCGCCAGGAGCACAAGCCGCTTTTCTCCGTACGACAACGACAAAAACCTGCGCGTTGCGATGCGCTGCAGGCGGCAGGCGCTCAAGATCGTGCGCACACGCTTGTCTTCGGCCCGCGTGACAGGCGCCAGCAGCAAATCCGTCCGATGCAGACCTGTCGCAACCACGTCGCGCACCGGCAGGTTCCAGCCGTAGCGGACATATTTATCCTGGCGTTCGCCGCCGATGTAGGCAATGCGCTGCTTCGCCTCGAGCAACTCGATCGTCCGGCGGCCCAATCGAAAGATGCGCGCGGCTTTCTCACGCGCCGCCGCCGATGCTCGCGCGGGCGTCGGCCAGACGTCGCCGCTGACGAGTTTGAGGAGTTGGGTCTTACCGGCCCCATTGTGGCCGAGCAGCGCCCAGCGTTCACCCGGTCGCAACTGCCAGGTGATGTCGCGCAACACCCATTTGTCGCCGCGCCGCACGCTCAACGAGCGCAGCGAGACGGCAAGTCCGGCTTTCATGGATGAATCCGCCAGACCCCGCTCTGTTCGCTCACCCGCGCCTCGCGTGCCAGCTTGATCAGGTGCGCCTCCAATGTGAGCCGCGCCCATTGATGGCGGTCGGCGGGCACATCGTCGTAAACCACCGGTGTCAGCGCGTCGAGGGTGGCCTCACGCAACTTGGCGAGGCTGCGCAGCACCTTGTCCTCGCGTGCCAGGCGGTGCGCCCGCAGCGCTTGCAGAACTTGCTTTCCCTGATCCATAAGATCGCCATGGCCGGGGGCAATTTTCTCGAAGTCATAGGCAAACAATTTGTCGATCGAGTTCAAATAGTCGGCCATGTTGCCGTCGGGGGGCAAAATGACGGGCGATACCCCCTCGAGCACATGATCGCCCGTGATCAACAGCCGCTCCCTTCCCAAGAAGTAGCAGACACAGTTCGACGCATGGCCGGGGGTGTGGATTGCGATCAATTCGCAATCGCTGAAGATCAAACGCTCTGCGTCCGCCGGTTGGCGATGCGGCACAAAGGTCTCGTCCTGACGCCCGTCGCGGGGCGGCGGCAATCCGATGACTTGCGCACCGCTCCGCCGGGCAAGTTCCGCCGTCAGCGGTGAGTGGTCGCGATGAGTATGAGTGACCACTATCCAGCGAATCGGCGCGCCCGCGGCTGCCAGAATGGATTCCAGGTGGCGGGCATCATCGGGTCCAGGATCGACCACGGCGATCTCACGCTCGCCCAGCAGGTAAGTATTCGTTCCCGGCCCGGTCATCAGACCTGCGTTGCCGGCCACGATGCGGCGCACGCCTTGGGCCAGGGAGATGGGCTTGCCGGGAGCGAGTTGAGATCTAGCGTGCAATGACGCACATGATACATCCGCAATCATTAAATTTTTCTGCCGCGAGCCGGCGGTCGCCGAAGTGGGTGCATTTTCGAGCGAAATTCATGCATCAGTGATCTTCGTCTCACTTTGAGACAGTTGCGATGGCCGAAAGAGCCGCTACACTGGTGGTCATGTCTAAGTCGCCGAATGCCAGACGTATAGGAGGACCTGCCTCCTGGGATCAGCTTTCGCGTCCGGATGCCGAGCAATGTCAGCGATTCTTGGCTGAATCGCTTTCCTTGCTATTGGGCGACGTGCTGCGGTCCATTCTCTCCGATGCCAGCCCTGCCGTGGCCGCGGATGAGTCGGCCATTGAACGTTACCGCAATCTTGCCGATTCCCTGGCCGACGGAGAATCCCGGCGGCGTACAGGGGCCGGCCTCACGCGTGCCGGGCTCGCCAAGCGATGCGTAACCTGGCTGAAATTGCTGTTGACGCCGGCGCCGAATGCGCCTACCACGGCCGCCATGCGGGAATTCGTCGATGCATTGGGGTTGTTTCCGGCGCTATTCGACAGCGATCCCTCTGCCCGCTCGCGCCGGGCGAGGCTGACCTGGCTTCTGACCCATGATAGGCGCCTGGATGCCAGCACTCGGGAGGCCGCCACGGCCCTGATCGAAGCTTGCGAGCATTTAGGGGTTTTACTGTGGCCAGATGCGGAAACCGCCTGACGTAAGTCCGTGCTTATCGCCGCTCGCGGCGTATAATGTCTAGTTGACCTTCCCACGTGCAGACGGGGCTTTGAGTGCAGACACCTTCGCAACCCAAATCAGACGATTCCGGTCCAGCGCCAAAAATCGCGGCGCCGTTGCCGGTCGATAAATCGCGCTTTCGATTTCAGAAATTGCTGCAGCCTTTCGCGGTGGATCCCGGCGTCGCCACCCCGGTCATTTGGTTCTTGCTCGATTGGCTGGTGCTGGGCGTGGCGATTGCCAGCCTGCTGATCGTGGAATCCCTGTGGGTAAAAGTATTTGCGTCGCTGGTGGCGGCACTGTGGATTGCCCGATTGTTCGTCATTGGCCACGATGCCTGCCATGGCTCCTACACGCCGAACAAAACGCTCAATAAATGGATCGGCCGAATCGCATTCCTGCCCTCGCTGACGCCGTATAGTCTATGGGAGATCGGCCATAATCTGGCGCACCACGGCTTCACCAATCTAAAGGGTCGCGACTACGTTTGGACGCCCTACTCGCCCGCTGAATTTGCGAAACTGCCGGGCATACGCCGGCTGCTGGAACGCATCTACCGCAGCGGATTCGGCCAGGGCGTCTACTACATGATCGAAATGTGGTGGAAGAAATTGTTTTTCCCCGGTCGCAAGCATGTGGCCAATCGGCGCATCAGTTATACCTGGGACAGCCTGCTGGTTGCCGGCTTCGGCACGCTGTGGGTCGGCGGCTTGGTGCTGTGGGGTGTCTACAGCGGCAAGTCGATTTGGTCGCTGCTGATATTCGGATTCGTGGTCCCCTTCTGCATTTGGAACTGCCTCATGGGATTCGTGATCTACGTGCAGCACACCCATCCGCGGGTCGCCTGGTATGAACGGCGCGACCAGTGGACTGCCAATGCGGGATACGCGACGACCACCGTGCATATCAAGCTGATGCGCCCGCTCGACGGGTTGATCCACTACATCCTCGAACACGGCGCGCATCATGTGAACATGGGAATCCCATTGTATCGGCTCAAGGAAGCTCAGGCGAAGCTGGCCGCCACACTGGATGAACGATTGAACTCGGAAGTCTTCTCGTGGCGCTATTACTGGAACACCGTGCGCCGCTGCAAGCTGTACGATTTTGCGCAGCATGTATGGACTGATTTCGACGGGCATATCACGTCGGAACCGCAGGTTCTGGTCCGCTAGACCGTCACTGCACAGAAGGCGTCGGCCGGACCCGCCCATGAAAAGTGTTCAGGGTGTGTCAAATGAGCGAGCAGCTCCACTCCGTCGACAAGACGGGGGCCCGGGCGGGCAAAATATGCATTGGCATCCACGGCGTAAACTTTTCGGTTCCTGACTGCGGGTAGATCATTCCACCCTGCCCGCGCCTGCAACGAGGCGGCTTGCGCCACCGCGTCGCGGGTTTTGAATCCGCAAGGCGATACCACGATGACTTCAGGTCGGTAGTCGAGAACCTGTTTCCAGCCAATTCGGACCGAATCG
>Ga0210406_10000913_pt1 | contig 38358 bp, 34 predicted proteins | sample IncBWC30MmetaG_FD_155454 | JGI IMG/M metagenome (GOLD analysis project Ga0210406, IMG submission 155454) | Forest soil microbial communities from Barre Woods Harvard Forest LTER site, Petersham, Massachusetts, United States - Inc-BW-C-30-M | ecosystem: Environmental > Terrestrial > Soil >... | reverse complement strand
GCCGATGGATCCGCCGGTGAGAGGCAGCTTCCACAATGGCGTAGGAACGTTCTATGCGAACGACGATACCGAAGACGGGAAACCAGTCCGCACACGGCTCCTATGGTCCGCGATCACACCCACCTCAGGTCACTGGGAGCAGGCAGAATCAACCGACAGTGGTAAAACGTGGGAAACGGATTGGATAATGGATCTCAAACGAGTGCAATAGTTGGTTGAATGGATATTTGCCTTCGAGACCCGGCGCTCGGTGTCGCGACCGGCTCGAGAAAGCTTGAGGTTGAAGTCAGGAGTGAGAATCTTCAGGCTGGTGCCGTTTGGAAGCTGTCCTTGCCTGCTCCCCCACTATCCTTTACTTTTGGCTAAAGGCGTACACCTTGCCGTCGTCCGAGCCGACATACACGACGCCATTCGCCACCGCGGGCGAGGAATTCACAGAGCTGCCGGTGTGCGGTAGCTCCACAGTTTGGCGCCGGTCTTGGCGTTCAGCGCGTACACGTTGTCGACAAGCGAGCCGACATAAACCACCCATTTGCCACTGCGGGCGAGGAAGGTCCCACAGCGCCGACGTTGCTGTAGCTCCACAGCAGGGCGCCGGTGCTGGCGTCCAGCGCGTACGCGTTGTTATCGAAAGAGCCGACAACGAGTCTGCAGCAACGGCTGGTGAAGACCAGCGGAAGGCTGGTAAGACATGCCCGCTACTACTGGCTCTTGCTGGCGAATGAGTGCTCCCGATGACAAATCGCTTCACAGTGTCGCGAACAGGCGAGGCGGGTGTACTATGGTTGCGTTTCAAAGCCAAAAAGGAAATTCCCGCTTAAGCGCGAGTTGCCTCCTGGCAACTTCTATGGGGAAGGTTGCATGCGCACAATTGGTCTGATTTTCGCTTTCTTGTTCTTCTTCTTGACACTTTCCGGTTTTTCCGCGGAGGGCGCGAGTTGGACCCAGCGGGCTGAACTGACCGCGTCCAACGGCGGTGCGGATGACCAATTAGGCGAATCCGCGGCGATCAGCGGGAACACTGCTGTGCTCGGAGCGCCTGAGGCGCCGGTGGGTTCCAATAATCAAGAAGGCGCTGCTTATGTGTACGTCAAGCCCGCAAGCGGCTGGAAGAATATGACGCAAGTTGCCGAGCTGACGCCGTCGGACGGCGGGCCTGCCGTGCACTTCGGTTCGTCCGTGGCTATTGACGGCGAGGTGATCGTAGTGGGAGAGCCCTGGGCCAAGATCGGATCCCATAACAGCCAAGGTGCACTCTATGTATATGTGAAGCCAGCCGGCGGTTGGAAGGACATGACCGAGACGGCGAAGCTGACCGCCTCCGACGGAGCCGTGCTTGATTTACTGGGGGTCTCCGTCACCATTCTCGGAGATACCATCGTTGGCTCAGCGCCTTTTGCCACGATTGGGTCCGCCGGATCGGCAGGCGCAGTGTACGTGTTCGTCAAACCCAGGAGCGGCTGGAAGAACATGACCCAGCGCGCCAAGCTCACGGCTTCCGACCCCATATTTGCCGCCGAGTTGGGCTACGGCGTATCCCTCAGTGGCACGACCGTTGCCGCAGGAGCGCGCAACTACGGCACGAGCATCCCGGGCGCGGCCTATGTGTTTGTCGAGCCCCACAGCGGTTGGAAAAACATGACTCAGACCGCTAAGCTTACGGCTTCGCAAGCAACTAACGGCGACCAATTGGGCCTTTCAATCTCAATCAATGGCAACGTAGTGGTGGCCGGAGCGCCGGATGAAACTGTGGGATCAAACGGTTATCAGGGAGCCTCATACATCTGGGTGCGGCCTGCCAGTGGCTGGAAGAGCACGAGCAAAGCAGCCAGGATTACCGCCTCCGACGGAGCGGCGGGAAATTACTTGGGGTGTTCCGTGTCTCTGGCGGGGAACACGCTGGTGGTCGGAGCGTTCGGGGTGACCGTTGGATCGAACGCCGGTCAGGGGGCAGTCTACATGTACCGCAAGCCGGAAAGCGGGTGGAACACCACCTCGAAGTTCAATGCCAAGCTGACTGCCTCGGACGGCACGGAATCTGCTTGGCTCGGCAACTCCGTGCGGAACGTGAGCAACACCGTGTTGGCGGGGGCGCCTGGTCAAACCATCGCAGGCAATTCGCAACAGGGCACGGCCTACATTTTTCAAAAGTAGTGCCGCAATCTGCCTTTAAAGCCTGCCTGATCAACGACGTTCGCGCCCGCACCAAACCAGCGCGCTCGGATCACCATGAGATGCGATTGGGCTCGCGCACTGCGATGCTTCACCGGCGCCAGCAACTGCGGATCGATCCGCGCCAACCGGGCCAGCGTCCTCGCATCCAGCCGATCGTCCTTCTTTCGACTTTCCCCGATCAAGCGCACGTTGCGCGCATGCGCCACGATCACTTCATGCACGGACCTCCTACGTCGGGTTTGCCATGTTCTTCCCTCCTTATTGCGTTTCGCATTTCTTTTCGCTATCTAGTTGAGACGAAGACAGGAGAGCCCGGTGATCCGCACTCTCCTGTGGCAATGTGCACACAAGTCCAGTCTTCGCCGCGTTCAAGTTATGCGTGCACGGAATATACAGAGTCGTTCCGTCCTACGATTGCGGACATGCTGAATTGCGCCGCCACTGGAAGGCCGGACAGGCTAGTCCTCTGGGACGACACCAAGGCGCCGGCACACACGGACAAGCCTAAGAGCAATGACGTGACGAAAACAAACCCACAGCTTCGCCTTTTGCACATGACTTGCCTCCTGGAGAGCGCGACGGGTTGGACTGACAATCCTCGCTGCTGCTTGCATTCGTTTCCTGCCGCGAGGGTGGCCAGTTTTGGCCGTCTTCACAGCTTCTCGGAACGTAAAGATGGGGCGCACGGGTACTCGCACGCCCTAGTTGTCTTCAACGCGTGGCGAAAGTTTAAATATCGTCCCGCCAGCGCCCCTGGGGCTGATCGTTGTCCCATACAGGACACCATGTGCATCGCGGAGCAAACTTGCTTCCGAAGGGCCTCCGTCCTTCCCGCCCTTGAACGTATAGAGGATCTTAAATTTGCCGGTGCGGGTTAACTCAAACACTGACCATTGGTTGGTCCCATAAAAGTTGCCTTGTCCATCCGCTACAAGGCCACCTACCGGCGGATTGCCGTCCTTGAAGAAATACAACGTTTTGTCCTTGCCTGCGGCGGTCAGCTCAAATATCGAACCGTAGTAGTGCGTGTTTCCAAACGTCGTGCCGTACAGATTGCCTTGGGGATCCCGGATTAAGGGTCCCTCTCCATAGGCACTGTCCTTACCCCAAAACCTATGCACCGTTTCGTACTTACCCGCGCTGTCCACCCTGAAGATCGTGCCGCAACCAGAATAAGGGTTGCACCAGTAGTGCCCACCGCTGCTGGTTGTGCCATAGAGATTGCCTTTGGGGTCGAGCAGCAAACCCACCTGGGGTATGCCACCATCTGGAGCTCCACCAAATGTGTGAAGCAGCGTCTCCTCACCTTTCGACGTTACCCGAAAGACCGTTCCGAGGAAGAACAGGCCGCCGCCGGTTGTTGTGCCGTAAAGAGTGCCACTCTTGTCCCGAACTAGCGCACACCTTGGAGTCGCGCCGTCCGTTCCTCCGGCGAAGCTGTAGATTACCGTCTCCTTGCCGCCCGGAGTGAAGCGGAATACGGTGCCGGCACCGAATGCGCCGCCGCCCGTTGTTGTGCCATAGAGCGCGCCCTTGTCATCCCAGATCAATCCAGCGCCAGGAGATGCCCCGTCCGCTCTTCCTCGGGTCGCCTTCTGCACAGATTGGCTCAAACTCGCAACAGGGCGCTCTATACGAATTCGTTAAACCTGCCCACGGCTGGAAAAATACGTCCCAATACACTGCGAAATTCACCGCCTCGGACGGGATTGTGGGCGCCGAGTTTGGCTATTGTGTCGCTGCTAGCCGCACTACATTCGTAGCTGGAGCAATCTTGCAAACCGTTGGGTCAACGGCGCAAGGAACGGCGTATGTGTTTGGGCCGTGATGAAACAGCCACTGGAGATGCCGGCGCTGAACGCCCTGGGGATTACGGTGTGATCTTGAACACAACTCCGTCGTAATTCAATCGAGTGCTTCGGGGAGTCGGCGGGAATCCTCAAAGGTAGGGATGTCCCCTAGCGGCAATAGGACCGGATGTTATTCCGCAGAGTCGTAGTTCAGATTTTGCCCGAGCCATCGCTCGACTTCTGCCACGCTCATCCCCTTGCGTTCGCTATAGTCGGCCACCTGGTCGCGGTCGATCTTACCGAGGCTGAAGTATCGCGATTCCGGGTGAGAGAAGTAGAGCCCGCTCACGCTCGATCCGGGCCACATCGCAAACGACTCAGTGATCAGCATTCCGGTGTTCGCCTGCACATCGAGCAAACGCCATAGCGGACCCTTCTCCGTGTGATCGGGGCACGCTGGGTAACCCGCGGCTGGCCTGATCCCGCGGTACTTCTCCTGGATGAGGTCTGCGTTGCTCAGGCCTTCGGCACAACCGTAACCCAATTCACAGCGCACTCGCTTGTGCAGGCATTCGGCGAAAGCTTCAGCCAAGCGATCTGCGATGGCCTCCGCCATGATCGCGTTGTAGTCATCGTGTTTGGCCCTGAAGCCGTCGCACAGTTCTTTCAAGCCGATCCCGCTGGTTACCGCGAACGCACCGATATGATCGGGCAACCCCGTCTCCTTTGGCGCGATGAAGTCTGCGAGCGATCGGCACGGCTCATTGCCTTCTTTGTTTGATTGCTGGCGGAGGAAATGGAATCGTTCGAGCATTTTTTCGCGTTTATCGTCGGCGTACAGTTCGACATCGTCGCCCACGGCGCTGGCGGGAAAGAAGCCGTATACGCCCCGCGCCGTGATCAACTTCTTCTCAATGATGACATCTAGGAGAGCATTGGCTTCGGTGAAGATCTGGCGCGCCTGTACACCTTGTCCATCGAGCTCAAGAATACGGGGATAAACGCCCTTCAGTCCCCAGGTGTGGAAGAATGGCGTCCAGTCGATGAAGTCGCGCAGCGTCGCCAGCGGAAAGTTGTCCAGCACGCGCACACCCGTAAACGCGGGTGCGGGCATGTCTTCGGCACGCCACTCAATAGGAGTTCGTCTTTTTCGCGCAGTCTCAAGCGAGACGATCGTCAGGCGCGGCGCGGAGTGGGCTTTGCGAAGCGCCTCATAGTCGGCGTGATGCTGCGCCACGAACGCCGGCTTGCCCTCGTCGCTCAGAAGACTGGTCGTCACGGGCACCGCCCGGCTGGCATCCAGCACGTGGACTACTGGCTCGCTGTAATGCGGCGCAATCTTGACGGCGGTGTGCGCACGGCTCGTGGTTGCCCCGCCGATGAGCAGAGGCAACTTGAAGCCCTGACGCTCCATCTCGCGGGCCACATGTACCATCTCGTCCAGCGACGGAGTGATCAGGCCGCTGAGTCCGATCATGTCCGCCTTTTCCGCCTTGGCGCGTTCGAGGATCTTTTCGCACGGGACCATCACCCCCATGTCGATCACTTCATAGTTATTGCAGGCGAGCACGACGCCGACGATATTCTTGCCAATATCGTGAACGTCACCTTTGACCGTCGCCAGTACGATTTTTCCCTGTGCCTTGACCACTTGCCCCGATGCAGCCATCGCAACTTTCTCGGCCTCCATGAACGGCGTCAGGTGCGCCACGGCCTTCTTCATTACGCGGGCAGACTTGACCACCTGGGGCAAAAACATTTTGCCGGCGCCGAATAGATCACCGACTACGCTCATGCCTGCCATCAGCGGGCCTTCGATCACCAATAGAGGACGGCCCAGTTTGATGCGAGCTTCCTCAGCATCGACTTCGATGTATGCGTCGATCCCCTTGACCAGTGCGTGAGAAAGACGTTCCTCGACCGTGCCGTTGCGCCATTCTTCGGCCTTTTTTTCACTCACTGCTGCGCCCGCACCCTTGAGCGTTTCACCGTGCTCCACCAACCGCTCAGTCGCGTCGGGACGGCGGTTTAGCAGCACGTCCTCGACCAGCACTTTGAGTTCAGGCTCAATCTCCTCGTAGACCTCGAGCATCCCAGCGTTCACGATGCCCATGTCCATTCCCGCCGTGATGGCGTGATAAAGAAAGGCAGAGTGCATGGCCTCGCGGACCTTGTTATTGCCTCGGAAACTGAACGAGATATTCGAGACACCGCCGCTAACCTTCGCGTGCGGTAGATTGGCTTTGATCCAGTGCGTGGCGTTGATGAAGTCCACGGCGTAATTGTTGTGCTCCTCCATGCCGGTGGCGACGGTGAGGATGTTGGGATCGAAAATGATATCTTCAGGCGGAAAATCGACCTCGTCGACGAGTATCCGGTAGGCGCGCTCGCAGACACGGATCTTGTCCTCGTAAGTCGCTGCCTGCCCCTTTTCGTCGAAGGCCATCACCACCACCGCCGCGCCATATTTGAGAACGGCGGCGGCGTTCTTGCGAAACTTTTCTTCGCCTTCTTTCAGCGAAATCGAATTGACGATGCCCTTACCCTGCAGGCACTTCAGCCCAGCCTCGATGACCTCCCATTTCGAGGAGTCCACCATAAAGGGCACCTTGGCAACTTCGGGCTCACTCGCCAGCAACTGCAGAAAGCGTGTCATCGCCGTGACGCCGTCGATCATCCCCTCGTCCATACAGATGTCGAGGACATTGGCTCCGTTCTCGACTTGCTGACGGGCCACGCTTACGGCTTCTTGGTATTTGCCTTGCTTGATCAGCTTTGCGAACTTTGGCGAACCGGCCACGTTGGTCCGCTCACCGATCATGATGAAGACGCCAGACTGTTGGGTGAATGGCTGTGATCCCGAGAGACGGAGTGGCTTCGCCTGCGTGGGCTCGGCAGCGCTTGCGCTGTCAGATACGCTCACGCTGGGCTCTCAATCGGGTTGGCGAAAGATTCGTCCGTGGGCTGCGTTCCCCACTTTCGCGGAGGTTGGCCTTCGAGCGCTTTGGCGATAGCCGCGATGTGTTCGGGCGTGTTGCCGCAACACCCGCCGGCAATATTGATCAGGCCTGCCCGGGCAAAGTCGCCGAGATAACGCGCCATGTCCTGAGGCCCGAGATCGAACCCGGTTTTCGAGAGAGGATTTGGCAGGCCGGCGTTCGGGTAGCACGAGACCGCCACGTCCGCCTTCTCCGATAACTCCTCCAGGAACGGATACATCGGATCGGGGCCGAGAGAGCAGTTGAGCCCCACTGACAGCGGTTTTACGTGCTGCACGGCGTTCCAGAACGCCTCAGTAGTTTGCGCGGAAATCATCGTCTCGCCGCCACGCCCCACCGCCGCGGAGATCATTACCGGCAACTTCTTGCCGTCTTCATCGAACACTTCACGGATGGCGACAAGCGCTGCCTTAGCGTTCAGTGAATCAAAGATTGTCTCGACCAAAAGCAGGTCTACGCCGCCGGCGATGAGGGCCCGAACTTGCTGACTGTAGGCCGTCTTAACCTGATCGAACGTGACCACGCGGAAGCCGGGATCGTCGGCATCGGGCGAGTTTGAAAGGGACACGGTCAGCGGCCCAATTGCCCCCGCCACGAACCGTTGACGCGAGGTTGCCGTGCCAACACGATCGGCCCATTCACGGCACTGCCGCGCCGATTGCTCATTGATATCCCAAGCCAGGCTGCCGAGGAACGAATCCTCGATGATCTCTTGGTAGAACACGGGATCCTTCCGGCCGCCTTGCTCCCGCGGATCGTCGACAAAGAATTCACTCTGGGCGATGCTGGTTGCACCAAAGGTGTTCGTCTCAATGATGTCCGCTCCAGCCTCGAGAAACCGGCGGTGGATGTCGCCGATCATTTCTGGCTTGGTCAGGGAAAAGAGGTCACCGTTGTTCAGCAGGCCCTTGGTCGAGTTCTGGAAACGTTCTCCGCGGATGTCCACTTCCGTCATGCCATAGGTGCGGATCGTCGTGCCCATTGCTCCGTCGATGACGGCAATCCGACTTTCGAGGATCTTTTCGAGAGGATGTTGATGGGCTTTCGTCATACCTTCGATGCAGTTGGATTCGATGCACCTGGAGAACTTTCGTTTCAGCTTTGAGTTGCGAAAATTCCTCGAAGCACACTTCCTATATTATAACCATTGGCAGGATGTCCAAGCTCTGGCGTCTGTGATCACGGAAGGAATAGCGACAACGTTGGAGCTGACTCGGAGCCTTAAGGTGCCTGGCAGCGACGCCTCCGTCGACGCTTATACTTTCTGCGGAGAATTGCAATAGTGCAACCCCCAGTTATTCCATCTCACGCCAGCCGAACGCCCTTCGTCGCGGCGGGCGCAGTCACAGGCATCGGCAGTTTGCCTCTCACGTCGATTCCATCGGCAATTCAGTCAGTTGCCGAATTTTCGCCGGAAGTCCCCTTTTGGCCTCAACTGCCTCAACTCTCAGAACGGGAGGGTGTCGTCGGCCAAGGCCTAGGCGTTGTGGAAGAGCTCATTGAACCTCGCAACGAAGGCTACGGTTATCAGGTAAAAGAAGGCCGGCTCAATTCCGTGCTCGAAATCCTTCACCGGAGTAATGGAGAGTTGACGGCGGCAAACGCGGCAGGCTTTGGCGCGTTCGAACAGGCATTATCATCGGGTCTCTTCGGTTCCGCGGTCGCCGTCAAGGGGCAGATCGAGGGCCCAATCACGCTGTCGGCGTATCTGTTCCACAAGGGCCGGCCCTTCCTATCCGATCCAGCACTTTTTGCAGCCATCGCGTTTCACGTTTCGCAGATCATTGCTTGGCAGATTGATCGCCTGAAGTCCTCTGGCCTGCCTGTTCTTTTGTTTATTGATGAACCAGCCTTGTGCCTGGACGCACCTGTCGCAAACGCTGTCCCAGAGGAGCAGCGGCTCAACGCATTGGCCGCCACACTGGAGGACGCTCGAATTCGCGGAGCCTATGCCGGACTGCATTGCTGCGCAGCGCGTCCCTTCGAGCGCATGTGCCGCGTTAAACCGGATATTATTTCGTTCGACGCCCATGAGGGCCTTGACTTGTTTTTTGCCGACTGGCATGCGCTCGACTTCGTGAATGAGGGAGGTGCGGTTGCCTACGGCATAGTTCCCACCCGGCCAGGTCTGAATACTGTCGATTCAGCGACCATCTTTATTCGTTGGTTGAAAGCAGCATCCTTGGCTGGCGATCCCCAGAGATTTGCTCAGCGCGCGATGATCACGGCAACCTGCGGACTCGGACTACTCGATACGTCCGCTGTCGCAGAGTCATTCAGCGTCGCGCACAGCATAAGCAAACTGATCAGATCCTTAGCGGGTTCACCAGAACAGTAACACCTCGGGACAGCCCCCCGATAAACTGCCGAACTCCCACATATTGATCGCGAGTGCGCGCGGTTTTCGACTACTTGGAGTATGAGGCGGGCACGACTAGGTTATTACTTCGCGTTGGCCGATTATACGAGAATTATCGCGTAGTCCTGAAGCCAGGTTAGCGGATCGCGGATTTGCGGGCAACACGTACCACAATCGCACGTAGAAAGACCGGAAAAACCTCGCAAATCTGCACGAAGTTCTTTGCACGCCTTGCTTTCACACCGTGCGTAAATCATTGCAGAGTTAAACTGGTGCGCCGCGAGCCTAAGGTGCGTCAACCTCGATACCTCAGAGAGCGGATTGGCGCGCTTCACGTCCCCAGTGTCAGTTATGGGGTGATCTTGAAGACGACTCCAGCCCCATCCGTGCCGCCTATGTCCGTCGTACCGTAGAGATGGCCCTGCTTGTCCAATACCAGATTGCTGTACGAGAATGTCCCGTCGCTGCGGCCTGTAAACACATAAAACGAGGTACACGTCCACGTACCACCTGAGGGTGTGAGCTTATACGCTGTCCCGGCTTCATAAGCGCCGTCGCAGTGTGTTGTGCCGTATAGATTTCCCGATGCATCGATCATAAGGTTTCGGAAAGGTCCCGAAAGGCTCCAACCTGGGAGGTTGTAAAGCACGCTGAAGGTCCACCCGCTGTTCGAGGGCGTCAGCTCGAAAATTGTGCCGCCCGCTCCCGTGCAGACCCCTGTGGCGCCGCCATAGAGGTTGCCCGCATGATCCAAGATCACACCTCGTACGGCACACTTCCATCGTTTCCCCCCTGGAAATTATAGAGAATGTTTTCTGTCCAACTGGATTTTGACCGCTTCAACTGGAAGACTGTGCCGGATCCAAAAGAGCCTCCAGCAGAAGCCGTGCCGTAAAGATTGTGCTTTGGGTCCAAGGTGACGCCAGCGACAGGAATTGCTCCATCGGGGAGCTGGCCGAAGCTGTAGAGCACCTTCTCATTCGCCACGCATGCGAGTCTGCGGCAGAAAAAGGGGCAAGACACCGTAAGAGCGCCCTACCCCCGCTACTGTCTGCGGCTAATTTTATCGCCCGGTCGAGAATCAGGTCGCATGGATTGCATCCGGCTACGGGACCAGCTTGAACAACGTCCCTTTGCCGTAAGCCCCACCCTGGTCGGTCGTCCCATAAAGGTTTCCCTTCTTGTCGCAGACGACTCCTGCCTGCGGTCCAGACCCATCTGCCCCTCCGCTGAAGCTGTAAGGAACCGTTTCCTTGCCCGATGGAGTCATCTTGAAGACGGCCCCGACGTTGGACGTGCCGCCCGCGTTGGTCGTCCCATAGACATTTCCCTTCGTGTCGAAGACCAGGGTCGACGAGAAGGGGTAAGCCCCGTCCGGGTTTCCGGTGAAGCTATGAAGCACGGTCTCCTTGCCCGATGGAGTCACTTTTCTCAGACCCTGCCCGAGGTGGTTAGATTCGATTGCTGGCTGCCTGAGGTTGCAGCAGACCAGCAGATGGACTGCCACTCACATCCCGCGACCGCCACCGGCATCGATACAGTTTGTTTTGCCAAAAACGACTGCCGCAGGCCTGATACGAAGCACCCGACCCCTTTGGATTTATATCGTGTCACGATACTATGAAAAAATATTAAACTAGTAGGCGCAATTACACACAAAATCCCAGGCCTAGCGAACAGACGGCGCAAACTTGCGCTATGGCCCCCAACACGCAGTACTTCCCGGAGCAGAAAGCATGCACCACGGTTTCCTTTCTCGACAAGGTCAGCGGAACTACCCCTAATTCCGGTTTCTGGAACAGCGGCAGCATCTTCAAGATCGACCCCTCGCGGAAGGAAACGGTGCTATTCAGCTTTAGGTTCGGGCCGGATGGCTGCAACCCATGGCAAGGCCTGGTCATGGACGAAGCTGAACACCTCTATGGCACCACCACTGGGTTCGGCATTTGCGGCAGGGGCACGCTTTTCGAGCTTTACAGCCCGGGGAACTTTGGCGTTCTCCAGGAGAACCTCAGCGGATACTACGGGCACCTGACGCTGGATAAGGCTGGAAACGTTTACGGCTCCAGCTCCGGACCGTACAAGCTGAGCAAAAACTGAAGCCTTACCTTCTACCAACTCGGCTGCACCAATACATACGGATCCGTGGCCCTGGATGAGGCTGGAAATCTTTATGGAACAACCGCAGGCTGCAGTTCTACTGACTATGGCACGATATGGAAGGTGAGTCCGCAAGGTAACGTGACTACACTGTACAACTTTGCCGGAGGCACATCGGATGGCTGCTACCCTCATGCGGGCGTGACTCTGGACCCGAATGGCAATTTGTATGGAGTGACGTCTCAGTGCGGCACTAACAACGATGGGGGGTTTTACGAGTTGAGCGCCGACGGCAGTTACACGGTGCTACACAACTTCTCAGGTTCGGACGGAGCCTACCCAATTGGCGAAGTGCTGCTGGGCAAGAACGGCACGTTGTACGGCACAACCGTGGCGGGCAGCATCGGCGGCTGCGAGAACTTCAATTATGCCGGCTGCGGCACGGTGTGGAAGTATGTGCCCTGAGCAGTTGCTGAAGTAAGCGGCGGTTAGTGAGGGCCTGTTTCCACGAGTCGACTGCAGACCAGTCTTTTCTTGTGTCAATTGGCGAAATATCGCGATAGCGCTCATTGACCACGAATCGCGGAGATAGGGCGAACCGACAGCGCAAAGTTGCGCTATCCCCTGTTTTCGTGAATTGACTATCCGATTGCGCCGAGGGAGTTCCGTTGCCTCGCTTGGCAACGATGCTTCAATCCAAAACTCAAAGGCTCGATATGATTAGCAAGTGATTTACTTCATTCTGGTTCAGGGTGAGATTTTACTATCCGCTCTCGCGCGCGCAATTAATTCGCTGTGATCTCGAAGATCACTCCACAACCTTCGGCATAAACTGTGCAATTCAGATCGCCACCCTGTTCAGTGGTGCCATAGAGATTGTGATTGCTGTCCTCCACTACTCCTACCGCCGGTAATCCACCATCCGATTGGCCTCGGAAATTGTATAAAACCGATTCCTTACGACCAGCTGAAAACTTGAATACAGTTCCGCAGCCACCACCGGTACAAGGGTTGCGACCGGCATAGCTGGTAGTGCCATAGAAGTTCCCGTTCGCGTCTTCCGTCACTCCATCGGGACTGTTTCCGTTTTTACCATCAAAGGTGGCAAGCACAGAAAATGCTCCAGCGGCGTCGATCTTAAAAAGCGTTCCGCATCCTGAAGAATAGGTGGTGATGCAATCTTGATTGTTACCGCCCTCCGTTGTGGTTCCATACACATTTCCAGCTTTATCGCGTACCAAAGGCGCGGGGAAAGAGGGAAAGGCACCGTCTGCGCCACCGTGAAAAGTATAAAGTACCGTCTCTACGCCCGTACTGATATTCAGTTTGTACACCAGCCCGCAACCACTACCATCACCTTGGCTACAGGATAAGTCCCCGCCACGCGCGGTGGTGCCATAAAGGTTTCCCTCGTCGTCTGGGATCACTGCGTATGGGGACACCCCGTCGCTTTGGTTGGAGAAGCCGTAAAGCACCTTCAATTTTCCCGAAGTTGTCCATTCATAGATTGCGCCATCCAGAGCATTAGTGCCATAGTCCACCGCGCCATAGAGGTTCCCTTGCGCATCCATGGTCAATCCCGAGTCTGGCACAGCAAGCCCATCCGGACCGAAAGTGTGTAATAGAGTAAATTTACCCGCTGGAGTTACCTTAAATAGAGTTCCGCACCCAAACTCGCAATCTCCACTTCCACCTGCTGCTGTTGCCCCGTAAAGATTTCCCCTGGCATCTTGCACTAAACTCGTGGGCTCCGCGCCGTCGGGATAAAGGTTGAAGGTATGCAGCACTACCATTTTTCCCGCGGCAGTCAATTCAAACACCGTGCCACAACCATTCCATGGGGGGCTGCAGTTACCAGTCGTATTTCCACCACCCAAATTAGACCCAAAAAGATTTCCTTTCGCATCACGGATAAGTGCGTTGGACAAATATCCGACACTCGTCTTGCCAAAAGTGTACAAGACTTTCTCGTGGTTGGTGCCTTTGTGGGGTTGTTGAGCTTGGGTAAAAGTGGTTGAACACAATACAGCGACGGAGGCTGCCCATAGAGAAAACGCAAATAGCTTCATGAGTGAACCCTCTTTGCTTGAGTCGCTGCCTTCGGGCACAGATGGTATGCTGTCTGAACTCGGACAACCCCCGACGCCGCTCGCGGCTCAGATGTAGCAACGCTGGCGGAAGTTGCCTGCAAAGGCTTTTCGTAAATGGCGTAACATCGCCACTTCACATATCGATCCCAGTCAAAACGTGTAACCGCCTCCACCCCGCAAGCACTACAAACGCCGCCACAGGGAATTCTCCTCGTACCGGCCAACCCGATACGGCGACCACCACCCACAAAGCAGCCGCGGAGCGGCGCAAGAATGCAGCCCACGGCGCAAGCCGTGGGAACAGCGCAAAAAACAACAAAGCTCCGGAGGAGCGAAAGAATCAGTACGACGACACCACACCCCCGTTCACCACCCGCCAATCGGAACGTTGGGACCAAATCAAGAAGCTGGAAGCCTGCGTCGAAGGCGCCATGCGCGGCAACTGGCGCGACCTCCGCACCGTCTTCAACGCCGCAGGCCTAACCCCGCGCACGCCTCCAGCGTCCCCCCAAGTCGCCCCCAGCGAGAAAGAAGAGGCGACATAAAGAACACCATTCCGAATCGCGCGTTTACAACCAAGCACTCGTCATACCGCATCTCGTTCTGAGTGCCTCCAAAACAGCTAAGGACGTCAAAGCCTGACTGCTGAGTGCTGAATGGGTAGTGGCTCAATTTGATTGTCATCCCGAACAAGCGTTCTTTGCGCGGCGAGGGATCTGGGCGAGCCGCGCGATGCGTCGCGTACTTTGCGGCGCAATAATCGCGCGTCTGGCTCGCTTCCTATCGAATTGAGCGACTACCGCTGAATGCTCTCTGGCGGAGATTGCCACCACCAGTTAAAATGAAAACTCTTAAAAAATGGACTTTGCCGGTGGAGTGTCGATGACTGGGGTGCGCGCGGCTGCTGTTCTTGCTCTCATGATGGTTTGCATAAGTTGTGGCGAAACTTATCGGCCTGTCGCAACTCCCATTGCGCCGAATCCACCTAATCCCGGTTTCTCTCACGTTGCCCTCGTGATCACCGGCAACGGCTCGAGCCATCCGGGAGCGAGCACTTCGATTGATGTCTCGGGGGATACCGCCGTCTCTCGATCCACCTTAGGCCTGGTCCCTGTACATGCAGCTTTGGTGCTGAACGGCACGCGAGTCTACGCCGCGAACAGCGGAGACGACACCGTCGCGTCCTTTTCTCCCACCAGCGCGGCTCCAGTAACGACCATTAGCTTGCCCACAGGTTCCACGCCCAGCTTCGTGGCTACAACCGAGACCGCCACGGTCTACGTCGCCAACACTGGGAACAATACGGTTTCGGCGATCGCGACCACGAACAACGTAATCGAGCCGCCTCTTTCTGGAATCCCGGTGGGTGTCCATCCAGTAGCGCTCGCGGAAACTCCCAACCAGCAGGTCTTGTACGCGGCAAATCGCGGCACCGGCGGCAGCGGAGGTTCAGTCACCAGTATCAATCCCGTCGATCGAAGCGTGAATCCGACCATTGCGAATGCTACCTGGGTTTCGCCCGTCTCCGTCGTCGCCCGGTCGGATAGCAATCGAGCGTATGTGCTGGATCAGGGCAGCGGGCTGGTTTCGGTGATTGATACCGCCGCCAACTCCGTGGTCAATAGCGTTTCGGTCGGCGTCGGGGCAAACTTCATGGTGTACGAGCCCACGCGAAATCGCCTCTACGTGTCCAACCCGGCGAACAACACCGTGACCTATCTGGATGCATCGAGCGATGCGCTTTCGGCTGTGGTGGTGCCGGTCACGAATCCGATTGCGGTGGCCGCTCTGCCCGACGGCAGTCGGGCCTATATCTCCAGCGCGGCGGTCAGCGGAGGGAATGTGACTTCTCGCGTCACCGTTATCAGCGCCGCGGATGGAAGCGTGCGGACCACGATTCCGTTGACCGCGCTTGCGCAAGTGTGCGCTTCGAGCCCGTCCGAGCTGCCAATCGTTGCTACGGCGGACAGTTCAAGAGTGTATGTGGGGAACTGTGATGCTGGAAATGTTGCGATTATTGAAACCTTGACCGACACAATGCTTTTGGAAATGCCGGCGCCTTTGGGTTCTTCGTTCTCGTCCACCGGAAATCCGCTTCCGCAGAGCCCCGTGTTCCTGGTGGCGGGCCCATAGCCGAATCAGTGTTCTGCTTTTGGCGCGTGGGTAGTGCGGCTCTCAACCTGTCTGCCTCAATTGCTTAATCCGATTGCCCCACCGCGGCGGCTTGTTCGGTTTGTCGCAAGGAGTTGTGCCGCAAGGCAATGTTAAGAAACACGTTGCCGATGCAGGTTTCGAAGCATATGACCAGCGCCTCGGTGTCTTCAGTGCTTTTCGGGCCATGCTCGGAGGTGTGCAGTGCGGGGGGATGCACGCGGAAATGAAATCCCTGATCGTTAAGTGATGTGACCGCGTTACCAATTACCTGGTTGGCCAACTCGCATACGGTTTCGCGCACGAGTTCGTCGGATTCGGGCAATTCGGTTCCAGCGAACCGGCTGGCGACGCGCAGGGCGGTGTCGGTATCCAGATCGATGACGATCCGCCCTTCGATGTCGCCGGTGACCCAAATCAGCGCGGCTACTCCTTTGCGGCGATAGGCCTCTTGCTCCATGCTGAGGTTCGCGATGGAGGTGGGGCATTGCAGTCCTTGCGCCAACACGGCGTCAGCCGCGTTGATGAAAGGCTGTATTAACTCCATTTTCATTGTCAGTTCCCCGCGCCTGCGGCGTGGGCCGCAGTGCCATCCTCACCCATTACATACTTGATTACTTCGTACAGGACTTCCGGCTTCACCGGCTTCTGCACGAAATGACGCGCACCCCGTTGCAGCGCCGCCACGATGTTCTCCTGATATCCGACAGAAGAGACCATGACAATGCGCGCTTCGGGATGCTGCTGCACGATCTTCTCGGCAGCCTCGATACCCTCCATTTGGGGCATGGTGATGTCCATGAGGACGATATCCGGCTTGAGACGCTCATATTCGGTGATGGCGGTCATGCCATCTCCGGCTTCGCCAGCCACCTGGCCGCCGAATGTTTCGATCATCCGGGCCAGATTCTTGCGGGCGAAAACGGAATCGTCCACCACCAGATAGCGGACTGGTAGACCGTCCTTGCTGCGTTTCACTGCTGCAAACTGTTCCATATACAACCTCCCACCCCTTCAAGTTCCGGCATCCTGTTCTTGCCTGCCGGAGAAAATCAGTTCTTGCCGACTCGCGCCGCCTTGCTGTTTTCGTCGGATTCGCTCTTTACCCAGGACTTGCGATCCGGCATGCACTGGGCTTGCAAAGTATTGGCAATCGCGTCGAGCGATACTACTCGCACCGCATAACCGCGTTCGATAGCCGCCTTGGGCATTCCAAAGACTACACAGGATTCCTCGCTCTGGGCGATGGTCATCCCGCCCGCTGCCCTGACCAGGCCCAGCCCCTGCGCGCCGTCCTCTCCCATTCCGGTCATGAGTGCCGCAATGCTCTTGTCCCCGAATTCTTCCGCCACGCTCTTGAATAGCACGTCGACCGATGGACGATGTCCGTTAACCCGCGGTTCATCGTTGAGCACGGCGACGTCGCCCATGGGCAATCGCTTCACTTTGATGTGCCGGTTTCCCGGGCAGATCAGGGCTCGTCCGGCTAGCAGAAGGTCTCCCGACTGCGCCTCTTTGACGGTGATGGCGCAAATCTCCTCCAGACGCCGGGAAAACATGTCAGTGAATCCTTCGGGCATGTGCTGCACGATCACGATGGATCCGGGAAAATTCTTGGGCAATTGCGGCAACAGGTATTGCAGCGCCTGCGGTCCGCCGGTGGATATTCCGATCGCCACGACGCGAGTCGCTTGCGTCCTGGTTTCGAGGACAGCTTTCTGAGATTGCTTCTGACCTTCAAGGGGGGCTGCGATGGAGACCCGGCGGCTCTGAGCCGCGGCCTTGATTTTGGCAATGAGTTCGCGCGCGATTTCCGGCATGTTGGCCGAGACATCGATGGGCTTGGCGACAAAATCGAATGCTCCCATCGACAGGGCCTGCAGTGTTACTGATGCGCCCTGGGTGCTGTGCGCGCTTACCACGATGACTGGCAGAGGGTGACGCACCATGATTTCTTTCAGCATGTCGAGGCCGCTCATGCCGGGCATGTCAAGATCAAGAGTCACCACCTGCGGCTTCACTTCTTCAAGCTTTTTCAACCCGAAGTTCCCATCCATGGCGGTGCCTACAACCTGGATCGAGGGATCGGATTGAAGGATTTGTGGAATCAGCTTGCGCATGAGAGCTGAGTCGTCCACGACTAACACACGGACCGGCGGTGTCATGGACGTCCTCCAACTGCAGTTTGTGCGATCCGTGCCCGCTCAGAATGCGAGAGCAACAGACCCATGGCAGTTCCGCCTACTGCATCAGGCTGCGAATTGGAAAAGCGTTCGACGACCGCGGCAAGATTCAGAATGAGGACCACGTGACCGTTGCCCAAAATCGACGCACCGCTAACCAAATCGGTCTCCGCGGTCTGTTCGTCGAGTGCTTTGATGACCAATTCTTCTTCGCCCTCGATCGCGTTCACCAGCAATCCAAGTTTGCGTTCGCCCAGGGTGATTACGAGCACGAAGATTTTTTCCGGCCGACCCTCCAGTCTCTGTTCCGGCGGACGGCCCAGGCGCGCTACCGGCAGAACCCGATTTCGCAGCTGCAATATTTCGCAGTTATCGACGCGATGTATATCGGATTCGTGGGCGCGAGCAATCTCCGCCACCGCATTCAGCGGGATGGCGTACAGACGCTGCTCGACGCGAAACAGCAAAGCTTTGATGATGGCCAGGGTCAACGGCAATTGCAGCCGGAAGGTGGAGCCCTGCCCGGGGTGGCTGACCACGTGTACCGTACCCTTCAGCCGGTGCAAGACGCTTTGCACGATATCCAGACCTACGCCGCGGCCGGAGAGTTCGGTGATCTCGTCAGCTGTGCTGAATCCTGGGCGGAAGATGAAATCCAGAATGTCGGCTTCGCTGAGCCGGCTGGTTTCTTCGCGCTTCAAGAGACCCCGTTCGATGGCCCGGGTCTTGACTTTCTGTGCATCGATGCCACGCCCATCGTCGCTGATTTCCACGATGACTTGATTCCCCTGATGATAGGCCTCGAGGCGAATGGTCCCATGGGCCGGCTTTCCGGCGCGGGCGCGCTCCTCCTCGGTCTCAATTCCGTGTCCGACTGAATTTCGTACCAAGTGCGTCAGTGGTTCCGCGATGGCATCCAGCAGGCTTTTGTCGAGAGCGGTGTCCTGCCCTTTCAGAGACAAGTCAACCTGTTTGCCACATTGCTTGGCGACGTCACGAACCATGCGGGGAAATCGCCGGAAGAGCTGTTCGACCGGCACCATGCGGACCTTCATCACCGAGCGCTGCAGGTCGTTCAACACTCGTGACTGAAAGGCCATGGCATCGGCGAAGCGGCCGCGTATGGCATCCTTGGGATAGCGTGCGCCGAATTCATTGAGCGCCTGTTGCAACATGGACTTCCCGATAATCAGTTCACCGACGAGATTGAGCACGGTGTCAATTCGTTCCGCGTCCACCCGCAATACGTTTTCCGGCGACGTGGGAATGGGCCGCAGTGCGGCTTCGCGTTCCGAATGAGATGGTCCCTGGATTGGTTCAGCGGTTTCGAGCTGTTCTTCGTGAGCTGCGAGATCCGGAACTGTGGCCATTTCCTGGGCCATTGTTGGCGCCGGGGTTCCAATGCTCTCTATGGTTACCTGCGAGACAATTGTCGGAATGCGGCACTTTGCGGTCAACTGCTCGGAGCTCCGGCCACTTGCGACCAGCAACTGGAATTGCATGGAGTTCTTGGTGGATCCCGGTTCCGGCCTGGTTCCGAGCACTTCGCCGGCCTCGGCAAGCGCTTTCAGGATTAGCTGCTGGGCTGCGATGGGCATGGCGCAGTTGGGGTCAATCTGGGCGCTGATGTGGTAGACGCACTTGCCCTGCTTCAAAGCCGCCTGCGCGGCCAGCTTCTCGTACTCGGTCCAGGTGACCTCAGGGACGGAGGCTGCCCGGGCTTTCGTACTGCGCGGTTTCCGGGTTTTCGGGTCGCGCGCCATTTTGCGAATCAACTTGCGCACCGGTTCTGCCGAAGGCAATTTCGCCCCGTCACCATAGGCACCGAGCATCGCACTGAAGGTATCGGCTGCGGCGAAAGCAACCTCCGCGAGGGCGGTAGGAGTGCCGTCGGTTTCGAGCGCCAGTGCATCTTCAAGCGCATGCGCCAGTTCGCTGAGTTCCTGATGACCAACCGCAGCGGCGTCGCCCTTGAGGGTATGCACGATTCTCCGGATGGTGCGCACGGTCTCGAGATCGCCCGGTTGCTTTTCGAGCTTCAGCGTCTCTTCGTTAAGCGACTGCAGCAGTTCCAATGCGGTCTCTTGGAAGAGCGCCCTCATCTCCGCCGCCCGGTCGTCGGGGAACTGAGTCACGACCTCACCTCAATGTGCTGATACGCGGTACCGGTTTCGCGGTAGACCATGTTGAATTTGTCCGTCAGCCCCAGCAGGCTCTCCGCATGGCCCACGAACAAGTAGCCGCCCGGATTCAGGCAGCGGTAAAATTTCTCGATCAGACGTTTCTGCTCGGCTTCATCGAAATACATCATCACATTGCGGCAGAAAATCACGTCGTTGCGTTGCGGCAGGTATTCTGTTTTCAAGTTATGAAAATCAAAATGGACCAATTCCTTGAGCGCCTTCTTGACCGCATAGCGTTCGCCGACTTTGTCGAAATGACGAAGCCGGTAGCTGTAGTCGACGGAGGCCATCTGGCTTTCCGAGTAGGTCCCTTCCTGGCCCGCTCGCAGAACTGAATAACTGATGTCACTGGCCAGGATTTCCAGTTTCCAGGGCGGAGGGATCAAAGGCTTGGGAAAGGGTGTCTCGTAATTCGAAGGATTGCGCAGAGCGTGGTAGGAGAGCGCGTCGGCAACCTGCATCGCCATGGTGTACGCCTCCTGTCCGGTTGAGCACCCGGCGCTCCACAGGCGCAGGGAAAAATCTTTCTGCTCCTGCTTGCGGCGAAGGATCTCATCGAGAACGTGTTTGTGGAACAGATCCAGTTGCGCCTTGTTGCGGAAGAAACTGGTCTCGTTCACCGTGAGATTTTCCAGCAGCTTGCTTAATTCTTCTTTCCCTTCTTTGCTGATCAGCAGGCGGTAGTAGCTGTAGAAGGAGTCCAGTTTGCATTCCTTGAGGCGACGTTGCAAACGGTCCTGCAAAAAATCGGCGCGGCGCGAGTCAAAATGCATGCCGCACTCCTGATAGACCAGCGTCTGCAGTAGTTTCAGTTCGGGTTCGGTGAGTTGCGCTTGTACGCCTGCTGTCCCCATGCGTTTTTGTGCCACCTGTCCTGCTGCTATTTCGAAGCTGCGGCGCTCTGCGCGTTTTCTCCGGGCTGACTCTTAGCCGCCTCGGGCTTGGGCTGGCTTCCGCTGAACTCCAGCACTTTCCCGATATCGAGCAATACAATCAACCGGCCCTGATATTTCCCCAACCCGGTCACACAGTTCAGTCCGCCTTCCACAAATTCGGTGGGAGAAGGATCGACATCCTTGGCTGGAATCTTGAGCACGTCGGAAGCAGAGTCGACGATGAGCCCGCAAAGCCGCCCCCGATGCTCGACTACGAGGATTCGATTGCGCTTGCTGGCAGCAACCGTCACTTCCCCCAGACGCTTGCGCAGATCGAGGACGGAGACAATCTTTCCCCGCAGGTTGATGACGCCCTCTACGTACTCCGGCGCATCCGGTATAGCCGTAATTTCAGGCACGCGCACAATCTCGCGCAGAGAAGTGATGGGTACGCCATAGGTTTCACGCCCCACCTTGAAGCCGACGATGTGCAGTTCGCGGTTCATGCGGTCAGCGGTTGGTCCCCGCAGCGGCTTGCCGGGCGTTGCCCCGGACGTTGGCCTTTTCCTCGCGGTACGATGCCACCGCTTCCGTCTGCTCCAGCATGAATCGGCCCATGGAGTCGAGCAAATCCCTCGACATCTTTGACATCTGTTCCGCCGAGGCGGCCAGTTCAGTCGAGCCGGAAGTAGTGTTCTGCACCAGCTCGCGCATCCGCTCCATGGCTTTGACTACGGCGTGCGCTCCGGACGCCTGCTCTTCTACCGCCGAGTTGATTTCGTGGGTGATTTCATTCAATCGAGTGGTGGCCCGGGCAATCTGCGAAGAGCCGTGCGACTGCTCGTTGGTGGCGGCGCCAATCTCTTGCGCAAACTTGTACACTTCCGTGACTACGTTCGAGATCTTGCGCAGCGCGGTATTCAGTTCTTCTCCGTGCCCCAGCCCTTCGTTCACGATCGAGGTGCTCCGATTCATGTTCTCGACCGCCTTGCGGGATTCTTTTTGAATGCTTTGAATGAGCTCGGAAATTTCCTTGGTCGACTGCGCCGACTTTTCCGCCAGCTTTCTGACCTCGTCGGCAACCACGGCGAAGCCCAATCCATGCTCTCCGGCGCGTGCCGCCTCGATTGCGGCATTCAAAGCCAACAGGTTGGTTTGCTCGGCCAGATCGTCGATCACTTCAATGATCTTGCCGATGTCGTCCGCCCTTTGGCCGAGTACGTCGATGATTTCGCCTGAAGACTGGATGGTGGTGTTGATGCGATTCAATCCATCGGTCGCTTTCTCCATGGTGACGATGCCGCTGTGCACTTCCTCGCGGGAGCGGTTGGAGATATCAAGCAGCACTTTGGCCGTATCCGCTACGCGCTGGATCGAGGCCACCATCTGATCGATGGAAGCGGAGGTTTCGCTTACGCTCGAGGCCTGCACCTTGGTGCTCTTCACCATGTTCTGCACGTTGACACTCATTTCGTGCATGGTGCTGGTGACTTCATCGATGGCCGACGAAGTTTGCAGGCTGATCTTGGCCGATTCGTCGGAGGCTCCCGCCACCTGGTTGGACGCGCTGGCCACTTGCTGTGCCGCGTCGCGCCCGTTCTTGACCAGCTTACGCAGGCCCTCGATCATGCGCAGGAAAGCCTTGCCCAGAGTGTCGTTCTTCGATCGGGGTTGGACGTCAACCCCCAGGTTTCCGCCGGCGATCGCCTCTGAAACGGAAGCCATCTCCTTCAAGTAGGTGACCATCTTCGCGAAGGTCCGGGCCAATTCGCCAATTTCATCGCTGCGCTGAATATCGATTTCGTGGTCCAGATCACCGGCGTCGGCGATCTGCCGCGCGATCCTCATCAAATCGTTGAGCGACGTGGTAATGGATTTCGCGGTGGTGTAAGCGATGACGACGCCGAGCGTCAGTGCCACCAGCGTGCTCAGCAAAGCGATTACGAAGGTCGCGGTTCCCGCCGTCTCGTCGGACTTTCGTCTGGACTCCAGCACCTTGGTGTTTTCAAGGTCAGCCTCGTCCAGATATTCGGTGGCGTTTTTCACCCAGGAAGAAGCGTCTTTCTGCAAATAGAAAATCTGCAGTTCCGCGACGGTGGCGTTGCCGCCGTCTACTTCCTTGCGCTTATCCATCAGCGGCGCGGCAAATTCGCGAACCCAGTTCTGCTCGCTGTTTTGTACCTTTTCGAGCGCGTTCCGCTGTTGCTCGGAGGTGGTAAGGCTCGTGCCGGCCTGCAGCTTTTCCTGCAACGCCCGCATCCCCTCGTTTAATCGATCGACTTCGCGGGTGTCGCCGCTCAGCAAATAGTTGCTCAGAGACAGGCGGTTTTGCATCATCTGGAAGCGGATCGTGTCGGTCGTTTCCGCCATTTGCAACGCCTGCGAAGCCGCCGCCTTGGCGCTATGCTCCCGCTGCACGGCAATGAGATTGATCAGGAACAGCACTACGACCATCGCCAGGATGGCTCCAAAGTTCAGGTAGAGTTTCTTACCAATCGTCATTCGCTGTTCCTCCGCCGATCTTGTTTCTGTCCGTCCGCGTCCCCCTGGCACGTGGTCGAATCTACATCTGGAATCGGCTCACTAATCTTGGGGCTGGAACTTGAATTCCACGGTTCCGCTGCTTTCCGAGTCGGCCGGCTCAAATTTCCACTTCTTCAAAGCATCCATGGCGGCGTTCACGAGGAGAGGGTTTCCGCCTACTACCTTGGTGTCTTTCAAGTTGCCGCTGGCAGTAACCACTACCAGCACTTTGACTGTGCCCGTGATGTTCATCCGCCTCGCTAACGCCGGATAAGCCGGGGATACCTTCGTTCGCGTTTTGCGAGTCAGCTCCGTCTGGCCCATGGCAGACGAGCATTGGAGTATCGCTGCCGCCAATGCCAACAGGCCGATTCCTGCCCGCCACCGCACCTTTGCCAAAGACACTGCTCCTCCTTGTGACAAAACCCCGTCTGTACACAGCAATGCCCATGCCATGCTGAAGGGGCCCCCGCCCACAAGGACGATGGCGATATAAGTAACTGTTAATCATTAGTTTAGGCATGTATTGTGCTGCAGGTTGAGCTCCGCTTACCGAGCTGAAAGAGTCTCAAAGGTCCTACTTTCTCTCAGAGTGAGACGCTTGATGGATTTTTCCCAAGATTTCACAATTGGGCACTCCAAACGTTATTCCCTTGACTCAAATTGAGATAAGAGTCTATTTTTCCTGTATATTCAATTACTTGTAGTTCTTGGAGCGCTAGGCGGTGCTTTTTTGACCACGCATGCCCGAGACACGACTGTGCTGGAAAAACCCGGCCCTCGCTCGGACGATGCTTTCCAGCAACTGCTCTTGCGATTCTCTGAGGCGGCTGCCCAGGGAACCCGAGCCCCGGCGCTGATCCGTCTGTTCTGTCAGGCGACCCGAGTTTTTTTCCACGCTGATGGCGTCTATTTCTGGCGACGTGATTCTGAAGATGAACTGGTAGGAGCGGAAAGCGACGGCTTGATGGCGGCTGACTTCGCCGGCCGGCGCCTGAAGGCGCCCGACAGTGCGGTTGCGATGGACGCGGTGCGTCAGCGGAAAACGGTATATGTGAATGATCCTGCGCCCGGCCGGTATCCGATCGCTGATGAGTTCCATGCCAAATCTCTCATGGCCGCGCCCCTCGTGGTTTCGAACGAAATTATTGGCGCAGTGGCATTTCTGCAAACCTCGCACCGAAATTATTTCAACGAGGATTTCGCCGCCAAAGCGACCATCCTCGCCGGGCAATTAGGCAACTTGCTGGAAGCCAGTCGCTTGACCCAGTTATCGCAGGAAGAGCGTCGACGCGCTGAGATTCTGGCTGAAGTGGCTCAGGCGGTGCATGCCGTCTCGGACTCTTCCGCGATGGCCCAGGCGGTGGCTGATCGCTTGCGGATTCTGCTGCGCACGCGGCTGGTCTGCATTCTCTTGCGCCAGGGATCGACCGTTGGGCTGTACGCTATTGCGGCTGAATCTCCGCAACTGGCAACTTCGGCGCGTGCCCGGTTCGACCACAAAGGACTACAATTTGCGGCCGATCTTGCCGCCCGGGCAATCGCCGCTGGCGAGCCCATCACAGTCGCCATCGATCCGGTCACCCACGCGCTCGGCAACTTGGTTCCCGCCGGGATGCTGCTTGCGGCTCCCATTTGTACTTCGCGCGCGGAGGGCGCTGTCCTCATCTATCCGCGTCAGGAAGGCGCATTCAGCCGCGAAGAAAAATCTCTCCTCTCGGCTGTGGCTGGGTTTGGAGCCGTCGCCATTGCCAATGCCGAGCTATACGGAACCGCCCGGGCTCAAGCTCATGAACTGCATCAACTCCTTGACATTTTGTCAGAACTCGGCTCGGTCGGAGATCTCGATGAGTTCCTGCGACAATTCGTAGTTCGTGCCGCAGACTTCCTGGGGTTTGGCCGGGCTTTTGTCGGCTTGCTGGAGGGAGGCGTGTTTCGGGTTCGCTGGGGAGCCGAAAATGGCAAACCTGGTCCGGTTGACGAGATTTTTCCTGACGGCATCGCCAGCCGCGCCCTGTTGAACAGGGAGGTCTTCTGGTCCAACGATCCCACGGCAATCCCAGGCGCCAACCTGGAGACGATTGCGAAATTCAATGTGCATCAGATCCTGGCCCTGCCATTGCTCGGAGCCGGAGGACAGGTCTTGGGCGTTTTGGGTCTGCTTGATCGCCCAGAGGGCGCTGGAATTTCGCAAGAGAACGTGCGTTTGGCCCGGGCACTGGCAGCTCAAGTCACGTTAACCCTCGAAGCCACGCGCAATCTTCATCTGTCAGAGCAGCACCGCCATCGCGCCGAAGCCTTGAAAGAGCTCGCCCTCCAGCTCAACTCCGAGCTCCGGCTTCCCGAGTGTGCCCGGAGTTTCGCCATCCGTGCCGCAAACTTGATGGGGGCAAAAGCTGCCGCCTTCGCTGTCCAACAAGGCCCAACGCTGGAAACTCTGGTGCTCCATGGAGTCTCTGCTGACGGCCACCAGCTGAACTCGCTACTGCGCCGTTTCGATCACGCCTTGTTGGACGCGTTGGCGCATCATCTACCGCAGATCGTCTGCGCCAGCGCGGCCGAGATGTTCGGTTCCGAGCTTGGCTCTCTCCTCGGTTGGGACGACTGCAACCTGGTCCGGCTGATGAGTTCGTCGGGCGATGTGGTGGGTGTCTTGTGTCTCGCGAATCGAGGAAAGCGTCTAGACGAAGAAGATGAGCAACTCCTGCGCGCCATTGCCGCCCACGCCTCGGTTGCGCTGGAGAATGCGCGTCTTTTCACCCGCATGCACCAGGCTAACCGGCATTGGATCGAAATTTTTGATGCCATCACAGACTTTATTGTCGCTCACGATCAATCCGATCACGTTCTGCGGGTGAACCGTTCACTCGCTGCTTTCATTGGGGTTCAACCGCATGAACTCATAGGCGTCAACATGGGCGCTCTGCTGGCGATGGGAAGCGATGCGCCATTAACCTCCTGCCCCTTTTGCCGCCCGACTGCCGATGTAACCACCGATGAATACGTTCTTCCCGTTCTCGACCGAACCTACCTGGTATCCACCTCGCGGGTTCATGGGGCAAACAGCGAAGGCTTCCAGACGGTCCACGTGCTCAAAGACATCACGGACCGACGCGAAGCTGAGCGCCGGTATCGCGAACTCTTCGACAATATTCAGGAAGGAGTGTTTTTCTCAACCCCCGATGGGCGCTTCATCGAGGTGAACGACGCCCTGGTGCGCATGCTTGGATACCGCAACCGTGAACAAGTGCTCCAGGTCGATGTCCGCACCCAGGTATGTTTTTCCGCCGAACAGTATGAGGAACTCGCAGGACAGATGCTGCAGTACGGCGCGGTTCGCAATCACGAACAAACTCTGCTCCGCCAGGACGGATCGCCAGTCCATGTTTTGATCAATGCTTTCGCCGTACGCGACGCGCAACAAGCCATTGTCCAGTTCCGCGGCGTGATGCTGGATATCAGCGGTCTGAAATCCTTCCAATCCGAATTGCAACGCGAGCGCGATTTCTCCGGCAAAGTGCTGAACAATACGCAGAGCCTGATCCTGGTGGCGGACACGGCCGGGCTTGTCAGTTACGCCAACCGCCGCTGGTACGACATGGGTTATCAGCAGAACCAACTGTTGAGCCGGCCTTTGGAAGAGCTCATTGTTCCGCCCCGGCGTCAGGCGCTCAATGACGCGTTTGCCGCAACTTTGGCGGGGCAGCAGATCGATAACCTGGAAGTGCAAATTGTTCACGGCGAAGGGCGCGTCGGATACTTCTCCATGAATTTGAGCCCCATGCGCGACGAGCAAGGAAATGTCGCAAGCATCGTCGTCGTCATGAGTGACATCACCGATGTGGCTACCCTGCAGGCCAAGCTACTGCACGCCGAGAAGATGGCGTCTGTGGGCGTGCTCACTGCGGGGGTCGCTCACGAAGTGAATAATCCGCTGACTGCAATTCTCGGTTTTGCCGACCTGCTGATGGAGAATCCCGAAGTCCCCGAAAGTGCCAGGAAAGACCTGCGCATCATCCTGGAGCAAGCCCAACGCACCAAGCAAATCGTGCAGAACCTGTTGAGCTTCGCGCGCCAGATGCCGGCGCAACGCAAACCGATCCAGCTCAATACCATTCTCAGCCGAACGGTGCAGTTGCGTGCCTACGATCTCCACAGTCGCGGAGCGGAGGTGGTCGAGCAGCTCGATCCGGAATTGCCTGAAGCAATCGGGGACGCGCACCAGCTGCAACAGGTTTTCCTGAATATTCTCAACAACGCCTATGATGCCGTCCGCGACACCGGACGTCCGGCGCGAATCGAAATCAGAACGACAAGCCGGGGCCGATTTGTGGAGATCCTGTTTCGTGATAACGGTTATGGCATCTCTTTTCCGGAACGTATCTTCGACCCATTCTTCACCACTAAGGAAATTGGCAAAGGTACTGGCCTTGGCCTGAGCATCTGCTATGGCATCGTGCGCGAGCACGGAGGCGAGATTCTTTGTCACAACAATACAGATGGAGACGGCGCGACGTTTATCGTGCGCTTGCCCTCCGCCTCAGAAACCGCCTCGACCGAGGCTGCTGCGGGAGATATCCAGCCATGACAAACACCCAGGCCATCGTAAAACCCCCCACTCTGCCCGTGCTGCTCATCGAGGATGAACCTGCCGTGATGGCATACGTCCGGGCGGCGTTGGAGCGAAGCGGCTACGCGGTCGTGTCCACAGAATCCGGAGCGGATGGTCTGCGCTTGCTCGAGTCAGAGGAGTTTCTGGGTGTTGTCTCCGATATGCGAACTCCGGGCGGCGTGGACGGCGCTGGTGTGCACGCCTGGTTGAGCCGGTATCGCCCCGATCTGGCGGCGCGCATCGTTTTCATTACCGGAGATATCGCAAACGAAGACACCGTTGCTACCTTGCGCAAGACCGGAGCGCCTTGCGTGGAGAAACCCTTCCGGGTTCAACAATTCATTTCAGTCATCGAGAAGACGATAGGAAAGGCACCGTGAGCGACGATTTACGAATCCGCCTGTTGATTGTTGACGACGAGCAGAGCATCCGCCGATTGTGCATGACGGTCGGTGAAGCGCTGGGCTTTACCTGCATGGAAGCCAATAGCGGCGAGACCGCGCTGGCCTTACTCGAAGAGCAACCTGCGCACATGATTCTCACCGATATGGTCATGCCCAACATGTCCGGCCTCGAATTTCTGGAGAAGGTCAAGAAGTTGCTTCCGCGCAGCGAAGTCGCCGTCATGACCGGCCACGGCTCCATTGAAACTGCGGTGCAGGCCATGAAGCTGGGCGCTTACGATTACATCGGCAAACCATTTTCTCCGCTGGAAGAGCTGCGCCTGTTCTTGCGCAGAATGGCCGAGAAAGTCCAGCTTGTGGAGGAAAACCAATTCTTGCGGGAGCGCGTCGATACTGAATCCGATCTGCACGGCATCGTCGGATCGTCGGCCAAGATTCAGGACGTGCTGCGCATGATCTCCCGGCTGAAAGACACGCGCACTCCGGTGCTGATTTCGGGCGAGAGCGGCACTGGCAAAGAATTGGTGGCGCGCGCTATTCACTTCCGCGGTTCTTTTGCGAATCGTCCGTTCGTGGCCGTCGACTGCGGCTCGCTCGTTCCCACGCTGATTGAGAGCGAACTGTTTGGCTACGAGAAAGGAGCTTTCACCGGCGCGCTGCGATCGAAGACCGGATTGTTCCAGTCGGCGAACGGAGGAACTATTTTCCTCGACGAAATCGGAGAATTGCCTTTGGAGTTGCAAGCCAAGCTGCTGCGGGTTTTGCAGGAGAAAGAAATCCGTCCGGTCGGCAGCAATCAGAAGATCAAAGTGGATGTCCGCGTGGTGGTCGCTACCAATCGCGATCTGGAGGCGGAATACCGCAACGGAACCTTCCGCAAAGATCTATATTTTCGCCTGAACGTGGTCACTGTCCACTTGCCGGCGCTGCGCGAGCGGCGCTCCGATATTCCTATGCTGGCGCATTGGTTTCTTGACCGCCATGCGCCCGACAGCTCGATGCAAGTTACGCATGCGGCCATGAAATGCCTGCTGCAATATGATTGGCCGGGAAACGTTCGTGAACTGGAAAACTGCATCGAGCGGGCCGTGGCCCTGGGCGATCGCAAGACCATCGATCTTGGGGATCTGCCGCCCAGCATCGCTTCGTCCTCGCCTTCGTCGGAACCGGTGGAGGGATTGACCGCGGGACCAGTTTCTTCCACCGATCTGGAGGACATTGAACGGGCGACCATCGAACGGGTTTTCGAACAGGTGAAGGGCGACAAGGCGCTCGCCGGAAAAATGCTCGGCATCAGCCGGGCCACGCTGTATCGCAAACTCAAACGCTATAACATCGGCGGCCGCATTGAGATGGGGCCGACCCAGGCGTTGCAGTAGTGTAAAAGGGTGCCCCACAGCTCGCGCTTTCGAGGTGTGGGAACGAACGAGGGATCACTCGTGCACAACGATGTCGGCCTTCTTCACCAGTTCGTGATCTTTCCTGTACATGCGTGCGATATCGCCGAGCGGCAGGGGCCGCACCTTCGAGGGGCCTTGCACCTCCCAAAGCGGCCTCTCGCCCTGGGCGAAGTAAAAATTAGAATGCTCCATCAGGTTTTCTTCCTGCGCCAGCGAATGCTGGGACGCGCGTTCGGGATGGCTAGCCATCTGGAGCGTGCTGCTCAAAGTTGCACTGCCCGTACTGCCAGTGGCTTGTCCGAATGCCGCTGTGGCACTCAGAAAACACAACACAAATAATGCAGTCTTCATCGCGTTGATCCCCCAGTTTTGAAGAGCCTCCGGTATTTCTGGCTCCACGATGACCAGGAGCAAGCCTCATACCAACGCCTTAACCCTGAGGAATTGGGGCTTTAGAGCCGCAAGCGATTCGTGCGATGGTGCAATTGTTTGCACATTTGTGGAGGGGCAGGTCGTTGGTCGCAAGCATGAAAACAGACAAACGGCGTAGGGCCGTGAGATTTCCCATTTTGGAACGGAGTTTACTGTTTGGTACTGGGTACCCCCCTCCCCCCTTTTCTCTGCAAAATCTTGGAAACAATCGGTTTCAGCTTCCGACCATGTGCTAGATCTTTGAGTTTTAAGGACTTATACGCAAAATCTTGAGAACATGGGAGTTACGGGTGGAGGTTTCCCAATTTGGGCTCGTTTACAGTCTAGATTGTCAAAGATCAGGGGTTATCCGACAGATAATCTATCTTGCTTTAGGTTATCTTGTGTTGGGCACAGGCGTCAACGAAATAGTGTTGGTCAGGAGTCTCAAGGCTGGAGTTCGAACACTGTGCCGCAGCCCTGGGTTGGGCATCCCGTCCCGCCCAAATACGTTACTCCATACAGTTCATTCCACTTGCCCCACACCAAACCGGCGTTGTCACCCGCGCCCTCAGGGACTAGGAATCGATGAAGCACAGTTTCTGTCCACGCATTCCCTTTCTCGGCGGGCGGACTTAGCCGGAAGGCAATACCGGAGTAACCTGTCCCCCCACCGCCCGTCCGGGTTGTACTATAAAGGCTTCCCTTACTATCGAGTACTAAGCAGCCTTCGGGCAAGATACCATCGTTGCCGCCTTGGAAGGAATACAGGTTTGTGTAGATCAAAGCTCCCCCCTGAGGTGAAAGCTCGAATACTACTCCGCACCCAGACCCGGCTTGACAGTTGAGGTCACCCCCGAATCCCGCAGTCCCATACAGGTTGCCAGATTCATCGAAGGTAACCCGGCTCGCAGGGCCGGAGCCCAAGTTGGCACCCGGATCAAAAGAATAGAGCACAGCTTCAGTCCAAGGCTGGCCTTTCGTGGCAAGCGGGGTCAGGCGGTAGACAGTGCCAGCCCCGAAGGTTCCTCCACCAACGGTCGTGCCATAGAGGTCTCCGTTTTGATAAAATGTGACGCCCGCGAAAGGTTCATACCCGTCCGCGCCGCCCATGAATGTGTAAAGCACGCTAAAAAGCCACTGCCCACCCTTTTGCGCCGGCCGCTTCAACTCGAAGACCGTGCCACAGGAACAGTTCATGTCGCCGCCCAGTTCCGCCGAGTCATATAGGTTTCCCGCCGCGTCCAGAGTCAGATTGTAAATGTTCGAGCCCTCGCTCGCCGTAGCCAGTTGGTAGAGCACCTCATAGTGCCAGGAGCGTTTACCGGGGGCGGGCGGCGTCATGCGAAAGATAAAGCCGCGAGTGTTGGGACCATTTCCCGCGCCATAGAGGGTGCCGTCTTTACCGATGATCAGCGAGGTCGGGTATCCTGGGTCTTGGTGGGTAAAGTTATAAAGCACGGTTTTCGTCCATGCCCCTCCGCGATTCCTCGGTGCGGCCAGCTTGAAGACGGTGCCCAAGTCGTACTTGCCACCGCCCAGGGTGACTCCGTACAAATCGCCACTCTTTGCGGCAGCCGGTACACCCATGGGTCCCCAACCGTCCGAGGTGCCCTGAAAATTGTGAATGACTTTGTAGGCCCGGCCCCACGCCTGGACCGAGCCTCCCAGCACAACGACGGCAGCCAACGTCGCCGTTAGTATTACTTTGCCAAAATGTCCGTGAAGCTTCATCGCGGCTGCCCTTCTGAGGTCAACGATAACGATTCGCCAGCTGAAACGCTAGCGAAGGGGCTTAATGTATCACGGGTTGGATGCCGTTTGGTTGGCTAAATGACGCGCGGTGGTAGTGAAATAAGCTCTGCAAGACGTTCTTTACAAGGAGTCCCCACTGTTTTTCTTGTTCGTCATCCCCTTTTTGGATTCGTACTTAATCCGAGTTTTCGTTAGGATGAAAGGAGATGTCCTCAATGCGATTCTGGCAGTGCTGCCACGGTCTGGCAATTAGCGCGGTTCTGGTCTTAACCATGCTTGCCAGATCGGACGTGCTGCAAACGGAAAATCCTGGCGCCTCGGTCAGAGCCGCGGATCGCTCGTTCGCGACCCGGTTAACAATTAAGGGTGTGCCGAATGCCGGGGAGGTGACTCCAAAACTAATTCGCGGCGCGCAACCCAGCGAACAAGGGTTCGAAGCTCTGGCGAGAATGGGTGTCAACATTGATGTGGACCTCCGCGGCTCCCGCGAAAGCGAGCGTCAACGAGTCAACAAACTCGGAATGCAATATGTCGCGATTCCATGGCACTGTCCTTTTCCTCGAGATGATGCGTTCGCCAGTTTCCTCACCCTGCTTCGTCAAAACCCCCGCAAGAAGGTTTTCGTTCACTGCCGGCTTGGCGATGACCGCGCCGGAATGACCATCGCCGCGTATCGAATGGCCGAACAAGGGTGGACGGAGACAGAAGCGATGAAGGAGATGGAAGCATACGGCTTCTCGTTATCCCATCACCTCATCTGTCCCAGCCTGGCATCGTACGAGGCTAGTTTTCGCCGGCGTTTCAAGACTAATCCCGCGTTCCACAGCTTGCGTGCTCCCGCCTCCCAGTAACGATTGTCGATTTGTGCTGTCTCTCACTCCGCAAAATGTAACGTCGTTTCGTTCCGGGAATGTTCAAGGGTCTTCGATTCTTACTCTTACCTTTCCAGTTTCGACTGTGTGACTTCCATCACACATCTCTTGTGACGAGTTACGTTGAACTTGCCCGAGCATCGCTCCACAATCGGTTCAAGAGCACGCCCGGTGCGCAGGTTCCCAAGAATGCAAGTGGGACTGAAGCGTCACTCAGCAGGGGGAACCGCGCGGGCGTTAATACGAAAACCCACGTGTGGCCGCACGTGACTGAATTGGAGTTCACTATGCAGCTCTCGAAATCCGGTGCGGCCATGCCAACCCGCAGTCTCTATGGAACCCGAATCCCCAGCCCACGCCAGCGGCAGGTCATTGAACTCGTCGCGCAGGGTCTTAAGAACAGCGAGGTAGCCGAAATCATTGGTACGACCCAGCACGTGGTCAAAAACCATCTGCGCATGATCTACGACAAACTCGGGATGTGGAACAGGGTAGAACTTGCGCTCTGGTACGAGTCTCGAAGGCACGAAGACGTGCCGGGCGGGCGCCATGCAGCGGCGGCCTGAGCCGCGCCGGGCTAGTGGTCGCGGTGAACCGTCTCTATCGAGAACGCCGGCAGACAGACAGCGATATATTCCGCGCCTCCTTCGGCCGGAGTGGAGTACTGTATCCACTCGCCGCCATGCGCGATGACCGCCTGGCCTGGCATCACGTCCATCTGCCCGCCTTTGTGTCTGACTCTAACCATGCCCTTGAGAACCAAGGTGAACTCGTCGAATTCAGGAGCCTGTCCCGGCTCCTCCCAGCCCTGCGGACTGCGCATGTGGGCGACGCTGACCCCAGCGGTTTTGGTGTTAACACGTCCAATGTATTCGTCAATCAGCTTAGGTTTGGTCCCGGCGGCAGAAATGCGAGTGGGCTGTGCTACCAGCGTGGGCATGAGTGCTCCTTCGAACAACTAATGTAGCAAAGGTAAGCGCAACCTGATGGACTTCGGCAACGGCAAAACCCTAAAACGCTGAGAACAGCCGGAGAGGTCGAGAAGAAATGAGATCTTGCGGCCTTATTGTCGAGCGGAAAAGGCGCGGACCTTTTCAGCGTGGGACGCCGCCAGCACGTCGAGCGCCGGGATCGGCACCGGATCAATCAAGGAACGCTCCGCCGGCAAGGTGCCGTTTTGGACGGCTGCGACAAGCATCTCCAGAGCCGTTCCGGCATTCGGCGGCACAAAGATTGTCGCCGTCAGCAGGCCACGGCGCACCCAGTTTTGTCCGCTGTTAGGAAGGCCGTCACAACCGATGTAGGGCAACTTCAGCCAGCGCTCGCGCGCCGTCAGATTCAGTTCTTCCTCGAATGCCTTCCTCGCCCCCAGGGCCATGGAATCGTCCTGGGCAGCAACGAGATCGATATGAGTCTGCTGAGAAGTAGACAATCGCAACCATGAACTGACGGTGCGGTACGCACTGGCCTCAGTCCACTGGGCCTTCATAAGCTTGACCTGCACATCGGCCGGCTTGGTCTCGTACATGCCAAAGGTCCGCTGCTTGGCCGCCAGGTTTTCCGACGGACCCTGAATGTATAGAACGGATCCGCCTTTGGGCAACATTGCCGCGAGTTGCCGCCCTTGGATACGTCCGATTTCTTCATGGTCCGAGGTAATGCAAAATGCAGGAACCCGATAAGCCTTGCGCAGTTCGGAGATGTACTCCACCTCGCGATTCAGCACGACCCAGCCGATTCCCGCAATGGCGGCGGCGCGCCCCACCTGTGGCAGAGCGGTGCCTCCTACCGGCTCAAAGAGGATTCCGTCCGGAAGCGAATCGCAGCGAGACTGGATAATCTTCAGAAGTTGTTGGCTCTGCGTGACCGAGTCATTTTCAGCTTGGATGATCTGCAACTCCACGCCCAGGCGCTTGGCGGCTTGCTCAGCGGCTGCCCCCTGCTCTATCTGATAGTCGTTGTCGTTATTGGTCAGGGAGAGAATGAACTTCAATTTCTTCATTTGCAGGCGCCCGCTGCTCAAATCATATCCTGCACGCCTCGACAGGTCACGGTGACTACGGTAACCGGACTTTCGAGTGCTAGAATGCGCCAACACTGGAGAAAATATTCATGTGCAAGGCTTTGATTACATCGGCAATTGTGATGTTTTGGATAATCCAGGCATGGCCGCAAACCAAACTTTCCCCCCGCTGGGAAGAACTCACCGCTGCCGAGTTTCAGTCCGCAATTGAAAAGTCACAGGGAACGTGCCTCTTGCCCTTCGGGATTCTGGAGAAGCATGGCCCCCACTTGCCACTGGGGACGGATCTGCTGAATGTCCGCTATGAGGTTCTGCGCGCCACTGAACAGGAATACGCCGTGGTCTTTCCCGAATATTATTTCGGACAGATCCTGGAAGCGCGGCACGAACCCGGCACCATCGCGTACAGCACTCATCTGCAGATGGAGTTGTTGCAGGAGACTACCGATGAGATGGCGCGCAATGGCTGCAAGAAAATCATCATCGTGAATGGACACGGGGGCAACGAGCATCTGCTGCCGTTCTTTGCCCAGAGCCAACTCGAAAAGCAGCACGACTACGTTGTCTATGTCATGGGCCTGGTTGACACTCCCGGCGGGCCAGCCCGGAAGACTTCCGTCGATATGCATGCGGGCGAGTCGGAGACCTCGAAGATGCTGGTTTCGAATCCGAATCTGGTGCACCTCGACCGCGCCAATCAAGAATCGGGAGGCGACCAGGCGCGTCTGAAGCTGCCCGACACTCTTTACACCGGCATCTGGTGGTACGCTCGCTTCCCCAATCACTATTCTGGCGACGGTTCAGCCGCCACCCGCGAACGCGGAGAGTTTGAAATGAAAACCTGGCAAGACGCGATCGTAACCGCAATTCGTGCGGTTAAGACGGATCAGGAAAGCCTGAAGCTGCAAAACGAATTCTTTGAGAAGGCCAAGCATCCGCTGGATACGCGACCGTAGGCGGCGCCCGTCGCCACACGTGCAAAAAGCAGCCTGCTAACATAGCTGGTTTATGGCTTCTCTGCCAGGCACGGAGGTCCGATACAATCCAGCCGGGGCACCATCGCCCCCGCCGGCCTCCCGCTTGATGTCGCTTGACCTGTTTCGCGGGGCGACGATTGCCGGGATGATTCTAGTCAACAACGCCGGCGATGAGCCCAACTCCTATTGGCCGCTCAGGCACGCCCAGTGGAACGGGTGGACGCCGACGGACCTCGTCTTCCCGTTCTTTCTGTTTATCGTCGGAGTGGCGATGGCGTTTTCGTTCAGTTCGCGGCTGAAGCGGGGCGAGTCACGGTGGGAGCTTTTGAAGCATGTGCTTTGGCGCGGCCTGGCCCTGTTCGCTCTGGGCCTGTTTCTGAATGGCTTTCCCAATCAATATCATCTGGCTTCGTGGCGCGTATACGGCGTGCTGCAACGGATCGCAATCTGCTACGTGATTTCAGCGATTCTCGCGTTGTGGGCGGATTGGCGCGGATGGATCCTCACCATCGTGGGCTGTTTAGTCGGCTACTGGCTCCTGATGCGCTTTGTGCCGGTGCCGGGATTTGGCGTGCCCACGCACGATATTCCGCTGCTCGATCCCGACCGCAACCTCGCGGCATGGCTTGACCGCCGTCTTCTGGCCGGACACTTGTACGAGGGCAGCCGCGATCCCGAAGGCGTGTTGAGCACCATCCCCGCCGTAGCTACCAGTCTGCTGGGGATGCTCACGGGGCAGTGGCTCCGCTCCCCGCGTTCCGTGAGGAGCAAGGCGTTGGGCATGGCGGTATTTGGATTGATCGGCGTGGTTACGGGCAAGGTTCTCAACCTCGGATTTCCCATCAACAAAAAGCTGTGGACTAGTTCCTACGTGATTTTCACCGCCGGCCTTGCCCTACTTTGCCTCGCGCTCTGTTACTGGATCGCAGACGTGAAGCAATTTCGCGGACTCTGGACGAAGGCATTGCTGGTTTTCGGAATGAACGCCATTGCCGCCTACGTCTTTGCCGAGGCGCTATCGCACTTGCTGGATCAGATGCACACAAGCGAAGGGTTGAGCTGGCAGGAACTTGTTTACCACAACATATTCGCGCCGCTCGCGAGCCCCGCGAATGCATCGTTACTGTATGCGCTCGCCTATGTGTTGGTGTGCTGGGCTGCGATGTCGGTGCTATATCGCAAGGATATTTTCCTGAAAATCTGATGGCGGGCGCCACGAGCGGCGCCCGGGCTACAGCTCCAAAAGCCGCAGCGCTGACATGGCTTCCCAGTTCCAGTTCGGCCTTCCTGCCGCAGCGTACCTGCGCTAGCCGCCGCTTGGGTGCGACGTTTGCATTGATGGCAGTCTCCACCACGGCGCAGCGACCTGATCAGTTTCGATGTCCGCTGGTTGGGCATGAGCGTCAACGAAATAGTGCTGGCCGGGTCTCAGGGACTGAGCTCAAACGCCGTGCCGCAGCCCAAGCCTTGGCAGGTGGAGCCACCCTCAGACGTCACGCCATAAAGGTAGTTCCACTTCCCCCAAGTCAGGCCGCTAGCAGGCAGGGCTCCGTCGCCATTGCTGCCGGTGAACGCGTGGAGCACGGTTTCGGTCCACGCACCCCCCTTGTGCGCGGGACGCTTCAGGTGGTAGAGGGTACCGCCATTCGCCTCCCCTCCGGTTTGGGTTGTGCCGTAAAGGTTTCCACCACCGTCAAGTACAACGCTTCCAGAGGGCGAGATACCGTCGCTGCCACCTTGGAAGGCATGAAGGGCAGAGTAGGTCCAAGCTCTTCCCCTTGTGGCCGGGGGCGAAAGTTCAAATGCAACCCCGCACCCGAAACCGCCCTGACAGTTAGGATCACCGCCTCCGTAGGTGGGCCCATACAGGTTGCCCGAGCTATCGAAAACCACTGGGCCTCCAGGGCTATAACCGCCGTCGTCGTGCCGGTCGAAGGAGTGCAGTACAGTTTCCGTCCAGGCTCCGCCTTTGGTTTTGGGTGGGGTCAAGCGGTACACAGTGCCGTCTCCTAAAGATCCGCCTGCGCTGGCTGTACCGTAAAGATTTCCCTTCTGATCAACCGTTACGCCCGCGAAAGGCTGTGCTCCGTCGGTGGTTCCCGTGAAGGTGTAGAGCACACTAAAACGCCATTTCCCACCTTTTTGCGTTGGCCGCTTCAACTCAAAGACCGTGCCGCACCCTCCGCTGTATCCACAGCTAAGGTCGCCGGCAAGCTCGGTCGCGCCGTAGAGGTTTCCCTCGGCGTCAAAAACCAGATTGCCTTGAGGCGCATCGCCGTCAGCGCTGGATTTGAACGTGTACAGCGCTTGGTACGTCCAAGGGCCGCGACCCGAGCTAGGCGGCGTCAGCCGGAAAATGAAGCCGCGAATAGTCGGCCCCTCCCCCGTGCCATAAAGGGTGCCATCTTTATCGATTACCAGGGATTCTGGAAACTCCTGACTATCGCTGGGAAAGTCGTGGAGCACGGTTTCCGTC